>ERZ786685.12-NODE-12-length-71043-cov-8.256945_pt1 | contig 71043 bp, 90 predicted proteins | sample MGYA00433075_ERZ786685 | MGnify/ENA primary metagenome ERZ786685 (study PRJEB29978, sample SAMEA3491273) | human gut metagenome | biome: ENVO:mammalia-associated habitat; material: ENVO:feces | place: Bangladesh | collected 2010-04-07 ...
AAACGGAGTAGATTTCTCTACTCCGAAATAAGTCTAACTTTTTGGGGTCACTTCAATTTGGGTTATGTTTTTTTTGCGCGATTTAGCAAAAAAAATAAGAAAATTTTTTTATAGAAAATACGTTATGATAATTCCTAAGAAAAGAAAACGGATACAAAAAAGGAGCGAGCCTATCATGAAAGCCAACCAAAAGACACAGCCACTAACTCAGAGAGCACTATTCAGTATGAAACGGGAACGATTAGAAGCTAAAATTCTTACCTATTTCAAAAACACACAGGATACAGCCTCAGTCATCGAGTATCTAGTAGTTGTTATGTTGCGGAATGCGATTGTATGTAGCGACTTTTCCTTCTTGTGCTATGACTTAGTTCGAGAATTATTTATAACAGCTAAACCGAATGACGCTTTACGTAAATATTGTGTATATTTCAAAGACTATTTTTCCGCAGAGGGAGAATGGACAACCGTGATCGGTCGACTATTTAGTAACAAAAAAGAATACCAACGATTCACCGAGGAGGCTCGTTTTTATAAAAAAGTATTAGATACACCAAAAACTGGGGAATGCAAGAACCCAGATCTAGAAATTCGCTTAGTTTCTTTTTTTGAGGATGCCAGCGAGAAGAAGCATACTTTGACGATCCGAGACGCGGATGAGAGGGTCAGTATGGCCAAGCTAGCTAAAAGTTTAGAAATCCTAACTACGTTAAGTATTTTTAAAACAAAGGACGGGGTGCGCCGTTTCGTCAAGCTCGTTGATTTTGAACGCCCAGGGACAAAGGATACATTAGAAAAAGTAATGGAAGAGCTGCAAATTGAGGAGGATCAACCTTCCGAAGAAGCGACAGAAACTATCGAAATCGTTGTGCCCACAGGGATTAATCCCACCACTTTAAGTGAAGAAGAAAGATTGGCTTTAGTTCAAGTTGTTCATCCAGAAGTGGTTCGTTTAGCGGATGCTCGAGTAGTATTTACAGAGCAGGATAATGAACGAAGCTTATTGGAAGATCCAACTGTTGATCCTCTGATAGAAATTAATGATCCACCTATAAAGTTAGAAAGTGATTCTTTTGCGGGGGATTCAACTGCTGTCGCAACCACGAAATCAGCGACAACTGTTGCACAAAAGCCAAAGAAACATAAGCGCCTCAGTCCGAAAGAAGCCTATGTTCAATCGCTGATTGAAAAAAGACAGAATAAGTCACCGATAAACAGTGGAAATAAAAGGAAGAATGGCAGCAAGAAGAAAAAGAGGTAGTCAAAACACAGCATCAGCCAATTGAGGATTCTTCCCTTGGTTTGCTTTGCTGTGGCAACGTTTTGATAATAAAAAGCGCCTAAGAAAAATATCTCCTTAGGCTATTTTTGCTGATAATTTTTGTAATAGAAAATCGCTAATTGGGTACGGTCACGAACTTCTAATTTTTCTAATAGCTGGCTGATATTATTTCGGACTGTCCCTTCACTTAAAAATAGTTCTTTGGCAATTTCCTTATTGTTTTTGCCATTGGCAACGGCAATCAAAATACTTTCTTCTCGTTCAGATAACTCAATAGTAGGTTGAGTTTGTGGTGCTTGACTGGTTAAGATGGAGGCTAATTTTCCGGCAATTTCTGTTCCGAAAACCGTTTGTCCATTATAGACGGCTTTGATTGCGGGGACGATACTGGCTAGGTCCTGCTTGATCAGATAGCCCTTTACACCAATCTGTAGGGCTTCACGGATGTATTCATCATCGGAAAAAGTTGTCAGTAACAATATAACAGCGTCAGGAGCTTGCTTGAAAATTTCTTTTGCAGCCTCTATTCCTGTACTCTCTCCCATACGAATATCCGTTAATAGAACATCAGGATGTTCCTGCAAATATAAGTTCACCGCTTCAGCGGCAGAATTCCCCGTATTTAGAACGTGTATTTCTTGCGACAGGTCTAAAATAGTCCTCAATGATTCTGTAACTAGTGGATCATCATCAACAACGACAACACGAATCATACAACTTCTCCTTAATCTTCATTTTTTATTCTAATAAGTAAAGGCTAACTTACATCAATTGATTTCTCGGAGTGCCGAGCGAGTATTTTTCGGTAGGATGACATGAATCATAAAATGATTGGGTGTTTGTGAGAGATGCATCTGACCGCTGATTTTTTCTAAACGTTGCTGCATACTTTTCAATCCAATGCCACTCCCGCTTTTTTTAGCCAACGTTCCATTATCAAGAATCTGTAATCGATAAAATGCCGGCAGCTCGTTGAATGAAAGAGTGACATTGGTCGCGTTACTGTGCTTCATAACATTGGCTAATGCTTCTTTCATTACCATTAATAGGGTACGATCCTGCTCTTGGGTCAAATTTTCTGGTATATTGCCACGAAGAATCACTTCACAGAATTGAAAATCCGCAATAAGAAAATCCAATCCCTTTTTGAAGGAAAGCGAGGTTTCATGCAAATCATGAACACTTTCGCGAATATTATCCATCCCAGTATGAATAGTCACTTTCAATTGAGTTAACGGTTCTTTCAGAGAATCCGCTTGATTGATAGCTTCGATTGCTCCTAATTGAATAATGGCGCTAGAGAGCAAATGCCCGACGTTATCATGGATGTCACGAGCGATTCGATTTCGCTCCTCTGAGATTTCCAGATCGATGAAGGTCTCTTGTGATTGTATCAATTCTTGATTTTTTTGTTTTAGAAGTTCTTGTTTTTCCCAGCTATCATCCTTTAACTGCAAAAAAGCTTCTTCTAGTTCCATCTGTTTTTTCCCACGCCAAGCTAAGAGTATCGCAAAGCAGCTTAAACAAAAAATCAGTAGGTGCTCAGAATAAGAATAGCCATCTTGGAATAAAGGAATGACCAATACAATCAATCCCCAACTCCAAATGACTTCTTCTCGCCAGGAGATTCGCAAATTAGCTGGCAAAAAAATGAGCAGCATAGGCCAAAAAAAACTTAAAATTAATAGTGGAAAGACACTCATTGCTTGGCCTAATGATTTTTTCAGCAATAGGGCGGGTGCGGCTAAGAGAATACTGGCCAATAGGAAGACGACCATTTGTGGTTTGAACTCCTGCTGAAACAATAGGACGATACCGATAATTTCAAAGAAGAAAAAATCCGCCCAATATTTATTTAAATGCTTCATTGTCTCTCCTAACTTCTAGCTAAAATATGACTCACGTAAACTTCTTCACAAAATGACATTTGTCATTCTATGATTGGCCGAAACTCACTGTAATAAATTTTCTAATTTTATTATAGTAAATGTAAGATGAAAAGGAAAAGGAGTTTTTCAAATGTTAATTGAAATCGAAAACTTAGTAAAGCGCTACGGTGATTTCACCGCTTTGAACCATTTAAACCTATCCGTGAAAAAGGGTGAAATTTTAGGTCTATTAGGACCAAATGGAAGTGGGAAATCCACCACTATTAATTGTGTTCTCTCGTTGCTGACTTATGATCGAGGCTCAATCAAAATTTTCGGTGAAGAGATGGGACCAGAAAAATATGGAATCAAACAAAAAATCGGGGTTGTGCCTCAAGAGATTGCTCTTTTTGAAGAACTGAGTGTTACGGACAATATCAACTATTTTTGCGGATTGTACGTGCAAGAAAAAAGCAAACGAGAGCAATACGTAGAAGAGGTCATTCAACTTGTTGGTTTAGAAGAATTTCGTAAATTTTATCCTAGACAGCTAAGCGGAGGTTTGAAGCGTCGATTGAATATTGCCTGTGGGATCGTGCATAAACCAGAGCTGATCTTTTTAGATGAACCAACTGTCGCTGTCGATCCACAAAGTCGTAACAAGATTTTGGATAGTATTAAAGAGCTGAACCGTCAAGGAGCGACAATCGTTTATACAACTCATTATATGGAAGAAGTCGAGATCTTATGTAACCATATCGTGATTATTGATCAAGGACAAGTAATCGCTGAGGGCAGTAAAGAACAACTGAAAAATATGGTTCGCGAAAATGAAAAGTTAATTATCGAGGTTCCGGGATTGACAGAAGAACAAGTGGCAACGGTTGAGGGATTCCCATCCATTTTGGAAGTAACTTACGATGAGAGCTATCTAAAAATAACCACTAAGGATTTGAAAAAGGCACTGCTGCCAATTTTGAATTATTTTGAAACAGAAAAAATTATGTACGCCAATATCCACACGCAAGAGGCAACACTAAACGATGTTTTCTTGGAAATCACCGGAAAAGAATTAAGGGATTAGGGGGGAGATTATGTTTGTTCGTTTATTTATTTATCGCTTGCGCGTCTTATTAAGAAATCGTAGTCTGCTTTTTTGGACCTTTGCCTTTCCGGTCGTTTTAGGCTTATTGTTCAATCTAGCCTTTGGCAATTTGGACGACATAATGGCATTAGAAACATCGAAGGTTGGGATCGTCTCTACAGATGAAACGAAAGCAGAACAGTTTAAATCGGTTTTAAAGGAAATAAAAGACGATGATGATGAAGTGGTTTTTAAAAGTAAAGAACTGTCAAAAAAGGAAGCACAGGCACAATTGTCGGATGATGAGATTGCCGGCTATTTTGAAATTGATGCAGAGACTATCGAGCTATTTGTTAGTAAAAGCGGCACGCAGCAAACTGTTTTAAAGGAACTTTTGAATCAATATCTACAAAATACAGATAAAATTGAAACGTTGATGGCAACTGGGACGGTACAGCCACAAATGCTCAATCAGGTACTTGAACAAAAGAGCTATGTAAAAGATGGCAATGGTACTGGAAACTTCAACTTGAAATCTTTTTATTTCTTTACGTTAGTCGGGATGACCGTCATGTACGGATTTATGTGGGGACTGCGCAATGCCAACGATCAACAAGCCAATCAGTCGCCGGAGGGGATGCGTCTATGCTTGATTCCGCGGAATAAATTGTTGGTGTCCTTTGCCAATATGCTGGCAAGTTTTGTCCTCTTCTTCGTTCAGACGACCTTGATCTTGATGTTTTATCGTTTTGTTTATCAAGTCGAGTTTGGGGATCATTGGAACTACATCCTACTCGTTTGCGCCCTTGGTGCATTTACGGCGATTTCTTTTGGGACGTTGATTGGGAATGCATTATCCAAGCTGGCCTTTCAACAAAAGATTTCGATTGGGATCTCTATATCCATGATTATGAGCTTTCTAGCAGGAATGATGGGATCACAATCGATCAAATATTGGATTGATGTTCATGCGCCATTGCTAGGACGAATCAATATCGTAAATCTAATTAGTGAAAGCTTGTATCAGCTGTTTTATTATCAATCTCTCGATCCCTTTTATACGAATTTATTGTGGCTAGCTGGGTTTGGTATTTTATTTATCCTATTAAATTATTCTTTTGAAAGGAAGGTGCAATATGACCACTTATAGAGCGATCCTGCAAATTCTGAAGAAGAATAAGGGGAGTCTGTCATTAGGGATAATCATTATGGTAGTTATCACAATGTTTTATGCCGGTCAATTAACTAAAGACGCAGAAGAATTGACGGGTGCGAAAATTGCCGTTCTCTCAAAAGATGATTCTGCTATTGAAAAAGGCTTTGTAGATTATTTAGGAAAACAACACACGATTGTTCAATTAAAGGATACTTCTGAAAAGAGTTTGGATGATGCGCTTTACTTTGATGAAGTAGAGTATATTCTTGAGATACCTAAGAATTTCTCAGAAAAATTGTCTAAAGGAGAAGACGTGAAGCTGACAAGCAAGACCCGTCCAGCGACCTTTTCACAATCCTTAGTGGACACAACGATAAACAACTATCTCAATACCTTTTTGACGTATCAAAAGCAAATGCCAGAGCTAAGTCAAAAGGAGTTATTAAAGCAAACAAAAACAACCTTGAGCAAAGATGGAAAAGTACATTTCGATTCAAGCTACCATAAAAAGAAGAAACAAAATGTCACGGGTCAGATTTATAATCTCTTGGCTTATGGAATGTTCATGACAATCTTCAGCGGTTACGCGGTAGTGAATTTGGCCTTTAATCGGGAGGAAATCAGTCGCCGAAACAGCTGTTCACCCATTTCCCGTCGGAAACTGTCTCGCAAAATATCAATAGGCAACTTGGCCTATTCAGTCTGCTGCTGGCTTCTATTTGTGGCCTTCGTATTAGCAGTTACTAGAAATAGCATGGATCAGGTGATGGGGTATTTCCTGCTGAACACAGTATCATTCTTTGTCGCGATTGTTAGTTTCTCTATTTTAATCACCAGTATTTTACAGAAGGAAGATGCGATCAGCGGGATTAATAATATCTTTATAATGGGAAGCTGTTTTGTCGGCGGGGTATTTGTTCCAAGTGAATTTTTACCCGATGCGGTGAATAAGATCGCTGCTTTTACTCCAACCTACTGGTTCGCACAAAACAATGAATTGATCGGAAAAACAGTCAGCTTTGATCAGGCCTTTTTAGATAAGTTTTTATTCCAATCAGGGGTTCTATTAGCCTTTGCCGCTGTATTTTGGGTGATTCATCTGATCACGATGCGGGAAAAGGGCACTTGGTCATTGAAAAAAGTTCAAGCCTAATTAAAAAATCAGCGTGTCCTTCCTGGCACGCTGATTTTTTTAATCTTCAAAGTAAATTTGCTGTTCTTCACCAAAAAAGATTGGCAATAGATCATTTAAAGTTCCTGCTAGCGGTTGTGTAGTCAATGCTGTCTTTTTTACCCAAAAAAGATCATCAGGCACTACTTGTTTCTTTACTTTAGCAGTGTAAAGAAAAGCCAGCTCACGTGTTTCTTTCGCTAAATGATTCCATTCTGCTGTTCCGCGCAAAAGTGGCTGTACTACTAACCCAGTTTCTTCTTCGATTTCTCTAACGGCTGCCTCATAGCTGCCCTCATCTTTTTCTACATGTCCGCCAGGAAAGGTCCAGCCGGGCCAATCCTTTTTCTTCCGGTCTTGGACCAGTACCTCGGCTTGGTCGTTTTCGATCATTACCATCATGGTTAATTCAATCGCTAATACGCGTGCCATTCGATCACCTCCTAGTGATTATACAACATACTACGCAGATTTTTTTGACAATGGTATACTGATTTATAGGTAAAAAGGGTCGTTCTTCATTTTTTAGAAGAGTATCCTAGTAAGTAGTATTTTATTTTTGAGGTAAAGCAGGAGGAGTAAGAGTGGAGAAAAAGGAAGAACAATTATTGATCGATCTGACATCAGCCCGAGGAATCGCGGGAAATGAAGACGAGGTCAGAGAAGTTTTCAAAAGCTATGCACAGGATTTTGCCGATGATATTTTCTTTGACGGTTTAGGCAGTGTGATCGCGAAACACGGAGGTGGCGGAGGTCCCAAAGTATTTATCTCTGGTCATTTGGATGAAGTCGGCTTTATGGTAACAAAGATTACAGAAAAGGGATTTTTAGAATTTCAAACGATCGGCGGCTGGTGGAATCAAGTCATGCTGGCGCAACAAGTGGAGATAAAAACTCGTAAAGGAAAGATTATCCATGGGGTGATCGGTTCTAAGCCACCTCACGTGTTGACACCGGAAGCACGCAAAAGACCGTTTGAAATTAAGGATATGTTTATTGATATTGGGGCCTCTAGTGCGGAGGAAGCAAAAGAATGGGGCATTCGTCCTGGAGATATGGTAACCCCGTATATTCACTACCAACGAATGAATGATTCAAAATTTTTACTCGCAAAAGCGTGGGACAACCGAATTGGTACAGCTGTCGCGTTACGAGTATTAGAAAATCTATCTAAACGGGAGCATCATAATGTTTTGTTCGCCGGCAGCGACGTTCAAGAAGAAGTTGGTTTGCGGGGGGCTCGTACAAGCTCACATATCGTAAATCCTGACATCGCTTTTGCGTTGGATACAGGGACTGCTGGAGATACACCAGGAATGACGCCGAAAGAAGCGGACTCTGTGTTAGGCAAGGGACCGCAGATCCTGATTTACGATGCCTCTATGGTTCCTCATAAAAAATTATTGGATTTTGTGATTGATGTGGCGGAAGAGTTAGACATTCCTTTCCAATATACAGTCATTGCCGGTGGTGGAACGGATGCTGGACAAATGCACTTGACCCGTGATGGTGTGCCTTCGTTAGCGATCACTGTACCGGTTCGTTACCTACATTCACATACATCGGTCATCCATGAAGAGGATTATTTTAATACAGTAAAACTAGTCACAGAAGTTGTTGCACGTTTAGATTACGAAACAGTTGGCGAAATCAAAAATTATTAAAAGCTGTCGCTAAATTGGTTGCATTGGATTTTTTGTTTGTTCCTATTCTTTGAATAAGGGGTATTAACAGCATGAATACAAAGATCGATACAAAACGAACCGAGCTGAGTCATCTAAAAAGAGAGTTGAAATTGTTTGAGAAGCTCAGTCCAGGAAATGTTCCAATTGCTCTTGAAGCCAAACGAGTCGAACGTAAAATACAGCATTTAACCAAAGAAATCTCAGAATTAAAAAAATCGTAGAAAAAATTTTTCCGCGAATAAGGAGTGTATCTATGAGTTTAAGTGAATATCGTCAAAGAGCCAAAGACCGTCTGAATGGTCAATGGGGGATCAACGTGGGGTTGATCGTAATTGTTGGATTGTTAACAGGAGCGATCAGTAACGTTTCCACGATGACCAGTAACACAAATCTTCAATTAGGAATCTCATTTTTATTGAGCATTTTTGTTTTATTTGCTTTCAGCTATGCCCTCTATTACATCAGCTTGTACGTTGTGCGTGGCGGTCGAGCAGAATTAGGGCAAATTTTCGTGGTTTTTCAACAGGGCTATTATGTTCCGTTGATGCTGATCAATATTCTTGCCCAGGTCGTACAATATGTATTAGCGGCAATTTTCTTTATTCCATTGTTACTGCAGGCGGGCAGCAGTGTATACATCTCACTGATCTCAACAGGAGGCGTAACCAGTGTAGACAATGTCTCCACCTTGTTGAATGTCGGCATTCTTAGTTTGTATGTTGTTTTGACATTGGCTTTCTTACTCGTGACAACAATCATCAGTATCATTTTCAAATTTGCTGTGTGGGTAAAATTTGATTATCCAGATCTAAGTGTGGGCGATTGTATCAAGCGTGCTTGGCTATTGCTGAAGGATCGCTGGGGAAAATATATCTTATTGCAATTATCCTTTATTGGATGGTATATCTTAGGTTTTGTGGCTTTGATCGTAGGACTGCTTTTCGTGGCTGTCTATGTAAACACGGCAAGTGCCGCATTTTATGACCAAGCGTTACAGGAAAAAATTGATCAGGGGGAATTCGCATGAAATTGACCGTCCTTGGTTGTTTAGGTGCCTATCCTTATGAAGGGCAAGGAACGACTAGTTATTTGCTGCAAGCTGATGGCTTTAATTTATTGTTAGATGCTGGTAGTTCAACCCTTGTTGAGTTGGAAAAGGAGCTGGATCCCTTGGATTTGGATGCAGTGATCTTAACTCACTATCATCATGATCATATTGCGGATCTAGGGGTATTGCAATATTATTGGCAGCTCTATCCAACGCAAACACCGAAGCCTATTTTGCCGATCTATGGGCACACAGAAGACGAATTTCATTTCAACGATTTGACAATGGAAGGCGTTACTGAAGGCCACGCTTATTTTGAAGCAGAAGAATTGAAACTTGGACCGTTTCTTGTTACGTTTATGAAGACGATTCATCCGGTACCTTGCTTTGCAATGCGCTTTGTCGAAGAAAAGACCGGTGCTGTCTTTGTCTTCACTGGTGATTCTGGTTATCTAGAGTCCTTCAATGAGTTTGCCAAAGAGGCCGATCTGTTTTTAGCAGATACATACTTATTTGATGGGAACGAGCACCATAAAGCACATTTTACAGCTGGTGAAGCGGGCAACTTTGCCAAAAATGCGGCAGTCAAAAAGCTAGTGTTGACTCATTTGCCTCAACAGGGCGATTTAGAAGAACTACGTCAGCAGGCGGCTGCTACAAGCAATGGTATTCCAGTTGAATTGGCGCAGCCTCACAAAGTTTTTGAGATTTAAAAAAATAATTTATTCCTTAACAGGAGCTAGGAGTTGGAAACATGCTATATGTACCAAATGACAAAGAACGTGATCCACGAGTAAACCTTGCCATCGAGACGTATCTATTACAGAACATGCCATTAGACGAACCGATCCTGCTTTTTTATATTAATGAGCCGTCCATTATTATCGGTCGTAACCAAAATACGATTGAAGAGATCAACAAAGACTACGTGGACGAAAAAGGGATTCATGTTGTTCGCCGGTTAAGTGGTGGAGGTGCTGTTTATCACGACCTTGGGAATTTGAATTTCAGCTTCATTATGCCAGATGATGGCAACTCCTTTAGAGATTTCAAAAAATTAACGGAACCAATCGTTGAAGCCCTTCATAAGCTGGGGATCGAAGGGGCTCAGTTAAAAGGTCGGAATGATTTAGTAATTGACGATAAAAAGTTCTCCGGTAATGCGATGTATTCAACCAATGGCCGGATGTTTGCTCATGGAACTTTGATGTTTGATAGCGACATTGACGAAGTGGTCAATGCCTTGAAGGTCAAAAAAGACAAAATCGAATCAAAGGGAATTAAGTCGATTCGTTCTCGAGTAACAAATATTAAGGATTATTTGCCAGCGGATAAACAAGACATGACAACAGAAGAATTTCGTCAAGCGATCCTGTTGCAAATTTTTGGCGTAGAGAGTGTCGATCAAGTAAAGACTCATGAGTTGAATGAGGAAGACTGGAAAGCCATCAATCAGATTTCTGATGAGTATTACAAGAATTGGGATTGGAACTATGGCCGTTCACCAGAGTTTAACTTAGAGCGGCAAAAACGTTTCCCAATCGGTTCAATCGAAGTACGCCTAGATGTAGCGAATGGTGTCATCGAAAAAGCGAAAGTCTTCGGAGACTTCTTCGGATTAGGTGAGATCAAGGACGTAGAAAATCAATTGATCGGTACACGCTATGAGAAAACAGCGCTAGAAGAAAGCATCGATCAAATCGATTTGACGCATTACTTTGGCAATATTACTAAAGAAGATTTCCTATCATTAATCTATTAAAAGCTCGCGACCTTTCCATTTGAGAAAGGTCGTTTTTTTGTGAGTCGAAAGTTTTTTCGAATAAGGCTCAGCTTTGCTCCTGCACAGAAAGAAGAAGCGGATTAAATCGTGGTAGCCGACTGAAAACTTTGGCTTCTTTTGGTAAGATAGGAATAGAAAAAAGCCCGACAAAGGAGCCCTACATGAAAAAGCGCGAGTTCATTGTTCAAGACTTATTGAGTAAGATTTATCAGGAAGAATTTAAAGAAGGAAAATTACCAAATCAGCGAAAGCTGGCACAAATCTACGGCGTATCTCGATTTACCATTCAGCAAGCGGTGAAAAATTTAGAAGAGATTGGGATTGTTCGCGTAGTCCAAGGATCAGGGATTTTTGTTCATGAGAAATGGGTGAAAAATCCACTGATCTTTAATTCTTTGACTCGTACTCCTTACGATCGGATTGACTCAAAGATGATTGAATTAAAAAAGGCGCCAGCCACCTTAGACGAACAAAAGATTTTCCAAATTGATGAAGGGGACGAGGTGTGGACTTTTGAGCGCATCCGCATTGTCAATTACAAAATTGAACAGTTGGAAATCTCGAAAATGCCAACAGCAATGTTTCCAGATTTGTCACAAGAGGTCATTGAGCATTCGATCCAAAATTATGTCGAACAGAAAGGGTTCCGTATATCCCATTATATTACCAGTTATGACCCAATCACCACTTCAAAGGAGCAGTCAAAGCTGCTTTTGTGTAAGCGTGGAACACCTGCTATGCAGATTACAAATCGAGCTATTTTGGAAGATGGACAGGTTTTTGAATACAGTAGCATCGTGGCAATCGATTATTCGGTAACGTATATTCGGCCCTTTGATCGTGAGATTCACCGTTCAAGGATTGATTAGAAATTTCATCACAAGAGAAATGGATGCTAAAAATATGTAGTGAAACATAAAAAGGTAAAGTCCGAAAGTAGACTTTACCTTTTTCTTATGGGGTTACAATTGTTCCGTCTGGTGTTCGACTTTGCGTCCATTCATGGGGACGGTAGACAACAGGGTATTCAGCAGCCATCTCTTCATTGAAGGTCACCCCGATTCCGCTTTGTTCGATCGGATAAAAGAATCCCTGCTCTGGTGCTGGAATGTTACCAAAGAGCTTCTGAGTATTTTGGGGCACATCAATATTTTCTTGGATAGCTGCATTGTGTAAATGAATATTTAAATGTGTATTGACTGCTAAACCAATCGGTGTGATATCCGATGGTGTATGCCAGGCGATTCGAATTCCCATAGCTTCACAGAAATGAGCCAATTTCAATGCAGGAGTGATTCCACCAATTTGAGATACATGTGCGCGCATATAATCGATTTGACGATTGCGGACTAACTCCTTCCATTCCATGGGATTGTTGAATAATTCTCCCGTCGCGATCGGTGTCGTCGATTGACTGCGTAATTGCGCCAGCCATTCATTTTGGTTTGGTGGTAAGATATCCTCTAAGAAGAAAAGATTATACTTTTCCGCAGCTTTTGCAAAGTTGATGGCTTGATTAGGATGCAGGCGTTCATGAACATCGTGCAGCATTTGGAATTGCTGACCGTATTTTTTTTGAATACTAGCAAACATTTTTAACGTTGTTTGCATATACTCTTCCTGGTCGAAATAAGAGCCGTTAATTGGATTTTCGGGGGTCTCTAAATTGCTGGGATTACCGCCGTAAAAGCCTAATTGGCAACGAATGTAGCGATAGCCTTCTGCAAGAAATTTGTCAATCTCACCGTACAAAGCGGTTAAATTATCTGCGACAGCGTGGGTATAAGCCGGAATTGCTGTGCGTGCTTTACCACCTAGCAGTTGATACAAAGGCATGTCAGCCAGTTTTCCTTTAATATCCCAAAGCGCCATGTCCACACCGGAGATCGCATTGTTGGTAATCGGTCCATTTCGCCAATAAGAGTTGACGTTCATCACTTGCCAGATATCCTCAATTTGGTTCGCATCTCTACCAATAAGTAAAGGTTTCAAGTATTCTTCGACGACCGTTTGAACGGCTAATGGCCGAAATTGGAAAGTTCCACAGCCGACGCCGGATACCCCTTTATCAGTTTCGACCTTTACGACTAATAAATTATGACGGTACGGTTTGATTGCGAAGCTTTTTATATCAGTAATGATTGTTGGTGTCATTTTTTTCACTCCAATGTACGTAAATATGAATCATTTGCAAACTCATTGAAACATGTAGATGATAAGGCTGTCAATTTGGACTAAAAAAAGAGAGTAAAGAGATGTAAAAACAGTCCAATTTTTAAACAAATAATATGAAAACATTGATATAAAGCTGATTTTTTTTGTTTTTTATAGAAAAGGACTGGTTTTACAAGGTGGTGTGACCATGCTACTATGTTGTTGAAAACGGAAACACGTTTCGTCGAGTTTCAAAGAATGAGGAGGAAAAAAATGAAGCACGAAGATGTAGCAAAACAAATCATTAAAAATGTTGGTGGTGCAGAGAATATCAATAATGCTTGGCATTGTATGACTAGGTTGCGTTTTAATTTAAAGGATGAGAAGCAAGTTAATTATGCTGAGTTGGAAAAAATAGCTGAAGTAGTTGGAACGAAGTATCAAAGCGATCAGCTGCAGGTAGTCATTGGAACGAATGTAGCGGATTATTTCGGACCAATTGCCAAAGTGCTAGGTCTTGATGAGAATAATCAACAAGCTGATGGAGAGAAAAAAGGAGCAGTATCCTTATTCATGGACACTGTTTCTGGAGTATTCGGACCAATTGTACCAGCGATTGCCGGTGCGGGCATGATCAAGGGGCTGATGGCGGGCTTAGTTGCACTAAATGTGATTTCTAACCAAACAGATACCTATTTAATCATTGATATGATTGCCAGTGGGGTATTTACGTTCTTGCCATTTTTTGTTGCTGCTTCAGCCGCTAGGATTTTCAAAACAAATCAATATTTAGCGGTCGCTATCGCTGCCACACTACAATTTCCGACAATGACTACGGCAGTCGCTGAAGGCTCTGTTTCCGCCTTTAAGCTGTTTGGTGTGATTCCTGTACCTGTCTTTAACTATGCAGGAACCGTAATTCCCATTATTTTTGCAGTATTGGCCTTAAGTTATATCTATCGTTGGGTCGATAAGGTGCTGCCGCAGGTTTTACGGACAGTGTTTACGCCAACTATTTCTTTATTCGTAGCAGGATTGGTTACTTTGACAGTTATTGGGCCAATTAGTATTCACTTAGGAAACCTATTAGCGGCTGGTGTGGCTTGGTTATTCTCCATTTCTCCTGTTTTGGCTGGTGTTGTGGTGGGGGCAATTCGCCCAATAGCGATCTTCACTGGATTACATCATGCGATGACTCCTATCGCTTTGCAAAATTTTGCGAACCAAGGCTATGATATGCTGATGCCAATGATGTTCATGGCGAATATGGCAATTACAGGTGCGACAGCTGCAATCTATACGAAGGTCAAATCAAAAGAGGAAAAATCACTGGTTCTATCTTCGGCAGTTTCTGGTTTACTAGGAATTACTGAACCTGCATTATTCGGGATTTTATCAAAATATAAGAAGGCTTTCATTGCCGCAACTATTGGTAGTTCGATTGCATCGGCATTTATCAGCTTTTTCGGTGTTCGTATCTATGGTTATATCTTATCAAGTATCTTCAGTCTGCCGGCCTATATCGGTCAATACTTTATCTTTGCGGTTCTGGGAATTTTGATTGCATTGATCTCTTCCTTTGTAATCACGTATATGCTCGTTCCAGTCGAAGAGGCAGAAGAGGATGACTTTAATAACGAAGTAAATCTACATTCTGTTGCTAGAGGCAGTTATGTTCCACTAGAAGATGTGCCGGATGAAGTCTTTTCAACAAAAATGATGGGAGATGGATTTGCAATCAAGTCTGTTGACGGCGCTGTTTTTGCTCCTGTCAGCGGAACAGTGACGACCGTCTTTCCTTCAAAGCATGCGATTGGGATCAAGACAGGTAATGGCATTGAGGTTCTTGTTCATATGGGGATCGATACAGTAACGTTAGATGGAAAAGGCTTTGATGTATCAGTAAAAGTTGGCGATAAAGTTACAGCGGAATCAAAAATTGCTCAAATGGACCTAGACTATATTCATAGTCAAGGTAAGGAAACAATGATCATTGTAGTCATTACCAACATGGAGCGAGTACTGAAATTCTCAGGAGAAAGAAATCTAGAAGGACAACATCAAGCAGGTGCCTTATTGGAAAGAGCTTTGCTAAATGGATAGGAGAAGAAATCAATGAAAAGAATAGAAATCTTATCACGCATAGAAAAGGCCGGGGTCATTGCGGTTGTCAGAGGAAAGAATCCAGTAGAGGCAGTCAAAGCTAGTCAGGCCATTATTGCCGGGGGGGTGAAGGGGATTGAAGTTACTTTTACAGTCCCTAATGCGCAATCAGCTATCCATGAATTGGTAAATGATTACCGAGATCAGGATGTAGTGATTGGTGCGGGAACAGTCTTAGATGCAGTAACCGCTCGGCTAGCAATTATAGCAGGAGCAGAGTTTGTTGTTAGTCCAAGTTTTGATCAAGAGACTGCAGAACTGTGCAATCTATATCAAATTCCTTATCTGCCAGGCTGCATGACTATTACAGAAATGCAGCAAGCGCTGAAAAATGGTGTAGATATCATTAAACTTTTCCCTGGAAGTGTTAGCGGGCCAAGTATGGTTTCAGCTGTAAAAGCACCGCTGCCTCATGCAAACCTCATGCCTACTGGTGGTGTGAATTTGGAGAACATGCAAACTTGGTTTGAAGCAGGAGTTGTAGCGGTTGGTGTGGGTGGTAATTTGCTAGCCCCCGTTGCAGAAGGGGATTTCGCTAAAGTAACGGAAATTGCACAGCAATATGCGACAAGGCTAACAGAGATTCGGAGAGAAGCAAATGGCTAGGATTGTTTGTTTGGGAGAAATTATGTTGCGGCTATCAGTCGAAACGGGGATTCGTCTGAACCATACTCAACAATTGGAGGCATACTATGGTGGCGGCGAAGCGAATGTTGCTGTCTCTTTAGCTAATTATGGACATCAAGTACAATTCGCCAGTAAGATTGCTGAAAATGGACTTGGTCAAGCAGCTGAGCGTCATTTAAGAAGTTGCGGAGTAGCTACTGACTATTTGTTAAAAGCGCAAGGTAGAATGGGAGTTTATTATGTGGAGCAAGGGAATGCTCAACGTGCAACTTCTGTCATCTATGATCGGCAATACTCTACATTTTCATTGATGAGTGAATTGGAATGGAAGCTTCAAGATTTATTTTCCGATGTGGAAATTTTTCATATTTCAGGTATTACTCCAGCACTTTCTGAATATTGGAAAGAACTGACCATCGAATTAATCAAGACGGCTAAAAAGACAGGTTGCAAAGTAAGCTTCGATTGCAACTACCGTCAAAGTCTTTGGAGCCAGGGCGAGGCGGGGGCTTTTCTAAATAAAGTATTGCCTTTAGTGGATTATTGTTCAGCTGGAAAAATGGACGCCATTTATTTATTAGGTGTTCCAGAAACTGAAGAGGATATTGTCTATTATTATCAAAAAATGCAGGAGCTATTTCCAAACATAACGGCCTTTTATTCTACAAAGCGCAGCGTTCATTCAACCTGCGTCCACGAATTACAGGGAACACTGTGGCTCAATGGAAAATGCTATACCTCAAAAAATCATCTGATTGATCCAATTGTGGACCGAATTGGCGGTGGGGATGCTTTTACTGGTGGAATCTTACATGGTCTAATTAACGATTATTTGCCAATTGAAACAATTGAGTTTGCAACAGGCGCTTCCGTTTTGAAACATTCAGTAAAGGGGGATTGTAATCAATTTACTGAAGAGGAAGTAGTCTCATTTATTCAAAGTTCTACCGCAACAATCAAACGATAAAAAAATCAGGGAACCGCTTCTTCCATAAAGCGGCGCCCTGATTTTCTTTTATAACCCTAAGGTGATTTTAAAATACTGTTTTTTCTCTTTGTTTTGCCAATGCCAATCGCCATTTGATCGCTTCACTGCTTGTTCTAACTCTTGATGAGAACTTACAGGTATAGTTGCCTCGACGGATTCATCAAAGGAATGACGAGTAAACGCACTTGTGCTGCTTTCAATAATTAACTGTTGGTTTTCTTGCTTCATTGAAATATCAATGGTTCCGAAATTCGAATCGTTTAAGAATTTTTCGAATAGTTGAATGAGTAAATACAGGTTTTCATCTTTTAGCAGTTGATTTTCTTGGTCTACGATTAATTGGCAAGAGAAAAATTTAGCTTGTTTACGAAATTCATTTTGATAGTAGTCCCGCATTTGCTGCAGGAAATAAGTTAAGGAGAGTGCTTCTTTATTCATATACGCTTCTTTTTCTGCTAATAGTTTAAAGGTGACTAATAGGTTATTTTGTTTTTCGTGCACTCGTATAAATTGCTGTTTATCTTCCTGCTGCTTTATACGGTAGCGACGAATGAAGCGAATCGCCTCGCAGAAATGATAGCCGCTGATCAAAATCATCAGTCCGCCAAATAAAATCAACGGCCAGTCAGTTGTTAAGTTCGCCGCTCCAGCGAAGAGCTGGATATAGAAAAAGCAGTGAATAAAAGCAGCCATGATAATTCCTGGAGAACAAATGACATAAAATCGATTTTGATCTGCCGATTCTGCTAACGCGATGGCCGCTGTATAGAGGGTCATAAAAACGTTAAATCCGCTAAAAATTTGTACCGCAACTGGAAGCGACAGCCTTCCTGCTATTATGCACAGAACACCAAAAATCAATAGAAATAGCTGTGAACCAACGCCATAAAAGTAATAGTGTTGATATTTTTTGGTTCTCAAAAGATAATAACTGGTCAGAAAGACTGGGATCAGAATTGCTGTCAGGTTATACAGGATCGACAATGTTTTAGGCTCAAATAGCGTGCTGGCTGGAACATTCAAAATAATTGACTGTAGCCCAATAAAAAAAGTAAATCCGATCAAGATCAAGGTTAGAACAGTCTCTTTCTTCGGTCCCTTTCTCTTTAAGAAGAGAAGGATCAGCATCAAAACAATAAGCGTAGAACAGGTGATCCAGAGCAGAAGTTGTGGCAGAGAGTGCAGAATAAAGTAGCGATCAACTTCTGCTGCTTCACCGATAAATACTTGAGCAGGAATGCCAGCATAATAATCATAGGGTGTTTTTGTGACGATTCGTAATTTTTCTTTTCGATAGTTACTGGGTAGGTGAATCGCCGATTGCAAAAGTCCAGGATCTTTCTGCTGCTTTGTTGGCGCATAGCTATAAATAAGCTTTTCACCAATATAGACCGACACCCATTGATGATTGGTACGGATCACTAACTGAGGGTCTTTCAGCGGCATGTCCAGCTGTTGTTGCATAATGAGGGCACTATTTGGCTGAATATTCTTTAAACGTTGTTCGGTTTTTCCAAAGATATATTGATCTGAATGCCCCTTCACCATAAACGTCCAGCGATCGTTTAGTTTTTGGATATCTGCTTTTTTGACTTCTTCTGTGATGGTGATACCGAAAAAATAAACAAGCATTAAAATAACTAATATTATTAAAATAGAACCTTTTTTTGACTGGAATCTAAAAGAACGGTTTTTATTTGTCTTCACTATTATTAAATAACATCCTTTCGTTTTTGAAAAAGAGAGAGATTTCCGTTCGACTATAAAATAATAGTAACATAATAGTGTTTTTAGTCAAAATATATTTGATTTTTTATTTGATTTGAGATTTAAAAATAGATTTTTGTGATTAATGTGCTATGATATAAATAAGGGGATGCTTCTTTTTTGAGGGAGGTGGAAAGGTCTGTTGAAGAATAAAAAAATAACTGTTTTTTATGGTGTGCTAATTTTCCTTTTATTCTTATTAGCTGTTTTAACCATTGTCATCCCAAAGGTGCTGAGTGTCACGCCCTATGTCATTTCAGATGACAAGATGGCCCCGGAGTACCACAAGGATGGATTGGTTTTTGTAAAAGATGTCATAGAACCGATCCATGTCGGAGATACTATCACATATTATGAAAATCAAGGAAAGGCAATTAAAACGCGTCGAGTATTAGCGGTAGATAATAAGATCGAGGGATATTTTGTTAAAGGGGATAATACTGACAAAGCAGAAATGGGCTTGGTTCATAAACGAAATTTAATTGGTCGCCCGCATTTTTATTTGCCGTACATTGGCTTTTTAGCTGATACGAAAGTCATGAATATTTTGAAAAGCACACTATTTATCGGTGCGATACTGATGACTCTTTCCACGCTTTTTTTCCAAACAGAGATGAAGCAGAAATTGAAGCAACAGATCGAATAAAAAGACCTTCATCCGAAGGTCTTTTTATGACGCTATTAATAAGAGAGAGACAAGCTTTCCTTCATTTCGTCTTTTACCTCTTTCATTTCATTTTTAGCATCTTTCATGTCGTCATTTAGTTCGTCGCGTTTCACTTTTAGGTCCTTTTTCACTTCTTTAGAAGATTCTTTGATTTCATTGCGACTATCAGTTAACCCAGCTTTAATCTCGTTTTTTGTTTCTCTAAGCTCTGTGCGAAATTCCGAGTTCCAAACAGGTCGGAAAATATACCGATTCACCGTCAATAAACCAATGCAAGCAATTCCCAAAATTAATACCATAATATCTAACCCATTTCTCTTCATTTTTATTTCCTCCAATTATCTAGTTTGTCCACCAACGAACGTTTCACTTTATTTTGTCTTTGATTTATTACTACACTCTCATAATAAGGAAAAACTGGAAGCGTTACGTCCAACTAAAGACCTATCTTCTTCTAGGATAAAAGGCTGGAAATTGAAGAACTGGCTACTTTTTATAAGACAGTATAGCCGGCTTGGGTTAAAACAGAGACGGCAGCTTCATATTTTTCCATCTTGATTAGAAGATAATCGGTATTAAAGGTTGAGACAGCAAAAATACTGATATAAGCCTCTGCCAAGACTGTGGCAATTTTTGCTAAAATCCCCACTAAACTAAAATCCAGAACCCCTTCAATCTTAAAGGCTCTCCAGCCATCTTCCCGTTTGATAGTCTCGGAAGGAACATTAGCTGTTGCAGAAACAATGGAATTTTCTTCATCAGTTCTTCCAATAAATAGAGGTTGTTGGGTGAAATCTACCTGGCTGAAGTCGGACACCTGATAAACAGATAATTCTTGAGGTAAGGGAACTAGTTTCATTTAGAACACTCCTTTCGATGATTGCCTCATAGTGATTAAAATCTATCAGAGTGTCGAACGAAATGCAATCTGATTTTTTGCTGAAAAAGGGTAGCCATAGTATATTTGAGGAAATAAATTAAGGAGTATTTGCCATGAAAGCATTGTATTTTGAAACCTTTGGCGGCAGTGAAGTTTTGCAGTATGGCGAGCTTCCACGTCCTGTCATTAGTGAGCATGAAGTATTAGTAGAAGTAGAGTATATCGGTTTAAATTTTGCAGATATTTATCGACGACGAGGGGAATACCATATTGAAAAGCACACGCCCTACATTAACGGCTATGAAGGTGCGGGGATTATTGTTGAAGTCGGTGCCAAGGTAACGAAACAAAAAATTGGTGAGACGGTACTATTTGTAGATGTCCCTTTGGCAAATGCTGAATATGTGGCGGTTCCATGTGAACAAGCGATTCCTTTACCTGAAGGAATCGACAGTAAGCTGGCCGCAAGTATCGGTCTTCAGGGGATGACCGCAGATTTCTTAGCCCACGACCTTGGAAAAAATGTGTCGGGAGAAAAAGTTTTTATCACAGGGATCAGTGGCGGTGTCGGACAAATTCTTTCTCAAATGCTGGTGGCTGATGGCATTGAGGTGTATGGTTCTGCTTCCTCAGCAGAAAAACAAGCATTGGCCTTATCCCACGGAGTGAAGCAGGTTTACCCAAGTCGTGAACACTCGTGGGTTGAAACGATCGAAGGGCAATTTGCGACAGCGTATGATGGTGTTGGATCAACCATTCAGCAAAGTCTAGACTTAATCCAACATCGTGGAAAGGTTGTATTTTTCGGTATGGCAGGCGGCGATCCTATTAAAATCGATCCCGTCGATTTAATGTCAGAATCAAAAAGCATTTTAACTGGAGACTTGTGGGATTATCTAACAAGCTATGAAGAACGCAAGGTTCGTAGTGAACGTCTCTTCAACTATTTCTCCAAAGGACAAATTTCAATCAGCGAGCCAACTGTTTTTCCTTTGTCAGAAGGAAAACAAGCCCATGAATTTTTAGAAACAGGAAAAAGTATCGGAAAAGTCTTGTTGCAACCGTAATAGAGGAGTAAGCACTGCTTAGAAAATGGAGCAGTGCTTTTTTATGAAACCTGACATCAGGCTGCAGGTTTTCGATGCTATACTAAAGGTGGAGGTGAGGAGCATGGCAGAGTATCGACTCTTTCAGATGGTGTACTATTTAATGGATAAAGGACAAACCACCGCGCCTGAGTTAGCAAAGAAGTTTGAAGTTTCGATTCGAACGATTTATCGAGATATAGATATTTTAAGCGCTGCAGGCATTCCTGTTTACACAACACAGGGAAAAGGCGGCGGCATTTTTCTTCCTGAAAAGTTTGTTTTGAATCGTTCGCTGATTTCAGAGGAGGAACAAAGGCATATTTTAACAGCGTTGCAGGGATTTAACGGAATGAATGAAGAGAGAAATCAAGAGCTGCTAAAAAAATTAGGCGCCGTCTTTCAAAAGCAGACGACGAATTGGATCGAGATTGACTTTTCCGATTGGCATCCGCAACAGGAAGAACTGTTTCAAGCATTGGAGCAAGCCATTTTTCATAGGACACGTATTTGTTTTCAGTACTTCGGTCGAGAGAAATCCAGTTCAGATCGTAAAGTAGAACCCTTGAAACTCATTTTTAAAGCAAGAGAGTGGTATTTATTTGCCTATTGCTGTGAAAAACAGGAGGATCGACTCTTTAAACTTAAACGAATTAAAAAGCTGAAGCGGACAACTGAATCGTTTGACCGCGTCGCACCAGAAAAAGTCCTTCAACCTGAAAAAATCTATACAGCAGAAAGACTCACCATTCAATTAGCCTTTGCTCCAGAGCAGGCGTATCGTGTCTATGAAAATTTTGAAGAGGTAGAAGAAGGGGAAGATGGGCGTTTGCTCGTTTCTGCCGAATATCCCGTTAACGATAGCCTATATAGCTTCTTGCTATCATTTGGTGGTCTGGTGGAGGTTTTATCCCCATCCACAGTTCGCGAGCAATTAATCAAAAAAATCGATCAATTGAAAAGTATTTATTAAACCTGACACGAGGTTGCAGGTTTCACTCGCTATAATGAGGATAAAGTTGAAAGTGAGGGTGAACAAATGAAATATGAATGGAAAAAACAAGAAAAATATTTATACGGTGCAAAAAAGAAAGCGGAAATCGTAACCGTTCCACCACAGAAGTTTTTGACGATCAAAGGTGAAGGAAACCCCAACCATCAAGATTTTTCCAATCGAGTAGGTGTGCTGTATCCCGTTGCGTGGAGCATCAAGATGGGGTATAAGAAATTCTATCAAGCACATCCTGAACAGCAAGAGCAGTTTGAATACTCGGAGTTTGCCATTTTTCCGTTAGAGGGTCTATGGAGTACTAAAAATACACAGGACCTAACGGATAAAGAAAGCTTTGAATACAAAATCATGCTGCGTCAACCCGATTGGATTACGGAAGAAATGGTTGAGACCTCCTTAGCAGCAGTACAAAAGAAAGACCCAAATGAGCTGCTGCAGGAGCTTTCCTTTGAAACGATTGAAGATGGGAAATGTGTTCAAATCCTGCACCTAGGTTCTTTTGATGATGAACCAGCTTCTTTTCAAAAGATGGAACAATTTGTAACAGAAAATGGCTTAATCCGAAAAAGTTATCACCATCGAGAGATTTACCTAAACGATGCTAGAAAAACAGCGCCAGAAAAACGGCGAACCATTTTACGTTATCAGATTGTTTAATAGAAGAGAGCGTTTTCGGCTACGAGGGTTCTACTTTTTATTCGTCATTTTCAAGCACAACTTTCGTCTTCTTTCAGGCTTTCTAGTATAGTGTTTCTAAGGGAGGTGGAAACATGGAAAATCTTATCTTGATTGGACACATTATTTTTGGTATCGCTTCATTTGTAGGCTCTTTATTATTGACGATCGGTTTTAGAAATTCTTTCGCCAAATTGACAGGGATCCAAAAATCAGGCATTGTTTTGACCGTTGCCAGTTTGTTCGGAACGATTGCTTTTGCGATGCTGACGAAAGGCAATGTGATGGGAGCCGTACTATTCATCGTGTTAGGTTTAGCAATGTGTGCACTGCTTGTAGCACCAAAAGCTGTGAAGCAGAAAAATTAAGTTTCTTCGGCTCTCAACGAAAGTAGTTGAGAGCCTTTTTTTGCGGATAAAGGAATTGACAAAAATAGAAAAGCGTTGTATTATCCAAAATGAACAACGTTCATTTTGGTGAGGAGGTGAATCATGAACAATCAAATAAGTTCAAAAGAACAGCTCATCGGGTATTGCAAAGAAATCGTTCGAGCGGACGGACTTCAAGCAATCAGTATTCGTTCTGTTGCTAAAAAAGCCGGCATGTCTGTTGGCGCGGTGTATAATTATTTTCCATCAAAAGGGGAATTATTGGCAGAAACGATTGGTAGTATTTGGTCAGAGATTTTTCATTTTTCTGAAGAGACCTTTCATTTTGATGATTTTACAAAATGTCTAGAGGCTCTTTTACAAAGTGTTGAACAGGGGAAAGCAATCTATCCTGACTTTTTTTCCTCCCATGCACTAGTCATGGCTTTTGATGATAAGATTATGGGCTCGAAAATGATGGAGAGATATTGGCAACATATTAAGCAGGCATTGCTAAATGCATTAACGCAGGATAAAAAGATTCGTGAAAATGTCTTCGATAGTCATTTGACTTCTGAGCGCTATGTGGAGTATGTCTTCGAATTATTTTTGTATACGATGACAAATGATGGAAGTTATAAAGGCATTCTTAAGCTCGTTCGAAATTCGATCTATGCTGAATAGCGGACGAGTCTTCTTTTATACCAACATGAACATTGTTCATGTTTCAGGAGGTCGCATGATGGTTAAAAAAGGAACTTTATTACTATTAGCTAGTATTGTATGGCTCATTGCTGGCTTTAATGTTTTAAAAATAGGAATTGAAACATACGCAAATTATTTATCAGTAATCAATTTTTTATTATCAGTATTGGTTTTCTTGATTTTTTGGTTTATGGTCTTTCATAAGCTAACGATCAAACACACGAAAAGGATCTGTAATTATACAAATGAGCGGCATTTTTTTCTCAATTTTTTTGATTTGAAGTCTTTTCTGATCATGGCATTCATGATCTCTGGCGGCTTAATCATTCGGAAATTTAGTTTGTTGCCAGATCGTTTCATCGCTGTTTTTTATACAGGCTTAGGGTCGGCGCTCTTTCTAGCTGGTGTCCTTTTTGGCTATAACTATTTTGAAAGAAGAAAGTGGAAAAAATGAAAAAAGTCATGAACACAGCAAACATATATTTTGCCACAGCGATGGTAGGGGGCGTTTTTTACCGTGAATTTACAAAGCTAAATGCATTTTCTGGTCAAACGGTATTGGGAGTTGTTCATACCCATCTATTGGCATTAGAGGTGGCAGTTTTCCTATTTACGGCAATTCTTTTTAAAGTAACCAATCTAGAAAATAATCGATTGTTTAGAAGATTTTTCGTCCTTTACAATGTTTCACTGCCATTGATGGTGACGATGATGATCGTCAGAGGAATAGTTCAAGTAAAGGAGCTCACCATCAGTAATGGGATGAATGCCATAATTTCTGGAATCTCAGGACTAACCCATATAGGTGTTGCTATTGCGTTGTTCTTGTTTTTACGAGCAATAAAAAAAGAATTAATGGAGGGGGAGAAATAGGATGTCTACTTTATTATTAGCTGCTATTGCATGCATGCTTTTGGCATTAACCTTTTATACCATTGGCGTGTTTGCGGAAAGAAGACAAGGGATGCTGCTCCGTTGGCACGCGATTGTGTTTTGGTGTGGCTTCATTTTTGACACTACCGGAACCACCATTATGAGTAAGCTTTCGGGTGCTGGCTTTTCCTTCAATTTACATGGAATAACCGGCGCGGTAGCGTTGTTCTTAATGATTTTTCATGCCTGTTGGGCAACCGTCATTCTGGTAAAAAAAGATCGTTCTGCGCAACAAACTTTTCATAAATTCAGTATTTTAGTCTGGGCGATCTGGTTGATTCCGTTTGTTTTGGGTATTTTTATTGGGATGGGTGGTTAATGAAGCTCTTTTTGAAATAGTATTCTTTTAAAAATGATGGAAAAAACCATTCTCATATCGTCTAAAAATTAGATGAGGACACTCTCAGTAGGAAAGCCTATCAGCATGAAGTTGATAGGCTTTTTAGCCGCGTTCAAACAGCGATGTCTTTTTTTCCATAGTGATAATAACTTATTCCAATTAACATGGTATGACCGGGTGGACAATTGGATGTAAGTGACAAAATAATTTTTTATACTCACAGAGCGCCTCTGAAACTAGTCTCAGAAGCGCTCCGTTTTTGTGTATAAAATTTACTTTCTAGCAAGCAGCTCTCGTAATTCTTTGGGCGGTTCTTCTTTAAAGATAGTCCGCCATGAGTTGAGTAAATTCCCCTTATTAACCATAAGTGGTTCTATCCCGATGAAGCTAGGAACATGTTTATGCAGAATTGATTGTGCTGCAGCTAAAGCGATGGCTCTTCCTTGTTCGAAAGGCTGTTGCGCACTCACGCATTTTATCGGTCCATCCTCAGCAATCACTAACGCGGAAGAAAAGTCTAAATCGACTGTCCCAACAATGATATCTAAACGGTCTAAAGTAGCTAATGCCTTGATGACTTGTTGCGCCGGTCCATCCCATGAGATATAGAGCCCTTCTATTTCCGGGTGTTCAACCAACAGCTCCAAGGTTTTATCAAAGACTTCACTTTCACTTTTGAAGGAGGAGGTCGCTACTATTTCCATTGCTGGAAAATCCTCATCAATCAGCTGTTGTGCCGAGGTATCTCTTTGATTGGTGGCATAAAAATCAGAGTCGAAGGTCATCAGCCCGACTTTAGTTTTGCCATTAGCAGCCATTTGTTCGCACAAGCCTCTGGCAGCAAGTCTTCCGTTGGTTAGCTCATTTACAGATACGACCGACACGTAATCGTTAGGGGTTAACCCCTTTGGAACATTGGTGATCAAGATTAATTGGCTAGGACTGTCAACAATCTTTTTAAAAGCCTCGGCGGTTTTAGCGGTATCGGTTGGAATCGCAATAAAAATATCCGGTTCTAATGACAGGAGACTGTCGATCTGTTTGTTTTGTAGATCAGAATCGAAGTGTGCATCAGTTACACCGATAATGTTGATGTTAAGTTCATTAAATAGTTTATTTATCCCGGCTTCATGAAGGTTCATCCAAGAAGCTCCCGTATAGTGGAAAGAGATGACTGCTGTTCTTTTCGTTTGTTTTATCTCAGCGATTTCTTTTTCCGTGAGCATAATACTGTCAATAGAGTAGGCTTTCTCACCGAACGGTCCCTTGGCAATTCCTGAGGTGGAATTTTGCAAGTGGAAGGTAGTAGGAACGACTTTTTTAACCTGCAAATCTGCCGAGTACGAGTGGAGGATATTCAAAGCTTCAGAAACGATGCTAGAAAAATCATGTTCAATACTAGTAATGGCTGGATTGCAAAGTGAATACCAAGATTCGCTGCCTAAGGAAATGACAGAAATATCTTCTGGGATACGATAACCTGTTTTACTAAAATAACCAATGACTTCATTGATAATTATTGGATCAACAAAGATACCAGTTGGCGGGTAAAGATTATCCTGTGAAAATAACTCATGCAGCTTTTCAAGCAGTTCCTTTTCGGAAAGTCGTCTAGTTGAAACAATCTTCTCATCAATCTCCAACTGGCTTTTTTGAAAAGCCTGTTTAAAGCCTAGAAGCGAATCGTTCTCCACTTTATCAGAAAAGTCGATATAGGCAATTCTAGAATGACCACTTTTTATTAAATGATTGGTTGCATGCTCTACCCCAGCGCAACTATCGCTTGAAATGGATGGTAGAGTAATCGTTTCATAGTTATTCGTACTGATTATTACAAACGGAATCTTGTAAAATTTTTTAGGAAATACTGGTTCAACCTTTTCTGAGTAGATTAAAATTTGACCAATAATTTTTTCAGCGAAGCTATCAAACATCACCTCAAATTCCTTCGTTATATCTTGATATTCGACAGGAATAACTAGGACATTTTTATTTGTTTGCTGCTGGCGAATTTCTGCTAGAACACCCATTTGAAATTTGTCAGAAAAGTTTGGTACGTACACCAATAGGATTTGTACTTTGTTCTCATTTTTTTTATTTTGCTTTAGGACAAAATTTGGAACAGAATCAAGCGAAGAGAGGACCTCTTCTACTTTTCTTTCTAACTCAGGGCTAACATATCTAGTTTTTCTAACAACGTGAGAAACTGTAGCTACAGAAACGCCAGCCATTTCCGCTACTTCTTTAATAGTCGTCAAAAAATCACCATTTTCTATTTTTATCTAATTCACATCATACTACAAGGAATCAGTAAAGTGAACGTTTTTATAATTGACAAAGAAGGCAGCGAATCACGAGTGGCAGTAATGAATCCTTACCTTGAAGAATACTGAAAGCCAATCAGTTTTTAAGAAAAAGCTTTTGGAAATTGTCCTTGGCAGAAAACACTTAGTCATTGTTGTTAAAGGCTAAGTGCTTTTTTACTTTTACCAGATTCGTTTTCTAACTATAGACCATTTGGAAAATGGAGGACTTCATTTTTTCTAGAGGCTTCAAAACAAGCATCGATAATTGTCGTTAGTCGTATTAGTTCTTCATCTTTGATAAAAGGTTCAGCTTTCCCGTCAATTGTTTGGGCAAAATTGTCATAAAACTCAACGACATTACTTTCTACATAAGGCAAAGGAAACGTTTCAACAGAATCATCATTTCTCGGGGCCATGGTTTTTGTGAGTCCGGCACCAGTTTCGACAGGAACGGCTTCTTTTGCTAACTCTCCAGTCAAGGTTACAAATTTTCCGTTGAGTTCAAAGTCTTCAATGACAGCTGTTCCAATCGATCCAACAACATACCATTCAGGTAATTCGATGAAGTTGGTCGTTCCAACTTCTAAATAGGCTTTCTTCAATGAATCAAAAACAATTTCTATTTTAAACCCATCGTCCACTTCATGATTCAAAAAATAGGTTAAAGTAGCATGTAGACTGATTATTTTTTGATTTGGAAATAGAAATAGTATTCGGTCTATTAAGTGAACACCCCAATCTAGTAGCATACCGCCGCCTTGATTTTTATTTCTGCGCCAATCTTTTGGAATCCCGCGAGAACCTTGTACGCGATTTTCAACATATAACAGCTCACCCAGCTTTTTTTCTTCGAGTAATTTTTTGGTGATTAAAAAATTTTCATCCCAACGTCTATTTTGGTGGACGGTAAATTTTTTTCCGCATTTTTCTGCAGTTGTTAAAATTTCTTTTAATTCTGAAGTATTCAACGTAACAGGCTTTTCTGAGATGACATGTTTTCCTGATTGCAGAGCCTGAATGGCGATCGTTTTGTGGGTATCGTTTGGTGTTGCAATCAAAACGATCTCAATGGTGGAATCGTCTAATAGAGCTGACAATGAGTCATACTTTTTGATTTTTGATGAAATTGTTGAGTAATCCTTGTCTGAATCAATATCAAAAATGCCAGTGATCTCAACGTATTGGCTCTCCTTGATACGTTTGATATGCTGCTTGCCCATCCCGCCAAAGCCTACTAAGCCAACTCTTTTTTTCATGTTAAAACATCCTTTCTATTAAAACATTCCTCAATATATTTTTTAGAGTGAATAAGTGTTTGTTCAGCTTCGCTTTTGTTCTCACTCTTGAACTCTAAAGTAAGATCCTTTGAATAGTTCTTCTCTTTTAACGTTTCAAAAATCGTTCTCCAGTCAATGCTTCCTAATCCTAATGGGGCAGGTCTATACCAACCAAAATCATAGGGATGCTCCCGTTCTATCTGCTTTCCAAAAATTCCATATCTGCTGAGATTATCAGTTTCAACAAAAACTTCCTTTACATGAATGTTGAAAATTCTATCGTAGTAATCAGTGAGTGCTTTCGTATAATCGATTTTTTGCCAAATAAGATGAGAAGGATCAAAATTTAGTCCGAAATTTTGATTTGGTATTCTTGAAAACATTTCGTCCCAAAGCTCAGGACTGTAGGAAATGGTTGCAGGAAAGCCATTTTTGTCCCATGAAGGCATGGAACAATTTTCAATCGCGATTTTAATCTTTAGCTGTTCTGCATGGTCCACGATGGGACGCACAAGTGAATCTAGCAAAGTAAAGTTTTCAGCGATTGATTTACTGGCGTCCCGACCTATAAAAGTACTGATTTGTGAAATGCCATTTTCAAAAGCAAAGTCAATAAGCGCATACAAATTGTCAATATGCATCTGTCTTAAGCGTTTTTGTTCGGTCAAAATATTTTGATAATAGGCCAGAGATGAAATACGAACCTCATTTTCAAAGAGCTCGGAATTTAAAAGTTGGGTATCGAAAAAGCTCAAACGCTGGATCGAACTTGGCGTTAAGGAAACTTCTAATTGAGAATAGTTGAGTTGGTTAGCCAAATGGACCTTATCTAACAAAGACCCGTCAAAACAGCTTGTCAAAAATCCTAGTTCCATAAAAACACATCCTTTTTACGTAAATTTTATATTTGCATCTCAAAGATACAACGGATTAGAATTTTTTTCAATGTTTTTCTGCCTAGTTTACGATATTTAGCTAAAAAATGACGTAAAATCGAAAAAAATGTTGACGAACAGTGAGTGTGATGGTAGAGTGTGTTTGTGGAAAGCGCTAACACAAATAAATTTACGTAAAAAAGGAGTGGTGATTTTGGAAGTTGGATACATGACAAATGGTTTCGGCGGGTTAGTAGGTACAGGCGGAGGCGTCACCAATGTTCGAGAGGCAAAATATCTTTCTTTAATCGATGAAGCTGAAGTGATGAAGAAAATCTCTGAAGTTGGGTATCGCTACATCGAATTGTTTGATGGGAATTTGGAAAAATTTGATGATTCGCCAGAAAAATTGAAAGCGTATTTAGCTGAAACAAACACGAAGATCTTAGGGATTTATACCGGGGCAAACTATATTTATACTGATGCGTTCGAAGATGAATTTTTCCGTATTAAAAAAACGATTGAAAATATGAAAAAATTTGGAGCAAAACACTTAGTTCTTGGCGGCGGAGCGATCCGTGCTAAGGGAAATGGGGCTAAAGACTATCAGCTGTTAGCTCAAAATCTTGACCAAGTCGCACGATTTGCAGAGGAAAATGACATCATAGCAAGTTATCATCCCCATCTAGGATCAGCAGTTGAGACGCCTGAACAAATTGATCAGCTGTTTTCATTAACAACTATTTGTTTTTGTCCAGACATTGCTCATCTTGTGGCTGGCGGTGGCGATGCGTTAGAGTTAATCAAAAAATATCGCCAGCGAATCGAATATGTTCATTTAAAGGATTTGAAGGGATCGGAATTTGTTCCACTGGGCGAAGGGGACATCCCATTGAAAGAAATTATTCGCTACTTAAAAGAGGATGGTTTCTCGGGAGATTGGTTAGTAGAAATTGATGGTTACTCAGGGGATTCTAGCTACGCTTGCGAAGCTTCTTACAAGTTTTTAGAACAATTTTTTGAAGTATAGGAGGATAGTTATGAAGTTTATTAAAAAGATGATCGCTTTTTCATTAATTTTACTTTTTGCAACTGGATGCGGTTCGGATTCTGCAGCTAATAAGGATGCGTTAGAAAAAACAGATGGAAAAGACGAAATAGTGTTAGATGAAAACGACATAAAATCGACCGGACCGAACGGTGAAAAAGCCGCACCCGCCAGTTCATTAACGCTGACCGATGAAGAAATCGCAAAACTAAAAGCCGGCAATTATTCAGCGGCAATTTCGTTTCATTATGCTGGAAATGACTGGTCCTCAGCTCAACAAAAGGGACTTGAAGATACCTTCAAAAAATATGGAATCAATATTGTAGGAACAACCGATGCGAATTTCTCTGTTGAACAACAGGTATCCGACTTGGAAACCTTAACTGCTCTTAATCCAGATGTGATGATTAGTATTCCCACAGATGCCAAAGCAACATCTGATGCCTTCAAGCGAGTAAGTGATCGTGGGATCAAGTTAGTCTTTATGGATAACGTGCCTGATAATTTTGTTGCTGGTGAAAATTACGTTGGAGCTGTTTCAGCCGATAATTACGGAAATGGCGTTATCGCAGCGGAGCTGATCGGAGACAAGTTGAAGGGCAAAGGGAAAATTGGAATTATTCACTACGATGTTGACTATTTTGTGACGAATCAACGGTTAGAAGCATTTGAAAAAACGATTAAGAAGAAATATCCAGATATTGAAGTCATTGCAAAAACTGGTTTTTCAGATGTCAACCAATCTACCGAAGTCGCTGATGCTATGTTGACGCAAAATCCAGACTTGGAAGCTATTTTCGCAATTTGGGATATTCCTGCCGAGGGTGTCTTATCAGCGCTTACCTCTGCTGGGCGCGAAGATGTTTTTGTCAGTTCAATTGACTTAGGCGATAACATTGCCAAGGAAATTGCCCAAGGAAAAGTTTTAGGTGTGGGCGCTCAATTACCTTACGATCAAGGTGTAGCGGAAGCAACGATGGCAGCTTATGCTTTATTAGGAAAAGAGACACCTTCTTATGTGGCTGTACCGGCAACAAAGGTGGAAAGAAATACCATTGTTTCTGGCTATGAAATGGTTTACCACAAGAAAGCACCAGGCTTTATCACTGAAGAATTAGACAAATGATAGTAGAGGGTGAACGCATGCTTGATTCTATTTTAAAAATGAACAAGATTGAAAAAAAGTTTGGCGAAACAAAAGTTCTAAAGGACGTGGATTTTACCTTAAAAAGAGGAGAAGTTCATGCATTGGTTGGTGGTAATGGCGCAGGTAAATCGACACTCATGAAAATAATGACAGGCGTTTACTCGAAAGATGGTGGAGAAATTCGGATCGAGGATCAGCTAGTCGATTTTAAAAATCGCGAAGATGCCTCGAAAAACGGGATTGAAATGATTTTTCAGGAATTGTCTCTCGTTCAATCGATGACAGTGGCACAGAATATTTTTCTTGGGAGTGAGCTGCAAAAAAACGGATTGATTGATGAAAAGGAAATGAACAGGAAAGCACGAGCAGCCCTACTTAATTTGGGAATAGATATTGATCCTAAAGCAAAAGTCGAAAGTTTGAGTGTTGGACTAAGCCAGATGGTGGAAATTGCGAAAGCGGTTATTAAAGATGCTAAAATTCTGGTTTTTGATGAACCGACAGCCTCTTTGTCAGACGGAGAGTCAAAGCAGCTTTTTCAGTTGATTAATGACTTAAAAGATAAAGGTGTAACAATGGTGTACATCTCGCATCGAATGAATGAAATCATGAATATCGCGGATCGTATCACTATATTAAAGGATGGAACTAACGTTTTAACAGATGAAATCGCTAATTTATGCCTAGAGGATATTGTTTCGTTCTTTGTTGGCGAAAACGGACCGACTTTTGAATGGAAAAAACGTGAGTATTCACAGGAGGAGTCGATTTTAAAGGTAGAGAACTTAACCATTAACCACGCCATTTCCGAGATATCCTTTGAAGTGAAGAAAGGGGAGATACTTGGTATTGCTGGATTGATGGGAAGCGGCCGAACGGAGATTTTGGAAGGACTATTTGGCATCAGTCCAATAGAAGCTGGAGAAATCTATATTGATAGTCAAAAGAGTACGATAAAAAATGCTCGAGATGCTATAAAATCCGGTCTCGGTCTGGTACCCGAAGATAGGAGAAAACAGGGATTGGTATTATCTCACTCCGTGAAAGAGAACAACATTTTACCCATTTTAAAGAAATTGTCATTTATTGATTTCGTAATTGATGAAAAAGAATCACAAGAAGTAACTAAAAAGAACGTTTCGGACTTCAATATTAAAACATCAAGCATAGACAAAAAAATCAGTCTATTGTCAGGCGGAAATCAGCAAAAGGTTGTCATTTCAAAATGGTTGAACACAAATCCTAAAGTGATGTTATTGGATGAACCAACGGCTGGAGTTGATATAGGAGCTAAAACGGAAATCATTAATATCATTCGCGAGTATGCCGATAAGGGAAACGGTGTCCTGTTAGTTTCTTCAGAGCTTGCAGAGCTATTGGCAGCATGTGATCGCATCTTGGTTCTTTTTGATGGAAAAATAGTGAATGACATTAAGCGCGAAGAAATTTCATGTGAGGAGGAACTACAGCATGCAATCCAAGCAGGCTAATTTAGATAAAAAGACATCCGATACTAAAATCGATTTGAAAACAATCGAGTGGAATAAATACATGGTTTACATCGTATTTGTTATTGTTTTTCTGGCTTTTTCGATTTTTTTAGGAAACAAGGGTTTTTTAAGCTCCAACAATCTGTTCAATATTCTAAGACAAACGTCAATGATCTCTATCATGGCCGTTGCAGGAACTTTTGTATTGGCGGCTGGTCAGATTGATTTGACGGTGGGTGCGGTTGCAGCCATGACAGCCATGTGTGTGTCTTTGGTTTTGCAAAGTACGAATTCGATTATTTTAGCCTTACTAACGGGCTTAGGATTTGGTGTCATTTGTGGAGCGGTGAATGGTTTCTTAGTTACCATTCTTAAAATTCCAGCATTTCTTGCCACATTGGGAATGATGCAGATTATTCGTGGGTCGGCTATGTGGATTACTAATACCGCAGCAGTTCCGATCAAGAACAATCAATTTAATAGTGTCTTTGGTATAGGTAGCGTTGGTGGTATTTCTGTTCTAATTTTATGGACGATCCTGTTTTATGTTGTCGGTGTATTTCTATTTAATAAAACGCCATTTGGGAAACATACATTAGCCACTGGCGGGAATGAGTTATCTGCAAAATATAGCGGAATAAATACAAATCTCATTAAGTTAAAGGTATTTATCATGTCAGGCGCATTCGCCGCATTTGCTGGGATTTTATACGCTGGAAGAATGCAGTCAGGAAGATACTCTTTTGGTGATGGTGATGAAATGTCTGTCATAGCAGCAGTTGTTCTTGGCGGTGCCGCTATGAACGGAGGATCGGGTTCGGTTATAGGAGCATTAGTCGGGTCATTATTGATGGGGATTATCAAAAATGCTTTGATCTTGGCGGGATTGAGTTCTTCTCAACAAACCATTGTTCAAGGTGTGATTATTGTTTTCGCAGTTGCACTTAGCAATTTATCAAGTAAAAAAAATAATTAAAATTTTAAGGGAGAGATATTGAAATGATCAAAAAAATTAACGTTGGACTAATCGGAGCAGGATTTATGGGAAAGGCACACGTAGTAGCATATTCGAATATGCCAAAATTCTTTTGGCCGGCTCCAGCAGTTCCCGTACTAAAGATAGTTTGTGATGTTGAAGAAGAGATCGCTAAAGAGGCAAAGGATCGCTTTGGTTTTGAAGAAGCAGTCACTGATTGGAAAGCGGTTGTGAATAATCCAGATATTGATGTTGTCAGCATCTGTACACCAAACGACTCTCACGCAGAAATTGCGATCGCTGCCCTAGAAGCTGGAAAGCATGTCTATTGTGAAAAACCAATTGCCAGTACCCATCAGGATGCAAAAGCAATGAGTGAAGCCGCAGAAAAAGCAGCGAAAAAAGGTATTATCTCAATGTGTGCTTATCAATACCGTCGTGTTCCAGCTTTAGTTTTGGCTAAGAAATTTATTGATGAAGGTTCAATCGGCGAAATTCTAAATGTACGGGCACAATATCTACAAAGCTGGTCTGCTGATCCAGATTCTCCTCTATCTTGGAGATTCCAAAAAGCCATCGCCGGAGCAGGAACATTAGGCGATATTGCTACTCACGTGATTGATATTTCTCAATACTTAGCTGGGAACATCAGTGAGGTCGTTTCTACAGTGAAAACCTATATCAATGAACGCCCAGTGCAAGAAGGCGGAGTGGATTTATTAGGTACGGTGAAACTTAACGGCGATGTGAAGAAAGAACCTGTAGATGTAGACGATGAAGCGTCATTCTTAGTTAATTTTGAAAACGGGGCAGTCGGAAGTATTGAAGCTACCAGAAATGCTTGGGGTCGAAACAACTTTATCTCTATTGAAGTTCACGGAACAAAGGGTTCGTTGATCTTTAACTATGAACGTTTAAACGAGCTTCAAGTTATGTTTGCAGATGATCCAGAGGATCGAAAAGGTTTCAAAACAATTTATACTGGTCCGGCACACTTCTATGGAGAGGTTACCTGGAACATTCCGGGAATGAACATTGGTTATGGAGAATTAAAAACGATTGAAGCGTACGAATTCATCAAGTCTGTCGTAAGTGGAAAACAACCGTCAACTAGTTTTGCGGAAGGCTACAAAGTGGATTTAGTCACAGAAGCAGTTATGAAATCTTCTGAGACAAAGGCTTGGACTAAAGTAGGGGAATAGTCGATTTTAAGGAAGAGGACCATTTATCCTGTTAATGGTCCTCTAATAAGGAAACATGTTGAAAGGAGTTTTATTTATGAAGCTAGGAATTGTAAGTGCCATTTTTGATCAAAGCAGCTTTGAGGAAATGATTGATATCGTAGCGGAGACGGGTTTAGAATGTGTAGAAGTTGCTTGCTGGCCTAAAGGAAAAGCAGAACGACGCTATGCGGGTGTTTCTCATATTGATACGAAGAACTTAACAGCAGAAAAAGCGCAAGAGATTTTGGCATATTGCGAGAAAAAGCAGGTAGAAATTTCGGCATTGGCCTATTATCCCAACCCATTAGATGAAAACCTGGAAAAACGGCAAGAAGTTATTGATCATTTGTATACACTCATTGATGCAGCCAAACTATTAGGTGTAAATTTGGTGACCACTTTCTTAGGAAGAATGCCGAGCAAAAGTGTATCTGAAAATCTAAAAGAGGTTGCCAGTGTTTGGCCGCCGATTATTCAATACGCAGAGGAACAAGAAATCAAAATCGGGATTGAAAATTGTCCAATGCTTTTTACTGAGGATGAATGGCCTGGTGGGCAAAATCTGATGACGACACCTAGCAATTGGCGGAAAGTCTTTGAAATTTTGGATAGTGATAACTTGGGGATTAACTACGATCCTTCTCATTTTGTTTGGCAGCACATAGATTATATAGAACCCCTTTATGAATTTAAAGAAAAGCTATTCCATGTCCATTACAAGGATATCAAGCTGTATCCAAACAAACTGAAGGAAGTAGGCATAATGGCAACACCTCTGGAATATATGTCACCAAAATTGCCAGGCTTAGGTGATGTGGACTGGGGAAAATATGTCTCTGCGTTGACTGATATTGGTTACAACGGATATACCTGTATCGAAGTTGAAGATCGTGCATACGAATCTGATTATGAAGATGTTAAGCGTTCAGTCAGACAAAGTGCCCATTATTTGCGGAATTTTGTCTAGGGGAGGTTTCCTTGGAAAAGCAAAATAAAAAGATAATCGGTGTAGATATTGGCGGGACGGCCATCAAGTTTGCATTAATGGACACGCAAGGGATAATTGAAAAAAAGTGGTCGATTCCAACAAATATTTCAGAAAAAGGCAGATACATTCCTGCTGAAATAGGTTCTTCAATCCTTAGTTCAATAGACAAAAATGCTTTAAGAGCAGTTGAAGGTATCGGAATTGGTGTTCCGGGAGCGATTTCCTCAGATGGAGCAGTCGTTGTTCAAGCCGTCAATCTTGGTTGGGAGCAGCTGCCTTTGAAGAAAATGATTGAAGGTGAGATAGGTCTGGAGGCTTGCTTATTAAATGACGCGAATGCGGCTGCTTTAGGTGAAATGTGGAAAGGCGCTGCCCGCGGTAGAGAAAATTTACTTTTTGTCACTTTGGGTACAGGAGTAGGAGGCGGCATCATCTTGAATGGTGAGGTATTAAATGGCTGTCATTCTGCTGGAGGTGAAATCGGTCATATTCCCATTAGAACTGATGAGAACAGATTGTGCGGCTGTGGTGGCAGAAATTGCTTAGAAACCTTTGCCTCAGCCAATGGACTTATGCTTTCTATGCGAAAAAAGCTGGAGCAGTTAGGTGAATCTTGGACAGAAGTTACTCCGCCAATCATTTTTAAAAAAGCGGCTCAGAATAATACAGCTGCAAAAGAGGTTATAAATGAGTTTGCCACTGTTTTAGCTCAAGCTTTGGCAGGCATAATGAACACGATTGATGTGGAAGAAATTATTATTGGTGGTGGGGTATCCGAAGCAGGAGCCGATTTATTAGATCCGTTAATGGAAAAGTTGGAAATGTATGTTTTTCCTTCAATTAAGGATCACTTCTCTTTAAGAAAAGCTCTATTAGGCAATGATGCGGGAATCTATGGAGCTGGATATTTCTACTTAACTAAGAGTGCACGGTAATGTGCTATTTCTTTCTACAAAAGAATTGTCTGATTTGGTTTTACAGTATGATTTTAAATCTTTCCTATTTTGAAGTAGGGAGGATTTTTTAGTATTCAAATAGTAAGGAAAACAGAAATTCTTAATGCTCATTTTTGCAATAAAAAAAACTGCTAGCATATTAAGCTAACAGTTTATAAATGATTAAATACATCACAGGAGAAATTATTCACTGTAAAAATAGGTGGAATCAGATAGAAAAAGCGTGATTGAATCAGGTTTCATTAAAATCATACAGTATCAGCTTTTAAAATTTTTGGCACAAAATTTGGCTCAATCTTATTTCCAGTATCACTATTTTTATATGATTCAAAATGGTAAATGTTATCAATCGCTCGTGCGATTTTTGGACGATTTTTTCTTTTTAGTTCATCTAAAATATGCGAGTATACTTCTTGAGTAACCGAAGTGTCTTTATGACCAAGTCTCTCTGCAATCGAAATTAAGTCAATTCCCTGACTTAATAAAATAGATGCGTGTGTATGACGTAAACCGTGAAAGGTAATCGGTTGTTTAATTTCCAACTGTTTTTGCAACTTTTTTAATTCTTTATTCACGGCATTCGACGTGATCATTCCGTCTTTATAGTTGAAAAAAGCCAAGTTAAATTCATTATTGATTTTTAGTTTTTCAAACAAACTAAATTGCTCAGATTTGTATTTTCTTAGTAGACCATTTGTGCGATCATCAATGTCAATGATCCTATTCGAAGATGGATTCTTAGTAGGAGCAAAGCCTTGATTATGAATCCATGTCTTATTGATATCAATCAATTGATTCTCCAAGTCGATATCTTTCCAGGTTAGACCTTCAAGTTCTGAAAACCTAGCACCAGTTGCAGCGCCCATAATGATAAGATAAGGCGAAGTATATTTTGGATCGAGTCTTGCTTCACACTTATTAACTAACCTCTTTAATTCATCTAATTGCAGAAATTTTTCGCTGGCTTTCTTTGTTTTTACCTTTCCCTTAATAACAGGTTTCCTTGTTACATCGTTAAGAACAACCTTATTATCTAAAGCATCAAGCATCATTGCACGAAAGTGTGTATGGAACCTTTTTGTTGTAGCCTTAGCATGTGTTTCGGCAAAATTATTGAGCATCTCTTGATAATCTTTTTTTGTCAGATCGCTTAGCGAAGTCGTTGGTAGGTACTTTTTTATATTATTCAAAGTATCTCTGTAGCAACCGTAAGTTCTTTCCGAGACCTCATCTTTTTTATAGTTTTTCATCCAGGTTGCGAAGTAGTCAGAAACTAACATATTTTTCATATCAGGGTTATAACCTTTTCGGAGTTCAAGCTCCATCTCAGCTGCTTCGGTTTGGGCGTCACTTTTTGTGCGGAAACCGCCTTTTCTCAACTTTGCATACTTGCCATCTTTTTTCTTATAGGAAATCTCGTATTGCCATGTTTTACCGCGCTTTACAAAATTCGCCACATTGAATCAATCCTTTCATTTTGATACAATAGGCTTGCGAAAGGACCTATTGTATAGGTTTTATCTCAATACGATTCTGACTCTTGGAGGGGTGGGAATCGTATTTTTTTGTCTATTAAACTTGAACTACATAAACAATTACTTTCCCGTAAACAACTAAGTTCTCAGCTTCCGAGTAACTAACTACAATATCAGTGAACGAAATATCATTTGAATCAGGCCTGAAGATTATTCTTTCATTCGTTTTGTCATTAATAAAACGTTTAACAGAAAACTCGTTATCATTACTAAAGACTACAATGTCATTATTTTCTAAATCATAGACAGAATCTATTTTTTTTACGGCGAGCATTGATTTGTTAGGGATTACATTATTCATAGATTCTCCATTGATGGTTGTAAAAAAAATATCAGTACAACCAGCGTATTTACCCATCAACATATCAGGAATGGCAATTTGTTCAACGTGATCTTCATCAAATGCTTCGACTGTAGAAGGAGCACCAGCAGAAATATTTGCATCAAAGTAATTATAATCATGTGCATCGTGATACAAAGCAGTGATTGAATTTCCTCTATCCGTGGTCATTGAAGATAGACCTATCCCCATAGAATTAGCTTTATCCGCTAACCTCACGAAATCATCACCTGTAATACCTTTTTTAGCCTCGTTTAACTCTTCAACAATTTCTTTTTTCAGATCAATGAAATCATAGTTTCTGGAATGTCTAGGATCAATGTCAGCTTTGTCTACATTAAAGGCTTTTGCGATCTTAGTTAAGTTTTCTTCTTTGATTGTTGATCTTTTTGCAAAATATCCTGAGAGAGTAGAAGTAGGTATTCCTGTGAGTTCTGAAATCTGTGCTTGAGTCATGCCCCTCGTAATGGTCTTCAAATTATTTGATATCTCATTTCTAAGTTGTTTTTCAAAACTACTGATTGGTGGTCTGCCCATGTTATTTGAAGCTCCTTTCTTATAATCGATAATTGAATTTTAACGACTTTTCTCGTTTTTTTCAAGAGAGATATTCTAAAATAACCTCGTTTTTTTAAGAAAATAACGGAAAAAATGTTGACTAAACGAGTTTACTCGTTTATAGTTATCTTATCGAAAGGAGGAGTAAGCAAATGAGTAAAAAAATTTCACTAGAGGCTGCACGTGTTTTAGTCGGGTTATCCCAGAGGGAAGCAGCTGAAAAGTTTGGTGTTCATCCGCAAACTGTAGCTAGTTGGGAGAATGATTCAAGTAAAGTAAAGCAGAAATATGTCCAAATGATTCCAGAAATTTACTTAGTAAATCCAACAGATATTTTTTTTGGAACCAAAAACGAGTTTACTCGTTATTACGAAGAAAAACATGAAGAAACTATTTAAATAACTTCGTTTTGGTAAGGAGGGCCGAGAAATGATGCAGTATTTGGAAGCTAAGATACCAATTCCAGAAGATTGTGTAATAATCGCAAGAATTGAATATGAGGAACTGAAAAAAGCAAATGATTTAGGAGACACAATGACGCTTGAAGAAGTCGCGGATCGCTTGAACAGATCTAAAAAATGGGTAGTAGATGAGGTCTTAAAAAATCCAAAATTTAAAAGACACCTAGACATTAGGCATGGAGGATTTGTCCATTACGAACAGGGCGGAGGAGACAAGTATATCTTTTTAAAATCAAAAACCTTAGATTTCATCGAAAATAATTTTTCGAAGTTACTAGGCTAAAGGAGGAAACAAAATGAATCAACCGCAAATTATTGAATTGTACAATCAACGTTTATTAACGACAGAACAGTTAGCGGATTTTTACGAAGCAACACCGAAAAATATTCGCGACAATTTCCAAAACAATCGAGAGAAATTTATCGAAGGGAAACATTTTCATCGTTTAGAAGGTGCGGAGCTAAAGGCATTTAAGAACGACACCGAAAATATCGGTATCGTCGGAAATCGAGTGAACCAGCTCATCCTATACACCAAACAAGGCGCAAGCCGTCATTCGAAAATGTTAGGAACAGATCGAGCATGGGATATGTACGACGAACTGGAAGAAAACTATTTCAATCCTAAACAACAAGTTAAAATTCCAACTTCACCAAGAGAACTGGCGTTACTAGCTTTATCCGCTGGCGAAGAAACAAATCAGCGAGTTGATGATATTGATGATCGATTAACAGATATCGAAGAAAACAAGTTAATCACGACTGAAGACAAAGGAACAGTAGATAGACATGTTCGGAAAAAAGTTTATCAAATCTGCAAAGAACAGCGATTTGGCCAAGATGCAAAAAGCATGCTGTTCCAAGATTTAGGCTCAAGTATCAAGCGGCTGTTTCAAGTGCCTAACCGTGGCCGGATCAAAGACAAAGACTTTAGCCGCGTATTGGAATTTATTGATAATTGGCAACCATCATCTGTTACTAAAGAGCAGATCAAGCAGCTTGAATTTGATTTTGATGATGACCTGTAAAACAAATTTTTAGGAGGCTGTAAATTATGCTCAAACTGGTGTGGGTACCGAAAGAATATAAAAACTTTTCTTTTAGAGAAATGGCGGAAGATGCCAAACGCATTTTAGAAGAGTGTAAGGATGCGGAAAGAAGAAACGCTCTTTTATACGCCGATCTAATGATTCTACAAAACAAAATAGCAAATTTAACGGAAGAAGAAGCACGGCATAACCTAGAAATTTTGATTCCGTGGTTAGAAATGCAATTTCCGTCTTTGAAGGAAGGAGATTAACGATGAGACAAGATTTTGTGTATCACTTACCGGTAAGTATTGCGCAAAGAGTATCTAATAAAAAGAGGAAACGCTCAATTTTAACAGGAGCGATTGTTGCTACTTTTGCACTTCGTTATTGGATTGTAGGTCTAGCTATTTTACTGTTATTAACAATCGTTAATCTAGTACAACGCAGGAGGTGATTTTATGAAAATGTGGACTACGAAAGAACTTCAATATCTTAAAAAGAACGCGTTACTCGCTGAAACGAATGAAGTTTTAAATGCTCCGGAGATGGCAAAAAAACTTAAACGATCACCAGCTGCTGTAAATAAAAAGATTTCCGATTTGCGAAAAAACGGAGATTTACCACAGGTTGATCGTTCTAAGGCTTTTGATTCAAAAGGTCGTCCTTGGAATAGAGAAGAAGATAAAAAGCTCATGGCGATGAAGAAGCGTGGAGCAAGCCATAAGGAAATCTCTGAGGCACTAGAAAGACCTGTTGATTCTATTAATAATCGTGCAAGCCGATTGTGCCGAAAGGGAAAAATCAAACCTAGACAAACTAATTGGACAAATGAGGAAAAACAAAAGCTGATTGATAATTTGTCGTTTGATGAAAATGGTTTTGTCAACAATTACTCTGAATTATCGCGTATTACGAGAAAGCGATATGAACAAGTGCAAAATAAAGTTGCGGGGTTGAGAAGGAAAGGCCTCATTTTATCGCCCAAGCAAGGAACTACCAGTGTAAAAGCTAAAGAATCAATGACTAGATTTAACGATGCTCGTTTTGCTCATGTTCCAAAGAAAAAGGAGGAGGTTCTAATGAATGGACCAGCTGTAAATCAACCAGATGTCTCTATTGAATCGAAACAAGTTAGTTTGATTTTAACCACAGTTATTGTTAGCGGTCAGCGAACAGACCAATATTTCACTCAAGAAGGGGAATTGATTGCAACAAAAAAAGAACCTACCTCGGCTGCAACCGAGATAAGCAAATAGAAATGGAATACATCTAAGGAGAATATACCACATGAAGACAAATAATGAAAAGATCGAACAATATATTGAAGAACTTCAACAGTTAGTTAATGGAACAAAAGCCGGATTGGTCGTGGCGTATACAAGTCCAGAGAGCGAAGGAGCAACGGAGGTTTTATCCGTTGGCGGTTCAATGAGTTTGGCTGCTAATTACCTAGCTATTCAAGATGCTCTCAGTAGGGATGCGGAGAGTTCAGAAGGATGTGATTGTGCGGGGTGTTCTGCTATAAGAGCAATTTCAAAAGGCGAAATTAACTATAACGATTATGAAAAAAGCCAAGAAGAAAAACCGATGCACACTTTCGTGATTGAAACTCCAGAAGACTTCCAAAATGCTTTGGATAGAATTTTTAAGGGGGAAATCTGATGACTGAGATTTTAATCAACAAGATTTTGTACAAGAATTTCAAAGGTCTTAAAAACTTCGAACTTGTATTGAATGGAACGTCTGCAGTTGTCAGCGGTCGAAACGGTTTGGGAAAGACGACTCTTGCGGATGGCTTGCAGTGGCTTTTCTTCGGTAAAGACTCTACAGGAGCAAAGTTAAACCCAAAGCCGAGAGACAAACAGAATCAAGAGCTTTTAGGCTTAGAGCCCACGATTGAAGCTGAAATGATCGTTGACGGAAAAGTGACGGTTCTCAAACGAATCCAAGAGGAAAAATGGACCTCGAAAAAGGGCGAGCTTGAAAAGACTCGCAGTAGTGACAGCACAAGATACTTTATTGATTCTGTTCCGATCAAAGAGAAGGACTGGAAATCATATCTTGAAAAATTAGGCGGCGAACCAACTCTGCAGATGCTTTCAAACTCGTCTTTTTTTATGTCGCTGAACTGGAAAGACCGGCGTGAGCGGTTGATCAGCCTTACAGATTTAACAGATGAACAGATTATCAAAGAAGATGATGAACTCAAAGAAATCAATGAGTTCATTGGTGATCACAGTATTGATGAAATGAAGAAAATCCTTAAGGGTCAGAAGTCAGATATTAAGGCTGATATTGATGGAATGCCAGCGCGTATTCAAGAAGTTACGGATATGAAAGCTCAACTTGGTTTGGTGGAGGATAAGGCAGCGCTGGAGAAAAGCATTGCTGATATGAATGCAATGATCACTGATAAGGAATCTTGGTTAGTAGATACCAAAACTGGAACAGTTAACCATGAGCTGAACGAACTGAAACAAAAACAAGCCGATCTTCGAGCAAAACTTGTAGACGAAAAGACGAAATTTCAAACGAATCTTTTTGCGGCAACGTCTAGCTTACAAGAGGACTTCAATAATCAACATGCCTTAGTCAATTCACTTCGTACGGAAGTATCTGCACTGGAAGCCAAAGAGTACCGAATGCAGGAAGCGCTGAAAGAAAAGCGAGAGTTTCTGCAGGAGCATCTAGCTAAGTATAAAGAAATCAAAGCTGTAGATTTTGATGAACATCAAAAGACGTGTCCGACTTGTGGTCAAGAATTACCAGCGAATGAGATTGAAAAGATGGTTTCTGAATTTAACAAGAGCAAAGCAGATCGCTTAGAAAAAAATGTTGAAATTGGAAAAGCAACAAGACAAGATGCTAAAAAACTTGAAACTGAAATCACTGCTCTTCAAAAAGAGCTAAATGAAAAAAGGACTGAGTTAAAAGCTTCTGAATCACGTTTGGATGAAATCAACAACGATCTAATTTTCCAGAAAAATAAACAAGGTGTTTTTGAAGAGTCTCAAGTTTATCGCGACATCATTGCAGAAAACACTCAACTAGAAACAGCGATGGAACGCGCAGCTAGTAAAGATAAAAATGCTGAAGTTGGCAAACTGTCTGCAGAAATTCAAGCAGATAAACAAATATTAGCCGGGTTAAATCAAGAACTGCAGAAATTCGACATGGTCAAAACATATGATGACCGTTTAGCTACGTTAAAGCAACAGGATAAAGATTTGAAGAATCAAAATCAAGTTGTAGAAAAACAACTATGGCTGATAGAAGAGTTCACTCGCCGTAAGGTTAAGCGTATCGAGGAATCAATCAACGAACTGTTCTCAATCGTTAAATGGAAATTGTTTGATGTCCAAAAAAACGAAGGCATCAAAGAAATGTGCGAAGCCACTTATCAAGGAATCGAATATAGCAACGGCTTAAATAACGGTGCACGGATCAATTGTGATCTTGATATCATCCGAACGCTGTCACGAGAGCTTGGAATTACGATGCCAGTCTTTGTTGACAATGCAGAGTCAGTTAACACACTGCAACCGATCGAAGGACAAATGATCGAACTGCAGGTAACAGAAGACGAAAGGTTGAAAGTAGAGGTTTAAAAATGGAAATTATAGCTTACATGAAAGCTTGCCCTCAGTGTCAATATGACGCTTTAGAAACGGATTATAAATTTTGTCCGATATGTGGACTGAAAGTAGAGGAAACCGATGAGTGAAATATTTGTTTACGTGAAAGCCGAAGCAGGCAAGAAAATTTTTGTTGGATCGTTTGATGATATTTCGACAATAGAACGTGATGTTCTGTTCGCCTTATCGAATAAGAACTTAACTCAGTATAAAAGCAAAGTTTTTATGCTGATTGGTACAGAAACTTATCAAGTAAAACTATAGGAGGATTTAGAGGATGACTAATCAAAATACACCGCAAGTATTCAAATCACAGTTAGCAAAAATTAATGATACCTATATGCCGCAGATTGAAACCCAACTCCGTGGCAATGGAATTCATATGACGGAGTATCAACGCACTGTTGTAATCAATGCAATTTCTTCGATCAATGAAATGCTGGTCAAAGAAGCATTAAGTATCGGTGATATTGATCAGAGTAATATTACTCAGACATTAATGAATGTCGCTGCTTTACAGTTGAACGCTGCAGCAACACCAAGGGAAGTCTATTTCATTAAACGAAATCAAAAAAACAAGGATGGAAATAAGATACAAGTCATTGAAATGGGAATTGAAGGTGACGGGAACGATGCAATACTTTCTCGCTTTGGCCGGAATGTCAAAACAGTTCATCGTCATTGGGAAGTTCGGAAAGGTGACGATTTTACTTATCCAGGCTATGCCGGCTTAGAAGTTACGCCACCTACGTGGTTCCCAAAAGGTGAAGGCGAAGTCATCCGAGTTGTTTATCCAATAGAGTATAACGACGGCCAAGTAGAGTATTTCATTAGCGAACGAGAAGATGTGAAATCTAATCTATTAGCTCATATGTACAACAATCTGATGTGGGATAACGACAAGGTTAATAAGAAAGCCAAAATAAAAGAATTTGCTGATACTCATTCACTTGATGAAATTCTAAACAGCGAAGAAATGCAACGGCTTGGAAATATTAGTCCGGCTTGGAAAGAACCACAGAGTCGGGAAGCAATGATCGTGCGAAAAATGCGAAATCGAATTGTTAAGAAAATCCCTAAAGATTTTTCAAATGCCTATATCCAATCAGTTGTGGAATCAGTTGAAGATGATTTTGCAGCTCGTCAGTATTCCCGAAAAGAAGCGGAAATCATCGAAGAAATCAACGAAAATGCTAATAAAGAAGTTCTTGATCCTGAACCAATCAAAGAGGAAAGGCCTTCGAACGTTAACGAGAACGGAGAAATTCAAGAAACAGTGTTTGATGAACCAGATATATCACCTGCCGATGTTGAGGATGTTGATCCATATGCTTAAGATAAAAAGCTTTGGTTCGGGGAGTTCGGGAAACTGTTACTTGATTGATGACGGTATTACTCAATTGATTATCGAAGCAGGAGTTCAGTACAAAAAAGTGCAAGAAGCAATGCGATTCGATTTCTCTCGAGTCGCTGGCTGCTTGATCAGCCACGAGCACCGGGATCACTGCAAATATGTTCGGCCGCTGATTGATCAAGCGAGTATCGAAGTATTTGCGACGCACGGGACCATCAACGCAATGTTTGACGATGAATTCTTGAAGTTGAAGCGTCACCACGGTTATCAATTTACAGACCTTGGCTATAAAGCGACTAGAAAAATAGGAACATGGTTCGTCACTCCCTTTGAAACAGAGCATGATGCGGCAGAGCCTTGCGGATTCTTGATTGACAACATTTCTGGTGATCGACTGGTGTTCATTACAGATTCATATTACGTGAAATATAAGTTTCCAAATGTGACTCACATGATGGTGGAGGCCAACTATTCAAAAGATGTGATCGACGAAAAAATGATCAGTGGCTTCGATGTGAAAAGAAAAACTCGCTTACTAGAAAGCCATTTTGATTTTGATCAAACGAAAGAATTTATCAAAGCAAATAAATCCGATCGACTGCAGGAAGTCTGGCTTCTCCATCTATCCGATTCAAATAGCATCGAAAAACAATTTAAAGAAGAAACCCAACAGCTTGTTGGTGTTCCTGTCTATATAGCTTAGGTGGTGAGCAAATGGCGAAAGGAGCTTTCCAGACAAGCAGAGAGATTTTTGAAAATCCTATATGGTCCGATGTCGTTAAGTTTCGAATATTTTTCTATATCTATGGAAATGCGGTCTTCGCCAATGAAGGAACGGACGTTGCAGGGATTCACATAAAGAGAGGTCAGTTTCTTAGATCGTACAGAAATCTGCAACAAGACCTTTCGTACATGGAAAAACGGGCTATAAAAATGTACTCGTTACACACCATAAAAAACAAAATTGACCAACTTGTAAAGGAAAATCGAATTGAAATTGAACTCACCGATTACGGAACACTCTTTACAGTGGTTAATTACGAGGAATACCAAGGGTTTGAGCGATATTCAAAACCTTTATCGGAACAGCAACGAAACGGCAACGGAACAGCAAGTGAACAGCAACGGAACAATAATAAGAATGTAAAGAATGATAAGAATGATAAGAATATAAAAGATAATGTCGCAACACGCAAAAAACGCGTGTATGCAGACGACGATCCTAATAAAAAATTAGCCCATCTTTTATTAAAGCTCATTCGAAAAAATCAAAACATTAAAGATCCTGATCTGGATAAGTGGGCAAATGTCATTCGACTTACGATTGAAGCCGATAAACATTCCGGAAAGGAAGTCCAAGAAATGATCGTATGGGCAACGCAACATAATTTTTGGTCAGGAGTGATTTTATCTCCTTCGAGTCTTAGGAAAAATTGGGATAAGATGTCTGGTCAAAAAAATAAAAGATCAAATTCGCAACCACGCGAATGGAAAGAATCGGGTGATGATTTTTGATCGAAGGTATTACAAAGAGATTTGGAGCATTAGTTGAAGCAGGCCCTTGTCCGAAATGTGGTGAGCCAATGATGAAGTGGGGAAACAAAAATCCTGATGGGACGGAAAGATGTCCACCTGTATGCATTGCTGTGGGATGCGGCCACCGCGAAATGATAAATCGCAACAACAAGAAAAATCAGGTGATTGCTGATGAATCAGTAAGGAAAGCTGCTGAATTGAAAATGATAAACAATTCGATCGTAACTGATACTAAAGTTTGGCGAAGTAGTTTCGAAAACTATAAAGTTGTCGATCAAGAAACACAACAGGCAAAATTCAAAGCTCAAAACTGGATGAAGAAAATCCTTAATCACGAAAATCTTCACGTGATTTTCACCGGGAATCCAGGTGCAGGAAAAACGCATCTAGCAGCAGCAATTATCTTTGAAGTCTTGGAAAAATCCAACTATAAGCGGACTGTAGGGATCATTAATTTCCGAGAACTACTTGAGCAATTAAGGGTTGCTATAAATAATGACGAAGTAAGAAGATCCATTCGGGATGCATTAATGACCGAAATCAAGAAGATGGATGTTTGTGTGATTGATGATTTGGGAGCCGAATTAGGAACTGCAGAGGAGCCTACAAAGCCGACGCCGTTCGTCATAGAAACGCTACAATCGTTAGCTGAAGCTCGTTTGGAAAAAGCAACGATCTTTACCAGTAATTTAAATTCAAAACAGATTTTGACTTTGTACGGCGAAAGAATTTATTCGCGAATGATGAATGGAGCAAAAGCTGATGACAAACTAAGTGCTTTTCGATTTAAAGAAACATCTGATAAAAGGAGGAATCCACTTTGAGTTATGTAGTAAAAGCAATGTGTTATCTGGATGATCGCGGGCTTGGTCATCCCTCATTGGAACATGCCAAAAAGCACGAAGATTATGAGTTCGCGGATGCTGTAGCTCAAATATCTAACGGCCGGATCGTCGAGATCATTGATCAAAAAGATAGAAAAATTGTTCGTACTAAAATCGAGGCAAAAAATAGAAAGGCACCCAAGAAGGCGAATCAAGCTTGGATGCGAAAGGAATGATTGAATGTCCAATAGTCCAACAGCTTTAAATAAGCGCGGTAATAAAGTGATCATTGACGGATACACCTTCGACTCAGAGAAAGAGGCTCAATTTTATATCAGGTTTGTCCGTGATTGCGGATTACCGTTTGAAGTACATCCACGATTCAAATTGACGGAGTTGACCGAGTTGCCAACTGGCGGCGGGAAAATATCTGCAATTGCCTATTCGCCGGATTTCATTATTAAGGACCATGCCGGAAAATGGCTGCATGTGATCGACGTGAAAAACAGCTTCGGTATTTATGGAATTGATCAGGCAAATAAGCTTCGGTTCCGACTATTCGCAATCACTCACGGCCATCCGGTCGAAGCGGTCGTGATCAGGAAGAATGATTTCAAAGTGATCACTCAAGGCGTTACGAAGCCTTTGAATGATAAAAAACCGTTTGTTACTACCAATTTTGATTATCACTGGAAAGATGCAACGAATTATTAGGAGGACAATATGATAAAAGACTTATTCAAAGCAACGGGCGGTTGCCTCACTTTAGCAATTGGACTAGTGATCTTTGTCGCTATTCTAATGGCTGTAGTTAAGATAGTTGTTCTGATGTGGCACGTCGTGTTTTAGGAGGTTAATTAATGAAAATCAGTGATTTAGGAACCATCTTGAATGGTATTTCGAAAATTCACGGTGATGAATCTAGAAAAGTCACTATTGATGCAATCCAATACGAAAAAGGTAAAACGCTGCATGTGTCTACGTCAACGGATTCTGTAGACGTAATAGCGAGCGTCATGATAGACATCAAAAACGAGGAGGACAAATAAATGTCAATTGAATTTAAACCAACAATCAAATCGATCAATATAGCAAGTGAGGATTTGACCAAGATTACTTTAGAGGTGAAGAACGGCTCTTTGGATGGTCAATACGAGGATTTAAGAAAATTATCAGGAAAAACGGTAGTTGTGGCCATGTTGCCTGATCATTATTCTTATATTCAAAAGTTTGATCGTAGTACCAATAAACCCGTTCAGGAATGGATCGTCAATCCTGACGGCACAGCAGAAATGAAGGAAACAGAACAAACCCAATTAGATGTTGATGGAAAAGGCAACATTGATATTCGAGAAATCGAGAAGAAAGTTGATAAAGATTTGATTGATGAATACATCATGAAATCTAATTCGATTGAATTCCCAGGAATCATTAATCCTCGTGATGTTATTTCTCGGTTAGACCAAGGAGATGATCTAGGAGAAGTAGCTGATGCATATGAAATGTCTGACGCCGCTCTATTGGCAGAGATCGAAAAAGCTCGGAAACATTTTGCTCCGTTTGCGGATGCATGGAATAAGGTTCGAGATGAAGTAGTATTCCAAGATTCTGACGCTGAGGAAGTCGATGCAGAAGATGAAAATGAAACGGAATCGGCTGATTTGGAAACAAAAACACCAGATTCTGACCAAAGTTCATCTTCAAATGATGAAGAGGCTCCTAGAGTTGATGCAGAAACTGATGGTGATTCACTTGGTGAATCAGATCCTTACGGAAATGAACCGGCGGAAATTGAAAATTCTGAGTCTGATGATCAAACGGATGACGAAAATCCGGAAGATGATCCATATAAATAAAAAGGATCGGATTTTGATATTGGAAGAAGCGAAATGGATTTGGTCCAACGAGGAAATAGAGCGTGCTATATCGCTCTTTTCCTTAGGATTGACTCCTAGTAGAGTTGCAGAGGTCATGGATCAAAAATACATTGATACAGGTTTGCTGTATCTCTATTTATTGGATAGCGGAAAAATAAAAATGGAGTGATTGCATGTTTCGAATATATCACGACGAAATTGCAGCAATAGTGGTCGATGAAGTTAATCGATGCTTTTGCTACACAACTATTTCAAAGGCTAAACAAATTACTAAAGGAATCCAGACAACAATTAGCCACCGGTCTGCATTATATCAACGAGAAGAATATCTTTTAGAACTCGGATATAAGAAGGAACAGTTTATTACATGAAAAGGATGATTGAAATGAAATTTAGAAAGAAACCAGTAGTAATCGAAGCGTTTCAGTATGACGGAGATTTGATTTATTCCGATGGCACACCGTATGCACCAGATTGGGCAATGGAAGCAAACGAGAACGGCGTGTTCTTTTGGGAAGGGCAAGGAGACTTATATATCAAAACTCTCGAAGGAAACATGCTAGTGACACCCGGAGATTATGTGATCAAAGGAGTACAAGGTGAACTGTACCCATGTAAGCCTGATATTTTTGAAGCAACCTATGAAGCAGTGGAGGACGGCGAATGAAAGATTTAATAACTTTCTTACTAGCGATTATGATTTTCGGACCAAGCATAAACGTGACTGATAAGAATGGCAAATTAAGATTCACCTATACAGGAGTCATAGGTGAAATCTTTCGATATATCTACTGGATTATCGAAAAGTTCGCAAAAAAGATCAGTGGTTAGTTCCGGTAACCACGCCTATAACGGAGAACAAAGGAGATTAACAAAATGAAAAATTACAAATTAATTTTGATCGTAATAGGAACAATTTTAGCTATTGTTTTCGCAACTTTCTTATATAGCAAGTCTGTTGAAAATAAAGCGATAGTTTTGGAAGAATCAATTTCCGAGTCAAAATCAGCTATTAGTAAAGAAGAGCAACGAAGAGTGGATTTGTTCTCTAATCTAGTTGATGCGATCCAGAATTACAACAGTTATGAAAGTAATACTTTGGAAAAAATCGTAGATGCAAGAAAAACCGCTGAGAGTGGAGATGTCGAAAAGGCATCAGAAAAGTTGTCAGTGGTAGTTGAAAAGTATCCTGATTTAAAAAGTCAGAAAAATTACCAAACAACAATGAAGGAGTTTTCTATCACAGAAAATCGTTTAGCTGATTATCGTGATAGCTATAATGATTTCGTTAAGCAATATAAACGATATATCCGTAAGTTTCCGGTGAAACAATTTTTATCAATGTCAGGATACGATATCCAAAGTTACAAATATTTAGAGTTTACTGTTGATAATAAGGCTGCTACTAATATTTTTGGTAAATAGCTTATGGGACAAATCGAAGTTACGAAAAGAGAAATAATCTTGTGTATCGCAATAACAGCAGTGTTAATAGGTGTTGGATTTCTTTTATCAGGCAAGGTATTAGAATCTTCAACCGATAAAGAGAGAATTTACAACACGGCTACAAAAGCTAAAACAAAAGAAGACTTTGACTATTCGCTAGAAACCGAACAAGGACACTTAATTTCAGAAGGCAAGTTTATCACGGTTGATCCAGTAACTTTTCCTGAATTGGACCAAGAATTTTCGTATGTAAGTAAAACTAGAGAAGTTTATACCATGCACACACGGCAGGTACCTATTTATGGTGCTAAAGGTAAAATAACTGGCTATAAAACTGAGACATATTGGACATGGGATTATGCAGGATCAGAAAAAAAGATTGCGAAGTATTTACGATTTTACGATCACAAATTTAAGACTGATAAATTTAGTTTAATCAGTTCAAAAAGATACGGTGGTTATCGCTATGAAACTTCACACATCAGATATTATTACGATGTTGTTCCTAGTAGCTTTAGGGCTAGCTTTATCGCTAAGGCTAATAGAAAAGGGCTGGTTCCTTCTTTTGGAAAAAGAATTGAATTATCTAACCAAACATTGAGTGATCAAATCGAATATGGGAAAAATATTAGCAGAAAGTCATCGATTATTTTTTGGGCTTTCTGGATTGTATTAACAATTGCCGCCAATGCTGCGTTTGTTGCACTGGATAATAAGTATTTGAATTAATTCAGGAGGAAACAAATGTTTAATTATGATGATTTTGCTGTATATATAGTAAAAATGCAGAAGGCATTAATGAAACAGGGGCAGGATAGACAAGAAGCATTCAACAACGCTTTAGCAGTTTGGTCATTCGCAAGTTTAATAAAAAATCAGAAAGGACAAAGTGATGGGGAAAACTAAATCAAAGATTAAGAAGAAAAAGCGTCGGCTGCAGCAAAAAGCAGAAGCAAATGGGACGGCCAAAAAGAAACGAGGTCAAAGGTAATTCATGGATACAATAGATGAAATAAACTCGTTGATTGCTAAGTATAATTTTCCATTAGAGGTATTACAAGATATAAATCATCGTTTGGAGTGCTGTAAAGATGATTTCTATGTAAAACAACAACTGAGATATTTAAATAATTTAGTTAATGCAGGTCTTGTAAGTGAAAAATAAAAAAGCCGGATTCCTCCGGCTGATACTAATTATTCGCATTTTTAGTATATCACAAGGGGGAATCGCGGTCATGGCACTTTTTGATGTTTCTAAATACGAAATGCCGGCTAAAGAAAATGTTGATATGGAGAGAACAAAATATAACGTGGGTGTCTTTTTAGGTGAATATTTGGCATCGAGAAGTAGAGTGGGACAACCGAGAGAACCCAAAATTACATCCAGTTTCTCCCTTGTGCCTCCTACTCATTCATCAGTGAATCATCCGGAAGCAGAGCAGTTACTTATCCAAAATGAGACAGCTCAAGAAGAGTTTACCTACTTCCATAAATTATTTGTGCAAGGTTTTTCAGCAGTTCAACATCCATTTAAGCCGGATATAACTAAACGCAGAAAACAAATTTTTTATGATAGATACATTCATGGTTACTCTGTTAATTTCACCGCAGAGCGTTGCCATGTTAGCGAAGAACTAGTTAAACAAGAATCAAGCGTGATATTGATTCAGTTCGCCTCTGCATTGGAATTAGTAAGGTTCAAATAATACACGTAAACTACCCTTTTTATACCTCCTTTTTACCTGCTATCTACCTATTTTCAGAGTTATTATGGTAGTGTCGAAAGATAAGGAAAGCGATCGACCAGCTAAATTAGATTACTCACAATAAAAATTAACTGGTCGATTAAATCACGTGAAACTGGCAGCTCATTTATTGGGCTGCTTTTTTGATTTTAATTAGAGAGGTTGATTTTATGTGGAAAAGTACGGTGATAACTTTTGGTACATCATTCTAAATGATAAACGACCAAAAAACAGAAATGTTATTTCGATTCAAATTAAAAAGAACTATTCAATAATTGAACTATCAACAGAAGCCGATCCCGATATTATTGATCAATGCAAATTGATTTATCTAGGACAAGGCTTCTTTTTTGATCCTAAAATTCAAATAGAAATAGCAAAGCATGTGAGGAGAATAAATATAAATGCGAATCGTTAAGATGAAATTATCTGATTTAAAACCAGCAGATTATAATCCGCGAATCGAACTCAAACCAGGGATGCCGGAATTTGAAAAACTATCGCGATCTATTGAAGAGTTTGGATTTATTGATCCGCCAATTTTCAATGAGAGGACAGGCAATCTGATCGGAGGTCATCAGCGTGTCGCTGTGGCCTCATATCTTGGCAGCTACGACGAGATCGAAGTGTCTGTTGTAGATTTACCTCTAAAGAAAGAAAAAACTCTCAACGTTGCTCTCAATAAAATTTCTGGACGTTGGGATGAAGAGAAACTTGCAATACTATTAAAAGATATTGATTCTGACGTGACTTTGACAGGATTCGATGATGATGAAGTAGATAATTTGATTGCTGCTTATGATTACAAAGAGGATATTGAAAAACCAATCGTAGAAGATGATTTCGATGTAAATCAGTTTGTTGAAGATCATCCTGAACCAAAAACGAAACTTGGCCAGCTTTGGAAACTGGGTGATCACTACCTATTATGTGGTGATGCGACAAAATCAGAAGACATCGACAAGTTACTGCAGGGGAAGAAAGCCGATCTTATTGTGACCGATCCGCCTTATAACGTAGCTGTTTCATCTGACAGCCAAGAACTGCAGGAATCTGGTCGCGCCAAGATAATGAATGACAATATGTCAGACAGTGATTTTGATGATTTTCTTACTGCAGTATTTAATAACTATTCAGCATCGATGAATCCTAATGCTGCTATTTATGTTTTTCATGGTTCTTCTTATCAAAGAGAATTCGAAAACGCAATGAACGCTGCTGATATCATGGTTCGGTCCCAATGTATTTGGGTGAAGAATAATGCAACCTTTGGGTGGAGCCAGTACCGTTGGCAGCATGAACCGGTCTTTTATGCATACAAGAAAAATGAAGCTCCAGCATGGTATGGAGACCGAAAACAAACAACGGTTTGGCAAGATGATCTGTTGGAAGATTTACCAGCGACGGTATGGCGTATCAATCGGGATGATACGACAAAATACTATCATCCAACACAGAAGCCACTATCGTTAATTGCTATACCTGTTAGAAACAGTTCCAAAAGAAACGATGTTGTTTTGGATCTTTTTGGTGGTTCAGGAAGTACCTTAATGACTTGCGATCAATTGGAGCGTGTTTGTTTTACCCTTGAACTGGACCCAATCTTTTGTGACGTGATCATTGAACGTTGGGAACAAGCAACAGGGAAGAAAGCCGAATTAATTTCATAAAAAAGAGGCCGGTGCGCTAACACCAGCCCTTTCCAGGGACACAAGCCCCAAAGACACAGAAACCACACGCGCGTGCTTTTACCACAGTTCTGTGTCTTTTAGCATTCTATCAAACGCGGGGTGCTTGTACAAATGAAATTTGAAGGTATAAACGATGAGAACTTGGAATATGAAATAGAAAAAGCCATAGAGCAGGCAGAATCAATCGAGGAGTATAAAAAGATCATTCGTATCGCTCTTGGTAAATGGTTAAAGAACCTGCAATCAGGTGAAATTAAGCTAAACACTGTCAGCGATTTGAAGCTGCTGATTGAAGCGGACCTGATGCTTAAAGATATTGAGAAATAGAAAAACGAAACTCAATTCTATTTGATTGTGAGGTGGTGGTGAATGGATGGCTAGAAAAAGAGACTCAAGACGTGATCAAGCAAAGTTAATCTGGATTGATTCCAACGGCGAAAAGCTTTTAAAAGATATTGCAGCCGATCTTGGCGTTTCCGATTCTCAGATCAGAAAATGGAAATCAATAGATAAATGGAGTGATGATTTGAAAAGTAACGTTACCAATGACAAAAGTAACGTTACCAATTCAATAGGTGCTCCAGTTGGGAATGAGAACGCTAAAGGGAACCGGGGAAATAGTCGTGCTTCGCCGCCAAAGGGAAATAAAAATGCATTAAAGACTGGCGAGTTTGAAACGATTTATTATGATCTGTTGAGTGATGATGAGAAGGCCATCTACTCAGCAGATTTTTCTCTCGCTGATCGTTTGAATCAAGATATTCAAGAATTGACCATGCGTAAGTATCGTATGATGAAACGTATTAAGAACGCCGAGAACGGTCTTGATCTCGTAGAATCTGAAAAGCTCTACGAACTTCGAGGTAGAAAACAATACGTTGATTCTGTCAAAGGTGGCAAAAAGATTTCTATTGAAGTGCCACAAGTCACTATGACTGAGATGAAAGAAAAGTCTATTCGAAAAATTGAAGACATACTTCGTATTGAGGATGCTTTGACTAGGATTAGTAATCAATTGACCAGGACAATTAAGCAGCTAGAAGAAATCACTTTAAATGAAAAGCGCATGCAGGTCTTTGATGCTCAAATCAAAAAGCTAAAAGCTGAAACAAATGAAATCGGTGGTGCTTCAAGCGGCGATGAGGTTAAAGATTGGAAACAAGCAGTAATCACTGCAGCAAACAAACGGGCGGTGAAAGAGGATGGGTAATGCATTCGTTCCTTTTGCAGATATAGGGGCTGCAATAGATTATTACTACGATAAGCCTGTTGCATTTTGTGAGGATATCTTACATTTTGATCCTGATGAATGGCAGGAGGATGTCCTAGAAGATTTGGCTGAGTTCCCAAAAGTTTCAGTTAGATCCGGCCAAGGAGTGGGAAAAACAGCATTAGAAGCTGGGGCGATTTTATGGTTTCTAACCTGTAGACCTTATGCGAAAGTCATTGCTACCGCTCCGACAATGAAACAACTTTATGACGTTCTTTGGGCAGAGGTCGCAAAGTGGCTTAATAATAGTTTAATCAAAGATTTATTGAAGTGGACTAAGACAAAAGTCTATATGGTCGGCGATTCTGAGCGATGGTTTGCTACTGCGCGTACAGCGACTAAGCCGGAGAATATGCAAGGATTTCACGAAGATCATATGTTTATTGTTGTAGATGAGGCCTCGGGGGTTTCCGATCAGATCATGGAAGCCATTCTGGGTACTTTATCAGGCATGGACAATAAACTATTAATGTGTGGGAACCCAAACAACATAGAAGGTGTCTTCTATGATTCCCATAATTCTGATAGAGACAAATATCGAGTTCATAAAGTTTCTAGTTACGATAGTAAGCGTACAAACAAAGAAAATATAGAGATGATTATCACCAAGTATGGAAAAGATAGCGATGTAGCAAGAGTTCGTATATTCGGGGAATTTCCTAAAGGTGCCCTAGATTCATTTATCAGCCTTGAAACGGTTGAGCTTGCAGTTGAAAGCAAAACCAATAATTCATCAGTCAATAAATCGACTGTAGCTCACATAGGAGTCGATGTTGCTAGATACGGAGACGATTCAACGATTCTGTTTCCCAGAATTGCGACCAGAGCTTTAAAATATGAGAAATATTCTAAGCGTAGCACGATGGAAACCACGGGTTATGTGATTAGTCTGGCAAAAAAATTGATTAGACAGTATCCCAATATCGATAAAGTTGTTATAAAAGTTGATGATACAGGCGTTGGTGGAGGTGTTACTGACAGATTAGAAGAATTGATTGAGGATAACAAGTACCCTTTTGAAGTTCATGGAGTTAATAATGGATCAGCATCAGAAGACGACTTTTACGATAATTTAGGTACTCAATTGTGGGGAAATATCAAAGAGATTTTAGAAGAAAATATGACGGCAAATCTCAATGGAGAAGAACCAGTTATTGAGTTGCCGAATGATAGTGCACTAATCAAAGAACTAAGTACTCGTAAATTCAAAATGACAAGTAGAAGTCGTATCCGCTTAGAAAGTAAAGACGATATGAAAAAAAGAAATATCGGAAGTCCGGATATAGCCGATGCGTTATCACTTGCATTCTACGAACCAGATACTAAATACAAGTTTATTGCTTATTAGGAGGTGAGTCTTTGTTTTATTCAGAAATCACATTGAAAAAATATAAACGTTTAAGAACTAAATATTCAACTCAGATTGAAGAGGAGCTTTTTGATCCTAATGCTTTTATGGAAGATATGAAGCCCTTTTTCGATGATCGAGAAAGAAAGTATCTTGCTTATACTAGCGAGAAAAACGAGATCGACAGTCGTGAGAAACCAAAAACAAAAATCATTAAGGTTAACAATAAGATTCATGCTGGAATGTATTCAGTTGTCGTTGATCAAGCAGTTAACCATTTCACTGGAATACCAATCAAATGGGATTATGATGTTTCGGAACAGAAAAGGACATTCATTCAACGAATGAGAGACAAATTACTGGGTAATGTTATCAGCGCCCCTTCTACCCCAGAAGAATTTGAAACACTCACGAGACAATTAAGTACTATGCGGTTTGGAATGTTAGACCCCGATACTGCAACATTTCAAGGAGCGACAGGGCTTGCTTTCAGATTACTGGAGCCTGTTGAGACAAATGATGGTTGGGAACTAAGAGCAAGCAACATTGAGCCGTGGAAAGCTGAAAAGTACGAAAACGGCGCGGTGTACATTAAAGAGAAATACGATCCATATCAAAAGAAGTTTTATGAAGAGATGAAGGTTGTCACGCCGGAATCAATATTTACTTATGCTCGATATACTGATTACCCTGGCACGGTACAAGGAGCATTTAAACCGCTGGGTAATGTTCCTAATCCCTTAGGCGTTATCAATCTAACGGAGTTTAAAAACAATACAAACCGTTACTGTGACTTTGAAGTTGCAGAGGAGATTAGTGATGCTATTGATCGTGTTTTATCTGATCAGCAGAACGAGATTGAACAATTCAAGTTAGCTTATATGCTGATCACTGGTGCTGATCTTTCTGAGGATAAAGCAAAAGCGATGATGGAGCAGCTGGGTATAATCAATTTGAAAGACCCAAGCGCTAAGGCAGGTTATGTTACGAAAGGCTTGCAAAAAGATTTTAATGAGTATCACTTTGGTCTTCTAAAAAAACAATTTTACACCGTATGTAAGGCAATTGATTTCAACGATGAAGTGTTTAAGTCGAATAGTTCTGGAGAAGCTCGAAAGTGGCAAATTATTAGTTTAGAAGCCAAGACAAATACCAAAGAACAGTACTTTCGAGAAGGATTGAAAGAGTGTGCCGAAGTTATGGCTGCTTATTTGAATTTTGCCGAGAAAGTTACAATTGATCCGGAGAAGATCATTTTCACCTTCTCTCGTTCGCTGCCAACAGATTTAAGTTATTTGGCTGAAGCCCTACCAAAATTAGCACCGTATGTTTCTAAACGTACCATTCAAAGTCAGATTCCGTTCGTCACAGATGTTGATTATGAAAACGAAATGATTGACGTCGAAAGCGGACAATCATATCCAGATGGCGAATATGGAGGTGTCAATATTGAGCGTAATAGAAACGAAGTATTGGACCAAACGTCGAGAACTGGAAGATTTGGCAAGGCTCAAAATGGAAAATCAAACGCTAAGGAAACTAACTAGCGTTTTTCCCGATGCGTTGAAAGAAATTCAAGCAGAGTTATTATCTCAAGCAGATTTACACGATATTACCTATGCCGAGATGATGGAATTTTATAGCAAGAGCGATCAGAAAAAATATCGTGAATACGTGGAAAAGAACTATAAATCCCTCAAAATGTACGATGCTAAATATAAAGAATTCATTGAAGAATACTTTCCAGCATTTGATTATGCAAAGGTAAATCGCTTATTGCAAATACGGTCCGATATTTTTCGAATTCTTGCAGAGCATGCAATAGATTCAGATGTGAATAAATACTTTTCGGATCGATTAGAAGATATTTTGCAACGTTCGTACGCATCAAACGCAAACGTACTTGCGCAGATTTTGAACGTAGATTTGCCGAATTATTTATCTAAGGAAGAGCTTGAACATTATCTAAACTATCCTTGGTCAGGAAAGACGTTCTCACGTCGCCTATGGGGAAATATTTCCTCACTTGAGCAGAAGCTATCCAATGCCATTACAACTAGCGTAGCAAGCGGTGAAGGAGTTCTCGTGGCATTACGAACAATGCGAGAAGACCCAGAAATATGCGATATGTTCAAAAGGGAGGAATCGAAGTACAACAAGGCGATCGAAAATCTTGTGAGAACAGAATACGCTAAATTCGCTCAAGATGGTATTGAGAAATCTTATATTGAAACTGGCGTAGACGAATACAATGTCTTAACTGCAAAAGATGAAAAGGTATGTTCAATATGCGGTGGCAAAGCAAAGAACAACCCATACAAGTTGAGTGAAGCGATCATTGGTGAGAACCGTGCGCCTTTTCATGGTCGATGCAGATGTACAGATGTTCCAAATATGCCGAAATTAGACAAAGATATTGACGCAGAGTATGATCGTTTATTTGGTGATTTATTAGATGAATTTGCACAAGATAATTTCGGTGTTAATTTGAAGCGGAGGAAATAATGATGAATGACTTTAACGAAGCGGTACTGACGATCAGTGTGAATGTAGATATTGCTGAGGTTTACAAAACAGCGATAGAGGCTGAAAACAGTCCAAACGGTCTAAGAGATCAGTGGAACGGAAATTATGCCTATGTTGTTATTGGTGATAAGTATGAAAAATCAGATAATAAAATCAATAGCGATTATTTCGAGCGAGTAATAAAAAATGGAAACATTTCAGATGAATCAACCGCATGGCGACCATTTGTATGGAACCCTTGCCGTGACCTAGATCTTCCTAATTATGTTAAAAAAAATACCGTCAACCTAACTATTCAACTCTTATCTCACACGCAGCCAAACTTAAAAGAAACAGTTAGCTGGTATGAAGCGATGGGGGCTACAGTGATTTATAAAAACTATATTTAGAAAAGGAATGATTAGTATGTGTATGCATTGGTCTACGAATGGTAAAACCTGTGCTTTTTGTGGTGAACCAATTCCAGATGTGATCGAGGCAAAGGCTATTGAAATTGCAGCTGGGAAAATTCAAGGTGAAGTTATCAGTTCAGAGCCATCGCCTGTGAATGAAATACTATTAGAAGCCGCGATTGAATTTTTGCACGACATTGATTCTGAAGAGATCGACACTATTCAAATTAATTCAACAAAGTACGACGATCGGTCAAGAGGTGTCACGATTGAAATCACTTATCCGCCTGAATTTACTGAGTTGGAGAAACAAGCGAAAGAAGTTTGGGAAAGACTCAAAGATAATACGGTAAATTAGGAAGTCTCGGCAAATGCTGAGCTTTTTTATTTTGTCCGAAATGACGTAAAACTAGCGCAATGCTGGGCTTAATTGAATGGTGGGGCGCAAACAATAAAACTCAAAGCAATGCGGGGCGCTTGTGCGAATCGTGGGGCGAAAGGAGAAAATTATGAAACAATCTATGCCAATGAATCTACAGTATTTTGCAGAAGGTGACGGAGAACAAACTCCTCAGTTCACAATGGACGACTTTAAATCTTTTGCTGAATCAAATGAAGACGCTCAAAAGTTTCTACAATCTCAAAGTCAATCTGCTGCTGACAAGCAGTTAGAAGCTTGGAAGCAAAATAATTTAGATACGATTAAGCAGGAAGCAATCAAGCAGTATGAAGATTCAAAGAAAAATAAATCACCTGAACAGGTTCAATTAGAAAAGCTACAAGCTGAGTTTGAAGCTGAAAAAGCTTTAAGACAAACAAGTGACAATAAAGCCTTTGTTGCTGAACAGATCGCAGGATTGGAGCTTGATGGCGACTTGAAAAACTCAGTTTCTCAGTTCATGCTAAACAATTTAGTGAGTTCAGATACCGATTTCACTAAAAAGGCTGTAGAAGGCTTCACCGGAGTTTTAACTGCAATCAATGAGAAACACTCAGATGCACTAAAAGAACTTCAGATGAAGTCTGCATTTGGCGGGAATCAACAATCTGGTAGTCAGACTCAACAAAACAATGAACCGCCAAAAGATCCAGATGCTTTGCTAGCCCAAATGATGAAAAATTTTAATTAATTGGAGGAATTACAATGAAAAAAACATCAGTCAATAATTTAGAGTATTTAGATATTTCACCAGCTATTAATGCCATGCAAGTACCAAACACACCGTTTTTAAGCTACTTAATTGGTGCAGGAAAAACTTCACCAGCAAATTCTTCAGAGATCAAATGGCGTGAATATGATATCAACAGCGATGATTCTTCTGAACAACCGGAAGGTGGAGAATATCCAGATGCTGAATCTGGCCGTACATGGTATAGCAACTATGAAGAAATTTTCCGTAAATCAACGTCTGTTTCTGGAACGTTAGATGCTATTAATGTTGATGGCATAGGCAATGAATTGACTAATCAGGTCAAATTACGCGGTATGGAAATGAAGATTGATTTAAACCGCAAACTGATTACTGGTGTTAAAACCGATGAAACAGGTTCTGTTGGTCGGAAGATGAATGGAATCTTAAACTTAATCAATTCTGGAAACAAAGTAGAGACTGCTGCCGCTGGTGCTGTTACTCGCAAAGATATCGATAAGTTATTCTACGCTATGTATACCAAAGGTTATATGGGTGAAAAGCTTTGCTTAGTATCCCCAGACATGCAAGATTTGATGACAGACGAAGTAGACGGTAAATCAACCAAGATCGCACAGTTCGGTGATACTGTGGCATTTGGTTTGCAATTAGGGAAAATTGTTTCTAACTATGGTTCTGGTATTGCGTTAATTGAACCAGCGCTTCCAACAGGAACTATCGCGGCCTTAGATACAAACTATGTTCAATTACGCCCATTACGCGAATGGAGAGCTGCGGAGTTAGCGAAAACGAGTGATTCTCGTCGCATTGGTATCGTTGGTGAATATTCGCTTGAATACAACGCATCAAATTCAGGGGCGATTTTAAATTTAAAAGCATAGAGACAGTTTAGTAGCTGTCTCTATTTATTTTAAGGAGGAAATAGTATGGCTGAAAAAACAGAGTCTAAAAAAGTAAAAAAGGCAAACACAATTGAATTTCGTGTAGCAAAAGAAAAAAATTTTGTTGGCTTTATGCATCCTAAAACACGTCGGTTTATGACTGTCGATAAAGATGGGAAATTCTTTATTGAAGAAAGTGATGTGGAAGCATTGAAAATTTTGCGAGAAGCCGCTGATATTGTAGAAATCTAAGAGGTGATCATATGGATGATTCACTAAAGAAAAAAATTATTGAGTCATTGAAAAAGCAATTGCCAGAAGCTAATGAGGAACGCTTAAAAATAGTTCTTGAGTTAATTCTCTTGGAAATTGAATCATACAATACATGTGGCAACGAAATCTCTTGGGAAAAGCTACAGGGAGCCATTACAGAGGTTCTATATCAATCCATGAAGAATGAACTGGAGAATGTTATATCGTCTGTAAGACGAGGAGATACCACTATTAGCTATGCAAGTAAGTCTGGAGAAATTAAAGGATTACTTGCAGGCTACGATGATTTAATCAAACGAATTATCGGCTGTGGCGGATTGGAGTTTTTCTAATGAATGAAGTAGATATTCTGGCGACAACCTACAAAGATTCTTGTGTGATCGAGCGTATCAAAGATGTAGTTAATCCTGAAACAGGGATCTCAAAACAAGAGTATGGACCAGTTTATAGCGACCCAGTTAAATGCGCTTTATCTCAATCGCGTTTAGATGGCTTGCCTGTAATAAAAGACGGAGAAATGTTGAATACATCAGTTGACGATTATCAATTATTTGTTCGTCCAACTATTAATATTAAAAAAGGCGATCGCATAACTGTTACTCAGCAGGTAAATGGATTGGTGATTAAGCTGTATGCTAATAAGCCTTTTTATTATCCTAGTCATTGTGAAGTTAAATTGACAGGACGTGATCCGAATGGGTAAGGATATTTCTATTGTCTCAAATGCAGATAAAGTCATTGAGAACTTTAAAAAAATGACTAAGCTTGCGGAGCAAGAAGGGATTGCTTTTGTCAATGATTCGATGAACAAAATAGTTTCGACGGCTAAACCACTAACTCCTGTGAAATCTGGGGATCTTCGCCGCGGGTATAGAGTCCAGGGCGCGAGGGTGCTTTCTGCAGGTAGAATTGTTGGAGCGGTCCGAAACAATGAAAAATATTTCAAATATGTTGAAGAGGGTCATAGAACAAGAGGTGGCGGTTTCGTCAAAGGACGGTTTATGTTGACTCGCGCAACAAATCTAGCTCATATGAGTTATATCCCTAGGAGATTTAAACAAATGGCGATCAGGATTGTTAAGAAAGGATAGATGCTAATGAAAGATAGAATAATTGCAGCGATCAGCAGTAAGTTAAAACAAATCTATTCAGAAGGCACTATCTATCTTGATTCGGTAATGCAATCGACAAAAGATTTCTATTTTGTGCTTTCTGTTATGGAAGCAGGAACTGAGAATGTGGGGATAGACGTTCAAAACATGGCTTTCTTAGTAGATATTGCTTTGGTTGACAACAAAAAAGATGATGAATTAATCAATAGATTAGTCTCGCGATGCGGGACTTTTTTTAATGTTCTCGAAATCGAAGGGAACACAATTTTTCCGGAGGAATATTTGCCGGACAAAGTGGATGGGGTGCAGCACATTCGATTTACTGTTGCCTTTCCACAATACATTGAATGGAGTGAAGAATAGATGCCAGAAAAGAAAAGTAAAACAGGAATTATCTCTGTTGAAAAGCCAACGTGGTTTCCGTTAAAAGATGACTCTGGAGATTTCCCTGTTTATGATGAGCCAATCGTAATGGGGACTGCGGTTAGTATCAAACCTTCTGCAAATTATGAGACGACTCAAGACTATGGAGACTCTGTTGTACAGGACCAGTTCACGGCATTTGGTGGTGCTGAGGTTGAGCTAGAAGCTAATGGCTACACACATAAAGTTTTAGGCACGATTACTGGCGGCAAGATCGTTAAAGGCGGAGCGCTACGTTCTGGTGAAGATATTGCTAAGGATGGTGCATTTGCTTATCGACGTAAGAAATCAAATGGTAAATATCGTTATACAGTCTTTTATAAAGGACAATTCGCTCTTGATTCTGACGAGACTTCTACTATAGAGGGCAGCAAAGTAACCTTTACCCACCCAACTTGGAAAGGTTCTTTCGTTGATGTACCAGGATTAGGATATATGTATTCGGTTGATGAAGACGACGAAGGCGTTGATGCAGAAATGATTAAGAATTGGTTCACTAAAGTGGCTAATCCGTTAGAAACGCCAGTTGAAGGAGGACAACAGTAATGTCAAAATATCAAACTACAATCAAATTAATGCAAAAGAATGATGAAGGGAAATATAAACCAGTACAGTTCAAATCAGCTGAATTCCTGCCTGGTCCAGTGGTTGAAGAAGCAGCTGGGATTTTAGAAACAGTAAGTGAAGCTGTCGGAGGTAAAGCTACGACTGAAGCTTTAAGTCAAGCTTACGCATTTATAGCCGATGTTCTTTTCGAAGGTCAGTTCACTGGTGAAGACTTTCGGCAAGGAATTGACGCTCGTGAAATCGCACTGCTTACAGGGAAATTGTTGAAATCTGTAACTGCTGGATTTGACGAAACATACGCCGATACGAAAAAAAAGTAGCGGAAGCTTTAAAAAATCCTCTGTTTAAAAACACAGTCACGTATAGAGAATTAGAAATAAAGACGCAATTACTCGAAGCAGGGTGGACGCTACCAGAAATAGAGCGAACCGATCTTGACGAGTTAATGCGTCTTTTGGCTTTTCGTGATGCTGTTAGTGAGCATGAGGATCTCGAATACTACGACGAATATACCCAATTCTAAGGAGGTGACACTTTGAATGATGATTTAATTCTAAAGATGATTCTTGATGAATCAGGTTTCTCCGCAGGAATGAATAGCGCTGTTAAAAAGCTAGGCTCATTCGACAACACTGTTTCCAACACAGGTAAAAAAGGCGGGAATGCATTAGGTAGCATCTGGAAAGTGTTCGCCGGCAGTTTCTTAGCTAGCGGGGCAACAAAACTAGTTGGTGCAGGTTTTGATCTAATTAAAGGATCAATCAGCGGCGCGATCGATCGAGTAGATACGATGAATAACGCAGTTCGAAATTTCAAGAACATGGGTTTCGAAGATTCTGAAATCAATAGGACAATCGGTAAAGGCGGAACCTTGTCACAAGGTATTCAAGGGTTACCAACTGCACTGAATGACGCCATTAGTCAGGTTCAGTTGCTGGCTTCTTCTACTGGTGATTTGGGACGTTCTGACCAGATTTTTAGAGCGCTTAATGATGGAATCTTAGGTTTTGGCGGAACTACCGATCAAGTAAATGAAGCAGTGATTCAACTATCCCAAAGTTTCTCGAATGGGAAAGTTGATGCTCAAACATGGAATTCAATGATCAATGCTCAGCTTGGACCCACCTTATCTGCTATTGCCAAGAAAATGAACTTATCTATGGGGGAATTAAAAGAAGGACTTTCAAAAGGAACAATTTCTGTAAAAGACTTCCAAGATCAGTTAATTGAAATGGATACCAAAGGCGGAGGTGGTTTGAAGTCATTAAACCAAATCGCAAAAGATTCCACTAAAGGGATAAAAACTTCGATTCAAAATGCCAAAACTGCGGTTACTCGTGGTGTTGGTGAAGTAATTGAAGCTATGAATAAAGTTTTAGTTGACTCAAAACTCGGGGGTTTCAAAGGCATTATAGACGGTTTTGGGAATGCTATGGAAACTTTCTTAGGTGTGATTGCCAAAGGGTTGCCGAAAGCTGTGGAATTTTTAGGGGAATTAATCAAAGACTTAATTAAATTTGGTTCAGCCTTAAAATTTATTCTACCTTTTCTAGTACCTGCAGCTACGGCGTTCGGCGCATTCATGTTCCAACTTAAAGGGATCCCAGCGATTATTAAGAATTTCAATAATTTGAAAAATGCTATTACTGGAATCGGCAAATCTTTAAAAATTATGGGGGCCATAGCTGCTGCAAATCCATTTGTTTTGATTGTCGGTGCTATTGTTGGTGCCATTGCTGTATTTGGCTATTTCATGGCTACTAATGAAGAGTTCAGGAACAAAGTTATTGCAGTATGGAATGACGTCAAAAAAGTTGTATTAGATACACTAGTCGCAATAAAAGACTGGGGTCTAAAAACTTGGGATTCTATCAAAGAAGTAGCGTCAAAAGCAGCCACTGGAATCAAGAATGTTTGGTCAGGAGTTAAAGAATGGTTTTCTAATTTGTGGAATTCCATCAAAGAAACAGCTTCAAATGCTTGGCAATCATTTAAGACCGTAGTAGTTCAGCCAATTGCAGAAGTTATTCAGGAAATAGTATCAGTTTTCTCAAGTATTGTAGAGTTTTTAGTCGGGATTTGGACGAACCTTATCGAAATTGGGGGAAGCTATTTCGAAATTCTAAAGAATGTAATTCTTGCTCCGATTTTGTTTGTCACTTCAATGATTACAGGTGGATGGTCAGAAACCAGAGACAATATGATTGCCGTATGGAACAACATTAAGGAAAACGCGTTAAACATCTGGAACTCCATCAAAAATCTATTCACGATCGTTACTGGAGCGATGGTAAGTGTTGGGAAGATAATTTGGAATGGGTTTAAGACAGAGTTAATCAACCTATGGAACTTTATAAAAGCCAGTGCAAGCCTGATCTGGAATTCTATCAAGGCTTTCTTTGTTGCTACTTGGAACGCAATTAAAACTACTGCAACGAATACGTGGAATGCGATTAAGGACACAATGATAAATACATGGAATTCTATTAAACAGAATTTCTGGAACATTGTTTCTGGAATCGTTCAATCTGCTGAGAATGCTTGGACGAATCTAAAAAATGGAGTTTCTAACGCAGTCGATCGTGTGTGGAATACATTCGACTCCTTACGAAAGATTAACTTATTTGAGATTGGTAGAAATATTATTCAAGGTTTGATTGACGGAATCACGGAAAAAGCGAATGCTGTTGTACAAAAAGTTCAAAGCATTGCTGGAAGCATAAAGAAAACTATTACTAATGCATTAGACATTCATTCACCGTCTCGATGGATGCGAGACATGGTAGGAAAGAATATCGTTCAAGGGATTATCGTTGGATTAGATAAAGAACAGCCTGAGCTAGATAAGGCTATGACTGATTTAGTACCTACGCCATCTGTTACTCCCACAGTAAGAAGTTTGACAAACAGACCTGTTGGAGTTACTCAAACTAAGACGGAAAGTCAATCTACAGAAGTTCATTTGCATTTAAATGTTTACGGAGATCTTCCAGATTCAGTGGTTAAAAAGTTAGCAGCAAAATTAAAAACAGAGTTTACAAAACAAATGAAGCGTGATGCTGACGCTGTAGGAGGGATGGCATGATTACAAAGCGAGGACAGTTTTTTATAAATGGTAAACACTCATCTGAATTTAATGTATTTATGCGGAATCGCCCTGTCTCTTCGTCAGCAGGACGGGTCATTGAGTTAAGGCAACGTGAAGGTAATGACTCAATCATTATTGATAAAGCATATTACAAAAACGTTGAACGCAAAATAGATTGTTACTACAAGGCCCCATCTATTGATGATGTTCAGGAATGGGAAGACAGAATAACCGCTTGGTTAGATATGGGTACATATAGCGATTTTATTGTTTATTATGATGAACAATACATCTATCAAGCTGTTGTGATTGATCCGCCCGAATTTAAAGGGACAAGAAAAACAGGGAATCTAGTACCTTTTGAATTTACTGTCAGCATTAGACCGTTCAAAGAAAACCGCCTAGGAAGACTGCCGATACAACTCAATTCAACGCCATTCAAAATTACAAATGAGCAGAAGTATCCTTCAAAACCTTTGATTAAACTCACTGGTTCTGGAGATGCTTCTTTTTTTGTGAATGAAGAAGAATTTAAGCTTAAGGCTTTGGATAAGGAGTTAATCATTGATTCTTTTCTAGAAGAGTCTTATCGGGTATTGGATGGGAAAATTGAACATCAAGATCATGTTACTACTTTCCTGGATTTTCCTGAGCTTAAACCAGGCGAAAATACACTCACATGGACCAACCGAATAAAGAGTTTTGAACTCACACCGAGATGGAGGCGTAAAGTATGAAACCAAGGATTTATAAGCCTTCCGAAACAGATTTTTCAAACAATGGTCTTGGTATACTTTCGGATTGTTCTAGGTGTGAAGTCTATGAAGTAGCTAATGGGAAGTATGAACTCGAATTGGAATATCCATTAGGAACTCGGTTCGATGAATATTTCGAAAATGATTATCAGATTAAGGCAAAACCTAATGATCAAGAGGAGTACCATATCTTTTTTATTGATGATAAAGATATTGATACTTTTTTGGATACAGTGACAATCTACGCCCAAACTCGAACGAATCGACTAGGACGAAGAGTAGTGACTACAGCATTAGTTGACTCAAAGACTGCTCAAGAAGCAATGAATATTATCGAGAGCAATATGGATAAGAAATCTGATATTCGCCTATACTCCGACAATACGACCGTTTCAAGCACTCTATTTGAGGCTAGAAACGTTCTGAATTGTATCGCAGGGGAACAAGGTTCATTGCTTCAATTTTGGGGTGGAGAGATCAAACGTGAGCCATTTAAACTATCATTGTTGAAACGAAGAGGGCGCAATAATGTAGGAACTATTAGATACGGAAAAGACTTATCCGGACTGAAAGTAAAATTGGATTGGACAGGTGTTAAGACAAGAATCATTCCATATGTTGATGCTCAAAGTGCTGAAGGAACATCTAATCGTATTTACGGATCAACAGTAGATAGTGAGTTCATCAATAATTATCCAGATGTTTATTCCGAACATGTTCAGTTTACAGAAGAACAGGGAGCGAAGGACTTAAAAAGTTTAAATAATATAGCAAAGAATTATTTTAAGTCGATCAATCCAGGATGTGATAAACCTAAAATATCAATCACAATCGAATTTGATAAGTTGACTGATAGTGAAGAAGCGAAGGAGTTCGCCAATATCAGAAATTATGGTCTTTTTGATACATTTAAGGTTTATCACAAGAAATACAAACTTTATTTTGAGTCCACTGTTAGTGGTGTTCAATATGATTCTCTTTCTGAAAAGACCACAAAATTAGAAGCTGGAGACACACAAGTTGCTTTCTATCAGCAGCAAGCAATCACAATTCAAGACAAATTAAAAGATTATGCCACCAACAACTACATGAGCGGATTCAATGATTATGTTTCATCAATGATCACTGGTCAGGGCAGTGCTGGTGGTTATGTCGTTTTATGGCCAAAAGAAAAACCATCTAATATTTTTATCATGGATAATCCGGATTTGAACAAGGCTAAAGAAGTCCTCCGAATGAATAAGAATGGCATAGCTTTCTCCAAAAATGGTTGGAATGGACCTTTTAATTCAGCTTGGACGTTAGACAGCATTTTTAATGCTAATTTTATTCAAACAGGGATTATCAAAGCGGATGTGTTTGAAAACTCCTTTAATAAAACGGGGGATACGTTAAAACTTGTTAATGGGCTGTTGCAGATTTGGAATAACAAAAAGAAAATCATGGAACTGACAAAAAAGGGAATGCAGTTCTGGAGTGGTAGTAAAGAAATAGGGA
>ERZ786685.13-NODE-13-length-70899-cov-8.184490_pt1 | contig 70899 bp, 76 predicted proteins | sample MGYA00433075_ERZ786685 | MGnify/ENA primary metagenome ERZ786685 (study PRJEB29978, sample SAMEA3491273) | human gut metagenome | biome: ENVO:mammalia-associated habitat; material: ENVO:feces | place: Bangladesh | collected 2010-04-07 ...
TTGTTTATTAGAGATACGGACTTTTGCAATGTTATATAGGAGCAATCTAAATTATTTTTTATTAAAAATTTGGATGCGCAGGCGCGGATTTTTCAGGCAGAATAGGAGATAAGAATACGTGATTAAAGGAGCAGACAAAAATGGAAATAAAACCACTTACACAGCGTCAATTACTAACAATGAAGAGAGCCAACATTGAAGTGAAAGTAAAGAAATTTTGGGAAGCGACAAAAAATGTTGATCTTGTGACAGAGTACATTGTTGCGCTTATTGTGAGAAACGCGTTAGTTGTAAGTGATTTTTCTTTGCCTTGTCCAGAAGTGGTCCAAGAACTGCTTTTTCATGCAGAACCAAGTGATGTCTTGAGAAAGTTTTGTCCTTTTTTGAAAGATTATGTGGAAAAGTCAGAATGGGAAAAGGTCATTTCTCGTCTGTTTAAAAGTAAGAAGGAGTATTTTAAGGAAACCAAGACGATGCGTCTTTATGACAGCTATCTAAAAAATAGAGGGACTGCCGTGCTTGAAGAGCACTATGAAAGTTATATTATGGTGGCCCACTTTGAAGATGTGAATGGCAAAAAGCATACGTTTCGTATGAGAGACGTGGATGGTCGTAATACACTTGCAGAAAACCAGCGTATTTTGAGAATATTTACCTCCTTCACTATTTTTGAAAAAGATGGGGTGCGTCGTTTTGCGAAATTCTTAGACTGTGAATGTACAGGGACGACAGTCATCTATTCTTCACGAGCAGCGAAGAAGAAATCACAGGAGGAGTCTGTCAAAAATAAGGAAACTACTATAGTAAAAAAACAGTCAAAAGCAACAGTAGCTAGTGATTTCTTTGGCGAGGTAAACTTAGATTCTATGACAAAAGGCGAACTGATTGTCTTGATCAAAGGAATATTCAAAGAAGTAGAGGTTGCTATGCAGGAGGAGCAGTTAGAAATAATGGGTGATACTGGTGAATTATGGTCTGACGATTCTAGCTCAATGCATCATGCAAAAATGAATGCGAGGAATATAGAGGAAACCAAACTAGATAGTACAGGTGATACTCAGCAGGGAACACTATCTACGATGATGCGAACTGAAGAGAAGTTGCGTGTACCCGTAGCGGCTGGAGCAATGAACGAGAAAAGTACTGATAAGCAAAGTAAATCCCCAACCACTGAGACAAGTTCGTCCAAAAAAATAAATAAGAAGACACGTAATCTTATAAAGAATTTTAATTCAAGTAAAAAGAAGCGTTGATTATTAGAGGATAAGGTTTATTTTCAATGCTTATTTGACATGTTTTTTAAAGGAATGAGACAGGAATACCTTAGATGAAATTTTCGTATTAACCTACGGATAGTGAGCATTATTCATTATCGCAGGTTAATGTGATTTATCTAAGGTTTTTTGTGTGCTTTAAAGATGATTTACTTCTTCTTTTCGAATTACTCGAGAAAAAAATGCAGCGATTTGAAAAAATAGTCTTTACATTTATTGTGATACCGATTACAATTCACTTGTACCTACTTGTACACACTAGTTCAAACATGTACATTGATAGCTACACTTGTACATACTGTTTACTAGTTGTACAAGCGAATGCAGGAGGTGATCAAATGATCATTAATAGAGAAGTTTCAAAGCCGGTTTATCTTCAAGTAGCAGATTATTTACGGAATAATATCTATTCTGAAGAATGGGGAAAGGGGGAACAAATACCGTCTGAGAATCAAATTATGAAGTCCTTGGAAGTAAGTCGAGGCACCGTTAAGAAAGCTGTCAATATGCTTGTGGAGGAAGGTCTGCTCTACCAGATCCAAGGAAAAGGGACTTATGTAACAGAGGATAATATCTCCTATTCATTAGGAAAAGGCCTTTTATCTTTTGCGGAATCCTTAGAAGGACAAAAATTAGCTTATGAAACGAAGGTCATCACTTCTGAATTTCGTAAGGCAACAAAAGAGATCGCTTCAAGGCTGAATATTGATGTTGGCGAAGACTATCTATACATGAAACGGATTCGATATGTTGAAGGCGAAAAAGTGATGCTGATCGAAAATAGGATTAACAGTCGTTTATGTCCAGGCGTCCAAGAACATGACTTCAACAAGGAAAGTTTGTTTAAGGTTATGGAAAAGGTCAGCGGCAAAAAAATCGCTTATTCTGAAAGTAGATATGCTGCAAGAGTGGTAGGTGAGAAGAGAGGCAAAGAACTAGAGGTTGCGTCAGATTCTCCCGTGCTGCATCTGGAACAATTAGTTTATCTAGAAGGAGGTCTACCAGTAGAATTCGGAAATGTATGGCTGAAAGCGAACAAATACTACCTTGGAACGGTACTTCAAAGGGAGGAAATGTAGCATATGCCATTAGTAAATGGGTATACATTATTAGAAATTATCAAAGAGAGAAAAGTGATTGCTGGAGCTTTTAATACGACCAACTTAGAGACAACCGTAGGGATTTTAAAAGCAGTTGAAGAAAGTGGGATTCCAACATTCATTCAAGTTGCGCCGACAAATATCACCCTGGCGGGCTATGAGTATATTGTGGATATGGTTTCTCGTTATGCCGAGAACATGGATACACCAGTTGCTCTTCATTTAGATCACGGAAAGAAATTTGAGGACGTGAAATTAGCCACGCGTGCTGGCTTCACCTCAGTCATGATCGATGGAGCATCCTATGATTTTGAGGAAAATATTGCTTTTACAAAAAAAGCAGTTGATTTTGCAAAAGGTTATGGAATTCCAGTTGAAGCAGAACTGGGAGCTATCTTAGGAAAAGAAGATGACCATGTGAGTGAGGCAGATTCTAAAACAGACCCTTCACAGGTGAAGGAATTTGTTGAGCGGACTGGATGCGACATGTTGGCTATTTCAGTTGGAAATGTTCATGGCTTGGAAGATGAACCGAGAATTGACTTTGACTTATTAAAAGAAATCAACGAAGTTTCACCGGTTCCATTGGTCATTCATGGTGGTTCAGGAATTCCTGATGAACACATTCAACGCATGGTGGAGTTTAACGTGGCAAAAATCAATATTGCCAGTGATCTGCGTCAAAGCTACATCAAGAGTGTTGGACAGGCATATGAGGAAAACAAGAATGAAGCAAATTTAATCAAGGTGCTGCAAAAGGCAGAAGACGCTGTATTTGAGACGGTTCATGCCAAAATTTTGAGTATGAATGCTGTCGGGGTGGAGGTTTAAAGATGACTGATCCATCAATCAATGAAAAAGGCTTAACTAACGAAAAAAATATTTTTGTCGACTTAGAGGTTCGTGATTTTCCAGAACTAATCACTTTAATTGCTCAGCCCTTGGTTGAAGATCAAGACGTAGTAGCGGAATATCCTTCACAAGTCATCAAACGAGAAGAAGGGTTTCCAACAGGCTTGCCGACTGAACCGATTGGTGTGGCGATTCCTCATACAGATGCAAAATATGTGAACAATAATCGTGTGACGATTGCGACGTTAAGAAATCCCATCAAAATGGAAGTAATGGGCGGGATGGACGATACGCTGATTGACGTATCAATTGTTTTCTTATTAGCTTTAGGTCAGTCAAATAAACAATTGAATATTTTACAGAAGTTAATGGGTATCTTGCCTAATGCTGAGTTATTGGAAAGAATTAAAAATGGCAGTAAAGAAGAGATCTTTCAAATAGCAAAAGAAGAAATAGGATTATAGGAGGAAGAAAAAATGGGTAAAAATTTATTATTTGTGTGTGCAACAGGAATTGCGACTTCAACAGCGGTAACTGAAAAGGTAATGGAATTCTTAAAAGAAAAAAATATGAATGATGTGAACTATTCTCAAACCAATGTAGCATCTGTTCAACAAAATTCAGACGATGCTGATTTAATTGTATCTACAACGAAGATTCCTTACGAATTGGAAACACCAGTAATCAATGGACTAGCCTTAATTACAGGAGTTGGAGAAGAGAAAGTCTTGAATGCGATTTATGATCAGCTAAAAGGAGAATAGTATGGAAAATATGACAAAAACATTATATGACGTTGTACAGTACATCTTAGGTTTTGGACCGACTGTCATGCTGCCATTAGTCTTGTTTGTCTTAGCGTTGATTTTCAAAATAAAACCGGCGAAAGCGCTGCGGTCGTCACTAACTGTCGGTATCGGTTTTGTCGGAATCTATGCAATTTTTGATATTTTAACAAATAATGTTGGTCCTGCAGCGCAAGCCATGGTAGAACAAACAGGAATTAATCTCCCAGTAGTTGACTTAGGTTGGCCGCCTTTATCAGCAATTACTTGGGGATCACCTATCGCACCCTTTGTTATTCCAATGACGATGTTAATCAACATTATCATGTTGGCAATTAACCAAACAAAAACAGTGGATGTCGACATGTGGAATTACTGGCATTTCGCGCTTGCAGGAACACTTGTTTATTATAGCACAGGTAGTTTCTGGTTGGGAATTCTTGCATCGGCATTGATTGCAATCATTGTTTTAAAAATGGCAGACTGGGCTGCTCCACTAGGTGAAGAATACTTTGGTCTGGAAGGAATTTCTTTACCAACAGTCTCCTCGATCACTTTTTTCCCAATCGGTTTAATTGGAAATAAAATTATTGATATGATTCCGGGGATTCGTAAGATTGATATCAACCCTGTTAGTATTCAAAAGCGTTTTGGTATTTTTGGCGAACCGATGATGGTAGGTACGATCCTGGGCTTACTGTTAGGGGTAGCTGCTAGGTATGACTTAAAAGGTATTTTAACGATGGGGATCAGCATCGGTGCGGTAATGTTCATTTTACCGCGGATGGTTCGTATCTTGATGGAAGGCTTGCTGCCGATTTCTGAAGCAATCAAAAAATTCTTGAACAATCGGTACCCCGATCGTGATGATTTGTATATCGGATTAGACATTGCAGTAGCGGTTGGGAATCCAGCGATTATTTCCACAGCATTGTTATTAACGCCGATTGCGGTTATCTTAGCGTTTATTTTACCAGGAAACACAGTGTTGCCTCTCGGTGATTTGGCGAACTTAGCAGTAATGGCTTCGATGGTCGTTTTATCAACGAAGGGAAATGTTTTCAGAGCGGTATTGATTGCTATTCCAATCATGATCGGTGATTTATACATCGCTTCTGCTGTTGCACCTTTTATTACCGGAATGGCTAAAGACGTGAACTTCAGCTTCCCAGAGGGCTCTAGCGGATTGGTTTCTAGTTTCTTAGATGGAGGAAATCCTTTAAGATACTGGATACTCCAAATCTTTAATGGAAATGTCATTGCATTGGTTCTAATTCCTATCGTAGGGATCGTTCTATTCTGGATCTACAAAATCACTTACAAACAAACACATTTGACTGAGGATTCTTCTGTGCCAGAAGGGGAGTCGTTGAATGGATAAAAAGCTTTCCATTACAATTGATATCGGAACGACGAATTCAAAAGTATCGCTTTTTGAGATTAAAAGTGGAGAACTTCTTTTCCGAGAAAGTTTTCAAACAGCCAAAAAGACTGATGAGTTTGGTGAGCTATTCGACGTGTCCGTCATCTGGGATCAATTGTTGGAAATCTTGATAAAAATTGTTGCTGAACATTCTGGAAATATTGATTCGATCAATATTTCCAGTGTTGGTGAGGCGGGGGGTTTGGTCAATTCCTATGGAGAAATTGTTACCCCCATGATTGCTTGGTATGACAAACGCGCGAGTGACTATGTAGCAGCGCTAAATCAAGAAGAAAAACAAAGGATTTATGAGATCACGGGGCTGCCAGCACATACCAACTATAGTATTCCTAAAATTAAATGGTTGGTGAATCACCTAGGGTTACATGAAGAAAAATACATTTGGCTAAATGTTCCCGATCTGTTTAGCTATTTTCTAACGAATCAAATGAAGACTGAGTTTTCTATGGCAAGCCGAACGATGTGCTTTGATTTAAATAGACGCTGCTGGTCAGAAGAAATTTTAATGATGTTTGGGCTGCAGGATGTAATCGAATTTCCAGCAGTTGTTTCATCTGGTGAGATCGTAGGCTATACCAAGACGGGAGCGATTTATGAACTAAAGAATGAAGAGATTTCTGTTAGGATTGCTGGTCATGATCATATGGTGGGGGCATTAGGAATTAATTTGCAAGACAAGGATTTATTGAACTCGACAGGTACTACAGAAGGGCTGCTATTAATTGATGATCATCCCTTTTTAGAGAACAAATCATTTCAGGAATCGTTATCAAATGGGATATTTACTGATCCCAACTATTTCACCTTATTTTCTTCTATGCCAACTGGCGGCAATGCCTTTGAATGGTATCAAAATTTCTTTAATATAAATCAAAGAGATTTTGAAAAAGATTGCCAAAATTTGTATCAAAGATATTTAGATGGTCAAATTTCATTGGAAGACCCAGTCATTCTGATTCCTCATTTGAATGGGTCGGGGGCGCCGTTTAAAAATGGGAAATCGCGGGGGTTAATGTATGGAATCAGTTTAGAGACAAGAAGAGAGGATGTCCTATTAGGAATCATTTTGGGACTATGTCTTGAAATGAAATATGTAGCAACCTGTTTTCCTATGGAACAAGTCAAACGCGTGATTGCCATTGGACCAGTAGTAAAAAATCCTTTATGGATACAGTTAAAAGCAGATGCTCTAAATAAAGAGATTTCTGTAGTCAAGATGGAAGAAGCGGTTTCCTTTGGTGCTTTGAAGGCGAGCTATTCACATTTTGATTATGAGATCGACTATCAAATTGTTCAGGCGGACCCAAATCAGGTACAAGCGTTTGACAGACTCTTAGATAAATATTCCTATTTATATGAATCAAAACGTTTTTTAGTCGATGATAATTTTCATCAAAGTTATTTTGAGAGCAAAGAAGCACAGAATCGTTGTACGGAAGCCAAAGAGATTTTTTTCAGCTGAAAATAGGGACTCATTGAGTTCCTATTTTTTATTTCCTCAATCGTATCTTTATATAAAAAAAACAAATACTCACGGTTATAAAAATTTGAGATAATTAAGCTATAAATCAGCTGTTTTGGTCAACAGTTAAAAAAGAGAAAATTTGTACCTCGCAACAAACAACAATTGCATGATTCATCCTGCAACTTTTCTGTTACTAATTATCATCAAGAAAATTTCCTCGAATCCATCCTCCATCGGCTCTAAAAAGATCCTATATAATACAGGATTTCTGTAATACTCACTTACCTTTTCCCACATAATTATGGAAAGTTGCATGATTCATCCTGCAGAAAGTTCGGCGCCAAGAAGACTTCTTTCATTATATGATTCAGATAGCAAGAGAGAAAGAAGGGCACGGCATGCAATTAGTAAATGGTTACAAGTTAATGGACTATGCAAAAGAAAAAGAATTGGTCTTACCTGCTTTCAATACGACCAACTATGAATTAACAGCCGGAATTATCCGCGGTTATGAAGAAAAAGGATTAGGCGGATACATTGCGATTTCATCTAGTAATTTAAAACTCTCTAGTCCGAAGATCATTGCGGATATGGTTAAATCAGCGATGAAAAATGCGTCTGTTCCAGTTGCGTTGCATTTGGATCATGGGAAAAGCTTTAAGGATGTGAAAGCTTGTATCGAGGCCGGATTTACCTCAATTATGGTAGATGCGTCTCATTTACCTTTTGAAGAGAATATTGAAGAGGTGAGAAGAACGGTTGAATACTGTCACTTTTATGGTATTCCGGTAGAAGCAGAGTTAGGAGCGATCGGCGGTAAGGAAGACGATCATATATCTGAAGAAGATGCTAAAACGAACCCAGATGATGTGAAGGAGTTTGTTGAAAGAACCAATTGTGATCTGCTGGCGGTTTCTATTGGCAATGTCCACGGGATGGACTTGACACCGAAATTAGATTTTCCATTACTGGAAAAAATCGCAGACATCTCTTCTGTTCCTCTAGTGCTACATGGGGGCTCGGGCATTCCTTTTGATCAAGTTCGAAGAGCAAAAAAACAAAATCTTATTAAAGTGAATTACGGTTCTGATCTGCGTCAAGCCTTTATTCGTACATTTGGTCAAGCCTACGAAAGCAATCATAATGAGTTTGATATTATGGCATTGTCAAAATCGGCCATCGAAAATGTTGAAGAGCGTGTGAAAGTGATCATTGCCGAAGTAAATGAAAAATAATTTTTAAATCAAAAGTTTCAATTCCTTTTTTAATAGGAATATAGGTGAGTTGACGAATCTAAAGTCTTGTAGGAAATAAAGCTGTATAGCGGAATGTTAAACGGCATCAAAAATGAAAACATGAATAGGAATAAGGAGGGGGATAACGTGCTAAATAAAAGGCAAAAAGAAATGATTCAAGAATTCGAAAGACACAGTCCCTCTTTTTTAACCGCTGACCATTTTGTTGATAAATTTCAAGTGAGTATGCGTACCGTTCAATCGGATATTAAGAAAGTAAGAAAGTATTTGGAAACCAGCAGTTATGCTGAACTGATTTCAGTCGCATCTAAAGGCAGTCATTTAATTATTAATGACTATACTGCGCTGCGAGCTGATCTCCATCAAGAAGAGGCGGTAAATGAATCCAGCCAATCGGATCGAGTCAGGAAATTGTGTGTATTGCTGTTGAACCAAAAAAGACCGATCAATCGTCAAAAATTGCTGGATCAGCTATTTATCGCTTCATCTACACTGAATACGGATTTAAAGGAAGCCGATAAGTTGCTCAGCAATTATCACTTGAGTGTGGAACGCAAAAGAAATTCCGGCATCTTTATTCGAGGAAATGAATATGACAAAAGGAAATGCTTGCTGAAGCTGGGGCACTTAGAGATTCATCAGGAGCAAGGCGGTATGGGATGTGAAGAGACCTTTCGTCAAGATATTGAAACCGTACTAGTCAGTGTCCTGTTAAAGCATCACTTCCATATTTCAGAAACACTGTTCCAAAATCTGATCGTTCATATTGAAATGTCTATCAAACGAATGTACAACGGTTTTTATATCGGCTCTGAAGAATTTGAGGGAATCGAAGACTTTGATTCTGAGATGGAGGTATCAGCGGAGATTTTTCATCGTTTAGCTGAGCGCTCTTATTTCAAAATCTCGCAAGAAGAAATTATTAACTTGGCGATTTACATCAAGGGGAAAAGTGATTACGAAAATGATGATTACATCTCCGAAGAAGTCAATACCTTCATTCTTCACGCTTTGAAGGAAATCAATGAAAAATTTGATATTGATTTTCGCCAAGAAATTGATTTGAGAATCTCATTGGCTTTACATTTGATGCCGTTACTAACACGAATTGAGTACAACATTCAAAATGAAAACCAATTACTAGATCAAATTAAGCAGTCTTTTCCATTAGGATTTGATATAGCAGCATATATGTGTCTTTTATTGCAAAACTCGATTGACAAAAAAATTGAAGAAGGTGAGATTGCCTATCTCGCGATTTACTTCAATCAATATTTGGCTAAATACAATGACATTTCTGGGAAAAAAAGAATTTTGATCATCACAAGCTTGAAACGCAGTGAGAGTATTTTGTTGAGACAGCGTTTTGCTACCTGGTTTTCCAATGAAATTACGATTTTAACGTTAGTCAATACGCATGAAGTTAGCTCACTGGATATTGAGGACTACGATGTGATCTTTACCACAGAGCAAACAGAACTGACAGATCAGATGGGCGCGATCTTGATCAGCTTTTTCCCGAGTGAGCAGGAATATTCCAAAATTAAACTGGCGATTGATGGATTTAACGATAAATTTGAGATCGTAAATTTATTTAATGAAGAGCTTTTCCATTTCGGTCAGTTTACCAAAAAGAAGGAAGTGTTGGATAAGATTTGTTCCATCTCCGTTTCAAAAGTTGGCGATAAAGTCTTTCAATTAAGAGAGGCTGTTGAGTTAAGGGAAGAGCTTGGGAGCAGCTATTTCGGAAATGGCATCGCGTTGCCCCATCCGATTAACCCGATTTTAGCTGAAACCTTTGTTTCTGTCATTTTATTGAAAAACGAGATGAATTGGGATTCAGATGGTAATCGGGTACGACTAGTCATGCTGGTGGCCATTGAAAAAAATAATGCAAAGGTATTCCAGCTGTGGAATTATCTGGCCAAAATCATTCAAGAAAAAGGCTTTGTTGATCGGGTTATCAAAGACCCGACGTTTGATAATTTTAGAGAAAACCTTTCTCAGCTATTGGAAGAATATATTTAAAAATAAAGTGAATAAGACGAACATAAAAAATTTTTCGTGTTTTGAAAAATCAAATCATTAGTAGGAAATAGGATGGCAGTTCCACTTTTTGCAGTGAATAAAGTAAGTGAGCAAATTGAAAAGCGACAATGAAAAAACTAAGAAGAACTAGTGGAATGGTATACGGCTTGAACATAAGAGATTTTTCGTAATTTGAAAAATCCATTCATTAGTAGGAAATAGGAGGAGCAAATATGAAATTTATTTTTGTATCCCACGGTGATCTCGCAAAAAGTATTTTAGGAAGTGCGCAGATGATCGTTGGTGAACAAACAGAGGCGAAAGCTTTTGGCTTATACCCAAAGGATGATATTGGCGGCTTGAAGGATCAGGTGAAATCAGCGATTGAAGAGTTTGGCGGTGGGAATGACATCATTTGTTTTACGGATTTATTTAGCGGCAGCCCTTTTAATGCGGTGGTTGCTTTGATGGGAGATTTTCCCATTCGTCATATTACGGGAATGAACTTACCCATGGTATTAGAAGCATTCATGTCACGTATGAACGAAGACAATTCTGCTGAAGATATTTGTACAAAATTATTGGAAGAGGCTCCCTCGACCTTTATCGATGTAAACCATTATTTAGGAGTAAATTTAGAAGATTAAAAAAGGGGCGAGAAACATGAAAAACATTGTATTTGCTAGAGTAGATGATCGTTTAATTCACGGAGAGGTAGTAACAGCCTGGACACCAACTTACAGTATCAATCATATTGTCATCATTGACGATATTGTAGCCAGCGATCCATTCCAAAAAAGAATATTGAAAGCGCTGGCACCAACAAAAGTTCGCGTGGATGCCTTTACCACAGAAGAAGGTATCGCTGAATTGAAAAAACCTTATAACGAAAAAGAGCGGATTTTATTATTAACCAAAACGCCGATTACTTACGCCAAATTAGTTGAGGGCGGGATTGAATTGCCGCAGGTTAATCTTGGTGGAATGGGTATTCGTGATGAACGAAAGCCATTCATCAAAAATGTTGCCTGTGATGAAGCAGAAGTAGCAGCGATTCGCCAAATGGTGGATAAAGGGGTCCATGTTTTCTACCAGTTAGTACCGGAACAACGCTTAATTGAGATTACGAATTTATTATAAAAAAGGAGGAAAAATGTATGTCGATTTTTCAAGCTTTTCTATGTGGGGTTGTGTATTTTCTAGCAATAGGAAATCTGCCCTTCGTCGGGTTGTGGTCGTTACAGCGGCCGTTGGTGTGCGGACTTATTACGGGGATTATTTTGGGTGACCCTTTAATGGGGGCAATGACAGGAGCTTCAATCAACTTAGTTTATCTAGGATTTATTTCTGCCGGAGGGTCAATGCCTGCTGATATGGCATTAGCCGGGATTTTAGGAACAGCTTTTGCCATAACAGGTGGATTAGATGCGAAAACAGCGTTGTCAGTAGCAGTACCGATCGGATTGTTAGGGACGATCGTCTGGTATGGACGGATGACTTTTGGTTCAATCTTTGTGCATGTGGCTGATAATTATATCGAAAAAGGTGAGTACCATAAGATTTGGCGAGCCAATGTTCTGTTTCCGCAGCTTCTAACGGCGGTCATTACGATTATTCCATGTGGCCTAGCCGCTTATTTCGGCGCAAGTTATATTTCTGGGTTCATTGAAGCGTTAAGTGGCACCACGTTGACAATTTTCACCGTTATTGGTGGAATGATGCCGGCTTTAGGGGTGGCTATTACTTTGCAATATATTTTTAAAGGAGAAGCGCGGGTCTTCTTATTCTTAGGGTTTGTTTTGGCTACTTATTCTGGTCTGGACTTATTACCATTGGGTGTAATCGCAGGATTAACCGCATTGATCTATGTACAAGCGACAGGCAATAAATCTGATTCAGAGGAGGATGAAATCTATGAGTAAAGAGGCAGAGGGAAGTTTGATTCGTAAAAAAGATCTGTTCCGTTCTTGGCTGATTTGGGAAAATTTACCACAAACCTGCTACAACTATGAACGGATGATGGGACAAGCTGTTGCCCATGTTTTCGTTCCTATCTCTAAACGACTGCATAACGATGATCCAGAAAAGAAGAAGGAAATGATGAAACGCGAGATAGAATTCTTTAATGTTCATATTGAGTTCGGTTCATGTATTATCGGCATGATCATCGCTTTGGAAGAACAAAAGGCCAAAGGAGTGGCGATTCCCAGTGAATTTATTACAAGTTTGAAAACTTCCTTGATGGGTCCCTTATCAGGAATCGGTGATACGATATTCCAAGGGGTATTGATTCCTATTTTATTGGCAATCTGTATCGATTTGACGTTGAAGGGGACCATTTGGGGTTCGATTATTTATGCTGTAGCGATTATCGCAATTGCTTGGGGAATGAGTTACGCCAATTTCATGTTTGGCTATCGAGCCGGGGCAGATGCCGTCATGGATTTCCTTGAGAAAGGACTGTTAAACAAAGTTCTGCGCGGCGCTGAAATCATGGGGTGTATGGTAATGGGCGGCTTGATCTCCAGCTATGTAAAAATCCATGTAGCGTTAAAAATCGTCAGCTCAACTACGACCTTTAAGGTTCAGGAACAGTTTCTGGATGCAGTAATGCCGAATATCTTACCCTTTGCTTTCACAATGCTGATTTATTGGTTAATGAAACGCGGCTGGTCTTCCTTAAAGATCATTGGTCTGATTGTCGTAGTCGGAATTGTTACTGGATTCTTTGGAATTTTAGGTTAGGGGCGAAAGAATGAAAGCAATTGTTGAAACAGGAGTCAAGCAGTTAGAGATTCAAGAACTGCCGATGCCTGAGATTGAAAAAGATGAAGTGTTGATGCAAGTCAGAGCAAATGGCCTTTGTACCAATGACCTACGTGATTATTTAGGAGATATGAACTATACGTATCCTAGAATTGGCGGTCATGAATTTAGCGGCGAAGTGGTAGAAATCGGCAGCGAAGTGAATCCTGAACATTTTGATGTCGGGGATCATGTAGTGAAATATATTATTCCGGCTTGCGGAGAATGTCATTATTGTAAAACGGGTCGTGAGAATCTATGTATTGAAGTCGCTAAATCAACGACTTTTCAAAATCCTGACGGTATTTCCGGCTTTCTTGGGATGTCACAATATATCGCAGTAAAAAGTCGGGATCTTTATAAATACCCCAAGGAGGTTCCTTTCACACATAGTGCGTTTACTGAACCACTTGCATGTGTAGTAAACAGTGTGGAACGTGCTCAGTTGATGTTTGGTCAAGATGTTGTCATAATCGGCGGCGGTGTCATGGGCCTGTTCCATGTTATTTTAGCAAAATTATCTGGTACTCGAGTGATTCTCAGCGAACCCAATGAAGAACGCAGAAAACTTGCGGAAGAATTGGGTGCGGATGTGACCTTTGATCCAACAAAAGTTGACGCAGTAGCTTTTGTCAAAGAACAAACAGATGGTCGCGGAGCCGAAGTTGTTTTTAATACTACCGCGCTTCCGCAAATTGCGAAACAAGCGATGGACTTAACCGCAACAGGTGGTCAAACCTTTATGTTTAGTTCGCTGCATCCCAATGAACCTGTACCGACGGATATGGGAATCGTCCATTCCTATGAAAAATTAATTACCGGGACAGTTAGTCCAAAAGTTCCAACCTTTTATCGTTCCGTTCAGTTGATTGCAAAAGGGATTGTCGATGTTACTCCGTTATTAGCGAGGACGTTTGATTATACTGATGCCGTAGATGCCTTTGAATATGCGCTGCGCCCGGACACATTGAAGACCATTATTACCTTTGATTAGAAGAAAGTAGGAAGAAAAATGAGTGCATCTGTCTATATTGGACTAGATATCGGGACCACATCCATCAAGGTGGCCGCAGTCACTAACCAGTTAGAAACAATTTTTGAAAAACAATATGTCTATGATTATCTGATTCCAAAAAAGGGCTGGACGGAGATTGAGCCTGATACATGGGTAGAAATCACCATCAATGGGTTACAAGAATTATTTCAACAAATCCCTGCGGAAACGGTCAAGGGAATTGGGATTACTGGGCAAATGCACACGACCGTGTTTGTAGACAAACACGGTTTTTCTGTCCGACCAGCCATTATGTGGAACGATAATCGAACCAAAGAAAGTCTTCCGATAATAAAACAGCGTCTAAAAAGCAATGAGAAGAGTGCACATATCGCAAAAATTGTTTCCACCGGCAGCCCATTAACAAGCTTGTTGTGGGTGAGAGAGCATGAACCGGAAACTTTTGGAAAGATTAACCAGTTTTTGATTGCTAAAGATTATGTGAAATTAAAATTGACTGGGGTTGCTTCCATCGATTATTGTGACGCATCGACCTCTTCTTTATATGATTTGAACAGTGATGATTGGTCGGAAGAAGTCCAAACCTTGTTTAGACTAGATAAACAGCTATTTCCAGCGATTCGGCCCGCTTCAGCAGTTGTTGGAGGATTGACTGAAGAAATATGTCATCAGTTGAATATCACAAAGCCTATTCCAGTTGTTTCAGGAACGGGAGATAATGTCGCGTCGGCTTTAGTTTCTGGTAGCTTTGAGAGTATGCAGCCGTTGATTTCTTTAGGAACCTCAGGGGTGCTGGTAATTCCCAACAGCCAGCACCAGCTCAAATCTAAAGGAAAAAACGTTGTAGCCAAAATTACTGAAGCGGATGATTCCATCATTACCCAAGGGACTGTCCAGGCGGGGGCAAAAATTAACAGCTGGTGGTTGGAGGATATTTTACAAACAGATAACTACGCCGAAGAGCAGGAAAAAATTTCCTTAACCTTATTGGGGGAGAATGAGGTTTTCTTTTCTCCGCATATGAACGGCGAGAAAACCCTCTTTGCTGAACCGGATTTAAAAGGGGCGTTTATAGGTTTGGGACTGGATACAGGCAGAGCTGAAATGTATTTAGCTGTATTGGAAGGCTTGGCTTTTGGTATTCGACAATTGTTCGATGCTATGAAAAACGAGCAACAGCCAGCGTATTTCACGATTGTCGGCGGTGGTGCAAAAAGTGAAATATGGATAAAAATTTTTGCTAATGTTCTAGGTTATCCAATCAGGCGTGTGTTGACCTCACAGGAGGCGGTTCACGGGGCAGCGATTTTAGCGATTATTGGCGTAGAAGGAAAGATTACTTTTCCAATCAATGCTGCTCAACTAATCCAGCCTGACCCGGAACTTATTGTTAAGTACAATCAACGATATAAAAAGTATTTAAAACTGACTGAGCTATTAATAAATTTGAGAGGTGACGAAGAATGAAAGAGTGCTTGATCTGCGGCGGGCCATTAAAACTGATTAAGTTCAAATGTGCGGATGGCTATGTTTGCAAAGGCTGTTATGAAAAAGTCAGCGTTAATTTTACTCAAACGATCAAAACCAAGAATAAAGACGAGCTTTTAGCACTTCTCGAAGGCTCAACAAAGGAAACGACTACTCCGACATTTGAAATTTCTAGAAAAATCAATCAATTGATTTTCTTTGATGATAAGAATCAAAAGATTTGTTTGCCCAATCATAAAAAATATACGAAAGAAAAATTAAAACCAGAAATTTATCCGTTTTCGTCCATCAAAAATTGTCAGGTCATAGAAGAAAAAACGGAAAGGACAGTAAAGAAAAAGATCCAGAAATTGGGCCGGATCAAGGTCGTATTGACAGTCCAGCAAGAAACGCGCGACATTTGGCTGATTCCTAATTTTATCAATAGAGACAGCACGGCATACAAAACGATGCGTTCCTTAGCGAGCAACATCGTTGTTGAAGTCAATCAATTGAAGGAGGAGGTTGCATGTTAGCAAATTTAAAAGAGGTCTTGGAAAACGCGCGCGAAGAAAAGCAAGCGATTGCCGCATTTAATGTGCCAAACTTGGAAATGGTACGAGCAGCTATTCAGGCTGCAGAAGAGGCGGAAATGCCAGTTATCTTGCAGCATGCAGAGGGCCATGGCTCTTTGATTTCATTAGAAGAAATCGGCCCAATTATGCTCCAATATGCTAAACAAAGCAGTGTTCCAGTAGTCGTTCATTTAGATCATGGGAAAAGCTTCGATGTGATCCTTCAGGCGATGAAACTTGGCTTTACCTCAGTGATGATCGACGCTTCTGATCTGCCTTTTGAGGAAAACATCACACGGACAAAAGAAATCGTGAAAGTCGCTCATAGTTTGGGTGTCAGTGTGGAAGCTGAGTTGGGGCATGTCTTTATTTCTTCTTTAGGTGGTGGGGAAGGACGCGCACCAGATGATGATCAAATCGGGGACAAGGATATCTATACAGATCCCAATCAGGCAAAAACCTTTGTCGATGCGACAGGTATTGATTGCTTAGCGATAGCATTCGGGACGGTTCACGGAATTTACTTGAAAGAGCCGCGACTGGATTTGGATCGTGTAAAAGAAATCTATGAGGAAGTCAGTATTCCGTTAGTCATGCATGGCGGTTCAGGCGTCGCTGCTGAAGATTATCAAACAGCGATTGCAAACGGGATTGCGAAGATTAATTACTATACCTATGCCAATCAGGCGGGAGCTGCCGCTCTGAAGGACTACTTGAAGGAGGAGTCGCAAGAGTATTTCTTGGAAGACTGTCTCAACGTAACAACAAAAGCACTGAAAGAAGATTATGTTCGAGCGATAAAAATCTTTAGCGGGAAATAGAATACGAAGAAAAAAGTGGTGGTAATCATAAAATAAATGATTACGCACCACTTTTTTTGCATTTTATTCTAAGTCGGTATGTCGTTCTAACATCGTCTCACCAGTTTCGTTCATTCTTTCCATCAGCTCTAAAATAATTCCATCATAGGTCAAGAAACTGATCTGTTCAAATGCTGATCCCATCGGTTGGATTGATGTAAGATTGTTTTCTTTCAATTTTGGTGATACTCCGGGAAGTACGACTACCACGTCAGCTATTTTGGCCATTTCAGATTCTTTATCCATCGTTAATAAAGCAAGGGAGACACCGTTGCTTTTCGCTTTTTTCGCAAGCGTTACTAAACTAGGTGTCGTTCCGGAACCAGAGCCGATAATCAAAAGATCCCCCTTCTTCGTTCTAGGACAACTAATTTCTCCAACTAAATGAACGGATAAACCTAAGTGAAGCAATCGATTCGAAAAACCTGTGATAGCTACACCAGAGCGGCCGGCTCCAGAAAGAAAAATAGTTTTCGCTTGTAAAATGGCTGTTACTAATTGATCAAGCTCATCATCCTTTTCATACGCCACGAAAGTTGATAGCTCTCCAATAATTTCCTGTGTGTGTTCTTTTACAGACATATAGACGCCTCCAATAGTTATTTGTACTTAAAGCCTAATGAATTTAGTTTCCCTTCACAAGAGTATTTTTGACAGAGAGTGCCTGACAAAGGTGTCCTTTCAAGCGATAGCTTTTCAGAATAACGCCCCCTATAATTAATGTCAGAAGGCGCTTTCTAAAAACGAATATTCTCAAGGAGGAAAAGAAAATGGAGTTTCAGCAACCTGCAAATGCGAACAGCTGGCGAGCGAAAATTCAGCGTATGGGTGGATTTTTAAGCTCGATGGTGATGCCGAATATCGGTGTATTTATTGCCTGGGGTCTGATGGCAGCATTCTTCATCCCAACTGGATGGACACCCAACGAACATTTAAATGAGTTAGTTCCGCCAATCTTGAATTATTTATTGCCTGTTTTAATTGGTTATACCGGCGGCTATAACGTTTATGGAAAACGCGGCGGTGCCATTGGTGCCTTGGCGACGATGGGGGTAGTAGTCGGTGCAGATATCACGATGTTGATCGGTGGCATGATTATGGGACCGATCGGTGCGATTTTAATGAAGAAAATCGACGAGCTGCTTAAAGGAAAAGTTAAACCAGGGTTGGAAATGCTGGTAGACAACTTTTCATTAGGCTTTCTCGGTTTTGCGATCGCTCTAATCGGATTCGTAGCAGTCGAGCCCGTTTTCGCAGTGATTCTATCCTTCATTTCTGGGGGAGTCGACTGGTTAATGGCACGGAACTTGATTCCATTAACGAGTATTTTTGTCCAACCGGCACAGGTCTTATTCTTAAATAATGCAGTAAACCACGGAATCATGATTCCATTAGGTACACAACAAGTATTGGAAACAGGCAAATCGCTCTTATTCCTAGTGGAAGCAAATGGCGGCGCTTGGGTGGGGTTATTGATCGCCTTTTCCATGTTCGGCACCGGCATGGCTAAAAAATCAGCCCCAGCCTCCATGTTGATCCAATTCTTAGGAGGGATCGGTGAGGTCGCCTTTCCGTATGCCATGATTAAACCGATCACTATTTTGGCGCCAATCGCCGGGAATATGACGGCTCTAGCTATCGGTCAATTATTTGGCGGTGGAACAGTGGGAGCAGTCTCACCGGGAAGCTTTTTAGCCTTACTAATGATGACACCTCGTGGAAATTTCGTCGTAAATATCGCGATGTATGCTTCAGCTGTTTTAGTTTCCTTTTTAGTCGGCGCCTTTTTCCTAAGGCTAAGCTTGAAAAAAGATCTGGCTGCGGAAGAAGAATTGGCCATAGAAGGAGCAGGGGTCTCTACTGCTGAAGCGTTTGAAACAGAAATGCCAGAACCAATCGTAGCAGAGAATGTAACCCACACTGGCAAACCAATCAGAAATGTCATTATCGCTTGTGATGCTGGAATGGGTTCTAGTGCGATGGGGGCCTCGATGCTGAATACGAAAGCACGGAAAAACATGTTGGAAGTTACAGTTAAAAACGTTTCGGTAGATAACATTCCAGAAGATGCGGATCTAATTATTACCAATGAAATTCTGCTGGAAAGAGTGAAAGGTCTAACAAAGGATAAACAAGTACCGATCTTGACGATCAAGAATTTCTTGGACAACAGTGAATACGATCGATTCATAAAATTTATCAAGGAAAATAATGGTGAATAAGCCGTATTCGCTTTCAATTTAGTGTAGTATGATGAATTCTACTAAGGATGGGGAGGAATCTAGATGTATTTATCTACCAGAGAAAGCTCTATCTTAACAATTCTGTTAAATAGTAGAAATAAGCAGACAGTACAAGATATCAGTAATCGATTGAATATCAATGAACGGACTGTTTACAGAGAATTGAAAAATATTAAGGCAACGTTGAAGACATTTCAGCTGGAATTAGTGTCAATTCCATCGGAAGGGTTTGAGATTCAAGGGAAGCCGGAAAATCTATCGGCGTTGAAACAAGCCTTTCAAAAACAGAATATTCATCAAATTCTTTCTGTAACGGAACGGGTTGATCTAGTCACATTGATTTTGTTGTTGGAAGAGGACTTTATCAAGATGCAAGCAATCGCCGCAGAACTGCTGGTCTCTCTTTCAACGATCAAAAAAGATGTTGCTTTTCTAACGGACAACCTGCCTGAAAAAGGGATACAAGTTATTTCTAAAAAAGGAGAAGGGATTCGATTAGAAGCAGAGATGATCAATCGTCATATTCTAATCCTAGATATCTTGACAAAGCACGTCGCTTCATCGGAATTTATTGCATGGTTTTTACTAAAACATTCGAAGGATTCATTTTATAAGAAGATTTGTTTTCAAAAGATCAGTGAGCCGCTCCATTTTGTGTATGAGCAGCTGGGTCAGCTTAAGGCAGATATTGATGATAATGATTTGCAGGAGCTGGTCATCTTATTATCATTATGGATCAATGTCTGTCATCTGACTGCATTGCCTAACAATACGATAGACACGGTCGAAATTGAGCTGAATCAAACAGGAAAAAAACTTTATCATCGAATGATTGAAAAACAAAGAGATGTTTTAGCGGAAAAAAGTCATCCTGAAGCTTTTTTAGATTATTTAAAATGGATCATTCATTTATATTTTCAACAAGATTCTCCAAATGAATTCGCACTTCCACATTTTGAGAGAGATATTATGCTTTCTGTGAAGGAAATGGTGAATAATGTTGAAACGCAATTAGGGGTTAGATTGCATGGAAATGAACGGCAAATCCGTGACTTATCTGTCCATTTAAGAAAGGCTGTCACACGTATTAATAGTGGTTTGTTTGTTCGAAACCCTATGAAAGATGAGATCAAGAAAAATTATTTGTTTATCTTTGAAATTGTAAGTAAAGCAGCTTCAGAAGTATTCGGTAAAGAATTTTTCCCAGAAGATGAATTATGCTTTTTGGTTCTGTATTTTGTAATGATGATCGACAAACTATCGAATAAAGCTTTTCGCGTACTAATTGTGTGCTCCAGCGGTATGGGCTCGTCAAAAATGCTCACCAGCCGTTTGGAATATGAAGTACCAGAAGTCTACGTGAAGGATATTATCTCACTAACTGATTTGCACAATAAAAACGTCAACGATTATGAACTGGTTTTATCCACGATTCCTCTGCCCTTGGCGCCAGAAGAATATTTGAAGGTTTCTCCTTTATTGAACGAACAAGAATTGGCGTTGGTTCAGACCAAAATTAACAATCATAAATACACAGATCTAAAAACTATTCAGCGACAAAAACAGATGAATGTAGAAGAATTTGAAAAGCATTTGGTCCAGAAAATGTTTTACGCACAAAAAACGTTAGAGCTGATGAAACATTGCCGGTTTAGCGAAAAGGAAATCTTCCTCACACGTGTCAGGAAAAAAGAGAGGCAATAAAACAATTAGCGGTATTTTTGGAGGTGGATGAGGCCAAGCTGACCAATAGTATTCAGACGTCTGTGCAGCAGAATCGAACAGTGCTCTTTATCGTTAGAAAAAATGCTGCACTATCAGGAGATCGGATTCAATTGATTTCAGACAGCTCCAAACGGTTGGGGAACTATTACTTAGTCGTAATCGATACTGCGGAAAAGAGTTCAGAGATCAGCCAAAAGTATTATGGCCAAGTCAAAGAAATCTTTTTTGATCATGTCGATGATTTGACCAAAATTGGCTCAACAAATGATTTAAAGACATATTTGGTAAAAATAAATGAAATCCTATAGATTGCGAGAGGTGAAAATGAAAATTTTTAAAGATGAGAATATCCAACTGAATCAGCACTATGAAAATAAAGTCGAAGCCATTTTAGCAGCTGGAGAAATATTAGTTGAGAATGGCTACGTGGCAGAAAGCTATCTCCAAGACATGCTGGCTAGAGAAGAGGAAGTATCAACCTATATCGGCAACAACATTGCGATTCCTCATGGGATCGTAAAGTCGGTGGAAAAAATCTATTCTTCGGGGATTTCATTATTGCAGGTACCAGAGGGCGTTGATTTCGATGGAAACACGGCTTACTTAGTTTTCGGTATTGCAGGAAAAAATAATGAGCATTTAGAGATTTTAGGCCAGATCGCAACCATCTGCTCTGAAATGGAAAATGTTGAGATTCTTCGTCAGGCAACATCTAAAGCAAAGATTCTTAAAATTTTTGAGGAGGTCGTCGTTTAATGAAACAGGCATTGCATTTTGGAGGTGGAAGTATTGGGATCGGCTTTATTGCTGATTTATTGCATGAATCCAATTACGAAGTAACGATTGTTGATATTGATCAAGAACTAGTCAGTCAAATAAATGAAACGGAAACCTTTGATTTATACCTGATCAATGAAGGGTACAAGAAAAAGCAGTTAACACATATCCATGGACTGTCTTCGATTGAAGATCAGTCAGAGATCATTGAAAAAATTAGTACCACTGATTTGCTCACAACCGCAGTCTGGGCAGAAAACCTGCCAAAGATCGCACCAGTCCTTCTGGAAGGGTTAAAGAGACGTGTAGCTCTCGGCGAAAAACGAGTAAATATTTTAGCCTGTGAGAATGCAATGTTCAACAGCGAGATTTTGCGTAAAGCGATCCTTGCACTGGATTCCTCAGCCGCAGAGTGGCTAGACGGTATTGCAGCATTCCCTAACACTGCTGTAGATCGGATGGTGTTAGCATCGGAGCATGGGGGGAAAAAAACAATCGATATTGGTCGAGATCACGAGTTAGTGATCGAAGAATCCAAGCTGGTCGATCCAGCAAATAAGCCAATCAAGGACGCTGTCTATACGACTAATCTGAAAAAATACATCGAGCGGAAACTTTATGTGGTGAATTGCGGTCATGCATGGGCAGGCTATATGGGTTTTGTTGATGGGTACTCAATAATCCAAGATGTTTTTCATGATGAAGAATTAGTTAGCATGATTCGCGAGACCATGTGGGAATCGGCTCATTTATTGATGGAAAAGCATGGATTTACTGAAGAAGATATGACGGATTATATTGACTTTATTATGGCTCGATATCAGACATCGGGAATCAAAGATTGGATCACAAGAGTGTCTCGTTCGCCTATTCGCAAGCTGCAACCAGAAGAACGTTTAGTCGGACCTTGTGTGCAATGTGAAGAGCTAGGTCTGAAAAACGAACGTTTGTTAGAAGGAATCGCGGCGGCATTTTTATTTGATAATCCAGCAGATGAGCAATCCATAGAAATATTAGTCTTTGTGGCAGAGCATGGAATTGATGAAGCAATCGTTCATTTTACTAAAATACCACTAGAGAGTCGGCTGCACCCAGTCATTAAAAATAATTATCAGAAATTTCTGGAAAAGAAGGAAAAAGCATGAGAACAGATTTTTCTAATCAAGAGGGTAGCAAAATTGTCGATGCCATCATTGCTGCGATTCAGACGAATAAGGAATATTTGAGCGAAGTGGACAGACATGGCGGCGATGGGGATCATGGCATCAATATGAATAAAGGCTTTACTTTTGCTAGGCAAGAATTGGATGATCTACCTCGTTACACAATGAGTGATGGACTGAAAGTGATTAGTCAGGTGCTAGTCAATAAAATCGGCGGCTCGATGGGACCGTTATACGGGAGCTTCTTTAGAGGTCTAAGTGTTGCATCAAGAAAAGAAGAGACGATTACTCGAGAAGTGATGCTTGCAATGTTAAAGAAGGCTTATCAAAATCTCTCAGACTTAACGGATGCCAAAGTTGGCGATAAAAGCTTGATTGATGTATTAGTACCTGCCATCGAAACCTATGAAAAAGCAGTTGACGGTGGAGAAGCTTTCAATGAGTGCTTAACACAATCACTTGCTGCGGCAAAAACGGGATTAGAAGCAACCAAAATGATCCCAGCCAAAATTGGACGAGCAAGCCGCATCGGTGATCGTTCGATTGGGTATCAGGATGCAGGTGCGACTTCCTGTTATTTAATCATCGAAGCGATAGTTAACACAATAAATGAATTATTGGGGGAATAAGGACGATGCAAATTTTTGTAAATGATCCAGATTTTATCGTCGAGGATATGCTGAAGGGGTTTACAGCTGCACATCCAGAAGTGATACTTTCGCCATTAAATGATCGAGTGGTGACACTTAAGGATAAAAAAGAAAAAGTCGGCGTCATCACAGGCGGTGGCAGTGGTCATGAACCAGCGTTTCTCGGATATATAGGTGAAGGGATGCTTGATGCTGTAGCGATTGGGGAGGTTTTCGCTTCCCCACCTGCTCAAGGATTTCTAGATGCGATGATCGAAGCTGACAATGGTCAGGGTGTTGCCTGTCTTTTTGGCAATTATGCGGGAGATAATATGAACGTCAAAATGGCGATCCAAATGGCTGAAGAAGAGGACATTGAAGTGAACTATGTGGTAGCGACAGATGATATCGCCTCTTCACCTAAGGCAACTCGTGAAAAACGTCACGGAATCGCTGGCGGGTACTTCATGTGGAAGGTAGGCGGAGCCAAAGCGGCAGCCGGCGGTACATTAGCTGACGTTATCGAAGTGGCACAAAAAGTGGTGGATCGAACCAGAAGTATTTGTGTAGGACTTACCCCCTGCACGATTCCAGCGGTTGGGAAACCAAACTTCTTAATTGATCTAGGAACGATGGAGTTTGGGATCGGTCATCATGGGGAAACGGGGATCGAGAAGAAAGCATTGGGCAATGGGCAGGAAATCGCGATTGAGATGACCAAGGCCATTTTGACAGATTTTGAATTCGATGAAAAAAAGAAATTAGCAGTGATGATTTCAGGACTAGGTTCAACCATGCTGATGGAACAATACGTAATCTGCGGACAAGTTTTGGAAACGCTGAAGGAACAAGGGCATCAAGTCGAAAAAGTCTATGTCGGTAATTTTGTCACCTCATTGGATATGGGAGGGATTTCACTTACGATCGTTGATTTAGATGAAGAGATTACACAATTGCTAGATGCAGCAGGACAAGCAGTCGGGTTGAAAAACTATTAAAGGATAAGGGTGGAAAAATGAAATTACAACTAGCGTTGGACGAGTTAAAATTAGAGGAAGCATTGATTTTTGCAGAAAAAGTACAAGAACATGTCGATATTATTGAAATTGGCACACCATTTGTGATTGATTCTGGAATGGAAGCTGTCCGCCGTTTTAAAGCAAAATTCCCGGATAAAGAAATTTTATCCGATGAAAAAATTATGGATGGCGGCTATTATGAATCACAGCTGGGCTTTGAAGCGGGAGCTGAGTATGTCACAGTCTTGGGGGTCACCGATGTTGCTACAATCAAACAATGTGTGAAAGCCGGAGCTGATTTTGAAAAACAAGTAGTGGTGGATATGATCTGCGTTGCAAATCTTGAAGAAAAAATTGCCGAAATGGAAAAACTAGGAGTGGATGTCTTAGCTGTTCATACAGGAGCAGATCAGCAGGCTTGTGGGCGGACACCGCTAGATGATTTGAAGGTAATGACTTCTTGTGCGAAGAAAACGAAAATCGCAGTAGCTGGGGGAATCAGCAGTAAGACAATCGATAAGTATGTGGCGCTAAATCCAGATATTATTATTGTTGGAAGCAGCATTACACATGCTCCTGACCCAGTAGAAGAAGCTCGCTTGATCAAAGAAGCGATGTTAGCAAAAGCCTAGTGGAGGACAAGATTATGACACCATCAAAAAATTTGCAGAGTATTTTAGTGGAGCTAACTGAAGATGCCCAGCAGATCGATCAAGCACAGCTGAAAAAAGTAGAGGCGTTGATTTTGAAGGCAAAAAGAATTTTCATTGCTGGTGCTGGTCGTTCTGGTTTTGCGGCACGCGCATTTTCTAATCGTTTGATGCATTTAGGATTTACTGTGTATTTTGTCGGAGAGCCCACAACACCTTCAATCCGGGAAAATGATTTGATCATTATCGGATCAGGATCGGGTCGTACATCAGGGTTAGTGAATATGGCAAAAAAAGCCAAGAGTGAGAAAGCATTGTTAGCAACGATCACGATTCATCCGAAGAATCCGATCGGAACAATGGCTGATGCATTGGTTCAGATTCCCGGTATTTCGACAGGGGATCATCCGTCTGAAAAAGCACCGTCAATTCAGCCAAATGGCTCGTCTTTCGAGCAGTTGTCTTGGTTAGTCTATGATTCGATGATCGTTGATTTAAAAAAGGAACTAAAACAAGAGCAGACGGACATGGATTATCGTCATGCAAATCTTGAGTAAAGGATGGCATCGGGCTTCGGCTCGGTGCTCTTTGAGTAGGGAGGACGAAATGAAAGCAGCATTGTTTGATATGGACGGAACATTGATTGATTCTGAACGATATTATTTTTCTATCTGGCAGGAATTAATGGCGCAAGAAGGCTACCATTTAGAGAAAGATTTTTATCAGCATGTGGTTGGGTCGCCAACTTCTATTTTGAAAGAAAAGTTTCAAAATCACTTCGGAGAGCTTCCAATGTTTGATCGCTTATTCGAGGAATTTATGGACAGACGCAAGCAAGCCCAAAGGAAGGCGATATTCCCAATAACCGACGGCTGCCAGAAGTACTTGGCGTATTTAGTAAAAACAGGTGTCACTTGTGGCATCGTCACATCCAGTTATCAAGAAGAAGCAGAATATATTCTTAAAGCGCTGCGACTGGATTCATTCTTTTCCTTCGGTATTTACGGCGATCAAGTAAGCAAAGGAAAGCCAGACTCTGAAATCTACTACAAAGCAATCGAAGCCGCTAAACAGCCGGCTGATCAAATTTTAGTTTACGAAGATTCGCCTAATGGCATACTGTCTGCGGTCAATGCCGGCTTGAACTGTATCCACATCAAGAATTTTATTGATCCGACACCGGAGATCGAACAATTGATCATTGGCAGCTGTTCGGATTTTATCGAAGTGATGAATTTAATGAATAATATCTCAGATTAAGCAGCGAAAGGGCTGCTTTTTTAATCGTCCAAAAATGAAATCTTTCTAGCTAGTTTAGCGGTTATCCTCTATAATAATAGAACGATGGATTTTTGGTAATAAAATAATTAACGAAAATAAGGAGAAACCAAATGAAAATAGCACCATTTAAAGTAGAACTCTGGATGAATGAGCACGAGGATAAAGCGATCTATAATACAGGAGAAACCTGCGTTGACTCGATCAGTATGGATGAATTGTTTGAAATCGCCGGATTGGATAAACAAGAAGCATTGAATGAACTGACACAAAAGCGTTTGACTTATGGGCATATTTTCGGCAATCCACATTTCAAGCAAGGGATCGCTTCACTGTATCAAACGATTCAAGAAGAGGACATCACAACGACGCATGGTGCGATCGGAGCCAATCATTTAGTCCTTTATTCACTGGTCGAGCCAGAGGATGAAGTGGTCGCTGTTTTACCGACGTATCAACAGTTATATTCGATTCCAGAGTCTTTTCATGCAACTGTGAAGCAGCATGTGTTGACGCCAGAAAATAATTTTTTACCGGATATAGAGGAAGTTAGAAGTTTAGTCAGTCAAAAAACAAAGCTGATCATTATAAATAATCCGAACAATCCTTCCGGTTCTTTGATGAATCGAAAGATGTTAGAAGAAATCATCGCTATCGCTGAAGATGTGGGAGCGTACATTCTTTCAGATGAGACATATCGTGGATTAACTCAGGCTGAGGTGGAAAGTCCATCGATCGCTGACTTGTATGACAAAGGAATCAGTGTTAGCAGCATGTCTAAGGTGTGGTCTTTAGCCGGTCTGCGCTTGGGCTGGATCGCAACGAAAAATAAAGAAGCGATGGAGCAATGTTTGCTTCATCGTGACCATAATACGATCAGCTGCGGAATGATTGATGAAGAGTTAGCGGCGATTGCTTTGGAGACTAAGGATAAGCTCTTAGCGAGAAACCAGCAGATCATTCGAGAAAATCTGAAAATTTTAGATGAATGGGTAGCGAAGGAACCTCATATCACATACGTCAAACCTCAGGCGGGAACAGTAACCTTACTTTATTATGATTTCGATCGTTCAAGCAGAGAGCTATGCCTGGATTTGATCAATAATCATGGCTTGCTGTTTACTCCAGGGGATTGTTTTGAGTTTGAATCCTGTGTTCGAATCGGTTATGGTTGCAGTACCGAGGAGTTAATCGCTGGACTGAATAAATTTTCTGAATATCTGGCAACCGTTTAATTTCAGAAAGCGCAACGAATCTCAAGCAGATCGTTGCGCTTTTTTAAGGTGATACACAAACCGCTTTTTTTGAACTGGAGCAATTTATTCCGCGTTAACATCTGCTTATGCTTTAAAGAAACAGTCCGATGACCTGATTTTTGATAAAATCCGGCTGAAGGATCTATCTGTCTCGACTGAGTTTATCGCTGAACGAATGGCGAATTTAATGGAACATTCGGGAGAATTTCAGCATTATTGTCAGAAAAACGCTTTAAAACGTTGTTGAAAAACTTAAGAAGTTTGCGTTAGCACGCTGCCATTCATTAAAGGGTAGGTTGTAGTAGAAAAAAGCAAAAAACTCTTTTTGCTTTTTTCTTAAACCGATTCGCTAAAATTGACGAAATTTTAGCGCTTTGATACAGTTGTATTAATAAAAAAATTGGAGGTGAGTGGCGCATGGACCCTGACGCCGGTGAGACGTCGTTAATTAAGCAGAAGATTCCTTATTTTCAAAAAGAATAGGCTTTTTTCAGTGCGTTGTGAAAAACAAGGTGCTTTTTTGTCGTATTCAAAAAATAAGGAGAAGAGAACGAATGAAGGAAGATTATTACCAGAGTATCAAGAATTTAGTGAAGGACTATCCAAATGAAGAGTTTGAACAAGGCTTGTCTACGAAAGAAGCGCAAGAGCGGTTATTAAGAAATGGTCCCAATAAGCTGGAAACAAAGAAGGTTTCTAAGTGGCGGCTATTTATCCGACAATTTCATAATATGATCATTTATATTTTGATCATTGCGTCGCTGTTAACGATTGTTATGGGACATTATTCGGATGCGATTATTATTGGCCTGGTTGTCGTAATCAACGCATTGATCGGCTACTATCAAGAAGCCAATGCCTCCGACGCTTTAGAAAAAATCAGAGAGATGTTAGCGGTGGAAGCGACGGTTTACCGTGATGGTCAGCGAATGGATGTTCCAACAGAGGAATTAGCAGTAGGTGACGTTGTTTTCTTAGAGGCTGGCGATAGCGTACCGGCTGATTTACGTATTGTCGACAGCGACAATCTGCGTATTCAAGAGGCTTCGTTGACTGGTGAGGCCGATTCCATTGAAAAAACGGCAGAGGATCTAATAGAGATGGATGTTCCTCTAGCCGAGCAGTTTAATCGTGCTTTCGCTTCCACTTCGGTGACGAATGGAAGCGGCTTAGGCGTGGTTATGGCTACCGCAGAGCATACCCAAATTGGACAGATTTCCACAGAAGTTGGTCAAGTAAAAACGCGAAAATCGCCCTTGATGCAGCAAATTGATGGATTAGGTAAAGGCGTGTCTTATGTTGTGATTGGGGCAGCCATACTACTTTTCGGCTTAGGTCTTTTACTTGAAACTTACTCATTAACTGTTCTATCTTTAGCGATCGTAACAATGATTGTTGGTTCGATTCCTGAAGGTCTGCCAGCGACGACTTCCGTTATTTTAGCGATGGGAGTCAGTGATATGGCGAAGAATAAGCACACCATCGTCAAATCATTACCCGCTGTCGAAACACTAGGATCAGTCGATGTGATCGCCACGGATAAGACCGGTACTTTGACCAAAAATGAAATGACCGTGAAGGATATTTTTCTATCCGCTCATCATTATGAGGTCAGTGGAAATGGTTATGAGCCAAAAGGAAAGATAATGGAAGAAGGGCGTGAAGTGACTGCATCTGACGAGCTTGAACGATTTTTAGAAGCTGGTTATCAGGCTAATGACACGTTGTTGTATAAAGAAGAGAAACGCTGGACAATCAATGGGGAACCAACAGACGGCTCCTTTTTAACGTTGTATCACAAATATTTTGGTGAAAAATATGAATCAAAATACAAAGAAGTTGATATGCTGCCTTTTGATTCGGATTACCGCTACATGGGAAAATTAGTCAAAGACGAAAATGGGAAACAATTGATTTTTATCAAAGGTTCGCCAGATAAGCTTTTTCCAATGGCAAGAGTAGAGGATGACTATTGGCTTAAAACGGTGCAGGAGCTTTCTAAACAAGGAAAACGCGTGGTTGCGGTAGGGTACAAGGAAGTACCGTCTGAACTAATAGAAGTTAGTCATGACATTCTTTTTGAAGGAATCACCTTGCTGGGACTCGCAGGGATTATTGACCCGCCAAGGGAAGAAGTAATCGAATCCTTAAAGGATATGCGTAAAGCTGGGGTAGAAGTGAAGATGATTACAGGGGACCATCCCTTGACCGCGAAAACAATCGGTGAAAAACTGGGGCTGGCACCAAAAATTCAAGTAATTACCGGCCAAGAATGGGACAAGCTATCTCAAGAGGATAAAGAAGCTGCAGCACTCTCCCACCAAGTATTTGCTCGGGCAACACCAAAAAACAAGCTTGAAATCATTGAAGCACTTCAAGCAAGAGACAAAGTCACAGCCATGACTGGTGACGGGGTCAATGATGCTCCTGCATTAAAGCGTGCCGATATCGGTGTAGCGATGGGAATCGAAGGAACCGATGTCGCAAAAGATTCGGCAGATATGATTCTGACGAACGACCATTTCGCGACAATGTCTATCGCGATTCGTGAAGGACGACGGATTTACGATAATATCAAGAAGAGTATCTTGTTCTTATTACCGACCTCCTTTGCTGAGGGATTGATCATTGCCTTCACGATTTTAATGCAGCAGGACATGCCGCTTCAAGCGACGCAGCTTTTATGGATCAACATGGTTTCAGCGATCACGATCCAATTTGCCTTTATCTTTGAGCCGGCAGAGGATCAAATCATGGAACGACCGCCGCAAAAAACAGGCAGCCGCTTAATGAACAAGCATGACATCTTCCAGATGGGATATGTTTCAATCTTAATGGCGCTGATCAGTATCTTGGCTCATGATTGGCTGTTGGCTCAAGGCTTAGACCAAGTCACCGCCAGCACCATGATGGTCAACATTATCGTTGTCAGCAAGATTTTTTATCTATTTAACATTCGTACATCGAAATTTGCTTTGTCAAAAGAATTTTTCAGCAACAAGCCAGCATTCCTGATCATTGGAATTATGGTAGTGCTGCAGCTGCTTTTGACCTATGTGCCATTTATGCAGCAAGCCTTCCATACAGCACCAATGAGTGTTGTTGAGTGGGGGATCACGATTTTAGCGGGTCTCCTGATTTTAGTAATTACTGAGATAGACAAGTGGATTCGAATGAAACGTCAAGAAACACATTTACAAGAGTTGTATGAGTAATGCAAAGGCTGGACGAAACAGAGTCCAGCCTTTTTTTGCGCGTTCCCCAGCAACATTTTTCTTTTTCCCATCTCTAGGAAAAAAGTAAGTTTGTAGGACAGGTTTAGAATTTCCTATAATAAGCATGTAAATAAATGAAAGTGGTGAAGAAAATGAAAAACATCCTGTTAATTTGCGGGTCAGGTGCTTCAAGCGGATTTATGGCAGCGGCGATCAGAAAAGCAGCCAAGAAAAGAAAAGTGGAGGTTACGGTCAAGGCCGCTAGTGAGTCTCAATTAGATGATCGTATTAATGAAATCGATTACTTGCTGATTGGTCCGCATCTGTCTTATATGCTGAAGGATCTCCAAGAACAAACAAAGGACAAAAATGTCCAAGCGGCGGTGATTCCGCAGGCTGTCTATGGAACATTAAACGGAGAAAAAGCTCTGGACTTAATTTTGAAAATGGAGGGTTAGCTGATGGATAAAATCATGAATTTTATGACGAATTCTTTTGCACCGAAAGTAAATAAGGTAGTGAAGAATCCTTGGATCTCAGCCATTCAGGATTCGATTATGGTAGCCTTACCACTAGTATTCGTCGGGTCATTGGTAACAGTTGTGTCATTATTAAAAAATATTTTTAGCGGCATGCCGGATTTTTCAATGATTAGTAACTTCTCTTTTGGGATGTATGCGTTAGTAGTGGCCTTTTTGATTCCGTACTACCTGATGGAGAAAAAAGGTTATGGCGGACAGAAATTGATTTCTGGCGCAGCTTCATTGGTATTATTCATGATGCTTTTGTTCCCCACGATGACAGCCGATGGAGAAGCAGTGTTCATTCTTTCCCGATTCGGTGCTACTGGAATGTTTCTTTCCATGATTACTGGCTTATTTGTCGGGTTTGTTATGAATTTTGCAGTAAAATATTCTTTCTTCGATGAAGACACACCGATCCCAGACTTTGTGGTGGGCTGGTTTAATAGTTTACTACCGATTACATTCATTTTGCTTGTCGGTTGGTTAATCACTTTCCAATTCAAAATCGATTTCTTCGATGTGGTTTTATTGGTCTTTAGTCCTTTAGCGAGCATTGTACAATCGTACCCAGGTTTTGTGTTATCGGTCTTTATCCCAGTATTTCTGTATACCTTTGGAATTTCTGGCTGGGTTATGATGCCAGTCGTCTATCCAGTCTATATGTCTGGACTAGCAGCAAATGCTGAAGCGGTGGCGAATGGTGGACAGGCCTTAAACATCGCAACACAGGAAACCTGTTATGCTTTTTCTTCAATGGGTGGAATTGGAACGACATTAGCATTATCTGTGATGATGCTGTTGTTAAGTAAATCGGCGCAATTGAAGGCGATTGGAAAAGCGGTAATTATCCCTTCGATCTTTAATATCAATGAACCGTTAGTTTTTGGTGCACCGATCGCCTTTAATCCATACCTGATGGTCCCGATGTGGATCAACAGTATTATTGTTCCAACAATCGCCTACGTAACAATGTCAGTGGGCTTGGTCAACGTACCATCTAGTACCTTCTTGTTATGGTATATGCCGTATCCTTTCACTTCCTACTTAGCAACACAGGATTGGCGGGCGATCATTGTTTGTGCAGTGATTTTCGTTATTACTTGGCTGGTCTTTTTGCCATTCTTTAAGGCCTACGATAATTCATTAGTTAAACAAGAAGCACAGGAGGCTTTGGAAGAAGCGGAAGCCGAAGCTGTACATTAAAAAAAGATGCACGATTAGTCATCAGCAGGAGGACACCTATGGAAGAGACGAAATTTTTAGAGGAGAATGACCAGTTGAACCAGCTGTCTATGAACATCTTAGTTCACGCCGGCAGTGCACGAGATCACTTGGTTCATTCGTTAGAAAGCTTAGAGGCGAAGGATTTTACTCAAGCAAAAGAAGAGGTAGCAGCGGCACGTAAAGAAATAGTGATCGCACATGGATTGCAAACGGATACGTTGCAACTAGAGGCATCCGGCGAACAAATTCGCTATTCTACCTTATTTTGCCATGCGCAAGATACATTAATGACTGCACAAAGCGAGATTTTAATCGGCGAACATTTGATTCGCTTATTCGAAGCTTTTGACCAAAAATAGCAGGTACGTTTAGCCAGTCAGAGAGCCTTTGACTGGTTAATGTTACAGATATACGAGGAGGAATTTCATTGAAAAATTATCGAATGCCTAAGAATTTTTTATGGGGTGGAGCGATCGCGGCGAATCAAGCAGAAGGTGCCTACAAAGTAGCTGGAAAAGGCATCAGTTTAGCCGATTTGCACAAGTATTATCCAGATAAAAGCAATGCCGAGATTGCGGAAGAACAGCATAAGGGGATGTCATTGGCGGATGTCCAAGCGAATCTGGCGGACACAGAGGGCTACTATCCAAAACGTCATGGGATTGACTTCTATCATACGTATGAGTCAGACTTGGAATTACTTAGTGAGATGGGCTTCAAAACGTTCCGCACATCTATTGACTGGACACGAATTTTTCCGACGGGTGAAGAAGAGGAGCCAAACGAAGAAGGGTTAGCCTATTACGATCGCCTGATTGACAAAATTATTGAACTGGGAATGGAGCCGATCATTACTATTTTGCATTATGAAACACCTGTTGAGATTACTTTGAAGTATGGCGGATGGAACAATCGCAAAGTGATCGACTTGTTTGTTAAATATGGAAAAGTCGTTTTAGAACGCTATCAAGCCAAAGTGAACTATTGGATCGTCATCAACCAAGTCAATCTAATCCAGTTCGAGCCCTTTAATTCAACAGCAATTCCCTACGATACCGTCGGTAATTATGAAGAGGCAAGTTTCCAAGCCGTTCATCACCAGTTCGTAGCCTGTGCGAAATTAGCAGCTTACGCTAAAACGATTAATCCTGATATGCAGATCGGAACGATGATGGCTGATTGTACGGCGTATCCTTATTCCTGTGACCCAGATGATGTGAATTTAGCTTTACGCCGCAATCGTATGCAATACTTTTATACAGATGTTCAGTTTCAAGGTGCTTACCCGCAGTATGCTCTAAATTATTTTGCTGAAAACAATATTCATTTAGAGATTACAGATGAGGATAAGCAATTATTAAAAGATCATCCAATGGATTATTTAGGGCTTTCTTATTACTATTCACAAATGGTGGACGCCTCTAAAAATACCATGAGTCCTTCATCAGTAACACCCAACCCTAATCTAAAAGCCAATCCATGGGGATGGGCGGTCGATCCCCAAGGCTTGTATAATTCATTGTCGCAATATTGGGATCGCTACCACAAATCAATCATTATCGCTGAAAATGGTTTTGGTATGTATGATGAACTAGTAGATGGCCAAGTACACGATGATTATCGAATTTCTTATTTGTCTGAACACATCGCTCAGATGAAGCGCGCGATGTATGATGGTGTTGATGTCATCGCCTATTGTGCTTGGGGACCCATCGATATTATCAGTTGTTCTTCTGCGCAAATGGAGAAACGTTACGGGTTCATTTACGTTGATTTGGACAATGAAGGAAAAGGGTCTGGCAAGCGAATTAAAAAAGACAGTTTCGAGTGGTACAAACAAGTGATTGCATCAAATGGCGAAACATTATAACCAATTGAAAAGTTGATCTTTTGGATCAACTTTTCTTTGAATGGAGGTGTTCCTGTGCTGACGAAAAAAGAAAAGGAGCTGGTTGACTACTTGACGAAGAAAAAACGTTGGGTAACCTCTGACGAACTGGCATCATTTAGTAATTGTACGACTCGTACGATTCGCAACCGAGTTGCTCGGATCAACCAGAACAATCAGGCACTCATTTTGACGAGTCATTTTGGTTACCAGTTAAACCCAGAAGCAAAAATACAAACCAGGGGACTCGAAGATCGAAAATCTCGTATTTTTTTGGAGCTGCTAAAGCATTCTTCAGAAGGTGTCGATTTTTATGAGTTAGCGGAAAAGCTGTTCGTTTCTGAGTCAACATTGAAAAATGATATTCAGCAACTAAAAAAAGAAATAACTAATGATGCGATCCAAATCGTTTTTGAACAAGATTTTATCAAGCTAACTGGCCCGGAACGGGCAAAGAGGCGCTATCTTATTTCGCTTTTGTACAATGAAAGCGATCTGCAGGAAAAGCTGAAGGCCAGTATTCAGCAAATGATCGGTTACATCTCATTAGACAATCTTCAACAAACAATTCAAGCTGTTTTATCTACACACTCGATTCAAATCAATCAATACTCTTTGAACAATATTGTCCTGCATTTCGCAATTAGTATCGAACGTATCCGACAGGGACATAGCTTGAAGAAGTGTCTGGCTAATCCACAGATACAGCATCATCCGGAATTTCTGATCGCAGAGGAGATCAGCGATCAGTTGGCACAGCAGTACGACATTCATTTCTCTCAAGCTGAATTAGAGCAATTGTCTTTATTATTTATTGGGATGCAAAATGAAACGCTGACAAAACAAGACAATCAACAGCTTTCTAGTTTTGTTGATCAGAAGATTATTGTTGCGCTACAGGATGTGTTAGCAGAAGTAGAGCGCACCTATCTTGTCGAACTGCATGATGAAGAGTTTTTCAACAAATTAGCCATTCATTTACAAAGTCTCTATTATCGTTCACATTACGAAACCTTTACCCGTAATAGCAGTCTTTTAGATTTAAAAACGGCTTATCCATTAATTTATGATTTAGCAGTCTATATTTCTTCTTTGATTCAAGATCGTTTAGATATATGGTTCAATGATGACGAAATTTCCTTCATTGCGTTACATATTGGCTCGTTCCTTGAGACACAAAAGCACTTTCAAAATCAAGTGACCATTCAATTAATCGTGAATAACTACCATGATCTCGCGAGCAATCTTAGCAAACAGCTCAAAGAGCATTTTGGTGAAACAGTCCATGTTTTAGTGACAGAAAGAGGTAAACATTTTTCTAAAGAGTATGATTTGCTACTGACGACAGATCGGGAAATAGCTTCTAAATTTGCTGGCTCTGTTTTCATTCATCCTTTTTTGACGACTAAAGATATTAAAAAAATTGAAAAACGAATGGATTCGCTAAAATCACAGCGAGAAAAACGACGAATGTATCAGGCGATTGAAAAGTTTATTTTGCCGGAGCTGTATTTTAATCAAATTGATCCCGCTGGATTAAAGCCAATCGAAATTCGGAAGCAGATGAATCAACGAATGTTAGAGAATGGCTTTGTAGATGCTGCGTTCTTTGAAAGAGTGGAAAAACGTGAGCGAATGTCACCAACTAGTTTTCCTTCAGGGATTGCAGTGCCTCATTCGGTAGAGTTGGAGGCTGAAAGAAGTGGTGTTGCGATTATGACATTACAGGAGCCGCTAGTTTGGGCGGATCATTCTATTAAGCTTATTGCTTATATAGCCATCAACAAGGATGAAGCCAATGCGTTTAATGACTTTTTTGAAAAATTTATTGAGATTGTTTCAGAACCAATCAATACCAAGCAGTTGAGTATGAGTGAGGACTATGAAGAATTTATTCTGCGTTTGAAAGCTATGGTGGATGCAGATGAATAGTCACTTGTTAAACCGCATCTTTTTAGTTATTGTGGGTACGATCTTAATGGGTCTCGGCATCGAAATGATTGTTATCGCCAATCAAGGATTCGATTCAGTCAGTACCCTGATTTTAGGCCTTATGAACTATTCAACCCTTCCCTTTGGACGCTGGAGCCAATTAATTAGTTTAGGATTTTTACTTATTACCTTTTTTTACAAACGGAGTATGTTGGGGATTGGCAGCATCATTAACACGCTGCTAGTAGGGGAAACGATTAGCTGGGCTGCACCTTATCTTGAAGGGATCGTTCTTTTGAAGGATAGTCTTGTCGCTTCTTTTTTAGGTTTTGTTGTAATGGCTTTAGGGACCGCAATTTATTTATCTGGGAATCTAGGATCGGGACCTTTAGAAGGTATGATGTTTTGTACCTGTGAGTTACTGGGATTATCGTTACAAAAAGGACGAATAGTATTGGATTTTGTGATTGTCGCAGGAGGACTTTTATTAAAAAGTTCAGTTGGAATCGGAACGCTATTTGCTATTATTTTATTAGGTCCAATGATACAGGGATTCATGCTTATATTGCAAAAGCGGGTACGCTACAGATACCGCGATGGAGAAATACTTTAATAATAAGAAGTGATGTATAATATCTGAAGTTCTCATTCAATGGAGTGATTAGTTAGATTTTCAGTTTGAATCATAAGGGATTAAGCAATGGGGATAAATTGAAAAAGCGCCACAACTTAGTTAGAACACGCTAACTAAGTTGTGGCGCTTTTTTTGTTTCTTTATTCGCCTTTATTCTCTTTTAGACTTTGGATGACTGTTCGAACTTTAGTGATGGTATTTTGTGCATTCTCACGATTGTGGAACATCAAAATCACATAGAGAGAATCAATGATGCTTAATTGAGCGATTCGAGAAGCCAATGCTTCAGAGCGAAATTCAATTTCTTCAGAGATCGAAATAAACACGACATCGCCTAATTTTGCCAAAGGTGAGTGGGCCTGACTTGTCATTACGATAACCTTCGCGCCATTTTTCTTAGCTGCTTCAGCGATATGAATGGTTTCTTTCGATTTTCCAGAATGGGAGATAAACAATGCGCAATCTTCCTCTGTAAGTAAGGAAGCCTCCATTAATTGAAGATGATAGTCGGTACTATGACCGACTGGAATAGGAGAACGCAAAAATTTATGATAGGCATCAGTCGCCACGATTTCAGAGCCTCCCACGCCAAAGAAATAAAGCCGCCTTGAATCTGAGATCATTTTTACCGCTCGTTTTAGGTCTTGTTCCTTCAATAGTTTCTTTGTGTCGACCAAAGTTGACATATTTGAATCGAAAACTTTCTGTGCCATTACTAATTCCGAATCATCTTTTTGTACATTTTCGTGAATCGTAATCGCGGTAAGATCATTTTCTTGTTTCAATAGCGCCATCTTGAAATCCTTAAAGCCGTTAAAGCCTAATTTTTTTGTGAATTGAAAAAAAGTGGAGTCAGCAATCCCCAGTTCAGCTGCAAGATCGCTAATAGAGCTGTGGCTAACCTTACTTGGATTTTCAAGTATGTAGTCGGCAATCGCTTGTTCTTTCGGACTAAAATCGTTGTACATGGATTTAATTTGTAAGTGAATAGGGCTAGACATAGGCAATCCTCCTTTATCTCATAAGTAGTTATCCATAAGATACTAGGAAACGAAAAAAAAATCAACAAAAATATTTTTTATTTTTTCTGTTTACAAAAAAATATTTTTTTGTATAATAAAGGCATAAGGTTGAATGCGTTATCAGAAATCGGTTTCCGTAGGACGCTTGACTTTGAATAGTCTATGAAAGGGAGTTGGATAGAAAAGCATCAATGAATGAGGTAGAAATGATTTGTCAGGAAGAGTCAAACAAGACAAAAAGGAGCTTTAAGGATGGGAAAATACAAAATAGCGATTGTAAATTCAAGTAGTTTCGGCAAAATTTTTCACGATCAATTGGAACGATTGGAAAAGATCGGTGAGGTTCGTTCATTTACAGTAGATGGCGAAATTGGTGGACGAGAATTGGCAGAGCTGTTGGCGGGCTACAATATCATTATTGCAAGTGTCACTCCATTTTTTACGCAGGAATTTTTTGACTATAAAGATGAACTTATTTTAATTACGAGACACGGCATTGGGTACAACAATATTGATATTGAAGCCGCACGAGAACACGGCACATTAGTTTCGATTATTCCAGCTTTAGTTGAACGGGATGCCGTTGCAGAAAATAATATTACGAACCTGTTGGCACTTTTAAGAAAGACTGTTGAAGCGGATTTGAGTGTGAAAAATGATAGTTGGGAAGATCGTGCTAATTTTGTCGGCCGCACCCTCTTTAATAAAACTGTCGGCGTTATTGGTGTCGGAAATACAGGCAGCTGTGTTGTGGAGACGTTAAGGAATGGCTTTCGCTGTCACGTATTAGCCTATGATCCCTACAAGTCAGCGCTGCATATTGAAAGCTATGGAGCAAAAAAAGTAGACCTTCCCGAATTGCTGAAGGAAGCAGACATTATTTGTCTTTGTGCCAGCCTTAATGAAGAGAACTATCATATGATTTCCACTGAAGAAATTGCCCAGATGAAGGACAATGTTTATCTCTCGAATAGTGCTCGCGGCGCTTTACTTGATGAAGAAGCAATTGTCAGCGCTTTAAAATCAGGGAAAATCGCGGGATTAGCCACCGACGTTTTAGAAGAAGAACCAGGCCGCAGCGATCATCCCTATCTGGCCTTTAGCAATGTGGTCATGACGCCTCATACCTCCGCCTATACGATGGAGTGTCTACAGGAAATGGGGGCGAAATGTCTGAGAGATGTTGAAGATGTCGTTGCTGGTAAAATTCCAGAGCGATCGGTCCAAGCAGAAAGCAAGATAGTCAGTTAGGAAGGTGAGCAAATGTGTTAACTGATTTAAAGGTAAAAGTAGGACCGCAGTTTTATCGGTACAACGTTGGTGCTATTGATTTTGTGCCAATGCTTTTACAGGAGTTCTCAGCTAAAAATGTGCTAATTGTTCATGGTCAAGTTTCTTTTGAGAAAGCGAAGCCGTTTCTGAGTTTCTTAGATGAGGAAGCCTATAATTTTTCCTTTTTACAATACACCGGAGAGTGCAGTTATTATGGTTCCGAACAAATTGAAAAAGCAGTAAAAACCAATCAAATTGATTTTATTATTGGCGTTGGCGGCGGAAAGCTGGCAGATCTTGTCGGCTACGCGGCACATAGAGTGAATGTAAATTTTGGCGTAATCCCAACACTTGCCAGTAATTGTGCACCATGGACGCCTTTATCGGTGATGTACAAAGAAAGTGGGGAATCTGAAGGAAAGAGTGAACATTTTTTACGTCAGGCCTCCTTTTTTATCACTGATCCAGCGTTAGTTATTGATGCGCCAGTGAATTATTTTGTTGCAGGCTTAGCGGATACGATCGCGAAATGGTACGAATCAGAAGCGATCCTGCAGCAGGGTCATTTAAAAAATGAACCCTTTCTTCAGTTGGCTGGGTATACAGCGGCGCTTTGTAAAGAAGCAATTCTAAACAATTCAGCGAAAGCGATCAAAGATATGCAAGCTGGCATAGTATCAGAAGAATTTGTTCATCTATCTGAAATTGTCTTTGCTGTTGCCGGACTAGTTGGCGGCTTAGGAGATAAATATGCAAGGAACGCGATCGCCCATGCGATGCATGATGGCATGAGCAAATATTTGCCAAACAGTCACGATTTCTTACATGGAGAAAAAGTTGCCTATGGCATTTTCTATCAGCTAGCTGTGGAAAAGAAATGGGAACAAATTGATGCGCTGCTGCCTTTCTATCAAGAATTGGGATTGCCGATGTCATTAAAGCAGATGCAGCTCTTTCCAGAAGATGAAGCAGTTATCGATCAGATTGTTGCATTTATTGATTCAAAGGAAAAGGTCCACCTGCTTCCAATCCCAATTACAAAAGAGCTCTTGAAGGAATCAATGAATGAGTTAGAGAACTATTTAGAAAAAAAGTAATTGCTCCTTTTTGCTATTGAAGAGAGTGATTAACAAGTTGAATACAGGATTTAATTACGAATGAGGAGGAAATTATGGATACTTTAAGTGTAATGCAGAGTTTACTAATCGCTTTGTGGGTCGCTGCGGTAATGTCTAGGTGGCTAGGAGGCGGAGCAACGCTAACCTTGCGTTTCTCACCTTTAATGACCGGTTTGATCGTCGGGATTATCATGGGAGATGTGGCACAAGCCATGATCGTGACGGCCGCTTTGCAAATGATTTATATGGGGGTTTTCTCACCTGGCGGATCAATGCCGGCAGAACCATCCATCGCTGCTGCTATCGCGGTTCCAGTAGCGTTATTAGGGAATTTAAAACCAGAAGCGGCGATTGCCGTTGCCGTACCCGTTGGACTGTTGGGGAGTTATTTGTATCAGTTCCGTTTCTTCATTAATACGTTCTTAGGGAAGTATACAGATAAGGCGGTAGAAGACTTAAATGCGAAAGCAATCAAACGCTCGATTATTTTATACCCAACGTTGGCGTCCTTTATTTTGTTCGTTCCATTAGTATTTATTGCTCTTTATTTAGGTGCACCAATTATTGCGGATGTCATCAATGCGTTGGAAGGAACAGTAGTCATCCATATTCTTGAAGTAGTTGGTGGCGGCTTGGCGGCGATCGGAATCGCGACAACGGTTTATGTTATTGGCCGAAAAGATTACATGGTCTTTTTCTTCCTTGCTTATTTCATGAGTGTTGTGTTGAAGTCCCTTGAAATCACGATGGTAACTTACGCAATTTTTGGGGTCTTGATCGCGCTAATCTTCGTACAATCACAAAAAGGCAAAGGTGCGGCACCCGCAGCCGAATCGGCAGGGCAAAGTTCTGCAGCATCCTTTGATGATGACGACGATTACGATGACGGGTTCTAATTTATTACTAGGAGGGAAAAAACATGACTGAAGTATCAACCAATCAAGCAGAAAATAAAAGCTTAGCACCTGAAGAGATTACCAGTAAAGATGTTACGAAAGCCTATCTAAGATGGCATTTCGCAAATGAGATTCCTCATTCATTCGAACGCTATTTGGCGCCATCCTTATTGTATGCCATGATGCCAATCTTGAAAAAGCTATATAAAGACGACGATGCTTTAAAGGCCGCCTATAAACGCCAGCTACTATTTTTCAACACACAGCTAAGCTGGGGTGGCGGTGTGATTACAGGGTTAATGTCATCCATGGAGCAGCAGCGCGCACAGGAAGAATACGAGAAAAAAGAAATTCTGATGCAAGATGACTTAATGTACAACACGAAAGCTGGTTTGATGGGAGCGTTAGCCGGAATCGGTGATGCGATCGACTCAGGGACCGTTCAATATATTTTCATCGCGATTGCCGTTCCTTGGGCACAACAAGGAAGTGCCTTAGGCGCCTTGTTCCCATTTGTTTTCTTTGCTTTGTATCAAGCGGCGTTAGGGGTCTTCTTTGCGAAACAATCCTTTACTATGGGTCGAAATGCGACAGGCCTAATGCAAAGTACGGGTGTTCAAACAGCGATCGAAGCGTTGTCCGTATTAGGACTGTTTATGATGGGAATTTTGGCCGGGAATTATGTAAAAGTTGAATCCACCTTGAAGTTCGCTATTTCTGGACGGAAGTTTGTTATTCAAGAAATTCTCGATCAAATCGTACCAGGGATTTTGCCATTAGCCGTTGTTATGGGTGTGTATTGGTTCTACACGAAAAAGGGTTTAAAAGTAACACAAGCATTACTCTGGCTGACCTTGATTTTAATCGTTCTAGCTGGAATCGGAATCTTATAATTTGAAAAGGATGTGTGTGAAATGGGCGTAATTAATTTAGCTCGAGTGGATGAACGGTTGATCCACGGACAAGTAATGATGACTTTATCACAAAAAAGTGGGGTCAACTCAATTTTCGTAGTAGACGAAGTAGTGGCGAAGGATAAATTTATGCGTGATCTATATAAAAATGCTGGCAGCCGCACAGGACAGAAGACCATCGTGATTACTCCGGAAAAAGCGAAATTTTACTGGGATGAATTTAATTTCAAAGAATACAACTGTATTTTGATCACAAAAACAGTCAGTGTAATTTACGATTTAGTAAAACACGGTGTGCCAATGAAAGAATTAAATATTGGCGGGATTGCACAAAAAGATCCTGAGAAAGATTTACTCGTGACGAAATCTGTTTATCTAAACAAAGAAGATGCAGAACGATTAAAAGATATGAATGAAAATTATGGTGTCGAAGATATTTATTTCCAAGCAACACCAGCTGCACCAAAATCCAGTTTAAAAGATGTACTAAAACAATTCGGTTTGTAGAATTTTTTGACTGAAAGAACAGGAGAGAGCATAGATGGAGCAAACAGAGGGGTTCAAGGATTGGTTATTTCGATACCAATACGTTTATCGATTGCGGCGGACTGAAAAGAGTAAAAAAAGATTTCTTGCGGCATTGGTAACGGATATCGCTAAAATGCGGAAAGATGTTCGTGTTATTGAATACGATCAAAAAAAAAACTACGCGGCGCGAAATGTCTATGTTGGTAATATCAAACAAGCGGATCGCATCATTTGCACCTTCTATGATACTCCTCCTGAAAGTTTTGGTTCGTATCAGTTGTTTGATCGGAAAGACCAAGCGCAGAAGACGACCAAGTTTATTTTACTAAGCTCAATAGCCGCAATTCTTTTTGGGTTCATTGGTACGCTGATCTATATGCGTTTTGCACCAAATTCTTTTCAATGGAACGCACTCAGCACTTTCGTGATTATGGCGATTTACGCAGGCTACTTTGCTTTGTTAGGAAAAATAACAAAGGGGTTGTCTAATCGAAAAACATTGGTACGAAATACGTCGTCGATATTGACGATGCTGAAGATGATCGCGGAAAATAAACAGAAAAATATTGCCTATGCTTTTTTAGATGAAGGCAGCTATGGCACTAAAGGTTTGGACGAGCTGCAAAAACAAGCGAATGGACGTTGTAAAATTTATTATTTAGACAGTATAGGTGCGCCAGCGCCATTACATCTTGTCGGTGAATCACCAAATAACCAAATCATTCATGAAAATATGGATTATCAAGCTTCTGATCAGAAGGTAAATTATATTTTCAGTGCAAGAACAGATCAAGAGAATCGCGCTTTTTATTTAAATCCAGCTGATTTAAAGGAAAAGCAATTGAATATGGAAAATATAGCCACTGTGACGAGCTTGTTTCAGTGAGAGAAAGGGAGGACCTATGTTAGGGATCGTAATTGCAACACATGGAAATTTAAGTGATGGGCTGAAGGATGCAGCAGAAGTGATTGTTGGGACAACGAATAATATTGCGACAGTCAATTTAAATCCCGGAGATGATCTTCAAGAATTGGGAAAACAGATTGAAGACGCAGTCAAAGAGGTCCATCAGGAGAACGGGGTTATTGTTTTAACGGACTTGGTTAGTGCCAGTCCTTATAATCAATCTGTTTTGATTACCAATGGTTTAGATCCAACACTTCAAGAAAAGATTTATATCATTGGCGGAGTAAATTTACCCATGCTGCTAGAAACTATCAATCATCAAATTTTGAGTACTCCCGTTGAAGAAGCAGCACCAGCGGTTATGAAACAAGGCTCAGATAGCTTAGCTATTTGGCATATTTCAGAGATTGAAGACGAGGAAGACGAAGACGACTTTTAATAGGAATAGGAGACTAAATTAATGAAATGGGGCTTTAGATGGTATGGAGAGAAAGGCGACTCCATTCCTTTAAATCATGTGAGACAGATACCAGGCATTAACGGCGTAGTGGGAACATTACTGAACAAATTACCCGGCGACGTTTGGGAAGTTTCTGAGATAAGAGAGTTAAAAGAATCGATTGAAAAAGAAAATTTAGAATTATTAGGAATAGAAAGCGTCGCGATTCATGATGCGATCAAGGCAGGTACCGCTGAACGAGATCAGTATATCGAGAACTATATCCAGACAATCAAAAATCTTTCAAAATGTGGGGTTCATCTGATTTGTTACAGCTTCAAACCAATCTTCGGCTGGGCAAAAACAACGCTGAATTATGAAAATGAAGATGGTAGTCTGGCACTGTTATACGATCAAGCAGTTGTAGACAATATGGAACCAGGGGACATGTATAAACTAATCAGCAGTCAATCAAAAGGCTTCCAGTTGTCTGGTTGGGAGGAAGAACGGCTTAACAAATTCAATTCGTTAGTGGAAATGTATGAAGGGGTGACTGAAGAGGTTCTGTTTGATAATTTGAAATACTTCCTTGAGAAGATCATTCCGATTTGTGAAGAAGCGGATGTGAAAATGGGGATTCACCCAGATGATCCACCTTGGGAAATTTTTGGTTTTCCTCGTATCACAAAAAATCTCGCGGATTTGCAGCGAATTACCAGCATGGTTGATTCTCCATATAATGGCATCACTCTATGTACTGGAGCTTTGGGTGCAGATCCGGATAACGACATGGTCGAAATCATTCATGCCATTGGTGATCGGATCAACTTTGTCCACTTCCGTAATGTAGAATTCTTAGGCTATCGGAAGTTTAAGGAAACGGCACATTTATCTACGGAAGGCTCATTAGATATGTACGCAATTATGGAGGCCTTAGTAGACGTCGGCTTTGACGGTGTGATTCGTCCAGACCATGGCCGCACGCTTTGGGGTGAGGTTGCCAGACCTGGCTATGGCTTATACGATCGCGCGATGGGTATTACGTATATGCAGGGCCTGCACGAAGCCATTACCAAACGAAAAGGTTAAATATTGCGCAGAAAGTGAGCGGAAAAATGTCAGTAAATATGAAACATAAGGTTTATGAACAATTATCGCAAACCAAACTTTTGCCGTTATACACGGCAACTGATTTGAGCTATTTATCTGTAGTAGAAGAGATTCTAATCGAAAATAATGTTCCTCTGATTGAAGTGACCTTTCGTAGTGAGCTAGCGGCTGAAGCAATCAAGCGATTAGCGGAGTCCGGCAAGCTAATGGTTGGTGCTGGAACAGTTCGAACACTAGCAGAAGCGAAAATTGCGGTTGAAAATGGTGCGCAATTCGTTGTTTCTCCAGCAGTCGTCCCTGATGTGATCGAATATTGCTTGGATCATGAGGTTCCAGTCTTTCCTGGAACGGCAACACCAAGAGATATTCAGCAGGCAGCAGATTATGGACTTAAGGTCGTAAAATTTTTCCCAGCAGATATTTATGGAGGACTAAAAGCCATTGATGCATTAAGCGGTCCATTCTATGATATAAAATTCTTACCAACTGGCGGAATTAACGGAGAAAACTTCTTAGAATATCTTGATAACCCAAATGTAGTAGGTGTGGGCGGTTCCTTCATCCTCTCAGAAAAAGTTATTAAAGAAGACAATGGAAAGAAAATGAATCAGCTTCTTCACTCATACGTTCAACAAATCAATTAATTCTAACGTGAAATAAAGAACATTTGCATCCAGACTTTTGAAAAAAGGTCGATGCAAATGTTTTTTTCTTAATTGTAATAAGTCGCTCTCTTCATAATAACGCCACATTTTTTTCTAACTTTCCTTCAAAAAGCTCATAGCTTTTTCAAACATTTAGCGTAAGATGAACTTAACCCTAAAAATAATTCTTTTTCCCCTGTGAAAGCAGGAACCCCCAATAAAAAAGAGCTGGCGCAAGGACGTCAGCTCTTTTTTATGTCTATCTATTTTTTTACATCCATCCTAACTGAATACCCATGCATTGGCTAGCTCAGGCATAAGATGGTCCAAGGAGTACTTTTGTTTGTAGTGTTCCTTTTCTGGGCGATCATTTGGATCATAGACAATTATTTGATCACTTTGAAGATCCTTTTTGATTACCATGATATGTCCAACTTCGGTGAACTCGCCAGGTGTAACGGAAATTACCAGTGGTTGATTTTGATTTAAGTGTTGTTGTATTTTGGCTTGATCCTTCCCAAGTTCTTCAAGGGCAAGGCCATAATTTTGAGCAAAGGCAGGGAAAATCGACCAAGCGGTGCCTTGTCCTGCTTCATAATAATTGTTGCCGCTCCATTGTAGAATTTCTGTTGGATAAACGGTTCGCTTTTCTTGGTAAGAAAGAATCATGGCTAAGGAGGTGATCGCACACCCATTTGTGGCTAAGTCATTTTGACTGGAGCCACTGCCATAAGCTTTATCAGCCCAACGCGGGTCTGTTTGCAAAAGTAACGAAAAATCCTGACCATGCTCTTGTAAATATTGATTGGCACTGGCCGAAAAATCCTGTTGACTGTTAACTTTATTATCAAAGTGAAAGAATCGAGAAGAGAGGATCCCTAAACTTGCCATCACTAAAAAAAATCCAAGTATTATTGATAAGGGTCGATTTTTTCGCCTCATAAAAAACACCTCCACTCTCTTATTAAAGCGAAAAAGAGTGAAGGTGTCATCGGTCAAAAGTTGTAAGTTATTCAAAATCTTCTAATTCTAAGCTAAGTTCTTCCCAACTAGCGAGTTGTTCTTCTTGCTCGGCTTTTTGAGCCTCTAACTCATTCGTCAGTGCTAAAAGTTGGACATGGTCGTTCAGTATTTCTGGCTGACTCATTTGAGCCTCTAATTCATCGATTTTTTCATCCAAAGTGGCGAGCGTTTCCTCAATGGCTTCGATTTTTCGACGCAAGCTGCGGATCAGCTTTTGCTGTTCTTTGTCTTGATAAAATTTCTTTTTAGGAGCTTCTATCGGAGCCTCTTCTCTCGCCTGCAGTTCGGCGATTTCTTCTTCCTCTTTTTTCTTTTCTAAGTAATAATCGTAATCCCCTAAATATAACTTGCTGCCTTCAGGAGACAGTTCGATGACCTTGTTGGCGATACGATTAATAAAGTAACGGTCATGAGAAACAAAGAGCAAAGTCCCTTGATAATCGATAAGGGCGTTCTCTAACACCTCTTTATTATCAATGTCTAAATGGTTCGTTGGTTCATCTAGAATCAAGAAGTTCTCTTTATTCATTGAAAGCTTTGCCAATGCAACCCGCGCTTTTTCCCCGCCACTAAGTAAGGGAATCGTTTTTTCAACATCTTCACCACTGAAAAGGAATCCGCCAAGAACATTTCGAATGTCTTTTTCAGGCGTTGTAGGGTGTTCATCCCATAGCTCTGCCAGAATTGTCTTGTTTCCATGTAAGTCTGCTTGACCTTGATCATAATAGCCTACAGTGACGTTTGTCCCAAAATGTGGTTGGCCTTTAATAAAGGGCAGCTGACCGATGAGAGACTTTAGCAGAGTAGATTTGCCGATACCATTTGGTCCGACTAATGCGATGGCATCTTCTCGTCGGATGTCTAAGTCAATTGGCTCAGACAATGTCTCCTCATAACCGATGGCAGCTTCTTCCACCTGCAAAACGACATTACCGGAAACCTTATCGATATCAAACATAAACTTCGCGGATTTTTCTTTTCCATCTGGTCGATCCAGTCGATCCATTTTTTCCAAAGTTTTCCGCCGACTCTGAGCTCGTTTTGTCGTTGAAGCACGAACTAGGTTGCGAGCGACAAAATCTTCCAACTTTTCAATTTCTACTTGTTGCTTTTCGTAAGCCTTCCAATCGCTGGCAAGCTGTGCGGCCTTTAAATCTAAATAGCGAGAGTAATTTCCTGTATAGTGCCGAATCTTATGTCTGGAAATTTCATAGATTTCGTTAACGACACGATCTAAAAAGTAGCGGTCATGAGAGACAATTAGCAGTGCACCGGAATAGCCTTGCAGGTAATCTTCCAGCCAAGCCAAAGTTTCAATATCTAAATGGTTGGTCGGTTCATCGAGGATTAAAATATCTGGTTTAACTAGCAACATTCGAGCCAAAGCCAAACGTGTTTTCTGACCACCAGAGAGAGTACTGATCTCTTTATCATAAAAGCTTTCGTCAAATTTAAATCCATGTAAAACACTACGAATTTCATTTTCGTAACCGTAGCCGTTTTGATCATTAAAGTCGTGCTGCAACTGATCGTATTCCTTCAATAGAGAAGCGTAGCGACTATCACTTTCCGGTGTTTCACCAATTGCGACTTCTACTTCCCGCATTCGATTTTCCATTTGACGTACCGATTCAAAGGCCTTCAGCATTTCATTCCAAATGGTTTCGTTGGAATCCAGGCCGGTGTCTTGAGCAAGGTAGCCTAAACTTGCTTGTTTATTTTTAATTACCTGTCCGGCATCTGGCGCTTCGATGTTCGCGATAATTTTTAGTAATGTAGATTTTCCTGCACCATTTCGTCCAACTAGACCGATACGAGCCTTGCTGGCGACTTCAAGGTGAATGTTTTCAAATAATGTATCCGCACCAAAATAGCGGGCAATTTGATTTGCTTGTAATAAAATCATTGGATATCTTCCTTAAATTTATTTTTCCGAATGGATTCAGTCTACCATATTTTTAAGGTCCTTGCGATTGGAAGCGGTCATTTCACCTAATCGTGATTTTTTCACAAATTTTCGAGCAAGTGCGTTGCAATTTCACTAACATTCTTGCTATTATAGTGCAGTAGTCAACATTTACGAATTTTTTTGATAAAGGAGAGTTATTGTGAAAGAACATTCAATTCCAAAAGCGACTGTTAAACGATTGCCGTTATACTATCGGTATTTACGTATTTTAAATAATGCTGGGAAAACCAAAGTTTCATCTACAGAACTAAGTGAGGCGATTCAGGTCGATAGTGCAACGATCCGCCGAGACTTTTCTTACTTTGGTGAATTGGGCAAACGTGGATATGGATATGACGTTGAAGATTTGATGCATTTCTTCGGAAAAATCTTAAACGATGATCAGTTGACCAATGTCGCATTAGTCGGTGTCGGTAATTTAGGGAGCGCCTTGTTGAAATTCAAGTTTCATCAAAGCAACAGTATTCGTGTAAGCTGTGCCTTCGATGTCAAAGAAGATATCGTGGGACGTATCGTTGACGGTATTCCAGTCTATCCATTAGATAATATGGTAGAACAAATCAAGCTGCAGCAAATCGAAATCGCAATCTTGACGTTGCCTGCACAACAAGCGCAGCAGGTAGTGGATCAATTAGCCGCTGCGGGAATTAAAGGAATTCTGAACTTCACTGCCGCACGTTTGACTGCGCCTGAAGATGTCATTATTCAAAGCGTTGATTTAACGAATGAATTGCAAACATTGATTTACTTTTTACATCACAATACAGACAATAAAAAAGACTAAGCGTGTGTGAACCGACTCCAAAAAGCTAGACCAAAAATCTTACTTTTGGAGGTCGGTTCAGTGCTTAGTCTTTTTCATTTGAACAGCTCTTGATAATCTATCGCTTCAGTTTCTTCCGGTAATTGTTGTAGAAGTTTTTCCAACGACTTAAAGTCAATAAAGCGAGCTTGACGAGCGACTTCTTTTCCATTGTGATAAACCAAAACGGCTGGCACAGTCAAAACCTCAAAAAAGCCAGATAACTCAGGGTCTTGAACAATATCTAAATGATGAAAAGGAATCTTGTAGCTTTCAGCCAGTGCTTTTGCCTTAGGAGCATCAACATGACAAATACTGCAAGTTTCAGAGGAGATGAAAACAATGCTATTTGTTTCGCTGGCAAGGGATTTCTTTACAGTTGTAAGATTTTCCATTGATTAAAGCTTCCTTTCTGTGATGTTTACTTACTATCTGTAAGATAATCAGAATTGGTCAACTTGTCAATTCTTATGTTCGATAGAAATAGTTGTTGGATTGAATAAAAAGCGTTATACTCTCTTATGTACCGCGGGTGTAGTTTAGTGGTAAAACAGAAGCTTCCCAAGCTTCCGTCGCGAGTTCGATTCTCGTCACCCGCTTCATTTACGAAAGCACAGGGGTCTTAGATTAATTGGCCGCTGTGTTTTTTAGTATTTAATACTTTTCTTTTTAATGTCCCCTTGCTATTCAATCAGTGATTGATGTATGCTAAGGGTGATGTGAGGGGAAACCTTCACTTAGGGTAATTTATCCTGATTAAACCAACGTTTGTGGCTGAGCGTTGGTTTTTTTGTATTGCTTTGTAAGCGGATTATGCGAAAAAGTATATTTTTTTGAAATACAATAGAATCTGAAGTGCTTACTTTAATGAAGGAATTTGTTTGTATATAAAATCGATTTTTTTCTATTTGAGATTTTCTAGTGTTCTTATTTTGTGGGGCATATACTATGAGCTAACTATTAAAGGAGGAGAAACGATGATGTTTGAAAGAGGTTATCGTTGGGTACGACGAATTAGTGTTCTATTTTCTGTAGGACTTTATGGCTTAAGTCTTTTTTTCTATTCTCGTTTGCCTGCTAAAATTCCGATTCAGTTTGGTCTTGATGGGAGGGTGACTAACTGGGGAAGCAGGGGAACTGTTTTTCTTTTTCCGACCCTTTTACTGCTGATAGTAATCATCAGCAGTAGTAACTATAGTGACATGAAATATCCTGAACGAAGTATCGAAAATCGAGTCAGTAAAATAGCATTGTGTGGATCTTTATTGTTAATTTGTGGTGTAGGCATTTACTTCTTTTTTCTCTATGCGCGACTGCTAGAATAAATAATCCCCACAAAGCGGATTAAGTAGTGATTCCAAAAAGACTTAGGATGAAAAGTAAAAGAGCCGGCAGCATACCGTTCATGGTATTTATCATCCAATGGACCATAATGGATGACCAAATATTTTTTGACAATAAGTAGATTGCACCTAAGTAAACACCTAATACCATGTAGGGAATCATGGCATATAAATTGCCGCTAAAATTGTTCCAGTGGACCAATCCAAATAAAATTCCTTGAACAAACAGCATCAGCATTCGCAGAATTGTGTTCTGGAATTTCCCTAATAATAAATAGCGAAAAGTTAGCTCTTCAGCAAAAGGCGCAATAAAGGGTGTAATGGCTGCTAACACCGTCCAAGAAGGATCAAGTTTCTGGGAAGTGTAGCTTGTGGAAGACCGAAGCTGAAGAAGCTCACTAGGGATCATTCCACGCACGACCCGAAGTAACCAAAATGCTCCGGCAACTAAAACAATACTAATGAGTAATTTTGTAAAAAGTTTTTGTCGAAACAGGTGCCATTGTGCTTTTAAAAAATCATGAAATAAGTAAAGCATCATGACAAATCCTATTAAAAAAAGAACGGTCGAAGCAAGCAAAGCAAGTTTTGGATCTCTGTCTAAGTGAATGAGTGGAAAAAGAAAATCACCAATCAATAATTCTGCTGGGACGATTAGAAGTCCCAACCATTGTTTTTTATTCGTCTCCATCTTTTATGCCCCATTTCTTTTCCTAGTTTAAAAAAATTGAGGAATAGTGTAAAGCAATATGAAATAAGAAGCAGGTTCTTTGTGATTGATTTGGTATACTAGAAAAAAGGAGGGGGAGAGTGTAGTGGATTATCAGATGCAGAAAACGATGGGAAAATGTTTTCGCAGTAAGGGGTCAAGTATTAGTGGGCTCGTTCGAATCTTGGGTAGTTGGTATGATTATAAAGTAGTGAACGGTCCACCTGAGCCGCAAGATATGTTGGAAGTTGTCGACTTTACTAGTCGAGAGTTGCTGGTCATCATTAATAATAATTTAGAAGAAAGTGATGTGAATTACATTGTTAATAGTTAATATTGTTTTGTTAGTCCTTGCAATAGTAGTCCTTTTGTTTGTTATCAGTCAATTAGTCGTGATTGTACAGCAAGGAGAAGTTAAAGTTGTTGAGAGTTTTGGTAAGTATGTGAAGACCTTAGAACCAGGATTACATTTTTTGATTCCGATTTTATACGTGGTTCGTCGTCGTGTTTCGTTGAAACAAACGCCGATTCAAATTGAACCACAAAGTGTGATCACCAGAGATAATGTTATTGTCGAAATCGATGAGGCGATTAAGTATCACGTGACAGATGCTAGAGCTTTTGTGTATGATAATGAAGATTCTGTCACGTCAATGATCCAAGACTGTCAGTCAAATTTAAGAGGCATTATCGGTAAGATGGAACTGAACGAAGTGTTGAATGGGACGGAAGAGATTAACGTAAATCTTTATGAAAGCGTGAAGGACATTACAGCTGGTTACGGGTTATCTATTGATCGGATTAATATTGGTGAGATTTCTGTTTCGAATGAAATCGTCAATTCGATGAATAAATTAATTACAGCTAGCAGGGATAAAGAATCGTTGATCACGATTTCTGAAGGGAAAAAACAATCAGTGATCTTAGAATCTGAAGCAAAATCTTCTGAGATGCAGATTGATGCAGAAGCCCGGGCCAGACAAACAAAAATCGATGCAGATGCTAGAGCAGAACGTACTAGAATCGATGCTGCTGCAGAAGCAGATCGAATCGCTCGAATCACGGAAGCTGAAACTGCACGAATTAAGGAAATCAATAAAGCCATTGCTGAAAGCAATTTGACGGATGAAATGATTGCTTATCTAGGAATCGAGGCCTTCAAGCACGTTGTAGAAAATAATGGCAATACTGTGATTATGCCAAGTAATTTAACCGAGTTAGGAAATGTCCCAGCGATTAAGGAAATTTGGCAGCAAACAAAATAAATGGATCAGCGTGATGGGAAAAATAGGCAGAAAAATCGTCCAGACCACTCAACAGATTAACTGTTACAAGTTAGTATTGATGTTATTCGATAGTCAGTGGTTGAATGATAAACCTGTATTTGGATAGTAGGAGTTGAAGTACCATCACAGTAAAAAAACAAATACCGAAAATTATTACTGCTGTGATCGTTGCTTTAACTGGGATTTACGGTGTTTATTCACAAGTAAGTCCTAGCAATGAAGCAAGAGATGCAGTGAAAGAGGTGTCCGTCAGTCATATTTCTGAGGTTCCAGAGTATGATGGGGAGCATCAAACTATTCAATTAAATAATAATCAACCCAATTTTTCTAACAGCGATCTTTCTTTGACGAAGGGAACATGGACGCAGTTTTCTGATTTAGATCAATTGAATCGCGTTGGTGTGGCGAATGGGATGTTAGGAAAAGAGTTGATGCCTCGTCAAGAGCGGGAACGTTTATATGTAAAGCCGACTGGCTGGCATCAAAAATTTTATAATGATGAGCCCTTGTATAATCGAGCGCACTTGATTGCGTATCAATTTTCAGGCGAAAATAATAATATAAAAAATTTAATGACTGGCACTGCATCAATGAATGATCCAGGCATGAATGATTATGAAATTAAAATCGGAAATTATATTCGCAAAACGAATCACCACGTTCGTTATCGGGTAACTCCATATTTCAAAGGGAATGAATTAGTCGCTCGTGGGGTCCAGATGGAAGCGCAAAGTATTGAAGACGGTCAGATTTCATTTAATCTCTTTATTTACAACGTTCAAGAAGGAATTACCATCGACTATCAAACCGGCTATTCGCAAAAAGAATAAAATAAAAGTTTTACAAGTTCATTGTGGACCACCTATAAAGTGAACAAGCTTGTCGTTGAAATTTCTAGTAAAAAATCTGAAGAAGCCAGATGATCGGTTATTTAGCTAATCATCTGGTTTTTTAGCTATCATTTTTCACCCTTTATTGACAGGTCACTTTTCATTTTTTAATTCATGAATAAAGGCATACAGGTTCATTTGAAGTAACTAATGAGCGAATTCTACAGGATATTAAAGGACTAATTGCTTTTAGAGAACAGCTTCACGCGCCTAAAAAATATTTTAGGTTTTTTTTGGTTGCCAATCAGTCACAAATCATTGAAAATGAACAAGAAGAATTCAAGTAAAAATGGATTTTGTTGTTTTAGGTCTGGCTGAAAAAAATTTAGCTAGTAAAGCTTATAAATGAGGACTTAAGGAGAGTAGACATGGAGAAATATCAAAAAGATCGATACGTAGCTGCCGCAGAAAGCTTAAGCAGGAAATTAGAGCGGAGAAATTTTCAACCGATTATTTGTCAAAGTTTAAAAGAAGCCAGAGAAAAAGCATTAGAGAAAATCGCTCCCGATCAGTCGGTAGGTTTTGGAGGTTCCGTTACTGTAGAGCAATCGGAAATTATTGAGAAATTATATGAACGCGGTCAACGAATGATTGATCGAGAAAAAACAAAATCAGCAGAAGAACGGCATCAAGTAATGAAGCAGGCACTGCTGGCTGATTATTTTTTGACGAGTATTAACGGAATTACTGAGGATGGAGAATTAGTTAACGTAGATAGCGTAGGAAATCGTGTCGCTACGTTAACCTATGGTCCAGACAATGTATTTGCATTTGTCAGTATGAAAAAAGTGTATGGCGATCTGAAGACGACAGTCGAAATGGTTAGGCGAAATACGGCACCATTAAATGCCCATCGTCTAGGTCTTGAAAAAACGCCGTGTATCAAAAAAGGAACTTGTGGAGATTGTTTACAGGTAGAATGTATTTGCAATACCATCGCTATAACGAGACGATCAATGCAAAAAAATCGTATTGTGATTTTTTTGATTATTGAAGAGGTTGGGTTATAGGAAATTATTTTCGTATCAGCTAATAATCAATAGCCAAAATCAGGGCCACTCGTGAAAACGGGTGGTTTGCTCTGCGGGTGAAACCCCTTGTTGCTATGACTACGCCTCAAGACGTTACCCTTCACCTTGTTCAGGCTCAGTGTCTTTGTCACTTTCACGACCAGTTAAACTGGTTTATTTTTTTCGATACTTCCTATCTGAAAACGGATCTTCATATTCTCTTACGCTTAATTTATCAACTGCTTGGTCGTGTTGCTCCTGCTCTCGAATATACTTTGCGATTGTTTTTTCATTCAATCCCACCGTACTTACATAATAACCTTCTGCCCAAAATTTTCGATTTCCATATTTATATCTCAAATTTGCATGTTTCTCGAAGATCATCAAGGCACTTTTTCCTTTCAAATAACCCATGAAACTTGATACGCTGATTTTGGGTGGGATGCTTACCAACAGATGCACATGATCGGGCATCATATGTCCTTCTATGATTTCTATTTTTTTGTATTTACACAACCGCTGAAAGATTTCTATCAAGTCTTTTCTCACTTGATTGTAGATAACTTTTCGTCTAAACTTTGGAGTGAAAACAATGTGATACTTACACATCCATTTTGTATGCGCTAAGCTATTTGCTTTGTTTGCCAAAAATACCATTCCTTTCTTTTTGAGCCTGAACACTCTTATTGTAAAGCAATGGTATTTTTGGTGGTAAAACCACTTGTCTCTACCCGCATAGCGGGTAGTTTATTTGTTTCGGACAAAGTTCGTCCGAAACTGGGCATCTAGGCCCATAAGAATAAAAAAACCGAGGATATCCTCGGTTTTTAATTGTTTAGTTCAAAGCGCTGCTGTTTTCCATCACTTCATCAATTAAGCCGTATGCCTTTGCTTCTTCGGCTGTCATGAAGTTGTCGCGATCAGTATCACGTTCAATCACTTCGATCGGTTGACCAGTGCGTTCAGATAAAATGTTGTTTAAGCGTTCGCGCGTTTTCAAAATGTGACGTGCAGCAATTTCAATTTCTGTTGCTTGTCCTTGCGCGCCGCCTAGGGGTTGGTGAATCATAATTTCAGCGTTTGGTAAGGCGAAACGTTTCCCCTTAGCACCAGCTGTCAGCAAGAAGCTTCCCATGGAAGCTGCCATCCCAAGGACGATTGTTTGGACATCGGCTTTAACAAAGTTCATCGTATCAAAAATCGCTAAGCCGGCAGAAACGCTACCGCCTGGAGAGTTGATGTAAAGATAGATATCTTTTTCAGAATCTTGGGCATCCAAGAAAAGTAATTGGGCGATGATAGTGTTCGCCATATCGTCGTTCACTTCTCCGCTCAACATAATGATGCGGTCTTTCAATAAACGAGAATAAATGTCGTAAGCACGTTCGCCACGAGATGATTGTTCAATAACTGTAGGAACTAAATTCATAGTGAATCCTCCTTAAAATAGTGTTCATAAATTATTTTAGCACAAACGAGGTTAGATTGCTAAAACTTAAAAAAAGTATACAACGTTGGTCAGTTTTGGTCAAATATTAGGCTTCGTTTTTTTAAACAGGTCAAACTATCCTCAAAACATCAAAATATGGTACTATTAATAACGATGATAACAGGATGTCAGATTGCCGCAACTTAAATGATTTCTGTGGGATGAAGGGCGTGTGAAAATCAATTTTTTAGAAATAATTTCATAAGGATGAATTAGGAGGGAAAGACGTGGAAATCGCATTTATTGGACTAATCGGCGTGTTAATTGGAGCGGGCCTAACAGGCATCGCTGTTTACTTTGTGTTTAAGTATATTGACTTGCGTCATCGACGTGAAAGAGAATTGGAGCATCAGGTAAAGGAAATTGAAACCATTAATCTCTTAAATAAAAAAGTAAATGAAATTTTATCCAAACGAAATGTGTTAATGCAGGAGTATGTGACATTTAATTCATTCGATGATTGCTATATCACAATTGATGATTTCATCTATTTGAATTCCTTTACGGCGCAAAATAATTTCTATCTACCAAATTATTTAATTGAGGAATTTTTCAAAAATATTTCTCATCGAAAGGTTATTTTATCTCCGGAAGAAACGGTAAAAATCGGGGGATATACGTACAAAGGCGGACGGATTGTCATGGAAACTTTTTCTGAACAGCTTTTAGAAATATTAGATGAAAAGAAACAACAGTTGTCTCGTTCTACCAAACAACCTTTGCGCTATTTTAATGTACAATAGCTGCTTAGCAACACTCACAAACTTACGAGTTTTTTTATTGATGATGAACGAGGTGAAGTAAATGACAGTAATTATTGCTCATCGCGGGAGTGCAGGGACTCATCCGGAGAATACCTTGCCGGCGTTTATGGAGGCAGTACGAACGGGCGCAGATGGAATTGAACTTGACGTCCATTTAACAGCGGACCAGCAATTGGTCGTTATTCATGATGAAAGTGTTGACCGTACCACAGATGGCAAGGGATTCATTCGTGAGTTAACACTGGAAGAAATTAAGGCTTTAGATGCTGGTAGTTGGTTTGACGAAAAATATCAAGCTACCAAGATATCCACGCTGCAGGAAGTTTTAAACCTCCTGCTGCAGATGCGGTTTCGTGGTGTCTTATGTATTGAGATAAAGACGAATAAATATCATTATCCAGGGATCGAAGAGAAAATATCAAACGTAATGACGAGTAAAGAATGGCCCTTCACCTATTGGTATACAAGCTTTAATATCGATTCATTGCGAATCATGCACGAGTATGAACCGGATGTTCAATATGACTTGATCCAGAAGAACGACTTAGAAAAATATCAACTCGTCTTGGATACAGATTTTATTGAAGGACTGCATCCTAGTTATGACTGGGTGAGACAGCATCCAGAGATTGTAAAAAACTTTGCAAAAGCGATTCGCCCATGGACACCAAATCTTTACGAAACAATGATGACCTGCTATGAGAACAACTTAGCTGGTATCATTACTGATTTTCCAGAAAAAGCGATTCGAACGAGAAGCAGGTTTAAGCAATGAAAGTAGTTGCAATTGTAGGACCTACCGCTGTAGGTAAAACGAGCTTAAGTATTGATTTAGCGAAACGCTTTAATGGAGAAATCATTAGTGGAGACTCTATGCAAGTATATCGTGGATTAGATATCGGTACCGCTAAAGTAACACCTGAGGAAATGGATGGGGTTCCCCACCATTTAATCAATGTTCGAGAGTTAGATGAAAACTATTCTGTTGCTGACTTTCAAGTAGCTGCTAGGCAAACCATTCAAGAGATTACTGAACGTGGAAGACTCCCAATTGTCGTTGGCGGAACTGGGTTATATATTCAATCTTTATTATGGGATTACAAGCTTGGTAGTGAAGGTGAGCCGGAAGATGACACATTACGAAAAAGCTATGAGCATTTCGCTGAAAAAAATGGCAACCAAGCATTATGGGAGAGATTACAGGCAGTTGATTCATTGGCGGCTGAGAAGATTCATTTTAATAATCGAAAAAAAATGATCCGAGCGTTAGAAGTGTTTGAATTGACCGGTCATTCGATCCTTGAACCTAAGGAACAGCCTGAAAAACTTTATGATAGCTTTTTGATTGGTTTAAATACAGATCGTGCAATTTTGTATCAGCAAATTAACCACCGAGTGGATCTAATGGTTGAACAAGGATTGCTGGAAGAGGCTAAGAAACTTGCTGAAACACCGAATGTTCAGGCTGCTCAGGGGATAGGCTATAAGGAATTGTTTCCATATTTTGCTGGCGAAATGCCCTTAGAGGCAGCGCTCGAAGAGGTGAAATTACACTCGCGCCGCTATGCGAAGCGTCAACTAACATGGTTCCGTAATCGCATGTCGGTTCATTGGTTTGATTTGGTTCAGCAGCCGAAAGTGATTAATGACATTGAAGCGGAAATCACGAGATGGTTGGCAGAGAAGAATGATCAAAATTGATGGGTGAACAAATAAGATAGGTGCACAGCGTAAAACAATAGTATTCATTATGAAGCGAAAACGTCATTAATGAAATTAGGAGGAAACGGATTGTCAGAAAGAGTCATATTAGTCGGCGTCGAGACAGACGAAAGTAAATATAATTATTTAGAATCGATGCATGAGTTGGCCGGACTAACCAAGACGGCTCATGGCGAGATAGTTTTTTCATTAACACAAAAGCGCCCTCGAGTAGATCGTCAAACGATTATCGGAAAAGGGAAAGTAGAGGAATTAGCTCAGCTTGTCGATGCACATGAAGCTGATTTGGTGATATTTAACCATGCCCTCTCACCACGCCAAAGCCAAACTATTGAAGCTCAGGTGGGTGTTCCAGTGATTGATCGAATCCAATTGATATTGGATATCTTTGCGCAGCGTGCCCGCTCAAAAGAAGGAAAGCTGCAAGTAGAGCTTGCACAGTTGGATTACCTATTACCCAGGTTGGTTGGACAAGGTCAAAGCTTATCTCGACTTGGTGGTGGGATTGGTACCCGCGGTCCAGGTGAAACAAAATTGGAAACAGACCGACGTCATATCCGACGTCGCATTTCAGCAATCAAAAAAGAATTGAAAGAAGTCGAGGCACACCGTGAGCGCAATCGTCAAAAACGGCAACAATCCAGTATTTTTCAAATGGGCTTGATTGGGTATACGAATGCTGGAAAGTCAACGATTCTGAATTTATTAACGAATGCGGACACGTATTCTGAAGATCAGTTATTCGCGACGTTAGATCCGTTGACTAAGCGATGGCATTTACCACAAGGGATGGAAACGACCATCACAGACACAGTTGGATTTATTCAGGATTTACCTACACAATTAGTTGACGCCTTTCAATCAACATTAGAGGAAAGCAAAGGGATGGATCTTTTGCTTCATATTGTAGATGCAAGTGCGGAGGATCGACAGCAGCAGGAAAAGACAGTGATTGAGTTGTTAAAGGAACTGGAAATGGACGACATTCCGATGCTAACTATCTATAACAAAGCTGATCGAATCGATGAATTCAGCTTTGCACCGACCTTGTTTCCAAGTGTTTTGATTTCTGCGAAAACAAATAAGGGAAAAGACCTTTTGGCAGAGGCCATCAAGCGAGAAATCATGAACTTGTTGGAGCCCTATTTAGTGACTTTAAATGCCGATGAAGGACAGGCTTTGAATGAGATGAAAAGGGAAACGCTTGTGTTGAGCGAGCGCTTTGATGAAGAAAAAGAACAATATATTGTACGGGGTTTTGCTAAGAAAAAATCTCTTTGGATTAGGAGAATGGACGATGAATTGGACGACTAACCTAGCACCTGAGTTGGTTGAAATAATTGATCAGGTTGATCAAAAGATTGCAAAGCGGTTGCAGGAAATAAGAGAGGTTGCGTTATCAAATCAGGCGAAGGTATTGACTGCGTTTCGAGAAAACCATGTTTCGGAAAGTCATTTTTTACCCTCAACAGGCTATGGGAATGACGATCAGGGCAGGGATGTATTAGAAGCAGTTTATGCTCAGACTTTCGGAGCAGAGGCTGCATTAGTACGACCTCAAATTGTTTCCGGAACACACGCCATTGCGACATCATTGTTTGGTGTGCTACGTCCAGATGAAGATCTGCTTTATATTACTGGGACACCCTATGATACTTTGCTAGAAGTGATCGGAATACAAGGAAATGGTATTGGATCTTTCAAAGAATACAACATTGGTTACGATGAAGTGAATCTTTTGCCGGATGGAAACGTCGACTTTGATAAAATCAAGGGAAAGATAACAGATAAGACAAAAGTAGTGGCAATTCAAAGATCTCGCGGCTATGCGTCCCGTCCTTCTTTTACAATTGAAAAAATCAAAGAAATGTGTGATTTTGTTAAAACGATTGCTCCAAACGTTGTTATTTTTGTAGATAATTGTTACGGTGAATTTGCAGAATTAATGGAGCCGACTCAAGTCGGGGCGGATTTGATGGCAGGCTCTTTAATCAAAAATCCCGGTGGAGGGATTGCCAAAACTGGCGGCTATATTGTTGGGAAACAAGAGTTGATTGAGCGATGTGCTTATCGCTTAACCACGCCTGGAGTTGGAGCGGAAGGTGGCGCGATGTTAGGAAGTGTCTTTGACATGCTGCAGGGCTTCTTCTTGGCACCTCATGTGGTAAGCCAAGCAATTCAAGGTGCGATTTTCTCTTCTGCTTTGTTGGCTGAGTACAATTTAGAATCTACACCCAAGTGGGATCAGCCGCGAACAGATTTGATTCAGTTGATCGACTTTCGAGATCGAGAGAAAATGATTCAGTTTTGTCAAGCGATTCAAAAATATTCTCCGATTGATGCGTATGTGGCCCCAATTCCATCTTACATGGCTGGCTATGAAGATGATATCATTATGGCAGCAGGAACCTTTATTCAAGGGGCAAGTATTGAACTCAGCGCGGACGGTCCATTGAGGGAACCGTATTCTCTCTATCTTCAGGGAGGCTTGACCTTTGAACATGTTAAAGTTGCGGTAGCAAACGCTGTAAATGAAGTTTATTATTCATAATAGTTAAAATCCGAAGTTGTTGAACTTCGGATTTTTTTTACCCTTTTTTTATTTCAAGCTGATCTTCCTGAAGGATTAACTGATAATCATGGTTGAAATACACAAGATAGGTACGATTCTCTTCATAAGAAGCTCTAACGACCCCAATCAACCCAGCCATTGGGTGAGGCTTTTTTAGTTCCACGGTTTGACCAATTTCAAATTTAAACAATCTTCCATCTTCCTGTCTTTTTTCTCCAGTATATCAATTTCTTTGAACCAATCAACCCTTGATACAATAAGCTTTCTTTGATAAAAACGAACGTTCGGAATTTATATGTAAGAAAATGTGACATAAAGGCTTGACGATTGGTCTAACGGATGGTATCCTTTTTTCAACATCAAAAAACAAGGAGGAGATGTTATGCGGGAAAAAGAATTGCGTCGTTCACTTGCTGTTTTTCCAATTGGTACAGTTATGAAGTTGACGGATTTGACTGCGCGACAGATTCGGTACTATGAGGAGCAAGAACTGATCCATCCGGAACGAAGTGAAGGTAACCGTAGGATGTATTCTCTAAATGACATTGATGTATTGCTAGAAATCAAGGACTATCTATCCGATGGCCTAAATATGGCAGGAATCAAACGAGTCTATCAAATGCGTCAAGAAGAAGTGAAAGCGGCTAAAGAAAAACCGCCATTGACTGATAAGGATGTTCGCCGTATTTTTTATGACGAAATGTTGACACAAGGTGGATTCCAGCAACAAAATCCATATCAATCACAAGGTCCAAAGCTGTAGTGATTGTGGAATATAAAAAAATGAAGTGCGAGGAAGGGATTAGATATTATGCCGAAAAGAGATCTAAGTAAAGAGGATATTACAAGAATTGTCGAAGAAGAAAACGTCCGTTTTTTACGTCTGATGTTTACAGACATTATGGGGACTATCAAAAATGTTGAAGTACCAGTTAGCCAAATGGAAAAAGTCCTAGATAACAAAATGATGTTCGACGGTTCATCTATTGAAGGGTTTGTTCGTATTGAAGAAAGTGATATGTATCTATATCCAGATTTGTCTACTTGGATGATTTTCCCATGGGAAAGCGATCATGGCAAAGTAGGACGCTTAATCTGTGATATTTATAGTCCTGATGGTACACCGTTCCCAGGAGATCCTCGTGGAAACTTGAAACGTGTATTGAAGGGAATGGAAGAGTTCGGCTATACTTCATTCAACTTAGGACCAGAACCAGAATTCTTCTTATTCAAAATGGATGAAAATGGCGATCCAACATTAGACTTGAATGACAAAGGCGGATACTTTGATTTTGCACCAACTGATTTAGGTGAAAATTGTCGTCGCGATATCGTACTAGAACTTGAAAGCTTAGGCTTTGAAGTAGAAGCTTCTCACCATGAAGTTGCTCCTGGTCAGCATGAAATTGACTTCAAATACGCAAATGCGATTGAAGCATGCGATAACATTCAAACCTTCAAATTAGTTGTAAAAACAATTGCACGTAAACACGGCTTGCACGCAACGTTCATGCCTAAACCTCTTTACGGAATCAACGGTTCAGGAATGCATTGCAATATGTCACTGTTTAATGATGAAGGCAATGTGTTCTACGACGAAGATGGTCCAATGAAACTGAGTAAAACAGCTTATCAATTTTTAGCTGGTCTTTTGAAGCACGCGCGTGCATATACGGCAGTATGTAACCCGATCGTGAATTCTTACAAACGATTAGTTCCTGGTTTTGAAGCTCCTGTGTATGTAGCTTGGAGCGGACGCAATCGTTCTCCATTGATTCGTATTCCAGAATCTCGCGGTTTGTCTACACGTTTAGAATTACGCTCTGTGGATCCAGCAGCAAATCCATATTTGACTATGGCTGTTTTATTAGAAGCTGGTTTAGATGGTATCCGTAATGAATTGACACCACCAGCAGCAGTGGACCGCAACATTTATGTGATGACTGAAGAAGAGCGTAAAGAAGCTGAAATATATGATTTACCTTCTACAATTCATAATGCAATCAAAGCATTGCGTGAAGATCAAACGATGATCGATGCTCTAGGTAATCATATCTACACGAACTTCAATGAAGCAAAACGCATGGAATGGGCAGCCTTCCGTCAAACTGTTTCAGAGTGGGAACGTGATCAATACTTAGAACTTTACTAATCCTAACTCGTAGACCTCTTGAGGATTTCCTCAAGAGGTCTTTTAAATTAATAGTTTATCTCTTTACTTCTATCCGTTTGACATTCCATAGGGCAATAGCTAAAAAGATACAGCTTGAGATCACTAGAATAGCGATAGGAAGAATGATACTCTCTTGACCATTTAATAAAATTCCTAATTCTTCTTTAATTACTGTCGCAATTGGTTCATCTGCAGCAGTAAATACGTTTGCCGTTAAGATACGGCGGATTAATACGATGCCGCTAGTTAAAGGAAAATATTCTACTATTGTCTGCACATTGTCAGGCAGACTTCCTATCGGAACATAGCAACCGGTCAAAAAACCAATGAGAGGACCGATCACAGAAGTCATAGTGGAGAAGGTATCAATTCGTCTAAAAAAGCTTGCAATGAAAAACATAAAGGCTGAAGAACAAAAAACTGTCAACAAACTAACAATGAATAATAGGCCCAACTGTGGCAAAGTGAGAAAGTCACCATTCGAAAGAACCACAATGTAGATTTCTGCAACAAGAATCACGATAAAAGTAATCAACAGTGAAATCAAGAAGGTACTAAAAAAATAACCCAACATAATTTTACTTTTAGAAATCGGAGAGATCATAAAGTCAGTATAAACATTTCGCTCCTTGTCTCTAATCATTAGGCTGACTGAACCAAGAGTAGAACTTGCTGATGCAATACCGATCACACCAGCAAGCATCCAAGTGTCAATTACAAGTTTCGGATGCGAAAGAGCAGATAAGGAATCAACTAAACTGTCGCCTAGCAAGAAAACGTAAAGGATAATCATAATCAATGCTCCGATAAACGAACCAATCACCGCCTGTTTGTTTTTGAAAAATAGCAACAATCCTCTATATACTCCTGAATAATTCATAGTTTTACTAATAGTCTTTCCTAACATTGATTTAATAGTCTTTAAAGTATTCTGCTTCATCACCCATTAGGTGATGAAAAAAGAACCCCTTTCTGATTTAGCGGACAAATACTTTGACCTAATCTCAGAAGATATAAAAGAAAAAATAATAAAATATCCGATTTATACTTTGTATAAAGAACTAAAGTAGTTAGCAAATCATTTACAGCAAATCACTATGTTCCACATACCATTTTACATACTTACCTTATCCACGACACATGTTGAGATAGTATCGAAGATAAAGAAAGTTGCTCCATGTTGTTTTTGCGAGATGGGGAAATCAAAGCCACATTGACAACCATGATGAATAAGCTTGCTTTCAGTCATAAGCTAATCCTAGAACCACTTTTCAAGTCAGTTAGCCAAATCGATGAAGAAAGCGACCGTGAAAGAATGGACGCTATTGATAAGCTAATGGAGCAACTATTGGAAGAACGCAATACCCTTATTGCACTGATGTCCAAAGGTTTCCTAGAACCTGCTCTTTTTAATCAGGAACGAAATGTTTTAGATAGTGAGATTAAAAATCTTACTACCGAAAAAACAAACCTGGTAACGAACTCTGCGAGTGGGGTTTTGCGAGCAAACGAGATAAAGGACCTCATTAATTATGTGTCAGCAGATAATTTTAATGGTGACTACACGGAAGAACTATTTGAAGAATTTGTAGTGAACATCATTGTAAATTCCAGGGATGAGCTGACATTCAATTTGAAATGCGGTCTTTCCCTGAAAGAAAAGGTGGTGAGATAAATGGCATATATTCCATATGGATACAAAATTCAAGATGGAGTGGTTACTGTCGATGAAAAGGCAGCAGGTCAAGTAAAGGTATTCTTTGAGAAATACATATCAGGACTATCCCTTACAGTGGCTGGCGAACAGGCAGGTATTGAAAAGACACATTCTGTGATGGGGCGCATTTTGAAAAACGTCAACTACCTTGGAAATGATACGTATCCAGCAATTATTGATAAAGAGATATTTGATAAAGCTGAAGAAGTTAGAGATAAACGTGCAAAGGATTTAGGACGAGTGGTAGAGCTTGCCGCTTTCACCTCTCCCCCTCCCAAAGAACGATTCAAAATGAAAAAGGCAGATAATAAGATGCCAGTGGATCCTTTTGAACGAGCAGAATACTTATACAGTCTGATAGAAAGCGAGGAATAAAGTGACAGAGAAAAATATAATGGTTATTCCTGCTCGTAAAAGAGTAGGAAGTACAGCCGCAAAAGAAAAGATAAAGAAACTTCGTGTTGCTGCCTATTGCCGTGTTTCTACAGAAACAGAAGAACAAAATTCTAGCTATGAGGTTCAGGTCTCACACTATACAGAGTTTATAAAGAAAAATAATGAATGGGAGTTTGCTGGCATCTTTGCAGATGATGGTATCTCTGGTACGAACACTAAAAAGCGTGACGAATTTAATCGCATGATTGCAGAGTGTATGGACGGTAACATCGACATGGTTATTACAAAATCCATCAGCCGATTTGCGCGTAACACCCTAGACTGCCTTCAATACATTAGACAGCTCAAGGATAAGAACATATCAGTTTATTTTGAGAAAGAGAACATCAACACCACGGATGCCAAAGGTGAGGTTTTGCTGACTATTATGGCATCTTTGGCACAGCAGGAAAGCCAGAGCCTTTCACAAAACGTTAAGCTTGGGCTACAGTACCGATACCAACAAGGAAAGGTGCAGGTCAACCATAAGCGATTTATGGGCTACACGAAAGATGAAGATGGAAATTTAACTATTGTCCCCGAAGAAGCTGAGATTATCAAACGCATCTACCGAGAATACCTTGAGGGTCAGAGTCTAGTGGGCATTGGTCGAGCCCTTGAAAAGGATGGTATTTTAACAGCAGCGGGAAAACCAAGATGGCGACCAGAATCAGTTAAGAAGATACTTCAAAACGAAAAATACATCGGAGATGCCCTTCTGCAAAAGACTGTCACAGTAGATTTTCTGACCAAGAAACGAGTGAAAAATGAAGGGCATGTTCCCCAATATTATGTTGAAAATAGCCATGAAGCGATTATTCCTAAAGAGTTATTTTTGCAGGCGCAAGAAGAAATTCATCGGAGAAGCAATATCTACACAGGAGAAGGCAAGAACAAAAGAATTTACAGTAGCAAGTACGCTTTAAGTGCCATCACCTTCTGTGGAGATTGTGGCGATATTTATAGACGGGTCTATTGGAATATCCACGGAAGAAAAGAATTTGTCTGGCGATGCGTGACTAGAATCGAGCAAGGTCCTGAAGTTTGTAAGAACCGAACCGTAAAAGAAGATGAACTTTATGGTGCAGTAATGACTGCGATTAATAAGCTACTTGCAGGTGGGAACAATATGATAAAGACACTGGAAGAGAATATTCATGCTGTGATTGGCGAAACCACAGAATACCAAATTTCAGAGATTAACAACTCACTAGAGGAAAAACAAAAAGAACTAATCAAGCTGGCGAACAAGGGTCAAGACTATGACCACTTAGCAGATGAGATTGATGAGCTGAGAGACAAGCGACAGATCCTTTTAGTAGAAGATGCCTCCCTCAGTGGCGAGAACGAGCGAATCAATGAGCTGATTGAATTTATCCGCAAGAACAAATTCCGCACCTTAGAATATGATGATAAGCTTGTAAGGAAGATAATCCAGAGCGTTACAGTCTATGAAGGCCACTTCGTCATAGCCTTCAAATCTGGCATCGAAATGGAAATATGAAAACCAGAAGTAAATAGCCCATGACTCTACAGTAGAGTTGTGGGTTTTCTTTTGCTTGCTGATTATAATAATATTTTAATAACTATTGTGTTTATCAACCAAATGGTTTATAATATTCTTAGCGTAAACTTGGAGGTGCTGTATGACTACGGCAGAAATGATTAAAGAACTGTGTGAGCAAATGAATATAAGTGTTTCCGAACTTGCTAGACGTATTGGCCAGACTCCACAGAATTTCAATAAAAAATTACAACGAGAAACAGTAACCTTGGATGAGTTGAAGGCCATTGCTGATGTGCTAGGTGTCAAGTTTGTGCAGGCATTTATTTTACCAGATGGAGAAGAAATAAAAATATCTAACGAATAAAGGAGGATGTTTATATGGTAGGTAATGTTATTCAAATAGTAACAGAGAAATTATCATCTTTGCCTTTTATAGAAGGCATCGTATTAGGGGGCTCACGTGCAAGAGGCACCCATACAGAAAATTCTGATATAGATATCGGAATCTATTACAATTCAGACTCATTTGACCTGACAGCGATTAATCAAATTGCTACAGAATTGGATGATAAAAATAGAAACAACCTTGTTGTGCCTCCCGGAGCGTGGGGTGATTGGATTAATGGCGGCGGATGGTTATTTATAAATGGGTATCATGTTGACTTGATTTTACGTGATATAAAACGGGTAGAACAAATAATCAAAGATACGGAGCAAGGAATTGTTACTGCCAATTATCAGACCGGGCATCCCCATGGTTATATAAGTGCAATGTATCGTGGAGAATTAGCGATTAGTAAAATACTATATGCTAAGAACGAAAGCTTATGCGAATTAAAAAAGCAGGCAGAAATTTACCCTACTGCTCTAAAGAAAAGCTTGATGAACTTTTTTATATTTGAAGCTGAATTCTCTTTAATGTTTGTAAAAGCAAATGCGGGGGTAGAGGATAAATATTATATTGCAGGCCATGTTTTTCGTATTATTTCATGCTTAAATCAAGTACTATTTGCATGTAATAATGCTTATTGCATTAACGAAAAGAAAGCTATAAAACTGCTTGAAACTTTTGAATATAAAACTGAAAAATATGCCGAAAGAGTTAATCATATTTTTGAAGTACTCGGTCTTTCTCTTTTTGAATGCTACGATATGACCGAGAAACTTTATAAAGAAGTGAATGAAATTGTATCGGAGATAAATAACTTTTTAAACGAGGAGAGTTCAGATGAAAGAAAACAAATATGATGATAATATATTTTTTCAAAAATACAGTCAAATGAGTCGCTCGCAGAAAGGACTGGCTGGTGCGGGAGAATGGGAGACTTTGAAAAAGATGCTACCTGATTTTAAGGGTAAGCGTGTGCTTGATTTAGGATGCGGCTATGGATGGCACTGTATATATGCGATGGAAAACGGTGCTTCCTCTGTAGTAGGTGTTGATATTTCTCATAAAATGCTCGAAGTAGCAAAAGGAAAAACCCATTTTCCACAGATTGAATATGAATGCTGTGCCATAGAAGATGTGGATTTCCCAGAGGAGAGCTTTGATGTAATACTAAGTTCGCTTGCGTTTCATTATGTAGCAGACTATGAGAATTTAATAAAAAAGATATATAGGATGCTGAAGGCTGGTGGCAATTTAGTTTTTACAGTTGAACATCCTGTTTTTACTGCTCATGGAACACAAGACTGGTATTATAACGAAAAAGGAGAAATACTGCATTTCCCGGTGGACAATTATTATTATGAGGGCAAACGGACAGCTATGTTTTTGGAAGAAAAGGTTACAAAATATCATAGAACACTGACCACATATCTAAATACACTGCTTTCAAATAGTTTTATAATAAATCAGATTGTGGAGCCACAGCCGCCAGAGAACATGATGGATATTCCGGGGATGGCGGATGAAATGCGACGCCCAATGATGCTGATTGTATCGGCAAAAAAGAAGATGTAATAATATAGAAAAAATAAACGAGGAGTATGTAAATGAGATCAGAAAAAGAAATGATGGATTTAGTACTTTCTTTAGCAGAACAGGATGAACGTATTCGAATTGTGACCCTTGAGGGGTCACGCGCAAATATTAATATACCTAAAGATGAATTTCAGGATTATGATATTACATATTTTGTAAGTGATATAGAACCGTTTATATCTAATGATGACTGGCTTAATCAATTTGGGAATATAATAATGATGCAAAAGCCGGAGGATATGGAATTATTCCCACCTGAAGAAAAGGGATTTTCCTATCTTATGCTATTTGATGATTACAATAAAATTGATCTTACCTTATTGCCCTTGGAAGAGTTAGATAATTACCTAAAGGGCGATAAATTAATAAAGGTTCTAATTGATAAAGATTGTAGAATTAAAAGGGACATAGTTCCGACTGATATAGATTATCATGTAAGAAAGCCAAGCGCAAGGGAGTATGATGATTGCTGCAATGAATTTTGGAATGTAACACCTTATGTTATTAAAGGATTGTGCCGCAAAGAGATACTGTTTGCAATCGATCATCTGAACCAGATTCTACGGTTTGAACTACTTAGGATGATGTCGTGGAAGGTTGGGATAAAGACAGAATTTTCATTAAGTGTTGGGAAAAATTATAAGTATATTAACAAATACATTGATGAAGATCTATGGAATAGATTATTATCTACATATCGCATGGATTCCTATGAAAATATTTGGAAGTCATTATTTATATGCCACCAATTGTTCAGGGAAGTGTCCAAAGAGGTAGCAGAACTACTGGGGTTTGATTATCCAGAGTATGGTAAGAACATAACAAGATATACCGAGGACATGTATAAAAAATATGTTGAAAATGACTATTTTTAAAGATTAGCAAAGATTATTAACCATAAGCAAGGGGTGTAAATGTATGGAAAGTACTGATGTTATAAATGAAATTAGAGGTATATTACCTCGTAACTCAATTGGAAAATATGATTTACTAACTATTTTTACACATAAAACCGTTTTTGATAAAATTGTAAAAGTACTATCATTGGATTTTCAAAATAAAGTAGATTATGTGGCTGCCCCAGAAGCAATTGGATGGATACTAGGCACTGCCATAGCCAAAGAACTTGGAGTGGGGTTTATTGGAGTAAGAAAAGGTGATAAGCTGCCATACGCAAAAGAAGAGATTATTTCGACACATTTTACCGACTATTCAGGTCAAGATAAAAGCTTTGAAATATCTAAGAGTTCTATTGTGAGGAACAAAAGAGTTTTGATTGTAGATGATTGGATAGAGACAGGTTCTCAAATGAAGGCTTTAATAGCTTTGTTAGAGAAATTGGATTGCAGCATTATTGGGTTGGCTACTATTGGGATTGATATAAATGAGGTTACTCAAAAATGGATAGACAGCAGTTTTGTAGCTTATATTGGCTCAAACATATAATAAACCGAAAGAAAATCTTGAATCAAAATTTTGGATGGCGTTAATTTACAATACAACGAAAGATGTTTACCCTGAATAATTCATACTTTTTAATTGAAACCGTCTGAAACTGCCTAACGGCAGTC
>ERZ786685.16-NODE-16-length-64428-cov-14.822115_pt1 | contig 64428 bp, 52 predicted proteins | sample MGYA00433075_ERZ786685 | MGnify/ENA primary metagenome ERZ786685 (study PRJEB29978, sample SAMEA3491273) | human gut metagenome | biome: ENVO:mammalia-associated habitat; material: ENVO:feces | place: Bangladesh | collected 2010-04-07 ...
ACTAATGACTCATTTTGTCATTAGTGTTTTTCGTTTTTTATTCCACCATTTTTTAAATAAATAATTCTATTGCATGTTTTATAAAGAAATTCCGGATCATGAGTGGCTATAACTACTGCACCCTTTTCTTTTAAGTCTTTAATAAGGTCAGCAATCCTTTCCATATTAATATAATCCAACCCACTTGTAGGTTCATCAAATAGAAATAAATTAGTTTTTGACAATGAAGCTATAGAAACCAATAATCTTTGTTTTTCTCCACCGGATAAATCAAACGGTAATTGATCTTTCATTTTATAAAGTTCCATTTTTTTTAAAATTTTTTCTTGCTGATCTTTACTAACTATTTCATTCCCCAGGGCTAACTCGCTCCTCACTGATTCTGTGAAAAATTGGTAATCCATTTCTTGCATTACTAAAAACGGCGATGACAAATTTTTTTTATTTTCGATTATCTTTCCTTTGGTAGGGCGAATAATCTTCATGAGTATTCTTAGTAAGGTTGTTTTCCCCACACCGTTTTTCCCTACCAAACCAATAACATCTCCAACTTTGACATCAAAATTTATGTCTTTTAGAATATTTTCATAAGTAATTTCTTCAACTTTTAATACATCTGCACTTACCTTTTCGATATAGGGAACTTCAATCGAACTATTAAAAATGTCAAATTTCCTTAATGCGTTATTGTTTTCAGTTTTTAACAACTGAATAGTTGTAGTTTTTACAGTTCTATTTTTAACAAATAGAACTTGATCAATTAATTCTTTCAAATAGTAAAAACGATGTTCAGCTATAACAATAGTAAATCCTTTATTTTTTAAATCACAAAGTAAGTCAGCAAGTTTCTTAGTCGCTTTGAAGTCCAAATTTGAAGACGGTTCATCCAATATAATTAATTTAGAGTTTAGCGATAAACTACATCCAATAGAAATTTTCTGCCGTTCACCACTTGATAGCGAAAAAATGTTTTTATCTAATATATTTGAAAGATCTAATAATTCAGCTAATTCATTGATTCTTTTATCCATATGCTCTTTTGTAAATCCAAAGTTTTCCATCGAAAATACTAACTCACTCGTTGTATTTGTTGTAAAGAATTGTCCTCTAGGATCTTGACTTACGTAGCCAATATTTTTTGATATACTTTCTTGTGTTAAGGATTGTAGCGAGTTATTTTCAAATAAAATTTCCCCAACCAATTTTCCGTCATAAAGTCTTGGAATAAGTCCATTCATTAACTTTAATAGTGTGGATTTCCCACTCCCAGAAGAACCAGTAATCAATGTAAGACTACCTTTTTTTATTGAAAAATTAAGGTCAACAAGCGCTTGTTCCTTAACATCCTTATATGAAAAAGAAACATTGTTAAATTCAAACAATTCTTTCACCTCAAATCAAAATACTTAAGAAAAAAATAGTAACGGAAAACAGGATGATATAGTCTAATAAGCTCATGTTTGTTTTATAGTAAGAACTTCTTTTCACAGGAGATTCTATCCCCTTTGTTATTGCATTAGCGGTCATTTCTTCAGCAATCATAGTTGCACGTATAAGAACGGGAACTAACAGAAATTCCAAAGATTGCAGAGGCTGAAAAAAAGACAAGCGAATGTTTCTCATTTTTAAAGATTCTTTAATCATTCTTATTTCAGAACGATAAGTCGGAAAGAATCTGATCACTACTGTAATACTTAACATTATTTTTTTCGGTAAATGTATTTTTTCTAAAGAGGATAATAATTCATTGCTAGTATAGACACTAACCAACAACCATGAGATCATTACGACCGGCAACATTCGAAATACAATATATAAGGATGTCCCAAAAAATATAGTAAAAAACTCTATCTTGATAGCATCAATAATTTTCATTACTAAAAACAGAACTGAATAAATCAAGATGAAATAAATACATGTCTTTATTTTACGAAACATCAATACTAAAACTGTAGCAATAATGAAACACCCCACTTGAAATATATTTCCCTTTCCTAAAAAAATAATGACCGGAAAAAAAATATTTAAAGTAATCAAGGTTAACGGATTGATTTTTGACACTCTTTCACCTCCAAAAAATAAGATCGCACTGTTATCTTAAGCTGATAAAAATGCACCGTTATTCAGATAACAGTGCGATCTTATCAAAAAGCATAACTGAGAACAATTCTCAATGCAAGCTTTTTTTTAATTAACTCAGTAATTCAATCCACCCAGGAACAGAAAATTGATACAATCTTCTGGTTAATAGCATAGTCTTTTCTTTTGAATAGCTATGCTTCAATATATCATAGAATGTAGCGTAGAATGAGTAAATGTAGAAGTGGATTTCTTCTTCATTAAAGACTAAATTTTGATTGATCATTCCGATAGTCTTTAACTTATCTAGACAACAGACTGTCTTTTTTGTCACAAATGATGTAATTTTTTCAACAATATCTTGATATTTGGTTCCAGCTGATTGGAATAAAACCAAATCGAATATACGTTTATTCTCAAAAATATAATTAATAAATGGATCTAATTCATTGAAGTTCTCTCTCCAACTTTTCTCTATATCTATATTTTCTAAGTTTAAGAGGTATTTGGTAAACTCTTCATTATACATATTAATAAGCGCATTAATATGCGGCTGAATAATTTCTTCAAATAACGCTTCCTTAGAAGTAAAATGTTTATAAAAAGCACCCGTAGTTACGCCTGCGGTCAAGCACAGTTGCCTTATCTTAGTTTGCTGAAATCCTACTTTTTCAAAATGGCTTAGTCCACTTTCTATTAATTTTTGGTGAGTTGTAATATAATCTCTGGTTTCTATGGGTACTTCCTCCTAATAAGATGAATTAACTATATTATCTTACACAGGACTTGAAGTTTCAATCGTTAACGTCTATTACTGAACTCATTCCTTAGAGCTAAACTAATGAGAAAGAGCAAAATAACTGATACAAAAAGCAATCCTACAAGAATTAATAGACTCATCTAAATCATTCACCTTTTCTAAAATAATCCGAGAAAGATTTAAAAAAATTATATCCAGCTATTAGGATAAGTCCTATCATAATCACTCCAATAGCCATTTTCTTATCCTCCCTAAAAATAAAGCCTTTTACTTAAAACCTTTTTTGTAATCGTCAATAAATTTTTTCCCTTTATCAGTTAATTGAAATCCTATATCTAAATAGTCCTCATATCTAAGTTTAGTCAGCATCTCACTTACAGATGCTGGACTAACACTTAGAACTTTTGCTAAATCATTATTTTTTAATTTCTTTTTTCTTTTTGATAATTCCTGAATTGCTAGTAAATAAATTAGTATAGTAGTTGTTTTAATTTGTACCATACCTACCCTCCAAATTATTTCGAAAGGCCTTCAGCAATTTTATCCAGGTTCCATTTCATCATCGCATAGTAACTATCACCATCTTGTCCTTTTTCTGCAATTGAATCAGTAAAAATCGTTGAATAGATAGGAATATTGGTATCTTTTGATACTGTTTTCATTGGTCTATCGTCCACACTGCTTTCTACGAATAAGGAGGGAACTTTTGTTGTGCGTAATTTTTCAACTAAGTGTTTTATTTGATCTGGTGTTCCTTCTTCTTCAGTGTTGATTTCCCAAATGTAAGCAGAAGGCACATTATACGCTTTCGAGAAATATTTAAAGCATCCTTCACTTGTAACAATCATTTTTTTATCATTCGGAATTGAAGCAAATTTAGATTTAGCTTCTTTGTCTAGAGAATCCAATTTTTCAATATACTTATCTAGATTTTCTTTATAGAATTTTTTATTATCAGGATCTTTTTCCGCTAACTGTTTTTCAATATTTTTAGCGTAAATAATACCGTTTTCTAAATTTAACCAAGCATGGGGATCTTCCTTCCCTTTCTCACTCTGACCCTCTAAGTAAATAACATCTATGCCATCACTTGCTGCAAAATAGTCTTTGTTTTCCTCTTTGTTCGCATTTTTTACTAATTTTGTAAACCAAGCATTTCCTCCAGTTTCCAAGTTAACACCGTTATAAAAAATCAAATCTGCTTTTGAAGTTTTTTGAACATCTTCAGGCAAAGGTTCATATTCGTGGGGATCTTTCCCAATAGGTACGATACTGTGTAAATCAATTTTATCTTTTGCTATATTTTCAGTAATATCTGCTAAAATCGAATTAGTAACTACTACCTTTAATTTTTCGTTCGAAGCCACTGTATCTTTGTCTTTACTATTTGTTGAACATGCCCCGAATATAAAAAGAGCAATCAAAATCCCCAGACTTCCCAGTACTGCTTTCCATTTTCTCATCATAACTTTCTCTCCTTCTTTCTTAAAAATTTTTGTTTTGGTGAGATTAGAAAACTAATTACAAATAAGAATGCCGCTGTTAAAACAATACTTGATCCTGCTGCTATGTTAAAACTATAACCAATGAACAAACCTAGCAATGATGAGCACGCTCCGACTGTCGCCGAAATAAATATCATAGTTTTTAAACTGTTTGCATATAAATATGCTGTAGCAGCTGGTGTAATTAACATTGCAACAATTAATATAGTTCCCACACTTTGCATAGCTGTTACTGCTACTAAAGTTAATAGAATCATTAATAGATAATGATAAAAACTGACATTCATCCCCATTGCTTTTGCCATTAATGGATCAAAAGAAGTGATTAATAATTCTTTAAAAAATAGAACAACTGTAACCAACACTAAAACAGAAACGCCAATTGTAATCCACTTATCAATATCTTGTACAGCTAAAATATTTCCAAATAAGATATGAAATAAATCCGTTGAGCTATTTGCAACTCCTATAAGGATAACTCCTAATGCTAAAAAAGAACTGAAAGTAATACCAATTGCTGTATCTCCTTTTATTACACTATTGCTTTTTATAAAAGTAATAATGATAGAAGCTAATAGACCAAATACAATCGCACCAATAAAAAAATTAATACCTAAAATATAAGAAATTGCTACTCCTGGCAAAACAGCATGAGAAATAGCATCACCCATAAGAGACATTCCTCTTAAAATAATAAAACAACCTACTGTTCCAGAAACAATCCCTATAACTACAGATGTAATTAGAGCATTCTGTAAAAAGTGAAAGTCATACAGACCATTAATAAAATTTTGAAGCATATTATTCCCCTTGTATATTAGAGTTAGGGTTTTAACCTTCCGGTTTTGATTGGATAACCCTATGAACCATCGTTATTTTAATTTGGTATTAACTCATTTCTTTTGAGATAATATATTTATTGGATTGAGAGGCTAAGCCGTTCCCCCCTCTCCAATAAATATAGTATCTCCATAGGCTTTTTTTAAATTCTCTTCATTAAATACAGATTCTACACTTCCGTGAGCAATTAGATTTCGATTCAAAAGAATAATATTATCAAAATACTTCTTTACCTTGCTTAAATCATGATGCACAATTAGCACTGTTTTTCCCTGATGTTTCAATTCTTTTAACGTATCCATAATTATTCGTTCACTAACTAAGTCTATCCCTACAAATGGTTCATCTAAAAATATGAAATCCGCATTTTGAGCAAGACATCTTGCTAAAAGTACACGTTGAAATTGTCCTCCAGATAATTCTCCTATTTGATGATTAGAATATTTTCCCATATCGACCTTTTCCAAAGCCTTTGAAACTCTTTGCCATTCTGCATTTTTAATTCTTTGAAAAACTTTCATTCCGGCATATGTTCCCATAGATACACATTCTTTTACTTTTATTGGAAAAGTAAAATCAATATCAGCTTTTTGCTCTACATATGCAATCTTCACCAGTTTTTTATTGATATCTTCATTATTAATGGAGACCTCTCCCTGATGAGGGATAATATTTAACATTGCTTTAAGCAATGTAGATTTTCCAGCACCATTTGGACCAATAATACCTGTTAAAGCACCTTCTTGTATTTTTAAAGAAATCTCGTTCAATGCTAAAAAATCGTTATAACAAACATTAAGCTTTTTCACTTCTAACATAACTTTCTCCTTCTAAATGATAATGATTATCACGATCATATGGTATACAAAAATTATATTTTAGTCAACCCTAAATTTTATAATTTAGATTTTTTTCTGTTGTTGAAGATTAGGATGTCAAAATTATTTGAAACTACTCGTATAGTAAATAGTAAGTAATTTTCAAAACACGAAGAAAAACAAAAAGAAAAAAGGAAACGCCGAAGCATTTCCTTTCAGTGATTTAATGAGAACAACACGATTTGACTTAGAGTCTCAAAAAGTCGAATAGGTACACTCATTTAAGTGTCTCCATTCGACTTTTTGGGGATGAGCTGGCTATTGAGGTCCGCTTACCCTATTGAATAAATACAAGATTGGGTATTTCTAATAAGTCCGCCCTTCATATTGGGGTGATCGGGGCGAACATGCCATCTTTTCATATACCACCTCCTCGACACTCAATAATCAAAGATTCTCGTTAATCTTCTTCGATGCTTGCAATGATGTTTTCAATATTCATATAACGAAAATCTTCTTGTTTGATATAAACGATCTGAGCGGTACATTTTTCCTTTTTGATGATTTCTTTTACTTTTTCCTCAGAACGTGCGACCTGCGGCGTTAAAAGTAAAACGTCATAGTCTTTATAATTCAGTTTTTCTTCAACGTTTCGGATCGTTGCATAATCTATCTCATACGATAGATTTTTGGCTCTGATCGTTTCAAGCATTTTTGATACGAGCAGCGACGCACTGATTCCGGTCTCGCAAATAATCAATAGATCCTTATGCATAATACCCTCCTGTTTTTAGCCTGCAAAGCCAATTGGTGAAAATGCCACATAAGTTAAAATAACAATGACTACCAATGCTATAGCAGTCACCTTGGTGTATTTCCAAGGCTCGATATCGACCTTTGTATCGAATGAGTTCAACACAAATTCTCCATCAGGTTTCAATTTGGAAACCACCATCAAAATGATAATGTCCAGAACGAATAATGCCGTCAAAACATAAAGGAAATGGATATTTTGGAAAAGCATTTTTGATAGTGCATACAAGACGATATGCACGGCAATCGTCGTTTTTGCCCCAAAAGCAGTTGCTTTTTTTGAATAAAAGGCAAAGAGAATGATCACGAGCAGCGGCATGTTGTATAGTCCATTGAATTCTTGAACGAACTGATACAATCCAGCCGGTGCAAAAGAAATGAATGGCGCTACGATAATGGAGATAATCCCCACAACGACCGTTACTGTTTTACCAGCACGAGCGATTTGCTTATCATTTGCTTTCTTATTGATAAGCGGTTTATAAAAATCCAGTGAAAACAAGGTCGATGTCGCGTTCAAAGCTCCCGCAAATGATGATAAGATCGCGCCAAAGATAACAGCGGCGAAAATACCAAAGATCATTTTAGGCAATACTTCACTGACTAAAAAAGGATACGCGTTATCTGGATTTGACATTAAACTATCGCCAAAAATATTGCGAGCGACGATCCCTGGAAAGACAAGGAATAACGCACCTAAGATTTTGAAGACGCCGACTAGGAAAGCGCCCTTTTGTGCCTCAGCTAAATTCTTGCCGGACAATGCTTTTTGGACGATCATTTGATTGGTACACCAGAAATACAGATTGTTAAACAGCATCCCTGTAAATAGTGTCGGCCATGGAACAACAGCCGAGTCGATCGATCCCACAGAGTTAAGCAGCCATGGCGTGTTTACCACAACGTGTTCGATCCCGCCAACAAAGCTGCCGTCACCAAGCTTCATTAAGCCTAAAATTGGGACCAGCAGACCACAAGCCAGCAGACCGACTCCATAAATGGAGTCACTATTGGCACTTAACGACAAGCCGCCGATCAGCAGATAGAGGATGCCGACAATACCAATTGCCATCGCTACAATTATGATCGCGACGATCGGCTGGACGCCCAGCAGCTCATCAATATGGAAGATCTTATTGAACACCAGCGATCCAGAATAAAGAACCACGGGTAAGAAAGAAGTCATATAGGTCACAATAAATAAGATCGAAATAATTCGTTTGGTAACCGTATCATAACGAATCTCGATGAAATCTGAGATTGTATTGATGCCGTATTTAAAATATTTTGGCAAGAATATCACAGCCAAAGCTACGATCGCAATCGTAGCAGTTACTTCCCAGGCCATTACTTCCATCCCTGCATGATAACTTTGACCATTTTGTCCGACTATTTGTTCGGTGGACAGGTTCGTCATGATGATCGTGCCGGCGATTGGCAAAGCAGTTAAGCTCCGCCCTCCCATGAAGAACCCTTCTGATCCAGAAGTATCGACACTTCTGGATCTAGAATAGGCAAATAACCATACACAGATGACAATCACTAGGAAACTGATTATAGAAAAAAGATTCATCGTCTAGCTCCTTTTCAATAGATTAAAGACCGGTGACCTCTCGAATGTAGCTTCTGGCTTTGACTGCATATTCAAATGGATTGGCTTTAGCCGGGTCCTGTTCTGCTTCAACTACGATCCAGCCTTCATAGTCGCTGGCATGGATTGCTGTCCAGATTGGAGTGAAATCAATCATCCCATCACCAGGAACCGTGAAGACGCCTTTCTTCACGCCGTTTAAGAAGCTGTCTTTTTCCTTTTCTACTTCTTCAGCCGTTTCTTGACGAATATCTTTGAAATGGATGTGTTTGATACGATCTTGATGACGGTTGTAAACCGCGATTGGATTTTCACCAGAAAAGACCAAATGTCCCGTATCGAACAATAATTTAACTTTGTCTGGATCAGTCATTTCCATTAAACGATCGATTTCTTCCGTCGTTTGAACGCCGGTACCCATGTGATGATGGTAAACGATCTCCATATCCTTTTCGTGGGCCAAATCCCCTAATTTTTCTAATCCTTCCGCCAGTTTTTTCCACTCTTCATCAGTGAAAACTGGTTTATCATCAAAGACTGGCGCTGTCATAATCCCTTGGATACTATGACCCTGCTCAGCTACTACGATGACTTTAGCGCCCATCGCATGTAAGAAATCCCGATGTGCTTTGAAGGCTTCGGCAGTTTCTTCAAAAGGTTTAGTTGTCAGAAACGCACTGAACCATGCACTGGCAACCTTTAAGCCGCGAATATTCAAATATTGTTCCAACACCTCTGGATCTTTTGGATATTTGTTGCCAATCTCTGTTCCGGTGAACCCAGCAAGGGCCATTTCACTGATACATTGTTCAAAGGTATTTTCACTACCAAGCTCGGGCATATCATCATTGGTCCACGCGATTGGTGCGATGGCTAATTGAATTTGTTTGGTCATATTCTCACACTCCTGCTTATTTTTTTAGTTGTACTAAACTCTTCGTATCGAATGATTCTTGACAAGCCAACGCGATCTTAGTTGATTGCAATCCATCTTCTGCATTAACCGCTGGTTGACGTTTTTCTTGAATACATGAGACAAATTCTTGGGCTTCACGAATGAAGGCTTCTCTGAATCGTTCTGGGAAGTTTTGTGAACATGGACGGATGATCCCTTGATCGTTCATGATCGTCACAAGATTTTTCTCAGGCGCTTGCGCTACCCGCAGCATTCCTTTGGTTCCCATGATCTCTGTTTCGACATGATAGCCATGGGCTGCGTTTCTGCCGGCAACTAGTAAAGCTATTGTTTTATCGCTCAGGCTCATCATTGCGGCTCCAGTTTCAAGCTCACCAGCCTGATCCAATTCTGGATACGCCGCATTTTTCCCAATCGCCCACACTTGATCGACTTCTTGGCCGGTAAACCAGCGAACCAAATCAATATCATGGATCGCCATATCTAAGAACAAGCCGCCGCTGTCGTTATTCATGGCAAATTTGACAAAGCTTTCCAAGCCTTCGCTCGGATCGATCCCATAACAACGAATCAGTGTGATTTCGCCGATTTCGCCATCTTCTACCATTTTCTTCGCATACTGATACGACTCATCATAGCGGCGCATGAAGCCTAACATGAAGACCTGTTCAGGATGCTCTTCGATGACTTTTTGGGTCTTTTTAATATCTTCAACTTCAAGGCCTAATGGTTTTTCAGTAAAGACATGCTTGCCATTTTCCATCGCCAAGCGGACTTGGTCACAGTGAAAGCCTGATGGTGAAACAATAAAGACTGCATCGATCACGGAACTTTTGACCATTTCTTCATAGCTGGAAAAAGTATGCTTGACGCCTAATTTCTTCTGTGCGAATGCTAATTCTGTTTCAACTAAACTGCACGCAGCCGTAAGCTCACAACAACTGACACCTGTTGCTAAATTTTGTGCATGTACTTTTCCTAATCTTCCTAAACCGACGATGCCTACTCTAATGTTGTTCATGAAATACCTCCGTTTTCTGAGAATTACTCATTGTATAGTGCTGGTCGTTCATCCATTTGAATCATTACTTTTGTTTTTGTTTCACGAGACTCATGACAAGCCATCATGGTGATCGCTGCTACATACCCATCCCAAGCGGTAGGACCGACAACCGCATCATTTTTGATCGAATCGATCCACAGCTTGAATTCATAATCATAGGCATCCAAAAAGCGGGTCTGCCAATCTGGTGAAACAGGTGTGTAATTTTTTTCTTCCGATTTAATTCGTGTATAGGCTGGGTCCGTCATTCCTACTTCTGCCGTTTCGAAAACCACATCACATTTAATATCGTAGCCAAAGCGGCAATTCACAAAGATTTCCAAATCAATCGTTACACCGGATTTTGTTTGAAAGATCAGCAGCTGCGGATCATGCAAATCGGCATGGGAGTTGCTGGTTTTTTTCGGCAAGATCATTTGAACAGATTCATAATCTTCATTTAGCAACCAGCGAAGCACATCAATCTCATGAATCGCGGTGTTGCTGATCGCCATCGGTGTTGTGTAGTTTTCATCTGCGCTAGGATTTCTATGGGCACAATGCATCATTAATGCTTCTCCGTATTGCTTCGATTCGATTGCTTCTTTCAGTTCAATGTAGCCGCGGTCATAGCGGCGCATGAAGCCAACCTGAACCAATTTCTTCCCATAAGCAACTTCCGCATCAACGATCCGGCGGCAGCCTGCTGCATCCATCGCTAATGGCTTTTCGCAGAAAACATATTTCCCATGCTTGATTGCTTCTAACACATACTGCTCATGGGTCGGGTCCCAAGAAGTCACAACAACGACATCCACATCTTCAGAAGCGATCAATGCTTCTCCGGTTTCAAAGAATTTAGCATCGACACGTTTGGCAACCTCTTTAGCAGCTTTTACATTGATATCTGAGACTGCTGTCACATAAGCCCCTTGTGTTTTCTGATTGATCCTGTCGATATGCTCGATGCCGATTGCACCTGTTCCGATAACGCCTACTTTTACTCTCAATTACTTATCCCCCTGTTCTGTTGTTTAAGCACACATAGTATGCGCTTACAAAATTATTCCTGTGTAGCTTTTATTCTTAAAAGGTAGAGCCCTCTCTTTGCTCCGCCTTTTACTACCCATAAGCTTGTACGTATAATTCCTTAATTTGACTATGACTAGGCACCTTTTTATTATTTTGCGGACTTCCGCTGGTCAACGCATCCGCGGCCATTTTGTCTAAGGCTGCCATAAACGCTTGCTGATCAATACCATAATCTCGAATCGTTGGGATCGACAGCTGCTCACAGAGCTCTTGGATTTTTTTAATCAGATAATCCGCAGCCTCTTCCAGCGATAAATCTTCGGCTGCCGGATAAATAAATCTGGCGATCGTCGCTAACTCAGTCTGAATAGCATCCTTTGAGAATTCAAAAAAGACCGGCAATAACATCGCATTTGATATCCCATGAGGAATGTGAAAAAGTGCCCCCACCGGTCGACTCATTCCATGAATCAATGTGACTGACGCATTCGAAAAGGCAATCCCCGCCTCCGTTGAAGCTAAGCTCATTTGTTCTCTGGCTTCAGTGTCGTCGCTATTTTCATATGCCTGAGAAAGCGTGTTCAAAATTTTCTTCATCGCTTCCAGTGAAAATAGTTGCGTTACTTCATTGGCTTTGACTGAAACATAAGATTCCAAAGCGTGACATAGCGCATCGACTCCCGTTGCCGCGGTTACTTTTGGTGGTACAGTTTTCGTAAAATCAGAGTCAACGATTGAGATCTGTGGCATGAAAACGAGATCCTTCATCATCATTTTGACTGCTGTTTTTGTATTGGTAATAACTGCCACATCGGTTACTTCCGAACCAGTTCCAGCAGTTGTTGACACTGCAATCAGCGGAATGCCCGCTTGCAGCTGATCAAAATTTCTTGCATGAATCGCTTCGAGACTTAATTGATTAGCAGCCAAAACGGCTACCACCTTGGCTGTATCCAGACAGCTGCCGCCACCAAAAGCAATGATATGATCACATTGATGCTTCTGAAAAAGCTTCAGCGCATCATAAACATTTTCTTGCGTCGGTTCGGCTTGAATGTCTGTATACTCCGCTAATTGATCATCTGTTTTTCCCAACAGCTCCTTGATCTTTTGAAGATGCCCGGTCTGTTCCATAACCGTATCACTAATGATTAACGGCTTGTTGCCTAGTTGTTCTGATTCTTCCATAAGAAATTGGATTGTTCCGCCGCCAATTCTTAAATTGGCAGGCATTTTCAGTTGAATATTCACAGAAAAAACCTCTCTCTGGCTTATAGCCTATAACAGAATCCTCGAAGCTCTTTAACAGAGCTTCGAAGCAAATCTTTAAATCTCACTTTGCGCATAACGTGCTGTAACAACTTTCCGATGGGTATAAAACTCAACACTGTCTTTGCCATTGGCATGCAAATCACCAAAGAAAGAGTGCTTCCAGCCTGAAAAGGCAAACCAAGCCATCGGTGCAGGCACCCCAAGATTGACCCCCAGCATCCCAGCATCAACATTTTCTCTGAAGTAGCGAATCGCTGATGCGTTGTTGGTATACAGACACGAACCATTCGCAAATTCAGATTCATTCGTCAGCTCAACGGCTGCCATCAAATCTTTTACCCGCACGATTGATGCGACCGGGGCAAAAATCTCATCCTGCCAGATCTTCATATCCATCGTGACATTATCAAAAATCGTTGGTCCAACAAAATAGCCTTTTTCTGGAATGTTTTCGCGACCATCTAGTACCAGTTTCGCTCCTTCATCGACCCCTTTTTGGATATAGTCAAAGGTCCGCTGCTGTGCATCTTTTCGAATCACTGGTCCTAAAAAGACCCCTTCGTCCAAGCCATTGCCGATCTTGATCGCTTTTGCCGCAGCCTTAAATTTTTCAACAAACTGATCCGCGATTTCCTCTTCCAAAACAATGACGGAGGCTGCCATGCAGCGTTCACCAGCAGAACCAAAAGCTCCGCCAATAAGGTCCTTGACTGCCCGATCAATATTGGCATCTTTCAGCACAACAACATGATTTTTCGCTCCAGTCAACGCTTGTACCCGTTTTAGATTTTTTGTTCCTTCACGGTAAACGTATTCACCGACATTTTTTGATCCTACAAAGCTGATGCCTTTTACCAGTGGATCTTGCAGCAATGTGTTGACAACATCGTGGGCACCATAGACAACATTAAAAACACCGCTAGGAAAGCCTGCTTTTTCAACCAGCTCAACAATTTTCTCCATCAACAATGGTGTTTTTTCTGAAGGCTTCAGCACCACCGTATTTCCTGCCGCCAGAGCCATCGGGAAGATCCAGAAGGGCACCATCATTGGAAAATTAAACGGTGTGATCCCTCCGATTACTCCGATTGGGTAACGATAATTCGTGATCTCAATATCAGTCGCCGCTGTTGATAAAGAATCTCCCATCATTAAATTGGTGATTCCCGCTGCGTGCTCCACATTTTCGATTCCTCGTTGAACTTCTCCCAGTGACTCGGACAATGATTTCCCATTTTCCAGCGTGATCAAACGCGCCAATTCACTTTTATGATCTGTTAAAAGCTGATGCAGCTTGAACAGATAACGTCCGCGAACAGGAACAGGAACTTTTTTCCAAGTTTGAAACGCAGCATCGGCAGCTTTAACTGCTTCGGCTGTCTCTGCTTTGCTAGACAACGGTACATTCGCCAGCGCTTCTTCTGTAGCCGGATTCATTACTTCTTCAAACTCTGTTGAGCGACTAGCGACCCAACGACCATCAATATAATTTCTTAAAAATCTTGTCATTTATTTTCCTCCTAAAAACCTAACTAAACCTAACTAAACTTTATGTATCTAACAGCTTAATAACTACTTGCGCTGCAAGATCCATTCGTGTTTCTTTTCATTGTGGAATTTCCAAATTCGCTCAGGTCCCGCCATCACATTTAAATAGTAGGAAGTATACCCGTCAGGTACCCCAACTGGATGATAGCCCTTAGGAACTTCGACGACATTTTGATGCTCTACCGTCATCGTTTCATCTAGTGAACGATCTTCCGTGTAGACCCGCTGGAAAACAAATCCCTGCTCTGGATCAAGCTCATGGTAATAAGTTTCCTCTAAAAAAGACTCATGTGGCAGATTCTCTTGATCGTGCTTATGAGGAGGATAGCTGGAAAAATTACCGCCCTCGGTATAAACTTCGACGACCAGCAGGCTGCTGGCAGTATCGACATTATCCGGTAAAATGTTGTGAACAAGTCGTTTATTCTGATAGAGTCCACGTTCTTCGACGGTATTATCCTCCGCGCGAATCACACTTATCGGCAAAGCTTTTTTCGCTGGTGAATAGCAAAGCGCCAATCGGACATTGTCTGTAGTTGCCACAAGTTCAAACGAATGCTCCGCCGGAAGATAAATACTGTCGGTTGGAATTTTTTCAAAAACAGATTCTCGTGTTCCTAAATCTTCATACCAAGTGTCTGCTGCTTTAACCTTAATTTTTCCAGTCAAAATGACGATACAGACCTCCTGTTGACTGCCGGTTTCCTTGTAAGAAGCTCCCTTTTCCAGCTCCAAAATCTGAAATTCGATATAACTCAAAGCAGAATTAGACTGCCGAATATTTTGGATTTGTTTTACTCCAGGTGCCAGTTCTTTGTTTAATGGTTGATGCTTCAATGTCTTTTCCAATCAATCCACTCCTTATTTTCAATCACAAAAAGCAATATTTAATACTTTCTGATAGTGGCAAGTTTCGCTTGTTTGGCTTTGTAAGCCTCCTGCATGGCTGCTTTACCCGATACCTCTGAGATACCGACGTTCCACCAGCTGCCGTCGTAGCCTTCTGTCATGGTTTTAGGAAGTACCTTTATCTCAATCAACGTCGATCGCGTTTGCTTCTTCGCATCCTCGACCGCTGCTTGTAATTCTGCAATCGAGCTTACACGATACGTTTTTGCACCATAGCCTTCAGCAACTTTGGCGTAATCGATGTTCATGATCTCGTCCTTGGTATTTCTGAATTCGGTTCCTTGGCTAGCTCCGCCATTATCCATCTGTAAATTATTGATACAGCCGAAACCAGAATTATCGAAAAGTACAATGTTGATTTTTTTATCATATTGCAAACTAGAAACCAGCTCGCTATGCAACATCAAGAAACTGCCATCGCCTACTAAGGCATAGACCTCTTGTTCTGGTCGAGCCATTCTTACGCCCATCGCACCAGCGATTTCATAGCCCATACAAGAATAACCGTATTCCAAATGATAGGTATTCTCCTTCACAGGGTTCCATAAGCGCTGCATATCCCCCGGCAATGAACCGGCTGAACCGATCACGATCGCATCCTCATCAACAAAATCATTTAAATGAATGAAGACCTCTGTTTGCGTCAAATTCGTAGCCAACGCATCAGCATATTCATTCAAGATTTCTTGAGAAAAATGATCTTTGATTTCTGGCGTAAAATCTTTACGCTTAAAATGCGCGGCTTTTAACCGATTTCGCTCACTGATCCATTCTTCCTTCAGTTCATCGATCTTCTCGCCATAGGCGGTTTGGTAACCTTCGATCATTGGGGCAAGCTGCTCCAAGGTCGCTTTCGCATCACCAACCACTTGAAAGGCTTCCAGCTTAGCGGCCTGTTGTCTGCTTACGTTAATATTCATCATTTTCGCTTGTTCAAAATTAAAAATACTTTTAGAAGCTGAGGTAAAATCAGTGTAGCGTGTGCCGATCCCTATGATCAGATCCGCTTGCTGCACAGCTTTATTAGCAGCCGAAGTTCCCAAAATCCCCATTCCGCCGAGATTGTTTTTAAAATCCCACGAAACAGTCGATTTACCTGCGTGCGTTTCAACTAGCGGAATCTGACAATCTCTTGAGATTTGCTCAAGAATCTCACCAGCCTCCGAATATTTGCAGCCGCCTCCTACGATGATGACAGGTCGTTTACTGGCCTTTATTCGTTGACTCGCTTCAGCAAGCTCACGAGCGGTCGGAATCCTGCGATCAATATAATGTACTCTTTTTTTGAAAAATTCCTCCGGATAGGCATAGGCTTCTGCCTCCACGTCCTGCGGCAAACAAATCGTTGCCGGACCCATCGTTGCCGGGTTCGTCATGACTTCAAAGGCCCGCAATAACGCGGACATCAACTGCTCTGGTCGATTGATGCGGTCCCAGTAGCGAGAAACCGCTTGAAATGCATCATTTGTCGAAAAGGCTACACTGCTTGCATGTTCCAGCTGCTGCAAGACCGGATCAGGCTGACGTGTAGCAAACGTATCCGCCGGTAAAAAAAGTACGGGGATATTATTTGCGAATGCCGTACCCGCTGCTGTTAACAGATTGGCCGCGCCCGGTCCAACAGATGTTGATACGGCAAAAATTTTCTTGCGTAAATTCTGTCTGGCAAAGGCAGTAGCCGCATGGGCCATTCCCTGCTCATTTTTTCCGCTATAACTTTTCAAATGTCCGGGCTCTAATTCCAGCGCCTGACCGATCCCCAAAACATTTCCGTGACCATAGACATGAAAGATACCTTCAACATAAGGCGTTTCTTTGCCGTCGATGCTGATGTATTGTTGATTCAAAAATTTTAGTAATGCTTGTGCTGTTGTTAAACAAACCGTCTTTTCCATTTTTTTCACCTTAAATCCGAGCGATCATTTCGCCGTATATTTCTTTCTCCAATGTAATAAAATCTTTTACCTCCTGAGTCGTCGGTAAAGAATCTGAACAGTTATTGCTTTTGACCATCATTGATGCTTCCGCTGAGCCAAACTCTAAACAATCGATGATCTCCCAGCCTTCGAATAAACCGTATAAGAAACCCGAGCCGTAACCATCTCCGCCGCCAAAGCCTTTGCGTGCTTCCACCGGAAACGGCTTGATTGAAAACTGCTGCTGATCGGCCGTATAAGCAGTCGATCCTTTCATTCCATGTTTGATTACGACAATCTCAGCACCACAACTGTGCCAAAAAGCAGCGCTTTCATTATCTGACATGTTAGGCTGGATCAACTTCTCAGTTAGATCGAACTCTTCTCTTGAACCCATGATAATGTCTGATTCCTTAGCAATCATCGAATAGTAAATTGAAATATCATCGTTGTTCTTCCAGTTATAAGCACGGTAATCAATATCAAAAATAATTTTGACATTATTCCTTTTCGCCAGCATCACTGCCTTGATTACGGCTTCTCTGGACGGGCTCTCTGCTAGTGCAGTTCCTGAGATTAATAGTGCTTTTGACCGTTTCAAGTAGTCCTCATCAATATCCTCAACGCTAAGCTGCAGGTCTGCGGCTTGATTTCGATACATCAAAATATTACTTTCCTTTGATGAGAGCATTTCGGTAAAAGTCAGCCCCAGCTTTTCACCATGCTGCGCTTTGCTGATCTGAGACGTATCGATGCCTTGTTCATTGAAATAATCGATCACATATTCGCCAAACTGATCGTCCGAGACTGTTCCGATAAAACCAGCTTTCATGCCATGTTTAGTAACACCCACAGCAATATTGGCAGGAGATCCGCCCACAAATTTTTCAAACATATGGACCTTTTTCAATGGTTTAAACTCTTCTTTGACTTGATCATTGTAGGCAGGATTAAAATCAATAGCGACTCTTCCTAAAAGCAGCAAGTCAAATTCTTTTGATTGGTCAAACTTTATATAACTCAATATATCCACCTCTTTATCCGTTCTTCTATTTCTGAGGCAAGTATAGCACGCCAAAACAAAGCGTGCAATATTTATTTTAGAACGCAATATTGCGTGCTGTTTGAAAATGACGGCAAAAAAAACGTGAATCGCCTTACATCACGATTCACGCCTAGATTAAATATTGTATTTTGTCTTAATAATTATATCAGTAAATAGCGCATCTTTTGTAACCGTTTTATTATTTTGCAGCTGATTCGCTAACATCAGTAATGAACGATAGCCTTGAACAAATCCATCTTGATCGATTAGAAAATCAACCTGATCGTTTTTCAGCATCTCGATATTGTTCTTAGTCAAATCATAAATGATTACAAAGGGCCGCTTGCTTTCATCGATTTTTTCCAACGCTCGGGCAATTCCCGCTTGTCCGCCAGAAAAGACGACTACGCCATCTAAGTTTGAATAATTCTCCAAGGTGTTGCTTAAAATCTTTTCAACCTCAGCACTCGAATCAAAGCTGCTCTGAACACCCGTCAGCTCCAGTTCAGGAAACGACTCTTTCAATTCTTCAACAAAGCCTGCCACCCGTAAGCTGTTGACGCTATTTCCAAAGTAGCCGGTAATCGCTAGAACCTTGCCCTTTCCTTTTGTCAGCATACCTAACAATCCCGCAGCCGTTTTTCCGCTTTTGAAGTTGTCCATCCCAACAAAACACTGTCGATTCGTACCAAGAATATCCGAATTAAAGGTAATGATGAGGATGCCTTGATCGGTCAATTGATTAATTTTTTCTCTGATACCATCACTATCTACTGGCATGATCGCGATCCCTTTTACTCCAAGCTCCACCAATCGATCCAACGCCTGCAGCTGGGCCGCTTCATCGACCCCGTCTACCTCTTCTAAAAAACAATCAATGTTTCGCTTTTTTAAATCCCCGATAATAGATTCCAGACCTGATCGGATCGGAATCATAAAAGAAGATTTCGCCAATTGAGTGACAATCCCCAGCTTGAGCGTTGTCTCTTTTATGACCTTCTTTTTCTTTGGAACATAGTTCATTTCCTTGGCGATTGCTCTGATTCTTTCTGCAACCTCAGGATTGATCCTTCCTCGATCGTTCAATGCCCGATCCACTGTCCCCCTTGACACTCCTGCTTTCTCAGCTATTTCTTTAATTGTACCCGCCATCTTGCCTCTCCTTTTTTCCTATTGTGTTTATTTTATCACAAAACTTAAGAAAACCACCGGAGAATGAATTCTCCGGTGGACTTTTTGTATGATTAACCTTCTTATTGAACATCACTGATCTTAAACTCTATTCCAAGGGCGTTTCTATAATATTCTGGATACATCTCCTTCCCACATTTTTCACAGGTAAATTGGGGAGGATTGTTCGGATCATTTGCAATATCTGCATCATCTAAAAATTTTACTACATCCATTGGGATTGATTCTTTTTCACCACAACTTAGACATATAAATTTCACGTTGGCGTTCCCAATCCCAGCGAATTGCTTTAAAAGTTTTTTCTTTTTCTTCTTCATACTGTTGCCTGAATTCTTTTTGGTCAATTTTTCGATTCTCCTCTCGCATAAACCGCTTTGCATGGTTATCTTTCGCATATTTAATAACTAACCGTCCATTTTTGCGCACACTCATCCCAACGAATTCATAGTACTCACCGCAACAAGAACATTCTAAGGGATTTTCACCAAATTCTTCGGTTATTCTTTCTTCCCAGGATTTTGGTCTTAAGGCCTCATTCAGATTGATAAACAGCTTTTTTACTCGTTTCTGATACTCCTTCATGACCTTTTTCATTAATGTTTTGATTCTACGACTATAGATTCCATAGCGACGAATCGTTTTGAAATTCTTATTTTGAATATGGCGAATCAGTGCAGCTATGAATTCGTCTATACTCATGGTCATCGTCTCTTTAGTATTCGTTCGTTTGTCCATGTAGTTGAACATGACAGTGTCGCCATCATACATTAAGATTCGGCTTAATGCGATCGGGCCACGCTTCATATAACGACTGATGTATTGGAGTAGTGACTTTAGATTTGTCCTGCTCCTTTTAGGAGCATTTACGTAAAACCCTTCTCCATTGTTCTTGTACGCAGCTTGTAATCTTGATTGAACTCTTTGCTTGTCCCACTCACCTAACGTTCGTCTAATTAGTTTCAATACAGCATTTTTCCAGTATTTTCTTAACATAGAAAAAGGTAAATAATCGTATTCTTCCCAACTTCCATCTCTTGTTAAGCCACCCATAGTAACAACCATATGAACATGCGGATTAAATTCTAGTTTTGATCCAAAGGTGTGGATTGTAGCTACTATACCTGCCTTCACCTTTCTTTTCTCAAAATAGGCAAGAATAATTTTTGCGGCTTCATCCATTAGTCCTTTCAGTAAGGAATCTCGATAGTTTTCCATCATAAAGATTTCCCGTAACCCCTCATCGATCGTAAAGATTACGTGCCGATGTGTCACTTTAAACATATCATTCGCCACAACCGCTGACCACCTTTGGCTTTCACCTGTTGCACACGTTGGACAGAACTTTCCACGACATTTCAAGGGAACAAACTTTGTTTGATGACATCCCTCGCAGACAAACAGTCGGTATCCTTTTTGAATATCTCCACAATATCTAAACTTGTTTACTTCCCGTTTGACGACTAGCCGAATCTTTCGCCCGTATTTCTCAACAAAGTTATCCCAATTATGGTGTTCGTCAAAAAAGATTGCTTCGAGAATATTCGCTTTCATAGTAATATTTTACTTGTTCAAAAACAAAATGAAAAGGGCTAAAAGACTGGTAGTGCAGCCTTTTTAGCCCTTAACTTTTTATACTTTCTTTACTGTCTAAAAAATATGCGGCGCACAGAACGCGCCGCATATCGGACTAAGTTTTATTCAAATTTGTCTTCGCCAACACAATTTGACGAAGAGCCTTTTCTTTCAGGAAGACTTCGGTAATTTTTAGGAGTTCTACCTATTCTTTTAACCGTTTATTCTCTTTTTCTAAGCGTGTAATTTCATTTCTGCGAATGGATTTCATGACTTCCTCTACCGAGAAAAGTACGTTATCCATATTTTTCAACTTCTTGAACTCATCAATACACGCTATTAGAGCGAGCTTCTAGCTATAGACTAACTTCTTTAACAGAAAACCCTTCTTCCGTTACCAGTTTTACAGCGGTAATTTTAAATATTTCATCAAATGAACGTCTTGGCATAATCCAGATCTTCGCTTTCTCTTAATTTGGTGTCAATTTTAGTATAACCCGTCCAACTTATTTTTTAACTAAGTGCCCGGTTTTTCTTGACAACTCCACCCAAAAGTTAGATTTTTTGGTCTAAGTTTTAGGGTCGCTTCATTACTAGAATTCAACAAGAGATGTTTTTTATTTTATTTAAATTATGGGGTCAGTTTCCATTTGATTACAAACTTCTTTGTTTTCTTTTTTTAAACGCAATAATAAAGGTTTTAATTTCAGCCTTTTTAATTAGAAAATCAATTTTCCCAAATTATTTTCTTTAGCTTTCTTAACGATTTCTGTCGCAACTACCACATCTAATACAGCCGAACCAACTGTTTTGAAGATCGTGATTTGTTCTCCACTTGTCCGACCGATCAATTCTTCATTGATCAGTTGGCCTAGTTCCCCATGATAGCTGTCTCTTTGAATATACCCATCTTGCAGCGGTGAAATGAAGTCCCCAGCTTCTTTTAGAACACCGTCCATGGTATCAAAAATAACAACATCTGCGGCTTTGATTATTTCTCGTGGAATTTCACACATTTCCGGTGTGTAAGCACCGACTCCATTGATGTGCGCACCTTTTTTGACCCACTCAGCAGAGAATGTCGCACGTTTTGAAGTGGTCACACTTGTAATGATGTCTGCTCCTTCAACGCATTCTTGACTGGTTTTTGTTGGGCGCATCGTTACAGAAAATTGTTGCATCATTTTTTCAGCAAATTGGCTGGCACGCTCAAAATCAATATCAAAAATCCGAACTTCTTCTAATTTACGAACGGTCAACATTGCTTCTAATTGTGACTGTGCTTGTCCGCCGGTTCCAATCAGCGCGCCAATTTTAGCATCTTCTCTTGCAAGAAGTTCTGTTGCTGCTCCTTGAACAGCGCCTGTTCTTAATTGTGTCAAATAAGTACCATCCAAACAAGCGGATACCATACCCGTTTCTGGATCCAATACGATCATCGTTGCTGGTACACTTGGTAAGTTTTTCTTGATGTTTTCAGGATACACGGAAACGATTTTGACACCTAGCGCGCCTTCGCCACCTTCTACATAAGCAGGCATATATAAGCTTTGTCCGTTGCTTTTTGGCACATCGATATTGGTGCGAAGAGGCACACTTGCCTTTCCTGCTGAATACAATGACAGTGCTTTTTTGTCCGCATCGATGGCTTCTCTCATTGAAAAACTTTTGATAATATCTTCTTTTTTAAGAAATAACATTTGAATCGCTCCTTAATTAGCTGCTGTAACTTTTTTTAATTGACTGCCCAACATCGTATATGCACTGTATAGTAAGACCAAAATCACGATCCATTTCAGGATATAGGTATCTAAAGATTTGACTAGGAATACAGCGACCAATACCCCCAATACACCGAAGGTTGAAGTAAAAAGTGTGATTTTTCTGCTGTATTCATTAAATTTAATGAATTGAACACTGCCGATCGGTACTGAGAAGGTACAAGCCCCCATCATAATAGGAAAGGCTGCAACTGGATTCAAGCCTAGCAAGTAGACAGTTACCATCGTTAACGCATAAGAACCAATGCCGATATTGTTCAATGCACCATAGACAAAGAGTAAAAATCCTGCCAAGATTAATTTTCCGCCATACAATTCACTGGCTGTTCCGTTTGATGGAATCCAGTTCATTTGTCCTGCAAAAATCAACAATGCAGCAATGACCAATCCTATGCCGACAAACAGTTTGATCGTTTTCTCTGGTAACTTCACGACAAATCTTGGTCCTAAATATGCACCGATAATTTGGCAGATAATACAAACAGCTAGTGTCTTGATCCCTACGTTGATGGCAGTGATGTAAGACAATGCCATGACGGCTACCGGTACTACACATTGGGTATTCAACGTTCCGGGTAGTTTTTTCATGCTGACCCATTTCAACTTTGGATAAAGGACGGTTCCGATAGCAAAGTCGGAAACGCCAAATGTTGAAAGAAAGAAGATGATAAATGACGTGAAGGGCAACAGACGCATATCCCCTGGTTCTTCTTTGAAATTTTGTTTGTTTTTGAAAAGGTCTCTTAGAAAGTAAATAATAAAATATAGATTGATTGCGACAATTAGTGTCAGCAAAATATTCCGAATCATAAAAAATTCCTCCTACTAGTAAATCTTTCTGATTCCCTCAAAGCCCTCACCATATTTTGCTTTAAGTTCTTCAGGAGATTCTGCAATCACTTTTAGTGTATATGCATCATGTTTGACATATTCTTTTGCTAGATTGACCATGGCGTGGTTTTTTGTCCAAGTGACATCGGTTGATTGCAGTTCTTCGTTAATGGTACCAAACACGACTTCTTGCTCATCGGCGACGATGTTGATCCATCTTGCTCCAAAGTCAGCAAGTTTGTCTGTTTCAAAACCATGAATATAATACTTTTCTAAGGGAAGATCATATTCATGGGTAGAACTGAATAAAATCAGTACAAACTTATCAACTCTTTTTTCAGCTTGCTGCAATGCCTTTAGTAGTGAATCCGTGAAATTCTCATGCCAAACTTGAATGAGCAAACTTTCTTTTGCGTTTTTCACCAAATGCTCTACTTTATCCAGAACATACTCGATACCATCAACTTTCCACAGCATTTCTTCTTCATCTTTTTCTTTGATCATCCCTAGATTCTTGGTAAGAAAAGAAAGATCATTTTTAACACTTTTTTCTAATTTCTCTAAAAACTCATTTGCCGAGATGGCATGATAAAGTTTAGGTTCTGATTTATTAACGACAATCAAATTCTTTTTTAATAGTTTTTCCAAAATATTATATACTTTCGAGCGTGGCACACCTGAGATTTTACTTACTTCATATCCTGTAAGATTACCTTTTTCTAATAGTGTGGTATACACTCTTGTCTCCATCTCTGAAAAATCATATTTTTTCATGATTTGAATAATCGTTTCCATTGATTAATCCTCACTTTATTTTTAGTAGCTACTACGGTAACAACTATAAATTCTTTTTGATTATCTGTCAAGAGTTAGTTCAATAACACACATATAATAATTAGCTTAAAAACAATCTTTTTATTAAAAAGAAACATTATAATATGAATGTTTGTGAAAAAATAATACAACTTAGTCATTCTTTACAACGATTTATAGAAAAACAACCTCTTTAAATATAAAAGGTACGGGTTACTGATTACTTGTAAATCTTTACGTTCCAGTTTTATTCTTTCTAAAAAATATACTCACTTCTTTTCTTAGACTTCTTTTTTTGATTCTCCTCTTTATGGTCTTGTCCTTTTTTGCCTTCAAAATATTTAAATAAACCCCTTTCAAAAGCATTTCTAGGTTTTGGACAATAAGGAATGACTTTTTTCTTCATATAAATACCTCATTTAACTATTTGATATCATCACATTATCAAAAAAAATAGGTTTTTTATTAAAACTATCTTGACCTTTCGGGAGATTTCACTGTGATTTATTTTTATTCCCATACTTTTTTCGTTGGTCACTTTCGTATACCTAATCTAAGCGATCATCGGCGACGGTGCTTTTACAACGAATGGCAGGACAAAACAAGGGGCGGAAAAACTTTTTTGCCTATTTCATAAAAAACTTTTTCCTACAGCAATCCCTTGTTTTGTCCTACCACACGTTGTGAACCCAAAGCACGCCGACGAACGCTTAGCTATACGAAAATGACCTCCAAAAACAAAAAAGTGAGGTGAATAGAAACAAAAAGAAATTGAAATCTCCCAAAATGTCGTCCGCCTCGGAGACAACTTGCTGCTGAAAATGGTTGGTTAATTCATTTAAGTATTAAATAAGATAAATCATCAAATTAATCGGAAAAATAGCATGATTGGCCTTATCAAAAATAAACTGTAAAAACTTATATTTCTATGAGTGGTGGAACAATGCTAATACCAAATTAATTTATCGATTACCCACCTGCACAAACCAAAGATAGCATTATTAGGAAACGAATCAATCAGCGAATCCAGCATTATAATGAGGATACTAAAAATAAAGTTTTCATAATTATAAATCCGCCTTCCTACGAAAGGCACCAATGAGGTGATGAAAACCTTAGAGCGCTTTCTTTCTTTTTTTATTCCGTGTTACCCTTTCCTTGCAGGTCCCTGGTACACTACAGAACCCGAGGAGGTGAGTGGCGGGGCTGTATAGCGGCAACCCCGCATAATTATATGGTGTCGGTCATCCGTTAAGGCATCAATGAATGGCGCAAACCCGTAGCCCGTAAACTTATCTCTTCCGAAGTTGACTCGATTTCGCCGGATGACCAGTCCCTACCAAACCTGTACTATTTTTTTACAGGAGGTTGCTATGTTCAAAATCTTTCGTAAAAATTGTTGTGGCTTGGATGTCCACAAAACGTGGATCTATGCGTGTATCGGAATCACAGATGCGAATGGTCGTACAGTGTATAAGCAAGCTCGCTTCTCTTCCTTTACAAAAGGTCTCAATGAATTAGCTGAATGGCTTGCTAAATACAACTGTAAGGATGTGTGTTTGGAATCTTCCGGTAAATTTTGGATTCCTGTTTTTAATATTCTTGAAAAAACTTGTTTTGTCACACTGGCTCATCCGAAGTACACCAAACCCCAGAAAGGAAATAAAACAGATCGCAAAGATGCAAAAATGGATTTGTGATCTCTTTATGTGCGACATGATCAAACCCAGTTTTATTCCTGGTCTTGAAATCCGCCAGCTTCGTGATCTAATGCGTTATCGGACGAAACTGACCAACATGAAAACAAGTGAAAAGAATCGTGCTTTAAACTGCTTAACCGTTTCTAATCTGAAACTAGATGATGTTTTTAGTGATGTGTTCGGAAAATCATCCACTTCTATCATCCAATACTTGTTAGAACATCCCGGTGAATCATTTGATGTTCGACCATTTATCCATGCCCGTTGTAAAACTCCCGTTGAAGAAATCCAAGCGGCAGTTGAGGGGGCGATTTCTGTACCTCAAGCGATTAAGCTTCGCCAATGCCTCAACCATATTAACGAGATTGAGAAGCATCGAGAAGAGATCAATCTAGAGATTCAAGCTCTTGCAGAACCCTTCTCCCCTGTTTTGGAACTACTTCGTACCATACCGGGCTTAGACACTCAGCCAATAACAGCGATTGCGATTCTTTCAGAAATAGGACCGGATATGTCCGTGTTTCCAACTTCGAAACACTTTATTTCTTGGGCTGGATGCTGTCCAAGAAACGATCGCAGTGCCCGACGAACAAAATCAACACGTATCTCTCGTGCAGGGCAGTCGTTGAAACCGCTACTTGTACAGATTGCCAATGCTCTTCTCAGATCCAAAGAACATCCAGAATTTAAAAATCGCTATCGTAGAATCAAAGCGAATCGTGGACACAAGAAAGCTATCATTGCTATTTGTAAGATGCTCCTGACCGCTATCTGGAATGTCTTATCAAAGGTGGAACCCTATTCTGCTAAAGGATATCTGGAGCCAAAACCTGCGAAAGAAGAGAAAGTTCTGACGCAATCCCAAGCTCTGGACCTTTTAAGAAAACGCGGATATACCATTATAGATAGTGCTTAAACCAAAGTTACGTTGATTCTTCCTAAATAGACTCGTTGTCTTCCATTTCAAAAATTTTGAAAACGGTAGGCTTATTTAGTGTACCGTTCTTCAGGTATCTTCAAATAGATTTATTTTCAAACTTATTTCCTTTCTTCTTTTACTCTCCTATAGCTTAGCATTTAAGTGGGCACTCGTGTCACCTTGCTAGATAGCTATGAATGCCGTAATAAGCCTCCTAGTATATAGGCAGACTGCCAATTATAACTGATTCAATCCACATTATGATAAAATCCACCTTTTCGTTTCATATGTGTTGAAATATCACATATGTCAAAAGTGCACGAGTCTTTTCATTCAGTGCTTTGTAAATACTCAAAATTATTCCTTTTCACTTTAAAAAAAAGATAATTAGTACAAAATCAGAAATGAGGAAAGTATTAGGATGGACTAGAAAGGAGTTGTTGAATTTGTTGCAACAGATTGGTCATTTATCAATTAAAAATTAGGTGAAGTTTTATTCATCACTGCAGCTGCTGTTTCCCAGAGAATAAAACGTCTAGAAGAAACTGGTCAGTTACTGTATTATCAAGCAGCAATTGACTACGAACAAGCTTGATTACTAACCAAAGCGTTTATCCACCTGTTGATTAAATCAAATCAAAAATCAGGTTTTTATACGTTCATAAAAGCAATCTCCAGTGTACTCGAATGTGACTGTATCATAGGTCCTTATTCGATGTTAATCAAAATGGGGTTTCCTTCTACCGAATCATTGGACAGTTTTATCAATGATTTATCAAAGTTTGGACGAACCAACACCCAAATCGTTTTCTCGACTCTTGTTTCCTTAATGGTTTATCAGTTCTGGAATGTTTATCATGCGCTTTTATTAAAATAGAAAAGAGCTTTTTTCATGCGACAAAGCAGTGATCATTTATTGGCACATGCAATCTTTGTGGATCCATTTTTTGAAAATACGATATTTAGTTTTGACCCAAAAATCTTTAAATACGTATTTGATAATTTATCTTAACAACCAGATAATTTTATTCAGCACCGTATTATCTATATTGAATTCTCGGAATCAAGATAAATTTTTTTCCGTTTTTGTTTCTTTTTTAATCTTCTTCTTGTTATTAATAGTGATTAGGATGATATTCCTATATTGATCTTTGATAATTAGATATAATTTTTGAATAACGTTCCCTGCTATTCGAGCTAGAAATACAAGTACGCCATGACCTAGTTAGCGACAACTACTTAGAGATTTCTTTTGTTCTGGGACAACAAAATGCCATGACAATAGCAGTAAATAATGATACTTCCGTAAGGCTCGCCGTAAACTGGGGAGAGGTGAAATTCCTATGTGCTTACCCAAAGCGGTTCAAAAATTTTAAACTATTATTTTAGGAGATGATTTTATAAAATCGAAAGCCTACTTGAATAAAAAACAAGCCTGTGAATTTCTAGGAATTGATAATAATACTTTAGATAAGTGGATTCGTGTATATAATTTTCCAGTAATAAAAATTGATGGCGTAGTTCGCTTTGACGTAGAGGATATCAAAGATTTCATGAATACATTCAAAAAAAATTGAAATTTTCTTCTCGTCACATATACTATAAATAGCGAAATGTACTGCCTTACTTTTTAAAGGAGTGAGGAAGTTTGCCTACAAAGCTTTCAAATGGGAAATATAAAACTAATCTGAGGTATCCAAAAAAATTCAGAGAAATCACTGGAATTGCATCAGAGAAGTATCAAAAAGTATTTCCAACTAGGCAATTAGCTATTAAGGCCGAAAGGGAAATGAAAAAGAAGATTGAAACAGTTTTAAGAGAGGAGAATGCAAACTCACTAGAATTGAAAGGAAAAATAAAATTTAAAGATTTTTATGAATCAAAATGGCTTCCTAGATATGAACTAGGTCAAACTACTAGGTCAAACAGGGCTCCAAGTAATGTAACAATTAGTAATACTAAGGATATATTCCGATTGCACATCCTTCCAATGTTTGGTGAATATGCAATGAATTATCTGAATTCAAATACTGAGATAATATCAGATGAATTAACAAAGAAATCGAAAGAATACGCAAATATAAAAATTATCAAAGGCTATGTTCGCTCTATGTTTGATATTGCCGAAATACTATGTTATATCGAATTCAACCGAACTACCAAAATTATTCAATGTATTACCGCGCCTAAGAAAATGGCTTTAGAAGAAAAAAGGATAAGGGAAGGGAATCAAGCATTATCATCAGAAGAGCTGACTGATTGGATAGAAGCAGTAAACAATGACTTAAATAATCACTTGCTTACACTTCACGATTACACACTTTTCATGCTTACCTTATATCTAGGTGATAGAAAAAGTGAGACTTATGCTCTGCAATGGAAATATATTGATTTTAATAAAAATACGGTTCGTCTCAAATATGCTTTAGATAAATATCAAAGAAAGACACATACAAAAGGTTGGAAAGACACCGTTATTCAGGCACCAGAAGTTGTGATGACATTATTAAGAGAATGGAAATCAGCTCAGGCTGAACAATTGTTGAAACTAAAAATTATACAAACACCTGACCAGTACCTCTTTACCTATTCCAAACCTTCTGGAGAAGTAAATTGTCCTGTTCACGCTGACTACTTAAACTATCGAATCAATGCAATAAAAAAAAGGCATCCTGAATTGGCTCAATTATCTCCACACAAACTTCGTCATACCTATGCAACTATAGCTAGGGAAGGTGGAGCAAATATGAATCAAATCTCTAATGCTTTAACGCACTCGGATATTTCTACTACAAAAATATACGTGAACACACCTGACGTAGTTGATAAATCTGTTTTTGAAGCATTTCAAAAAGGATTGAATAAGTGTGATTAACATGTGTTCTCAAATGTGTTCTTATTATAAAAAAAGACACTTTCCAAATAATTGAAAAGTGTCCTGAAATATTGATATAAAAAGAATATTAACGTTTTGAGAATTGTGAAGCTTTACGAGCTTTTTTAAGACCTGGTTTTTTACGTTCAACCATACGTGAATCACGTGTAAGTAATCCAGCGCGTTTTAATGGTGCGCGGAAATCAGGATCTACTTCTAATAAAGCGCGTGAGATACCGTGACGGATAGCGCCGGCTTGACCTGCGTAGCCCCCACCGTTTACGTTTACGAATACATCGTATGAACCTGCTGTTTCAGTAACGCCAAATGGTTGGTTGATTACTAAACGTAGGTCAGCATGTGGGATATATTCTTCAACGTCTTTTTTATTTACAGTAATTTTACCAGTTCCTGGTACTAAACGTACGCGAGCAACTGCATTTTTACGACGGCCTGTGCCGCTATATTGAACTTGTGCCAATGAATTTCCCTCCTATTTAAATTAAGTTTGTGATGTCTAAGACTTCTGGTTGTTGTGCTGCATGTGGATGTTCTGCTCCACCGTATACGTGAAGTTTCATGCCTTGAGCGCGACCTAAAGTGTTCTTAGGAAGCATACCTTTAACAGAAGTTTCGACCAAACGGCGAGAATTTTTAGCACGCAATTCGCCTGCTGAGACTGATTTCAATCCACCAGGGAAGTTTGAGTGACGGTAGTAAATCTTGTCAGTTGCCTTTTTACCTGTTAATTTAACTTGATCTGCATTGATTACAATTACAAAATCACCAGTATCTACATGTGGTGTGAATGTTGGTTTATTTTTGCCGCGTAGTACAGATGCAACAACTGTTGAAAGACGTCCTAAAGGAACATCAGTTGCGTCTACTACGTACCATTTACGTTCTACTTCGCCTGGCTTAGCCATATATGTTGTACGCACGTTTTTTTCCTCCAATTTCGATTTCGAATGTTTGACAAACACTTGAGTTTCCGGGGCTCTCGTGGGGCAAACAATACCATTTACCATAATACTTGCTAAGCCTTGGCATGTCAATGTTTTTCTCTTTGAAAACGCAAATTCTTTTCATTTACGCTGCGTGTTTCTACTATACAAAATGAATGCTAATATACACACTAAACTGAATAAAGAAACGTATTTTTAAAATTATTTTGCATAAATATTTAAAAAGTGCTTGCTTTTTGTATTTTACGATGCTAATATTGCTTCAACACATTAATTAGATTTTAATGAAAAAGCGATAAGGGAGCAATCAGGATGAAAGAAAAAGTGATTTTAGCATACTCAGGTGGTCTAGATACTTCAGTCTCAATCAAATGGCTCGTCGATGAAGGTTACGACGTGATTGCCTGCTGTTTGGATATTGGAGAAGGCCGCGATACTGAATTTATTAAGAAAAAAGCACTGCAAGTTGGTGCGATTGAATCTTACGCCATTGATGCGCGTGAAGAGTTTTCGCAGGACTTCGTATTAATTGCGCTGCAGGGCAATACCTACTATGAAAATTCTTACCCATTGGTATCGGCGTTGTCTCGTCCATTGATTTCGAAAAAATTAGTGGAGTTAGCACATCAGACAGGAGCAACGACCATCGCTCATGGCTGTACCGGAAAAGGAAATGACCAAGTTCGTTTTGAAGTTTCCATCGCTGCCCTTGATCCAAACTTGAAGATCATCGCGCCAGTCCGTGAATGGAAATGGTCTCGTGAAGAAGAAATCAATTACGCGGCTGAAAAAGGCGTGCCGATCCCAGCGGATCTAGACAATCCTTACTCCATCGACCAAAACTTATGGGGACGTGCCTGCGAATGCGGTATCTTAGAAGATCCTTGGGCTACTCCGCCAGCTGGAGCTTATGCCATCACTGCTGAATTAGAAGATACACCAGACAAACCAACAATCGTTGAGATCACCTTTGAAAAAGGGGTGCCGACAGCGTTAGATGGGGAAGAATTATCTTTAGCGACATTAATCATGAAACTGAACACGATCGCCGGCGTACATGGTATCGGCAGAATCGATCATATTGAAAATCGTCTAGTGGGCATCAAATCGCGTGAAGTTTACGAATGTCCCGGTGCAGAAGTGTTGATGAAGGCGCATAAAGAATTGGAAGATCTGACCTTTGTTCGTGAGATGGCGCATTTCAAACCAGTTATTGAACAGCAGCTCTGCCAAATGATCTATGACGGACTGTGGTTCAACCCGACGATGGACGCGTTAATCGCCTTCTTGAAACAATCCCAAGAAGTCGTGAACGGCGTATTGCGTGTAAAACTCTTCAAAGGCAATGTCATCGTTGAAGGACGTAAATCTGACAACAGCTTATACAACGAAAACTTGGCGACGTATACGTCTGCTGATACCTTCGATCAAGATGCAGCGATCGGCTTCATTAAATTATGGGGCTTGCCAACAAAGGTACACGCTGAAATCCAGGCGGAGAATAAACAACCGAGTATTTAATGAAATTGCAAGAGGAACCAGATGTGAGGCGGCTTTTACTTGCCGGTAAATAAGGCCGTCCGGTTTCACATCTTGCCATTGCTCTTAGGAGAGTTTCTTTTCCGGTCAGGAAATAAGGAAACCAGCAATGTTTTCATCCTGAGGTATCTGAGAAGATGCCTCCTCCCTAAATGTGACTGCTTAATGAATCCATGGATTCATTAAGCTAACTATTTAAAGAAGTCGCGAGGATACTTCGCTGAAAAAGACCGACTAGTCGGTCTTTTTTTAGCAATACACTTCTTATATACTGATTATAAAAGAAAAGCGAGGACAACTATTATGGCAAAACTTTGGGGCGGGCGTTTTGATGGCAAAAATGAGGCCTGGATCGACGCATTTGGGGCTTCCATCCCCTTTGACCAGCAATTAGCGACACAAGACATTACCGGTAGTTTGGCTCATGTTAAAATGCTTGGGGAAACAGGTATCATCACCAAAGAAGAAGCGCAGCAAATCATCGCAGGATTAACTATATTAGCAGAAAAAGCGGCAAAGAATGAATTAACCTTTACGATTGAAAATGAAGACATTCATTTGAACTTGGAGAAAATGCTTCATGACGAGATCGGACCTGTCGCCGGCAAGCTTCACACCGCTCGCAGCAGAAACGACCAAGTCGCTACCGACATGCATTTATACTTGAAGGAGCATTTGGCTGAGATTATCGAGAAGGTTCATCATTTTCGTGCGGTACTGGTCAATAAAGCCGAAGAGCATGTTGAAACGATCATGCCTGGCTATACCCATCTACAGCATGCGCAGCCGATTTCCTTTGGGCATCATTTAATGGCCTATTACGGGATGCTGACGCGGGATCAGGCACGCCTTGAAGAAAGTCTTAAGCGGGTGGATATCTCTCCGTTAGGCTGCGCGGCGCTTGCGGGAACGACTTTTCCGATTGATCGCCAGATGACCGCGGACGAGCTGGGCTTTGCGGATATTTACATGAACAGTCTTGATGGTGTCAGCGATCGGGATTTCATTCTTGAATTTTTAAGCAACAGTTCGATCTTAATGATGCATCTCTCTCGTTTCTGTGAAGAGATCATTCTATGGTGCAGCCATGAGTTTAAATTTATTGAATTAACCGATACGTTTTCGACGGGCAGCTCCATTATGCCGCAAAAAAAAAACCCGGACATGGCAGAATTGATCCGTGGAAAATCTGGCCGTGTCTTCGGTGATTTGATTGGTTTATTAACCGTCATTAAAGGATTGCCGTTGGCTTATAACAAGGACCTGCAAGAAGACAAAGAAGGTATGTTCGATACAGTCCATACGGTAGCGACTAGCTTAGACATCATGGCCGGTATGGTCGATACCATGAAGGTCCATACCCAGACTATGCACGATGCGACAGAAAAAGATTTCTCTAACGCGACGGAGCTGGCGGATTATTTAGCGGCGAAGGGCATCCCTTTCCGTCAAGCTCATGAGATCGTTGGGAAATTGGTCTTGGCCTGCACCCAAAAAGGGATTTTCCTGCAGGATGTGCCGTTAGAAGAATATCAAGCTATCCATTCTGTGATCGAAGAGGACATCTACGACACCTTGTCTTCTAAAACGGCTGTCACACGTCGTCATTCTCTAGGCGGTACTGGCTTCGACCAAGTCAAAAAACAAATTGAATTGGCGAAAGAAGCCTTATAAGACATTAAAAACGACTGCCCGCTACAGGCAGTCGTTTTTCTTATGCATTCGTATAAACTGAAGTGGCAGTTTCCTTTAATACCGCATTTAATTCTTCAATGTTTCGTCTGCCTTCTTCGGATAACCAGGCAACTGCTTGTCCTTCGCTTTCTTTTACAAAGGGCTCTACTCCATTCGCCCAAGTTGCTCGTCCACAAAGTACCCCATTAAAGGTTGAGCCCGCTTGTTTCGCGAAGCGTAAAGTCTCTTGGAACAGCGCTGCACTGACACCGGCGCTTAAGAAAATAAACGGCAGATCTGTGGCCTCTGATTGCTCTTTGAAGTAAGCCGCAGCCTCTGATTGGCTGTAGCAGACTTCTTGACCATAGCCTTCAACAAAGTTCATGTTTACCGGGACCTCTACCTTTAAAACATCCACTTGATAACGTCCCTTAGAAAATTCCCGCATCGCTTCAATCACTTTGCGGGGCTTCACCTTCACGTAGTCTAAGGATGAGGCATCTGTGATCTTGGCGTCATAGGACACGATTTCTAAAAAGAAAGGAATATCTTCTGCGGTACACTCAGAACCGATCCGCTCCATATACGCCCGCTTTTGCTCATTGATTGCTTCTGGCTCATCCACATCGTAATAGAGCAGGAATTTGCAGGCATCGGCACCGGCTTCTTTCAGACGCTTGACTGACCAAACATTTAATACATCGGGCAAACGCCCAGGGGTTGTCGCGTCGTAGCCCGTTTTTTCATAGGCCAACAGCAGTCCGCAATGGGCGTCCCGCACGTCCGCGGCAGGCAGACCATATTCTGGATCTAACAAAATAGCCGACGCATAGGGCGTTAACTCCTGAGAAACCAGCTCCTTGAATTTGATGATATCATCTGTCGTTGCTTCCTTGTATTTGCCGATCATTTTCTTCAAGGCGCCCCGTTGATCGATCGCTAGCGCACCAATGATTCCCGCTTCATTTGTCAGTTGATCTAAATACTTCTTCTTTCCTGCACTGATTGTCTTCATTCATTCTCACCTATTTTTTCATTTAGTAATGTTGCGATTTCCGTTTTTGTTTGCGCCACTTTCAGCTGTTCCGTCACTTCGTTTCGCATCAACAGCCGAGCGACCGCGGATAATAATTTCAAATGAGTCGTTCCCGCCTCTGAATCAGGAATAAACAACGCGATGACAAAGTTGATCCGCTGACCATCCATGCTGTTCCACTCGATTCCCTGATCCAGCGTAACAATGAGGATGCTGGGTTCTTTGATCGACTGATCCTTCGCATGTGGAATCGCGAAGCCGTCCATCATACCGGTCGTTCCTTCATTTTCACGTGCGACTAATTTCTGATACACCTGCTGCTCATCGGCTGAAATACCTAAAGCCACAGTTTGTCTCGCTAAAAATTCAAAGGCTTCTTTTTGAGTAGACAGTGATTGATGTAAAAAGATGTTTTCTTCTTGAATGATCCCCATGCTCGTTCTCTCCTTACTCTGCGATGGCTGATTTATCTGCTTGTTCCGCATTGGCTTTTTTCTCTTTCGCAGCGACACTGCTCTTTTGGATCAATCCCAAAATGACTCCGCCGATAATTGAACCGATGAGAATCGAGAATACCCATTGGAATTTCCCTGTTACAACTGGCAATACTAAGAAGCCGCCATGAGGTGCTGGTACTTGCACACCAAACATATACGTTAAAACAGCCGCAATTGATGACCCCAGCATCATCGTTGGCAATACGCGAATCGGGTCCTTTGCCGCAAATGGGATCGCACCTTCTGTAATATGGGTAGAGCCTAAAATGAAGTTGACTAACCCAGCATTGCGATCATTCGTATCGAAATATTTTCCAAAGAATAAGGTCGCGAATCCTGTGATCAACGGCGGTGCGATACAAGCTGCTGAGACGCCTGCCATAAAGGTCGTATTTCCTTGCGCTAATAATGCCGTTCCTGTTACATAGGCTGCCTTATTGATCGGGCCACCCATATCAAAGGCACACATACAGCCAACGATCACCCCAAGGACTAAAGGATTCGAATGTTCAAAGCCAGCTAAAAAGCTCATCATGCCTTCATTTACAGCCTTCATCGGTCCTGCGAGTAAAGACATCACGATCCCGATCACCGCTACACCAATGACTGGATACAAGAAGATGGCTTTCAAACCGTCTAGCTGTTTTGGCAGCACCTCTAAAACTTTTTGCAGGAATAAAATGAAGTATCCCGCTAGGAACCCGGCTAAAATCCCGCCTAAAAATCCAGTACCGCCATTCATTGCGACGATCCCGCCGACAAAACCTACAACTAACCCTGGTCGTTTCGCGATTCCCTCTGCAATATACGCGGCTAATACGGGAACCATCATCCCCATCGCCGCATCACCGACAGCTTTTAGCATAGCGGCTGTCGCGTTATACTGAGCATTCTCTGGATCAAAGGAATAGATTCCCCAGACAGCAAAGGAGATGGCGATTAGAACACCACCCGCCACGACAAAAGGCAGCATATGGGAAACACCGTTCATCAGGTTTTTATAAATGCTGCGACCAAAACTCGTGCCGCTTCCTGTTTCCTGCTCTAACGCATCCACCGAATGATTCTCTGCAGCGATAACACCTTTTCCAGCCAACGCGTTGTCAATCAAGCGCTCGGCATCCTTAATCCCTGTACTCACAGAAACATCGATGATTCGTTTGCCTGCAAATCGTTCTGGATGGACATCCTTATCTGCCGCGATAATCACGGCCTCCGCATTCTTGATTTCTTCTGCGGTTAATTCATTTTCGACTCCGATCTGTCCGTGTGTTTCAACTTTGATCGTTACGCCCTTTTTCTTCGCCGCCTGCTCCAATGCTTCCTGTGCCATATAAGTATGAGCAATGCCTGTCGGACACCCTGTTGCTGCGATTAATTGATAATTTCCCATGATTTTACCCTCTCTTCTTTGATTTCAATTTGTTTACTTAAGGCTTCTACATCTAAAAAATCTGTCAGACCTTTACGAAAGGCTGTCGAGCTGCCAGCCGCTAAGCTTTTACGCAATGTTTCCTCCAGCGGCTGATGGCTTAAATGACCAGCTAAAAAGGTTCCCAATAAGGTATCCCCTGCACAAGCCGTGTTGACTACTTTTCCCTTTGGCGAATTTCCTCGAATAATTTTATCTTGTGTGAAAAAAATGGCTCCTTCTCCGCCAAGTGACAGCAGTACATTTTGTGCGCCGGCCGCTAATAATTGCTGACCATAAAATAAATAAGCCTCCTCTGTATCAATGACTTGTCCAAACCAGGACGCCAGCTCTTCTTCATTTGGCTTCAGTAAAAACGGGTGGTAAGGCAAACAGTCCATGACTTCTTGATAGCTGCTGTCAATGATCAAATGAATGCCGCGTTCTTCGCAGATCCGACTGATCTCGATCAAAATCGTAGGCGCTACGCCTCGTGGCAAACTTCCTGAGATACATAGATAATCCTGCGCCTGTAAATTCCTGATCTGATCCAAAAAGGCTTGCACCTTTTCAGGTGGGATCTCCGGTCCTTGATTGACTAATTTGTATTCCTCCTCTGTTTGATTGACTTGTGTGAAGACATTGATGCGAGTCATCCCCGGAACTTCAATAAAATCTGTTTGAATCGCTTTTTCCTGTAAATAATCTTCTATATAGTTTCCAGTGAACCCTGCACGAAAACCCAATGCCGTCGTTGGAATTCCCAACATTTTTAAGACGAGGGAAACATTCACGCCTTTTCCGTTTGCTTGGATATCATCATCCTTCGTTCGATTCACGACAAAAGGATCCATGGTGTCTGTTTCAATAAATAGATCAATGGCTAAATTCATAGTGCATGTATAGATAGACATGAGTGACGACCTCCTTGTGCCTATTATGCAACGTTCCACACCGAAAAGGTTTTCATATTTTCGCTAATTCATTGAAAAGCTTTACATCTTTTTATGAAACGTGATACTTTTTATATAACGTGATGCTGAAAGAGGGTTAGTAAAACAATGGATCACAAATTAAGCGAAACGGAGCAATACCTCTGGGACTATATTGAAAGCCATATTCTTGAAGTCCCTAATTACTCCATCGTCAAGCTGAGCGAGCAGGCCAATGTTTCTACGGCTACGATTGTGCGAACGATGAAAAAGAAAGGCTATGAAGGCTTCACTGCGTTCAAACACCATTTAAAAGAGCAGGAAAACAAAAACATCAACTTCTCTTCCTTAGATAAAGTCGATGAAGGCATTCGGCGAGCGATTTTAAAAAATGAGCAAGAGGTTATTCGAACGATTAATATGATGAAAATCGGCAATATCGAGGATGCGATCCAAAAAATAAAATTCGCGGATCGGGTGTTTCTCTTTGCGCGGGGCTTTTCGGAGATGATCGGTCAAGAAATGATGGTGAAATTCCAATTGACCGGAAAAAATTGTCAAATGCATACCGATCCGGAAATTATTAAAAATATCAGTCGAAAACTGACCAAACAGGACATCGTCATTTTTATCTCTCTAAACGGTGAGACGAAGGAGCTGGTCGTCGCCGCTAAAAACTGCTACGACGCGGAGATCGGCTCTATCCTGCTAACAGCGAACAACACCTCTAGTCTGATGAATTATTGCGAGATCGCCTTGGTCGGCTTCAAGTCTGAAGGCTCCTATTTTCCCGATTACGAAGTGCGCTCACGCCTGCCGCTGCAGATTATTGCACGGATTTTGCTGGATTCCTATGCGTTGCGTGTGACGGATAATTAAAATTGCTGTAGTCAACAAAGAGGATCTACAGTTTTTGGATGCAAACCAACATTCCTCTGTCCAAAACAGAAAAAAGGAGTGAAACGATGAATCAAAAATTAAAAGAAAATATTTCTGAATCGTTATCCGCAGTCTTGCCGATTACGATCACGGTGCTGCTGGTAAGTGTTTTTCTTGTTCCAATGGAGATTGGGACCTTTGCTATGTTTCTCATGGGAGCAGTGATGCTTATTATCGGGATGGGCTTTTTCCAGCTGGGGGCGGAAATGTCCATGACCCCTCTCGGTGAAGGGATGGGGATCCAGCTCTCAAAAAGTAAAAAAATCGGACTACTAGCTTTCAGTGTTTTTATTATCGGCGCGGTTATTACGATCGCAGAGCCTGATTTACAAGTATTGGCCGATCAAATGCCGGCGATCCCTAGTAATTTACTGGTTTGGACGGTGGCGATCGGTGTTGGGATTTGTTTGACCATCGCTGTCTTGCGAATTTTATTCAAAATCAATTTATCCCTCTTACTGATGGTGCTATACTTGTTGGTAATCTTACTTTCTTTTCTTACACCAAACGATTTTGTCCCTGTCGCCTTCGATTCAGGCGGGGCTACTACAGGTCCGATCACCGTTCCCTTCATTTTAGCTTTAGGGGTCGGGTTGGCATCGGTGCGAAGCGATAAAAATGCTTCTGACGACAGCTTTGGTTTAGTTGCGATTTCAAGTATTGGGCCTATTCTAGCCGTCTTATTACTAGGCATCTTCTTTCAACCGACGGATGCTTCCTACACCCCTACAGAGTTTCTTGATGTCAGTACGACACAAGATGTCATGCGGGAGTTTATGCTTGAACTGCCGCATTTTGCGAAAGAAGTCCTTATTTCGATGCTGCCGATTGCTCTGCTCTTTTTTATCTTTCAGCTTATCAGTCGTCGGTACCATCACAGACAGTACATACGTATGATCGTGGGGCTCATCTACACATATATTGGGCTGGTCCTTTTTCTAACCGGTGTGAGCATCGGTTTTGCTCCAGTCGGCAGTTTATTGGGGGGCGAATTAGCGGCTAGCCAATACAAATGGCTGCTCATTCCTATCGGGATGCTGATCGGTTACTTTATTGTAAAGGCCGAACCCGCCATTCAGGTATTGAATCACCAAGTTGAAAATGTTACTGGCGGATCAATCTCCGCTTCTTCCATGAATATCTGTCTCTCCATCGGAGTGGCAGTCAGTGTGGGCTTGGCGATGACACGTTCCATCACAGGCGTCAGCATTTATTGGATTATTATCCCAGGCTATCTGATTGCCCTGCTTCTGTCCCGCTTTGTTCCAAAAATCTTCATCGGTATCGCCTTTGACTCCGGCGGGGTTGCAAGCGGACCAATGACCAGTACCTTCCTGCTCCCTCTCTGTATTGGCGTCAGCGAATCCTTGAATGGTAATATTATGGCGGATGCTTTCGGTGTTGTGGCGCTTGTCGCATTGACACCATTGATCGCTATTCAGATTATGGGGCTTGTTTTTAAATGGCGCGAAGGCAAAGCTGCACAAAATGCGGCGTTAACAATAGATGAATTGAATGAAATCGAAGAATGGGAGGACACTGAAGAGGATGCATAATAAACCGGCTGTTCAAATGTTGACATTGATTATAGATTTAAAAGATAAGAAAAAAGCCCACGCTATTTTTGAAGCGGAAAAAACACCCGTCCACTATTTATGTATCGGAGAAGGAACGGCGACAAACGAGGTCATGGACTACCTCGGATTAGGCACCTCCGAAAAAGCGATTTTCATGTGTCCCGTTTTAAAAAAATGTGTCCCTGGTCTATTGGCCGCTCTTGGAAAAGGCTTATGTCTTCATAAGCCTAACAGAGGCTGCGCGTTTACTTTCCCTATTTCAGGAGCAAGCAGCTATATCACGAAAATCTTAGACTCAGAAATGCAGGACAAGATTCAACATCACATGGAAAGAGAGGAAAAACAGATGATCCAGGAGGCAAAACACAGCTTACTCATGGTCACCATCAATCAAGGGTACAGCGAGGAGGTCATGGTGGCCGCTACTGCAGCTGGCGCGGCTGGCGGAACGGTCGTCCACGCTCGACGGCTTGATTCTCAAGAAACTCTGAAAAAATGGGGGATCAGTATCCAGCCTGAAAAAGAGATGGTCTACATCTTAGTCGAGCACGACAAAAAAATGGCGATCATGAAAGCCATCAGCAAGCAATGCGGTCTCCAAAGTGACGCGCAGGGCATCTTGATCTCGATTCCCGTGGATAGTGTGATTGGCCTAAATTCTGATCCAGCGCTATAAAAAAGAGGTTCTCATCTTATTGATGAGAACCTCTTTTTGAATTAAGCATCGATTTCAGGTGCTTTTCCTAGATGTGCTTGAATCATCCAAATACGTTTTTCAGTCGCTGTTTTGAATTCGATGAAGATATCTTGTGTTGGATCATCGCCTTCTTCACCTGTTACGTCGATCCCTTTTTGGTAAAGGTCTGCTAAGTAACGGTAGCCGTCAACAAGCGTAGCTAAGCGTTCTTCCATTGTACGATCCCAACGTCCTACTTCGTCTGGGATTTTTGTTTGGTCAGCCATTTCACGTAATGTTGAGTAAGGTGAGCCGTCTAATGTGATTAAACGTTCTGAAATTTCGTCCAATTGATCGTTCACGTCATCCATGAAATCGTCCATCATTGGGTGTAATGTCAAGAAGCCCGGGCCGCGCATATACCAGTGAGTTTGGTGAATGACCATGGACATTTGACTCAAGTCTGCAACTAGTTGGTTCAATACTTCTTTTGTTTTTTCGTATTTCATTCCTTCATACCTCCTAATTTATCTTCCATTAAAAGCATAATACAATTATGGCAAAAGCACAAAGAAAATGCTGGAATTTTGCTTGCTTTTCGTATCTTATTGAAAAAGGGAGGTGAGAACAATCCTACATTTCATCTTTGGAACAGTTATCGGGTCCTTTTTAGCGGTCGTTTGTACCCGGGTCCCATGAAACGAATCGCTGCTTTATCCGCCTTCACACTGTGACCATTGCCAGCACAGACTTCGACCAGTCGAAATGATTCCTTTAGTCTCTGCTTTGCTTCAAGGATTTCAGTGTACCCACTGCCGGCAAAAATTTTCGAAACGCAGCTTCTGGCTGGAATTGTTTTGCGGCCTTCTCTGTTGGCTTTTTTTACAGGAATATCAGTGGGATAATCTTTGGACCTTGTTTTGGTTATTCAGTTCATTAGTCTTAGCGGTAATCGATTGGGATTATTTGATTGTAGAGATGCGGATTTTTTTCATAACGAGCATTCTTTTACTCATTAGCGGAATTTTTCTTTTTCCGATTTATTGGACCCATCCACTGGCTGTTTGTGCCCTCTTTTATCTTAGCCAAAAAATTCTCCCAAACAGCTTAGGTTCGGGAGATCTTTGGGTGGTCGGGTTGTGGAGCTTCTTTTTATCAGGCTATGAGCTGCTGCAGCTTCTATTTGTCGCATCGTTGAGCGGATTAGTCTTTTTCGGCTATCATGCGCTTCGTAAGAATCCCCCAGAACGTCTGCCGTTTCTACCCTTTTTGTTTATCGGGCTCTTAGTTTTGCTTTTGAAAAGCCATTACGCTTCCCAATTTTGACGAATGAAGCCGCGTCGACCAGAGCCTTCGCTATAGGCAGCATAATGCTCAGGATTTTTTTGGTAAAAATCTTGATGATACTCTTCGGCTGGATAAAAGGGCTGTACTGGTTCGATTGCTGTAACAATCGGTGCACTGAAGCGCCCACTTGCCTGAAGTCGTGCCTTAGATGCCTCTGCCGCTTCTTTTTGTTCAGGTGAAGCATAAAAAATCACTGGACGATAAGAATCGCCACGATCTGCAAATTGACCAAAGGCATCCGTTGGATCTGTTTGCTGCCAATAAATCGCCACCAGCTGCTCGTAAGAAATCACTGCTGGATCAAAGGTGATCTCCACTGCTTCAGTATGACCTGTTGTCCCACTGCAAACTTCTTCGTAGGTTGGATTGGGCACGTGTCCGCCCGTATAGCCTGAAACGACTTTTTTGATACCGGGCATTTGATCAAACGGCTTCACCATACACCAAAAACAGCCGCCAGCAAAAATTGCTTTTTCTTCTGTCATAAAATCGTCCCCCTTTTGCTTTCATCATAACCATTTTTGAGAAAAATGAAACGATTCTGCTTAAGAAGGACTTCTCAATCTTTAACGTAACTAGAAAGCGGGTGTGACAAGAATGTTGTCATACCCGCTGTTTTATTTACTCTTTTTAATAATTATCCTTGTCGATGGGATAAAGGATCTTGCCATACCCAGTATAATCATAATGGGTGCCTGCACTGATCTTATCAACTTCGCTATCATCAAAGAACAATTGATTGTCGTCGTCCTCGTCTAGATTCGGTAACTTTTTCTTCGTAGGCAAATCTAACTGCTTCTTCACAAGGTTCTGTTCTTCCAATAAATTATTTAATCCTAAAATTTGGAAGTAAATATCGTTGATCATTTCGCCCTGGCCTTCTACTTGGGTCTGCTTGATATTCTCAGCTGCTGGGGTATAATCCTTTGCGACCGTCAGCATCTCACTCCAGCTCAGGTCAGTCCGTACGTAATCTTCTACCGCATGCAGGTATTTTTTATACTTCGTGACAGAATTGACGGACAAAATTTTATGGACGATCTTCGATAAAATCTCTCGTTGTCGTGCTTGTCGGCCAACATCGCCTTTAGGGTCTTCATGACGCATCCGTACATATTCTAACGCATGTCTTCCATCTAAGGTTTGTTTGCCTTTTTTCACATGAACGCCATCTAATGTAAAATCAATCTTGTTGTCGACCTCGATGCCGCCCACCGCATCAACTAACGTCTTCAAGCCCTTCATGTTGATCTCGATATAATGATCGACAGGAACGTCCATCATTTCTTGCACCGACTCAATCGCCATCTTCGTGCCGCCTAACGAATAAGCCGCGTTCAGCTTGTCATAATAGGTGTCGCCTTTTGCGACATAATTATTCTCGTCACCCTTATATCCAACGATCTGAGTATAAATATCTCGATCCAAACTCGTCATCATGGTTTGCTTTTTCTTTGGATTGATCGTTACCAGCATCATAGAATCGGAACGCCCTTGATAGGTTCGCCCTTTATCACCTGTATCCGTCCCCATTAGAAGAATCGAAAAAGGTTCGCCACTTTTTAAATCGACCGTATCTGATCGAGTATTTTTATAATTGACTTTCTTCGTCATTTTACTGATTGCCTGATCCACATCACTATTTACCTTCAACAGGTAAACCGTCGCAGCCCCAACAAGCAGCACGATGACACCCACAACAATCAAGATAATTTTCTTTGTTCTGCTCATGTAGCACCTCAAAAATTTTACGTACTAATAATAGTTTCCGTCATTTTCTCACAAAAACGGTTCTGACAATAGTCTTTCTTTTATGCTCTAAACGAAATTTAATATCTGATCAAAGTGACCGCTACCATTTCGCCAGATACCTTCCTATAATAGCGCGAAAATAAAAAGACCACAAGATTCTTTTGAATCTTGTGGCCTTCCTCTATAGGTAGCTTAACTTAATGGATTGTTCAAAGCGTCTTCAGCAGCCATTTGCGCTTCAATATCAGAGATACTGTAAACATTTTCGCTTGCCACAACGACTTCTTTTGGTTCCATGTTACGGTATGTCGCCATACCTGTACCGGCAGGGATAATCTTACCGATGATAACATTTTCCTTCAATCCAAGTAATGGATCTTTCTTACCGCGGATCGCAGCATCCGTCAAGACACGAGTCGTTTCTTGGAATGATGCGGCAGATAAGAAGCTGTTTGTTTCCAATGATGCTTTGGTGATACCAAGCAAGACAGGACGAGATGTCGCAGGTGTGCCACCAGCAACCAAAGTATTGTAGTTTTGGTCTTTAAAGTCAGCAATATCAAGCAAAGTACCTGGCAAGATATCTGTGTCGCCTGGGTCCATGACGCGGACTTTACGCAACATTTGACGAACCATTACCTCAATATGTTTATCGCCGATTTCTACCCCTTGCATACGGTAAACACGTTGTACTTCACGTAACAGGTACGTTTCAACAGAGATAACATCGCGAACTTGCAGCAAGTGTTTTGGATCGATGGATCCTTCTGTTAATTGTGCCCCACGGTGAATCATGTCCCCTTCAACGACTTTCATACGAGCAGTGTAAGGAACTGTGTACGTACGAGTATCTGTTTCACCCTTAACGGTAACTTCCTTCGTACGAGTTGCTGCATCTTCAGCGATCTCAACAACTTCACCTGTTACCTCGGTAATAACAGCCAACCCTTTAGGATTACGTGCTTCGAAGATTTCTTGGACACGAGGAAGACCTTGTGTGATATCGTCTCCGGCAACCCCACCGGTATGGAATGTACGCATGGTCAACTGAGTACCAGGTTCACCGATTGATTGAGCGGCGATGGTACCAACTGCTTCACCGACTTCAACGTCGTCGCCAGTTGCCAAGTTGCGTCCGTAACAATGTTTACATACACCATGTTTCGTATTACATGTGAAGACTGAGCGGATCGTTAATTTCTCAACGCCAGCGTCAATGATGCGTTTCGCATCTGCTTCACTAATCAATGCGTCTGCAGGTAGTAACACTTCACCTGTTTCAGGATGCATAACAGATTTTTGTGTATAACGTCCAACTAGACGTTCTTCTAATGATTCGATAATTTCGTTTCCTTCGCGAATCGCAGAGATTTCCAACCCGCGGTCAGTACCGCAATCTTCTTCACGTACGATAACATCTTGGGCAACGTCAACCAAACGACGAGTCAAGTAACCTGAATCGGCTGTCTTCAAGGCGGTATCGGTCATCCCTTTACGAGCCCCGTGAGTAGAGATAAACATTTCCAAGACAGATAGACCTTCACGGAAGTTTGAGATGATCGGCAATTCCATGATTTGTCCATTCGGAGCGGCCATCAGTCCACGCATACCAGCAAGCTGAGTAAAGTTGGAGATGTTACCACGGGCTCCAGAATCAGACATCATGAAGATTGGGTTCTTCGCATCTAAAGATTCCATTAGTCGTTGTTGAATTTCATCTTTTGCCGCATTCCAAACAGCGATAACACGTTCATAACGTTCGTCGTCAGTAATCAACCCGCGACGGAATTGTTTCGTGATCGTGCCAACTTGTTTGTGGGCGTTGTCGATGATTTCTTGTTTTTCTGCCAGCGCCATGATATCTGCGATACCAACGGTCATACCAGCATGTGTTGAATGTTTGTAGCCTAAGTCTTTCATACGGTCAAGCATCATTGATGTATCCGTGACTTTGAAACGTTTGAAGACTTCAGCGATGATGTTTCCAAGATTTTTCTTCTTGAATGGCAAGATGATTTCTTGTTCCTTAATCGCTGCTGGAATATCTGCACCTTTTTCGACAAAGTATTTGTCAGGGGTGTATTGTGTTAAGTTGAAATCTGTTGGTTCGTTCAAGTAAGGGAACTCTTGCGGCATGATCTCGTTGAAAATAATTTTCCCAACGGTCGTGATCAGCATACGTTCTTTTTGTTCTTCAGTGAATGGTTTGTCGCCTAAAGTATTAGGATCAACAGCCACACGTGAATGCAAGTGAACGTAGCCATTACGCCAAGCTAAAACAGCTTCATTCATGTCACGGAAGATCATTCCTTCACCTTCGCGGCCTTCTTCTTCCATTGTTAGGTAGTAGTTCCCCAAGACCATATCTTGAGATGGGGTAACAACTGGTTTACCATCTTTAGGGTTCAAGATGTGTGTTGCGGCCAACATCAACATACGAGCTTCCGCTTGCGCTTCTTCTCCTAGTGGTAAATGAACAGCCATTTGGTCTCCATCGAAATCGGCATTGTAGGCTTCACATACTAATGGGTGAAGACGAATCGCGCGACCTTCTACTAAGATTGGTTCGAAGGCTTGGATACCTAGTCTGTGCAACGTAGGTGCCCGGTTAAGTAATACTGGATGTTCCTTGATTACTTCTTCCAAGACATCCCATACAACGTCTTCTTGACGTTCGATTTTACGTTTTGCATTTTTGATATTTGAAGCAATTTCACGTTGAACCAATTCTTTCATTACGAAAGGTTTGAACAATTCGATCGCCATTTCTTTTGGCAGACCACATTGATACATCTTCAAGAAAGGTCCAACAACGATAACGGAACGGGCAGAGTAATCGACACGTTTACCCAGCAAGTTTTGACGGAAACGACCTTGTTTCCCTTTCAACATGTGAGACAAAGATTTCAATGGACGGTTACCAGGTCCAGTAACTGGACGGCCACGACGACCATTATCGATTAAGGCATCGACTGCTTCTTGCAGCATCCGTTTTTCATTTTGAACAATGATGTTTGGTGCATTCAAATCTAACAAACGTTTCAAACGGTTGTTACGGTTGATTACACGACGGTATAGATCGTTCAAGTCAGAAGTCGCAAAACGACCCCCTTCTAATTGAACCATTGGACGTAGATCTGGCGGAATGACAGGGATAACATCCATAACCATCCAGCCTGGTTGATTGCCAGAAGAACGGAACGCTTCTAAAACATCTAAACGACGGATTGCCCGTGTACGTTTTTGACCTTGAGCCGTTTTCAATTCTTCTTTTAATTCTGCTGATTCTCCATCTAAGTCCACTTGATCTAATAATTGTTTGATAGCTTCGGCACCCATTGCCGCATGGAATTCTTGACCGTATTGATCACGTTTTTCACGGTATTCACGTTCAGTCAATAATTGTTTCTTCTCTAGGCTAGTATTACCTGGATCGATTACGACATACGATGCAAAATAGATGATTTCTTCCAACGCACGTGGACTCATGTCTAGCACAAGACCCATCCGAGAAGGAATTCCTTTGAAATACCAGATATGTGTAACAGGAGCTGCTAATTCAATGTGACCCATACGTTCACGGCGAACTTTCGAACGAGTGACTTCAACACCACAACGGTCGCAGACAATCCCTTTGTAACGGATCCGTTTGTATTTCCCACAGGCACATTCCCAGTCTTTGGTTGGCCCAAAAATTCTTTCATCGAATAACCCTTCGCGTTCAGGCTTCAATGTACGGTAGTTAATGGTTTCCGGTTTTTTTACTTCACCGTATGACCAGCTTCTGATTTTTTCAGGAGAAGCCAAACCTATTTGCATACTTTCGAATTTATTTACATCGATCAAAAGGGTTTCCCTCCATTTCATTTTATCGTAAGTCAGCTAGGGGATAGCTGACTTACACATGCATAAACGGTGTTCCAGAAGCAGCTTCTTCGGAAACAAGCCGAAAGTTCATCAAATTTGAGAAACAATTTTTTTGAACTTCCTTCTCATTTCCTGAAGCTGAACACTTCTGACACAACCTCTTCAGACAAGTGTGACTCTTATAAGTCTTCGGCAGTTTCGATTTCTTGGATCAAATCAGATTTTTGTTCGGCTTTTTCAGCAGCTGCTTGCGCTTCGACTTCTTTTGCAGATTGTTGCTGTTCGGCATATTTCGTCAATGCGTCAACTGTGATCAAGTCGTCATCATCATCATCCATGTCTCGCAACTCGATTTCTTTGTCATTGATATCTAAGACTTGCATATCTAAACCAAGGGCTTGTAATTCTTTCACCAATACGCGGAAAGATTCAGGCACACCTGGTTTTGGAATAGGTTCACCTTTGACGATGGCTTCGTAAGTTTTCACACGACCAACCACATCATCTGATTTGTAAGTCAAGATTTCTTGTAACGTGTAGGCAGCACCGTAAGCTTCCAGTGCCCAAACTTCCATTTCCCCGAAACGTTGTCCACCAAATTGAGCTTTACCACCCAATGGTTGTTGCGTAACAAGAGAGTATGGTCCGATTGAACGAGCATGCAATTTATCATCGACCATGTGGGCCAATTTGATCATGTACATAACCCCTACGGAAATACGGTTATCAAATGGTTCTCCGGTACGTCCATCATAAAGAACGGTTTTGGCATCTGCCGCCATCCGAGCTTCACGAACGGTTTCCCAAACATCGCTATCCTGCGCCCCATCGAAGACCGGTGTAGCAACGTGGATACCTAGTTGGCGAGCAGCCATCCCTAAGTGTAATTCCAGTACTTGTCCGATATTCATACGAGAAGGTACCCCTAGTGGATTCAACATGATATCAACTGGTGTGCCGTCTGGTAAGAATGGCATATCTTCTTCTGGCATGATGCGTGAAACGACCCCTTTGTTTCCGTGACGGCCGGCCATTTTATCCCCTTCATGGATCTTACGTTTTTGCACGATATAGACGCGCACTAACATATTCACACCTGGAGACAATTCATCGCCTGCTTCACGAGTAAAGATCTTCACATCATGAACGATCCCGCCGCCGCCATGAGGCACACGTAGAGAAGTATCACGTACTTCACGGGCTTTTTCACCAAAGATCGCGTGTAACAATCGTTCTTCAGCAGATAATTCCGTTACCCCTTTAGGAGTGACTTTACCTACAAGTAAATCACCATCATGAACTTCGGCACCGATGCGGATAATTCCCATTTCGTCCAAGTTCTTCAATGCGTCTTCCCCAACGTTAGGGATTTCGCGAGTGATTTCTTCAGGTCCTAATTTGGTATCACGTGCTTCTGATTCATATTCTTCAATATGGATTGAGGTATACACATCATCTTTCACCAAACGACGGCTCATGATGATCGCATCTTCATAGTTGTATCCTTCCCAAGTCATGAAGGCTACGACAACGTTTTGACCTAAAGCCAATTCGCCGTTTTCCATAGAAGGTCCGTCAGCTAAAATGTCGCCGACTTCAACTTTTTCACCTAATCCAACGAGTGGACGTTGGTTGTAACTTGTACCTGAGTTTGAACGACGGAATTTTGTAATGTCGTATTTATCTAATGCGCCATTGTCGCGACGAACACGAACTTCGTGCGCATCAACGAATTCAACGACACCATCGTTTTTACATAATAAAGCGGCACCTGAGTCATGAGCTGCTTTGTATTCCATACCAGTACCAACCCATGGAGAACGAGGTTGGATCAATGGCACAGCTTGACGCTGCATGTTGGCACCCATCAAGGCACGGTTGGAGTCATCGTTTTCCAAGAATGGGATACAAGCGGTAGCGACTGCAACTACTTGCTTCGGTGACACGTCCATATAATCCACTTTATCGATCGTTACTTCCAAGTTTTCAGAAGTTGCACGAGCCATAACGACTTCTTCAGCGAAGGTGCCGTCATCGTTCAATTTACTGTTTGCTTGAGCAACTACGTAATGGTCCTCGATATCCGCAGTTAAGTAATCGATGGTATCCGTTACTTGACCAGTTGCGCGATCCACACGACGGTACGGTGTTTCGATGAAACCAAACTTGTTGACTTTCGCATAGGAAGCCAAGCTGTTGATCAACCCGATGTTGGGACCTTCGGGGGTTTCAATCGGACACATACGACCATAGTGAGAATAGTGAACGTCTCGGACTTCATAACCAGCGCGGTCACGAGTCAAACCACCAGGTCCTAAGGCAGATAGACGACGTTTGTGGGTCAATTCCCCTAATGGGTTGGTTTGGTCCATGAACTGTGACAACTGAGAAGAACCGAAGAATTCTTTGATGCTGGCAACAACTGGTCGAATGTTGATCAATTGTTGCGGCGTCAAGGTTTCTTGGTCTTGAATTGACATACGTTCGCGAACAACACGTTCCATACGGGCTAAGCCGATTCGGAATTGGTTTTGTAACAATTCACCGACTGAACGGATACGACGGTTTCCTAAGTGGTCGATGTCATCGACATTGCCGATGCCTTCCATCAAGTTCAAGAAGTAGCTCATTGAAGCGATGATGTCAGCAGGACGAACTGTACGTACGGAAGAATCCGGATAGGCATTACCGATCACTGTTACTTCACGTTCTGGGTCTTTTGGTGAAAAGACTTTGATGACTTGAACAGTCATTGGATCTGTTACAACCGCATCTTCAGATGGGTAGTAGGTTACTGAGTTCAAGCCGCCTTCTAATTTCGGACCTAAGTCTTCCATTACCTGATGCGTTAAAACTGTTCCTTTTTCAACGATGATTTCCCCTGTTTCAGGATCAACCAATGTTTCAGCCAAGGTCAAGTTCAATAGACGTGTTTTAAGGTCTAATTTTTTATTTACTTTGTAACGACCAACATTTGCTAAGTCGTAACGTTTTGGATCGAAGAAACGAGCCGTTAATAAGCTACGAGAGCTGTCAGCAGTTTTTGGTTCACCTGGACGTAAACGTTCGTATACATCTTTCAAACCTTCTTCGGTACGAGAATCGCTTGGGTTTTTATGCAAGTCTTTCTCAATTGTGTTACGTAATGATTCGCTTTCTCCAAAGATTTCGAAGATTGTATCATCTGAACCAAAACCTAAGGCACGAACTAACGTAGTCAACGGAATTTTACGAGTACGGTCAATCCGTACGTAAGAAATGTCTTTTGCGTCTGTTTCCATTTCTAACCATGCGCCACGGTTAGGGATAACAGTTGAGCCAAAGCCTTCTTTTCCGTTTTTATCTACTTTCCCATGGAAATACACACCAGGAGAACGAACCAATTGGGAAACAATTACTCGTTCCGCACCATTGATAATAAAGGTTCCTTGTTCTGTCATTAATGGGAAATCACCAAAGAATACTTCTTGGGATTTGATTTCGCCTGTTTCGCGGTTTACTAAGCGTAAGACCACATGTAATGGTGCAGAATAGTTTGCATCGTGTGAACGAGCCTCTGCTACCGTGTATTTAGGTTCTTTTAATTCATAGTCAACAAATTCAAGTGACAAGTTTCCATTAAAGTCTTCAATTGGCAAAATGTCTTCAAACATTTCTCGCAAGCCCTCATCTAAGAACCATTGATAAGAATCTGTTTGAATTTCGATCAAATTCGGTAATTCCAACACTTCACTGATTCGTGCGAAGCTTCTACGTTCTCGGTGTTTCCCGTATTTTACTACGTGTCCAGCCAAGTTCTTCACCCCTCTTAAAAGTTTGAAAACCGATCCGAAGATAAATTACATTAATGTTACAAAAATTAAATTACTGTAACACCTGACATTTTTTGCGGCTTTTAGGCAAAAAAAAACCAAAAATAGAACGTTCTCTTGAAAATATTCGCGAGCTTCTACTTTTGTTTCCTTATTTAAAAGCCGGAACGGACAATATTTCGTTCCTGCCTTTTATCATTTCAGATAGTTTTAGCAAATTAATATAATACACGACGATAACATAAAAGTCAATAGTCTCAATGCTTTGATTCCTGTTACGCTAACTTTTCTTAAAACTTTCAGTAAACATCAATTGCTTTAATTAGACTTACATTTTTGAATATTCAGAATATTCGACATTTTATTATTGACATCTCATTTTTCTTAACGTATACTAATTTACATCTTAACCCAAGTTGGAGGTTGTTCCTATGTTGAACTCAAAAACCACACAACTGAATAACCGCTATTACTTTAGCTATTTTAGATAGGTTTGTATTCATCACGATGGATACAAACAACTTGAGTGTTTTTTGTATCTATGATGGCTAGAGCATTTCGACGTACCAACGGCCGCATAGAGAAATCTAAGTGGCTGAAGAATCATACTATTTTTGTATTCGTATCACCCACTTAGACCTTCATCCATTCTAAGCGGGTGATTTTTTTATGACAAAAGGAGAGAAAATTATGAAAAAGACAGTATTAGCAGGAATTGGTTTGGTAAGTTTATTGATGTTGGGTGCATGCGGCAATAAAGACGCAGCTAGTGACGACAACGTGAAACATGTGGGCGTTTTGCAATTAGTCCAACACGCTTCTTTAGACAATGCCTATGAAGGCTTTAAAGAAGGCTTGGCAGAAGGCGGCTACAAAGAAGACGACAATTTAAAAATTGAATACCAAAACGCACAAAACAATCAAGACAATCTAAAAAGTATGAGTGAGAAGCTCGTGAAGGAAGAACCTGATCTTTTACTAGGGATCGCCACTCCGGCAGCCCAATCTTTATTAAATGCAACAACAGAAATTCCAATCACCGTAACTGCGGTAACGGATTTAGAAGAAGCAAAATTAGTGAAAAGTGACAAAGCACCTGGCGGTAACGTTACTGGAACAACCGATATGGTTCCTATCGACAAGCAAATTGATCTGCTGCTTTCTATCGTACCCGATGCAAAATCCATCGGAATTATGTACAACGCCGGTGAAGCTAACTCAAAAATCCAAGCAGACTTAGCTGAAAAAGCATTGAAAAAAGCAGGTGTTGAGGTAAAAATCAAAACGGCCAACACGACAAACGATGTTCAACAAGTAACAGAATCATTGGCAAACGAAACAGATGGTATCTACGTACCAACAGACAATACCTTCGCAAGCGCGGCGGCAGTCATTGGTGATGTTGTTAAAGAAAAGAAAATTCCATTGGTCGCTGGCTCCACTGAACAAATCGACGATGGTGGTTTAGCTACTGTCGGTATCGACTACAAATCACTTGGAAAACAAACAGGGAAAATGGCAGCCAAAATTTTAGACGGCGATGCAAAACCTGAAGATACACCTGTTGAATCAGCGGACACGCTTAAATTAGTTGTTAATAAGGACATGGCAGAAGCATTAGGAATTGATCCTGACAGCATCAAAGAACCTAAATAAACAAGTTAAAACAGCTCCACAAAGAAAGAAGGAAGAATCATGAATGTTATCACTTTGTTATTATCAGCTACGTCACAAGGTATGCTCTGGTCGCTATTGGCGATCGGTGTTTACATGACTTTTCGAATATTAGACATCGCCGATCTTACTGCCGAGGGAAGCTTTCCCTTAGGCGGCGGGATCGCTGCGATCGGGATTGTGAATGGGATGCATCCCGCAATCGCGACTTTGCTGGCTTTTGGCGGCGGAATGCTGGCTGGATTGGTCACTGGAATCTTGAATACGAAATTCAAAATTCCAGCGTTATTAGCTGGGATCATTACGATGACTGGTTTGTATTCCGTGACTTCGCGGGTCATGGGTGCACCGAACATCGCTTTGCTGGGAGAAAATACCGTTTTTACCACCGCCCAGGAAATGGGATTAAGCAAAAACAATGCGGTTATCGCAGTAGGATTGTTAATCGTACTGTTGGTTATCCTGCTGTTAGTACTCTTTTTCCGAACGGAAATCGGTTTAGCTGTTCGAGCAACCGGAGATAATCCCGATATGAGTGAGGCAAACGGCATCAAAACGGAAAATATGAAACTGCTAGGCTACATGATCTCCAATGGCAGCATCGCTCTTTCAGGTGCCCTATTAGCACAAAACAACGGATTTGCTGATTTGAACTCAGGAGTTGGGACCATCGTTATCGGATTAGCTTCGATTATTATTGCGGAAGTTCTGCTTCACAATAAACCAATCCTTATTCGTTTGATTACGATTGTGGCTGGGGCGATTATTTATCGCTTTATCTTAGCTCTAGTATTCGAGATGAACGTAGAGCCGACAGATTCTAAATTGGCTTCAGCGATCGTATTGGTTATCTGTTTATCCTTGCCACAAATTCGATCAAAATTTACCTTCAAAACAAAAAAGAAAGGGGCGAACGTAAATGCAGCCGGTCTTAAGGATTAATAATCTTCATCAATATTTCGAACGCGGGACGGTTAATGAGAACCATGTGCTGCGAGGCATCAACTTAAGTTTAGCCCCTGGCGAATTTGTGACGATCATCGGAGGAAATGGTGCCGGAAAATCTACGCTGCTAAACAGTGTCGCTGGAACCCTTCCAGTTGAAGAAGGCCAACTATTTTTAAACGAAGAAGAAATCACTAAACAGTCCGTAACACGCCGCTCAAAAAGAATCAGTCGTGTCTTCCAAGATCCTAAAATGGGGACAGCCGTTCGTTTATCTGTAGAGGAAAACTTGGCGCTAGCAATGAAACGCGGGCACAAACGCGGCTTCTCTTTAGGTGTAAAAAGCAAAGATCGCAGTTTCTTCCAGGAACAGCTGGCTATGCTGAATTTAAATTTGGAAAACCGCTTAGATGCTGAAATCGGGTTGCTTTCAGGCGGGCAACGCCAAGCCATCACATTATTAATGGCGACATTGCAGCGTCCTGACCTTATCTTACTCGATGAGCATACGGCCGCACTGGATCCAAAAACCTCCTTAACGGTTATGGAGTTGACCGAGCGATTGATTCGTGAGCAGGAGCTGACCGCCTTCATGGTCACTCACAATATGGAGGATGCGATTCAATACGGCAATCGTCTCATCATGCTCCATCAAGGGCAAATTGCTTTGGATTTAAAACAAGAAGAGAAACAAAACTTAACGGTTCCAAAATTAATGGAGCTTTTCCACCAAAATTCAGGTGTCGAGCTCAAAGACGATGCATTATTATTAGGTTAGTACAATTGGATTCTCCCTTCTTTCTTGACAGGCTACTTTTATGTAGTCTGTTTTTTTGTTACACTGAGCCCAGAATAAAAACTAAAGGAGGGATCAGGTTGACCACGAAAGAAAAGCTCCTGGCTCGCTTAAAAGCAGCCGACGAAGTTTTATCAGGCGAAGCTTTAGCTCAAGAGTTAGGTGTATCCCGTACCGCTATCTGGAAGGCCATCAAAGAGTTAGAAAAGAAGGGCTATCAGATCCAACATTTAGCAAACGGCTATCGCTATCAACCTTCTGATATTTTAGATGCACAGGAAATTCAAGATCAGATTCAACATGCTGTCGATGTAACAGTATTAGATTCATCTGTCTCAACTATGAAGGATGCGCAATTGGCCGTTATGGAGGGAAAATCATCGCCCTTATTGATTGTGGCGGACATGCAGGAAGCTCCGCGAGGACGTTTCAATCGGCCCTTTTTCGCTGCAAAACAACAAGGAATCTATATGAGTCTGCTGCTGGAACCAAAGGAACAACTGCAAGAATTGCCCCAATATACTATCTTGATGGCTGTGGCTGTTGCTGAGGCGATAGATGAATTATTAGGCGTTGATAGTCAAATCAAATGGGTCAACGACATTTATTTGAATCACAAAAAAATCGTTGGTATCTTATCGGAAGCCATGACCGATATCGAAAGCAACTCATTAAAATATATTATCATTGGCATGGGTATCAACTTTTCGATTCCCCAAGAAAATTATCCTGAGGAGCTGCAAGAAAAAGCAACCTCCCTGTTCCCTGATGGAGTCGCAACAACGACACGAAACCAATTGATCATAACTATTTGGAATCGTTTCTTTGCTTTATTGGCCGATCCAACGACCTATCTGGATGCCTATCGTAAAAAATCTTTCGTGCTAGGCAAAAAAATTACCTTCAAGCGGAAAGATCAGCTATACGTAGGTACGGCTATTGCTATTACCGATGTCGGAGAATTGGTTGTTGATCTAGGAAATGAAACAATGACCCTTTCCTCCGGTGAAATCAGTTTAAGTTCCATCCAATAAGCGACTTATTTTCAGTAAATACAAAAAATGATGTGCCACAATCGGCACATCATTTTTCATTAGCGCATCGTTACAAATTCTTCGCTGCCTGTCGGATGGATCGCAACCGTATCATCGAAATCTTTCTTCGTTGCCCCCATTTTAATTGCCACGGCAAAGCCCTGCAGCATTTCATCAACACCGACACCAATAGCATGCAACCCGATAATCTTCTCTTCATCCCCGAGGCAGATCAGCTTCATATCACATTTTTGTCGATAATCACTTAAGGCAAAGTACATTGGCGTAAAGCGTGAGTGATAGACTTTGATTTGATCTTTTCCATGTCGTTCAAGCGCTTCTTCTTCCGTTAATCCAATCGTTGCAATCGTTGGATGTGTGAAGATCACGGTTGGAACATTTTCATAATCTAAATATTCTTCTGATTTGCCATTAAACACCCGTTCAGATAAACGCCGTCCAGCTGCAATAGCTACTGGCGTCAAATCAATTTTGCCGATGACATCGCCAACTGCATAAACCCCTTCGCTGGTTGTATTTTGATATTTATCAACAATCACAAAGCCTTTTTCATTTAAAGTCACCGAGGTATTTTCTAAGCCTAGCTTATTCGTATTTGGTAAACGTCCTCCGGCGAACAGCACTTTGTCTCCTGTTAACGTATTGCCGTTCTCAAAATAAACCGTATAGGTTCCATCTGCATTTTGTTTGATTTCTTTTGCTACATGATGATCGTAAAGCTTCATTTTATTGTCACGATAAATCTCAACTAAGTTATCTGCCAACATTTTGTCAAAAGTCCGTAATGGACGACTGTGACGGAAGGCCCAATGTACCTGCGTACCCATTCCTTGCAATACACCGCTCAATTCAGCTGCAATATAGCCAGCACCTAGGACAACTACTTCTTTTGGCTGCTCCGTCAATTCAAAGAAGCCATTGGAATCAATCGCTAATTCGCCGCCAGGAATCTTCATCTGGCTTGGTCGGCCGCCTGTTGCGATCAAAATATTCGGCGCCGTATAGTCTTCACCATTAACCGTGATAACATGATCGGATTTAAATGTCGCATAGCCTTCGATCCGCTCAACGTGATTACTGTCAAGCCCACGATAATAAGCACCATGTAAAAAGTCGATGTATTTTTCGCGACGTGCCACTAATTCTTTAAAATCAAACTTTTCGACATCCGCTTGGACACCATAACTAGGCGCGTCCCGCTCGATCATTTCCAGCATGCTGCTAGCCTGCCACATTACTTTTTTCGGTACACATCCAACATTGACACACGTGCCGCCGATTTTATTTCCTTCAATCAACAAAACCTTTGCCCCGTACATACCTGCACGATTGGCAGAAGCAATCCCGCCGCTGCCGCCACCGACTACTATGTAATCATATTCCTTCATTCATCTGCCTCCTAATTCTTACTAATGAAAGTTATTTCTTGTCTAATCCTTCGAATAAAATACTGTAAGTGATGAGTAGCAGTACTCAATAAGTTCATTCTAATACATTCTGTCAGAAAATAATTGCTTTTTGTTTTGGAACAAAAATTTAAAGCAAGAAAAAGACTGAGGAAGCCTCAGTCTTTTTTCTTGCGTATCATATCCCCAGGTTTAACCGGTTGAGCTACAGGCATCGTGATGATCATCATTGGATTTGGCGCACGATCAATCTGTTCACCTTCATCATTCTTCATTTCAGTCACTGTTTGTTCAAAATGATGGAAGTTCGGACCATAAAACTCAATCTCATCGCCCACTCTAAAATGATTTCGTTGGCGAACAGTCGCGATTCCACTGGCTTCGTCATAGCTTAACACTTCACCGATAAATTTATAGACAGGGATCTTCCGTCTTGGTCCAAATAGCTGTTCATTTTCTGTTGGCACATGATAATAAAATCCTGTCGATAGTTCTCGTTGCGCCACTTTCCACAGCTCATCGATCCATTCTTGCTTGCAGACATAATTTTCTGGATCAGAAATATAGCTATCCACTGCTGCTTTATACACATTGGCAACCGTTGAAACATAGTGAATAGATTTCATTCTTCCTTCAATTTTCAAGCTGTCAACACCGTTTTCAATCAAATCAGGAATGTGTTCGATCATTGACATATCTACGGCACTCATAGAAAACTCTTCGGTTACATCTCCGTTTTCCGTCAATGAACGATGTTCTTGAGCAAAAGGCATATCGAATAGTTCATATTTCCAACGGCAAGATTGCGAGCAGCCGCCACGATTAGCATCACGCATCGACATATGATTCGACAAGGTACAACGTCCTGAATAGGAAATACACATCGCGCCATGAATAAAGGCTTCGATTTGAATATCTGTATTTCGGCGAATTTCTGCTAATTCCTCCATTGAAACTTCGCGAGCTAAGACCACTCGTTCCAAGCCTTCATTTTGCCAAAATTTTAACGTCTCTGCATTGGTTGCGGACGCTTGAGTAGACAAATGAATTTCTAGCCCAGGCGCTTCTGTTGCGCAAATTTCAATCAATGCCGGATCAGAAACAATGACTGCTGAAATACCGATATCTCTTAATTTTTTGAAAAACTCTCCTGCCCCTTCTTCATTTCCTTCATGCGTCACCATGTTCGCAGCTACATAAACCTTTGCGCCGTATTTATCAGCAAAAGCGACGCCTTCTTCCATCTCTTCAAATGAAAAATTCCCCGCACGAGAACGCAATCCATACGCATCCCCGCCAATATAAACAGCATCCGCGCCATAATGAATCGCGGTTTTTAATTTTTCCAATGTCCCGGCTGGGGCTAAAACCTCTGGCCGTTTCAGTTTTCTCTCTGTCATGTTGCTCTTACTCCTATTTAATCGCTGTTGGGTCTAAATGGTAAAAACCAGTATCCATTCCTCGACCAACAGGATGATATTTTTGGATTTCTTGCTGCGCGTGGCTCATAGCGGCTTCATCCCAAGTTCCTGCTTCAATTGCTGTTTTTGCATCGGCAAAAATTTTCGCGATCGCGACAAAATCTGATCCCGGGGTAAATAATCCGTCAAGCTTCCAAGTTTGATAGCCTGTTTGAGCCAAGTCAGCCAATTCTTGAATTAAATTCAGATCATTGTCAGCAAAAATATGTGTGCCATGTTGATCCTCATAGATTGAATAATGCGTCTCTGCTTTTTTCGGCTCTGAAATAAACAACCCACGCTCTTTCGAAACTTCTTCTTTCTGATTTGTGTAATTGAAGTAGTTATCCAATAATGGTCGTTTCGATTGATGGATGCAAGTAGCACCGTACACCAAGACTTCTACCGGAACCTCCACATGCTGACTCAAATGCTGCATTTCTTTAAACGGCACTTCCCGAGCCAAAACCGCACCGACCGCACCCTTTTTCTGCCAAAAATTGATTTGTCTGGCATTGGTCACCAATGTTTGTGCATCATAAATATAAGGCAGATCATACTCCTGCAATAAGTAAATCACACCCGTATCACCTACAACAACATGATCTGGTTGTACCTCTGCTAAAAATGCTAAATATTCTGGAATCTGTTTCATCTTGTCAGGATGCATGATCCCATTTACCGCGATGTTTACTTTTTTTCCCTGAGCATGCGCCTGCTCAATTAACGCTTTTTGTTCATCACGAGAAAAAGAATACGGCAATCGCAACCCATACGCCTCTTCCCCTATGTATAATGTATCCACGCCAGCAGCAAGTAACTCTTCGGCTTGCGCCATTGACTCTGCCGTCGCAATTAACTCAATCATGGTAAGTCCTCCTTTTAGACTTTCTCATACTATCACAGCTTCCAAAAGTTTCCAACTGACGACAGAAAAAAAGAGGAACACACCTAAGTGTCCTCCTCTGATTAACTAAACTTTTTCTGGAATTTTTTCTTCTTTAAGATTTTTTACAGTCAAGGTGATTTTCCCCTTGCTTGCACCAATCGTTACCGCATCACCTAATTGAATTTGTCCTGACAATAACGCCTCAGCCAAGCGATCTTCAATTTCTTTCTGTAAAGCTCTGCGAATTGGCCGTGCACCGTATTCAGGATCGAATCCTACTTTTCCGATAACATCATAAGCCGCTGGTGTAATCTTCACTTGAATCTCATGTTCTTTCATGCGATCCAAAATGGAACGACTCATAATCTTCACAATCTCATGAATTTGTTCTTGATCTAAGGTTTTAAAGACTACGGTTTCATCAATTCTATTTAAGAACTCTGGACGGAAAGCCTTTTTCAGTTCTTCTAAAATTCGTTTTTCCATCGCTTGATGATCTTTCGTAATATCCTTCACGTTGAAACCGACATTTTTTTCCTCACGGATTTCAGTCGCACCAATATTTGAAGTCATGATCAAGATCGTATTGCGGAAATCAACCTTCCGACCTTTCGAATCTGTTAAATGACCATCATCTAAAACTTGTAATAAAATATTGAAGACATCTGGATGAGCCTTTTCAACCTCATCTAACAAAATAACTGAATAAGGTTTTTGACGAATTTTTTCTGTCAGCTGTCCACCTTCTTCATAACCCACATATCCTGGCGGTGAACCGATCAAACGACTCGTACTATATTTTTCCATATATTCAGACATGTCTACACGAATTAAAGCTTCTTCACTACCAAACATCGCCTCGGCTAACGCCTTCGCCAACTCTGTTTTCCCAACCCCTGTTGGTCCTAGGAACATGAATGAGCCAATTGGACGATTCGGATCTTTCAAGCCGCTACGGGCCCGACGAATCGCTCGGGAAATGGCTTTGACCGCATCCTCTTGCCCGACCACTCTTTTATGCAAGACATTTTCTAAATCCAACAAACGTTGGCTCTCTTTTTTCTCTAACTGCTGTAAAGGAACTCCAGTCCATTGAGAAACCACAGCGGCAACATCTTCATCCGTCACTTGATCAAGATAGCCGTTTTCTTGTTTTGCTGCTTTAATTTTCGCTTGTTCCAAAACTTCCGCTAACTGCTTTTCTCGTAAACGCAAACGTGCTGCCGACTCGAAGTCTTGGTTTTGAATCGCCTTTTCTTTTTCAGTCACTAACTCTTGAACTTCTTCTTCTAACTCAGTAAGTTCAGAAACTTCATCCGTTGAATCTAAGCGGACTTTCGCAGAAGATTCATCCATTAAGTCAATCGCTTTATCTGGTAATTGACGTGAATTAATATATCTCACCGATAAAGAAACCGCAGCATGCAATGCTTCATCCGTAATTTCTACACCGTGATGCTCCTCATAACGAGGACGTAATCCCTTCAAAATCTCTTCAGCTTCTTCAGGTGTTGGTTCTTCTACCTGTACGCGAGCAAACCGCCGCTCTAAAGCAGAATCCTTTTCAATGTATTTCTGATATTCATCCAATGTCGTCGCACCAATCGTTTGCAGTTCACCACGTGCCAATGCAGGCTTCAAAATATTAGAAGCGTCAATCGCACCTTCAGCACCACCCGCACCAATCAATGTATGCAACTCATCAATAAACAAGATAATCTGACCATCATGGTAAATTTCATCAATTACTTTCTTCAACCGATCTTCAAATTCTCCACGGTATTTTGTCCCCGCCACAAGGGCTCCCATGTCTAGCATCATCAAACGCTTTCCACGCATATCCTCTGGAACATCACCAGAAATAATCCGCTGCGCCAAGCCTTCTACAATCGCCGTTTTACCAACACCAGGTTCTCCAACTAATACAGGATTGTTCTTAGTTCGACGACTCAAAATTTGTACCACTCGACGAACTTCGCTGTCTCTACCCACTACTGGATCTAATCGTTTTTCCCGCGCCAGTTTTGTTAAATCCCGCGCCAAACCATCTAAAGTAGGTGTGCCTTGGGAATTACTTTGAGCAGGCTTAGCAGAGGCTTTCCTGCGTGTTCCAGCTCCTTGATTTGTATTTTGAGCTTCATTGACACCCATCTTCTTCAATAAAAGTTGTCGCATCTTAGGTAGACTCAAACCGAGATTAACTAGGATGTGAGAAGCCAAAATTTCATCATCACGTAATAGACCTAATAGAATATGTTCTGTACCTACCAATTTTGCATTGAAACGCTTCGCCTCATCATCCGCAAAAATCAAAATCTGTTTCGCTCTCGGAGAATAAGGAAGATATCCTCCTTCAGGATATGACTTAACTGAGCCGTAACCTGTCATATGCTCAATTTCTTCACGAATGTCATTCTCACTCGAATTCATTTGACGTAATGTCTTGCCCGCAATTCCTTGTTGTTCGATGACTAACGCTAGTAATAAATGCTCCGAACCAACCGAGCGGTGTTTAAAATATTTTGCTTCCTGTTGTGCAATCGCCAACACAGCTTTTGCGCGTTCTGTATACAGCTGATCCATATCCCTCACTCCTTTTTCTCATAACTTAAACGTTCCAAAAATCCATGCAGAATTCTCGCCCGTAGTCTATTTTCAATTTGACTGATACCAAGAACATTCTTCGATACTGCACTTAACATCAAGTTGCCTTCATTTTCAGTAATAATTTCTTCTTCAAATAATTTTTGAATAATCCCAAACGCATTCGCTTCCGAAATTTCGCTTCCAAAAGAATCCATTAATTGTTCCAAAAAGTAGTGCTGATCAGAAATCTTAACTTTACTTATTCGAATATAGCCGCCGCCACCTCGCTTGCTTTCAACCAAATAGCCCCGTTGAAAAGTAAAACGTGTATTGATCACATAATTTATTTGAGAAGGTACACAATTAAAAAGCTGCGCCATCTCGGCTCTTCGAATTTCAATAATTTCGCTATTTTCCAAAATATCTTTCAAGTAAGACTCGATCAAATCAGAGGTATTTCTGCTCATAATATCGCCTCCTATTGACTATTCCTGACCATAATTATATCGAATTTAACGCATGAAATAAAGGAGAACGCCTTTCTTTAATTAAGGATAAAAAAAAAGAAGGTTTTCACCTTCTTTTTTGATCGGGAAGACAGGATTCGAACCTGCGACACCTTGGTCCCAAACCAAGTACTCTACCAAGCTGAGCTACTTCCCGATAAACAAAAAAACTACGCGCCCAAGAGGAGTCGAACCCCTAACCTTTTGATCCGTAGTCAAACACTCTATCCAGTTGAGCTATGGGCGCATATCTATATTATGCCGAGGACCGGAATCGAACCGGTACGGTGATCACTCACCGCAGGATTTTAAGTCCTGTGCGTCTGCCAGTTCCGCCACCCCGGCGTTGTTCCCTGGTCTTCAGGAAAGCGGAAAACGGGGTTCGAACCCGCGACCCCCACCTTGGCAAGGTGGTGCTCTACCACTGAGCTATTTCCGCATGATGCCGGCTAAAGGACTTGAACCCTCGACCCTCTGATTACAAATCAGATGCTCTACCAACTGAGCTAAGCCGGCAACTACAAAAAAATAAAATGCGGGTGAAGGGACTTGAACCCCCACGCCGTAAGGCGCTAGATCCTAAATCTAGTGCGTCTGCCAATTCCGCCACACCCGCATATTCTTATGAGCCGTACAGGGCTCGAACCTGTGACCCTCTGATTAAAAGTCAGATGCTCTACCAACTGAGCTAACGGCTCATATGGAGGTTAACGGGTTCGAACCGCTGACCCTCTGCTTGTAAGGCAGATGCTCTCCCAGCTGAGCTAAACCTCCATGTTCGCGTGGCGACGTCCTAATCTCACAAGGGGCAACCCCTCACTACAATCGGCGCTAAGAAGCTTAACTTCTGTGTTCGACATGGGAACAGGTGTATCCTTCTCGCTATCGCCACCACACTGCTATTTACTTGAGTAAACTTCGTTCACTCAAAACTGGATCAGAAACGTTTTTAAACGACCGACAATCATTTTATTTTGGTTAAGTCCTCGATCGATTAGTATCAGTCCGCTCCGTACATCACTGCACTTCCACTTCTGACCTATCTACCTGATCATCTCTCAGGGATCTTACTTTCTTAAAGAAATGGGAAATCTCATCTTGAGGTGGGCTTCACACTTAGATGCTTTCAGCGTTTATCCCTTCCCTACATAGCTACCCAGCGATGCCTCTGGCGAGACAACTGGTACACCAGCGGTAAGTCCATCCCGGTCCTCTCGTACTAAGGACAGATCCTCTCAAATTTCCAACGCCCGCGACGGATAGGGACCGAACTGTCTCACGACGTTCTGAACCCAGCTCGCGTGCCGCTTTAATGGGCG
>ERZ786685.19-NODE-19-length-60673-cov-8.621136_pt1 | contig 60673 bp, 56 predicted proteins | sample MGYA00433075_ERZ786685 | MGnify/ENA primary metagenome ERZ786685 (study PRJEB29978, sample SAMEA3491273) | human gut metagenome | biome: ENVO:mammalia-associated habitat; material: ENVO:feces | place: Bangladesh | collected 2010-04-07 ...
AAATGTCTGTGGATGGATTTTGAGTTTGCGCTGATGAATTATAACAATATTGTTGCTGCGGGAAGAATAGATACTTCTCTCAATGATTTTGCTATAAATATCGATTTTGGCAGGCCATTTTATATATCTACCTTGTTATCATGGCAGTTAGATGATTCAAAACCCTTCATAGAACTTGTTACTGGTGATGAGAAGTGGACTATTATTGACAAATATCAGGTAGAACGGGGAAACTATATTTTTAAAATCAATGCAGAAGGTTTTGAGACCGCACCAATATTGATTGCAAGTCAAAGCATAAAATGTGAAATAGTGAACAAGTATCCATTTGAATAGAAATTACCTGAGAGTAAGACAGGAAACTATTATAAATCGAGCCAATTTCATAATTGTTAGCCCTTGCTATATCAATGGTTGGTCCTGTGCCAATAAAATCAGGCATTAGAATGGAAAGGAATTCTAATATGGAAAACTGGAAGGATACGTTCATTAATCAAGTTCCAAAAGATATTTACACAGTCGAAATAAGCAGTGGTGAGCAAGACGGTTTAAATATTTTGTTAAATGGAGAAAAAAATGGACACATAGTTAAGATCGATTTTGGAGCATCATCATCTTACAGAGTTATTGATGAGGGATTTCTGTTATGGGGAAATCTTGTTATCCCAGAAGAAATTGTAAAGAAATACAAAAAGGAGAATTATCCCAGTACAATATATGAAATTGAGAATGGGAGTTACTCAAAATTCATTAACGACATCAGTAATGGTTTGTTTGATATCTACGAGATGAAACAATATAACATCATTACTTTAAATTATGTGATTGAAATAGCGAGCAGATTTGATCCAGACATCCATGTTTTGAAATAAAAAAGTATTAAAAGGAGTTAAAAATTTGAATAAGAATAAAATCATTTCCATCGGTTTCGTTTCACTTGCCGCACTTTTGGGCGTATCACTGACCTTTTTTGGAAATTCTATATTTGTCATTGGAATTTTCAGTTTAGTGCTGTATGTCTATCACTCTTTTTTAATCGCTCCAAAAAATAGAAAATTTATGAATATAAAACAGGCCCTCCAACACTCGGATATTTCGAATGAAGAGCTGTCTGAGATGACAACTATTGATCCTGAAAAAATCAATTCATTACGGGTAAACAATGAATTTAGTGAGCAGGAGATTGAAAGTTTAGCTGTGGCGTTAGAGGTGAAAGAAGATAGATCTGCGCAAAGGAATGGCAAAAGGGCCCTTATGATCGTGGTTGTTATAATCGCGATAGTTTGTCTTGTTTACTTTCTATTTGGCGATAATACTCCCTGAAATAATTTTTTGATTTAAATAGAGAAGCAAATCAGAGTTTGGTTTCAAGATAAGAAATTGAACTCTGATTCTTTATATAAGCAGCTCTACTAATTGCAAGCGATGATGATTTTTATTGAGTACTTTTTTTCTGATTAGGTTGAAGAGAATGAAAATTCCTGGGAGGTTTATGAATGAAGAAATCCGTATTCCTTTTATTAGTGTTGTTTGCTACTTTAAGTGGCTGTTCAGCGAAGGAGGAATCCCCTCCATCAATAATCACTCATGTCGATCAAAGCAACAGTTACATTTAGTATTAACGACGACAGACTATATATTGACATGACCAAAGAGCCTGATCAAACTTCCGTCGTCAAAACATCAAAGGAGTTAATATAGTGATAAAGATTAAAAAGCGTGCAAGTTGTGTAAGTTTTTCGACAGCGATTAAGGATTTTTTGTTGGTTATTTTGATTTTAAATGTCGAACAACGCGGGCGGGATATTGGTGGGTTATGGTGGGGTATCTTATTTTATCCCTGTTATTCATTCCTGTTGGTGTGTATCAATTCGTGAGTATGATCGATATGATCCTTCGAAACGTAGATGAGGAGCAAGTTATTCTATATGTTACGAACAATATAATGACGATGATGCTTGTTGCACTAGTAATTTACTTCCTAGTCTTTTTTGTCCCGAGTTTGGCGTTGCTCACAAGACGCTGTCGGGATGTTGGATTAAAGGGTCGAGGCTTTTTCATATTATGGATCGTTTCATTAGTATCAGGTTTATTGGCTGCGATGGATTTTCTTCTTAATATAGCTCTTGTTTATTTTTCTTATCGATCTGGAGCGGATATTATTTTTGTCTATCTAAATTACGCGATCGGGCTATTCTTTTTTATTTTAACGTTGCTCCCTACGGATGCATTAACTGTTAATAGCAATCATTCGATCGTGAGATTTTTCTTTAGACCAAAGCATGCGCATGAGAAAGATCAATCGTTTTCTAACTAAAGGTTTCTTTTTTTTAATGAATTTAGTGCTAGAATTGAGCCAGAGGCTTTTATATTGGGGGAATTATAATGAAAATAAATAGCTTTCTCGCCTTTGGACTCTGTTCAGTGTTTTTATTGTCCGGTTGTAGCTCAACGGCGGATAAGGATAAGAGCGCTTCGGAAAGTTCTGTTGAAATCAAGGTAACGGCGACATCCGATAGCACGTCTTCTACTTCAAAAACGCGAGCTGCTCGCTCTTCTGAGACAGAAGAGGTGCAAAGTACTGAACAAACGAATCCTGTTAACAATAAAAGAGTTCAATTGAGCGATGCGCAAAAAAATCAAATCAATCAGGCTTTTCTTGAATGGGCAGGACAACGTGCAGCGATAGGAAATATGGCGGTGAGTGATTGGTTCTTTGATCACGGGGCAGCTGGACACGGTGACTGGTATGCGAATACCCCTGATGGGCAGGTTCAAGTTCAAAACAATAATATGCCTGGACAAAGCGCTTTTCCTATCCATGCGATTGGAGGCTGCATTTTTTACACGGCAAAGGATGGCGGCGTCGGCAAGCAAGAATTATTTGCGGATTCTTTCGCGGTGAACTACTCTGTAAAAATGGATTTCACTCTTCCCGTCAGCAAGTATTTATTGGGGGATAACGGTGTAGTCTATGAATTGAAGACAGGTAATGGCACACCAGTAAGTACGAATACAGGCTTTGGCGAGTATGACGATGACGGAAGGCAAGGAACGTATACGCCAGATGTAGATTTTCAAATCTCAGAAGATCATGCGGCACAAGAAAAGCTGCAGGAGTTGCTTCGAATTAATTGATTGAAGTCGAAGCTTCTTTGGAAGAGCTACCTGTTGTAATGGATAGGTAAAAAGCGAAACGATCAGCTAGATGATTAAAAAAGGTTGTTCATTTTGGGTGACGATTGCCCAATAGAGCAATCTTTTTTTGTTTTTAGAAAACGTTTTTAAAAACTTGTTGACTTTTTGTTTGAGAGAATCTAAAATGAGGTTCATAGATATAACGTCATATAACGTTATATGAAAAAGGAGGAATTTTGGTGGACGTAAAAAAAGTTGTAAATGAGATCATCGAGAAGAATGGGGGAGAATTATCGGGTATTTATTTCGTAGCTTGTGGTGGTTCGCTGGTTGATATGTATGTTGCGGACTATTTCATGAAATCTGAAGCTTCGAAGGCAGTTACAGGTCTTTATACTGCAAATGAGTTTGTACAAGTTGTGCCTAAGCGATTAGATGAAAAATCTGTCGTAATTCTTTGCTCACATGGTGGAAACACAGGAGAAACGGTAAAAGCAGGAGAGGTTGCACAAAAAAGAGGAGCACACACGATTGGTCTCACGCATAATAAGAAGGCGGAGCTATTGAAGGTTTCTGATTACAGCTTCCTATATGAATGGGGCGGTGATGCACAGGTTCAAAACAATCCGATGGCGATTATCTTGGATTTGACAGTCTCATTGCTTCATGGGACTGAGGGCTATGAGGCGTTTGAAAAATTTCGTGAAGGAATGACGATCATTGATACGGTAGTGGATAATGCGAAGCAACAGGTTCAGGATCGGGTGAAGGTTTTTGCGGATAAGTACCAAGAAGAAAAAATGTATTACATTTTAGGCAGCGGACCTAGCTATGGCCATGCCTATGGTTTTTCGATTTGTTCATTGATGGAGATGCAGTGGCTGGATTCGACCTCGGTCCATTCGGGAGAATTTTTCCATGGTCCGTTTGAAGTAACTGACAAGGATACAATGTTCATTTTATTAATGAGCCAAGGACGTACGCGTGTGCTAGATGAGCGAGCAAAAGTTTTTCTAGATAAATATGCGGAAAAAGTTGAAATTGTTGATGCAAAAGAATTAGGATTAGATTTAATCCCAGATGAAGTTTCCGAGTTCTTCAATCCAATTCTGTTTTACAGCGTATTGTCAGAATATCGTTCTGCATTGGCTGATAATCGGAATCACGATTTAGATGTTCGACGTTATATGGGAAAAGTTGATTACTAGGAGGAAGCAGCATGAATGTTTTAGGTTTAGGAGATAATGTTGTTGATAAATATGTAAACCTTAAAATCATGTATCCTGGTGGAAATGCGTTGAATTTTGCTGTCTTTGCCAAAAAGCTTGGCCAAGACAGCAGCTTCATGGGTGTTTTCGGATCGGATGCAGAAGGAAAGCACGTATTATCTGCGATTGAAGATTTAGGTATCGAACATAGTCACTCCCGCTTTGAGTCAGGTGAAAATGGCTGTGCCCGTGTAGAGATAAAAGAGGGCGATCGAATATTTTTAGGGAGTAATGAAGGCGGTGTCACGCGTGAATATCCAATCCAGCTGACACAAGCGGATCGTAGTTATTTAGAGCAGTTTGCCTTGATTCACATGGGGTTATATAGTCATGTCAATCATTTATTGGAAGAATTAATCGATCTACCAGGGAAAGTCTCCTATGATTTCTCGGATGATTTTTCTGAGGAGGAGATCCTGCGAGCGATTGATAAAGTGAATTTTGGGTTCTTTTCAGTGAGTCATTTGTCAGAAGATGAGACGAAGGCCTTCTTGAAAAAATATTTTTCTCCTAGCAATGAGGTATTGATCGCCACTAGAGGAGACAAAGCAGCCATTGGCTATGATGGTCAGCATTATTATGAGGTGACTCCTGTTTTGAAAGAGCCGGTAGATACGATGGCAGCTGGGGATTCCTTCCTAACGGCCTTCCTGATCCATTACTTAAGCGGTGAGGATATTGCTTCTGCGATGAAAAAGGGTAATGAATTTGCGGGAGAATCTTGCATGGTGGAAGGCTCTTTCGGCTATGGTGTTTCTTACGAGTAGCTTGTTTTATCAAAGGGCATTTGATACTCTAACAAAAGAGAGATAATCCAAAGAAGTGAGGATCAATGTATGTTAGATGCAGAAGCACAGGTGCCTTTATATAAGCAATTAGAGGAAATCATAAAAAATAAAATAAGTAGCGGAGAGTACAAGGAAAATGAGAAAATTCCGCCAGAGCCGGAATTGACAGAAGTCTATTCTGTCAGCAGGATCACTGTTCGCAAGGCCATTCAAGAACTGGTGAAAGAGGGCTATTTGATCAAAAAGCAGGGAAAGGGAACCTTTGTCAATCAACACAAGGTCTTCCGAAAAATCGAATATGTAATTGGCTTCAGTGAAAGCTGCCGCGCGAATGGATTCACCCCGAGCAATCAGCTCTTAGAACGAAAGATTATTCCCGCGACTGCCGAACTGGCTAAGAAACTCCAGATCAATGTTGGTGATGACGTCATCTATACAAAACGGAAGCGTATGGCTGATGGCACGCCCATCCTATTGGAGAATAATTACTTTGATAAGCAGCGTTTTGAGTCATTGTTGACAGCTGATTTGACAGGATCACTGTATCAGTTATTGGCTGAAGAGGATATTTTGGCGATCAATCCGGGTGAAACGATCCTTGAGCTGGCAATCGCAGATGATCAATTAGCTAAGGTTATGGAGGTAGGGATTGGTACGCCCTTCTTTTATGTGAACACGTTGATCAATGACCAAAATCATCAGCCTATCCATGTTGGCCATCAGTATTATTTAGGCGAAGTGTATAAATTCAGCTTGTAGGCTCTCCGTAATTAGGAGTGAAAAAATTGCGTAAAATTCTCCGTTCCAACGCCATTTTCGATGGTGAAAATCCTCCTTTTAAAGGCTATGTTGCTTTTAAGGGTGAGACGATTGAAGAAGTACAGAGCGGCTGGGATTATCAGCATCTAGTAGATGGAGAGACTACCGTTCTAAAGTATGATAATTCTTTTGTGCTGCCGGGCTTGCACGATAACCATGTGTTTTTTAGTGGATATTTAAGTATGCATGCAGGAGTAAATTTAGAAAAGACAAGCTCTGAAAATGAAGCACTGCAGATGCTTCAAAATGAGCTTGATAAAAAACAAGGACAGCCTGCTTATGCCTATGGCTGGACACCGCAGGATTGGGGAACACTGCCAAGTCAAGAAACATTGGATCGTCTGAACTATGCAGGACCGATAACTGCTATCGCGAAGGATCGGTCCTATTGCTGGATGAATCAGAAGGCGAAAGATCGTTACGGCTTTCAAGAGACTGAAACGAGTGCGGAAAGTCGTTTCCGCTTAATCAAAGAAATGTTGGCGAATCAGGCGTTGATCCAAGCAGTGTACCGTGAATTCGAAGAGCTGCTGCTTTCGAGAGGAGTCGTCTCAATCAAGGAAATCGTCTTTGATACTGCTGATTTTTTAAATAACATAAGTTATAGAAAGCTGATGACGACCTTCTACCTTCAATCAGTGGAAGAGCCGATCTCGACCGCTTTAGTTCAAAGCTATCAAACCGAGCATTTTCCAGAGAAGGTTCGCTTTGGAGGAGTCAAGATGATGGTGGATGGTGTCGTCGCAGATGAAACAGGGGACATCACTGGGTCCTATGCCTCGGGGAAGAAGGGCCCAACAATTGATTATCCAGCATTAGCAAATGAAGTAAAAAAATGGAATGAACGATCAGTTCCTTGTTGTTTGACCACAGAAGGGGATCGCGCAGGAGTCGAAGCCGCGAAAATACTTAACCAATTTGGGAAGCGCTTACCGAAAGGCGTGTATAACTCAATCAGTGATTTAGAGATGATCACAGCAGATATGACTAAAGAAATGTCTGAAGGAAACATCGCTGCGGAAATCTATCCTCAAATTTTAGGATTGAACCCTTCTTATCAGGAGGCTTATATGCCAGAGGTTCTTCTTGGTGAGGACGAAGCTTTTTTCAATTATCGGCTTTTGCATGAGGCGGACATTCTACTGACTAGCGGAACAGATTTGCCGTTATTCATTACGAATCTGCCAGAATCCATTCTTCGCGCCTGCTTCCGTCGTTTTCCAACAGGAGCTGAAACGTGGAAAAAGGAAAATGGCGTGTCAGCGCTAGAAATATTAAAAAGCTTTACGAAAAATGGGTTTGTAGCAAACGGTCTATTAGACTATGGTGTTCTGCAAGCAGGGAAATCGGCCACATTTGCTATTTTTGACCAAGACCTTACGACTGAGGATTTTAATGAGGTTGCGGCAGCCGAAACAATCATGACCTGCATTGATGGTGAGATTGTGTATAAAAAAGACTAATTTGTGGCATAACGTTATGATACGATATAAGGAGTGCGGAAGAAATGGAATTAAAAAGAAAAAAGTTTGTATTTCCCCATAGCTATACATTGATATTTCTCTTAATTATTATTGCAGCGTTACTTACGTGGTTTATTCCAAGCGGGCAATTTAAGACAGTTGTTGAAACGATTAATGGGATGGAAAAAACAACGGTCGTACCCGGTACGTATCATCAGATTGATAAAGCGGGTTACGGACAAGGGATTAGCGCTGTGTTAGAAGCCCCTGCAGCGGGAGTAATCAATGCGGTTGAAGTTGTTGCGTTTGTTTTAATTGTAGGTGGCGCTTTTGGAATCATTTTAAAAACGGGTGCCGTAGACCGTGGATTATTTACATTGGCACAATCTTTAGGAGATAAAGGAATTTTAGTTATCCCTTTATCTATGATCCTCTTTAGCTTAGGAGGATCGACCTTTGGGATGAGTGAAGAGGTTATTCCGCTATTTGCGGTCTTCGTTTCCCTGATGTTTTCTTTAGGCTTTGACTCAATGACGGCAATTCTTATTCTATTTTTAGGAACGCAGGCGGGGTACATTGGATCGACGATAAATCCATTCAACGTACTGATTGCTCAAGGAGTAGCCGATGTACACGGGAATCCTCTTTTGGTCTATCGAGTAGTCTGCTGGGCGGTAATCACACTTATTTCTATCCTATTTACCATGCATTATGCGAAAAAAGTCAAGGCCAATCCAGAATCCTCTATTGTTTATAAAAATGACCAAAAGGTTAAGCACAAGTTTCAAAATTTTGAAGTGGACAAACCATTTAGTACGAGTGATAAATGGATCATTGGCGGCTTCATTATTGGGTTGATGATCATGATTTGGGGCATCATCGCGCAAGGCTGGTATATGGTTGAAATCTCAGCATTGTTTGTAGGAATGGGTCTTTATGCCGGGCTTGTCGCTAGGTTTAATCAGAAAGAGATCGCCGAGGCATTTGTCGAAGGCTGTGCGGATTTTGCTTATGCGGCAGTAATTATTGGTTTGGCTCGAGGTGTGCTAGTCATTTTGGAGAACGGAATGATTATTGATACGATTTTGAATTGTTTGGCGAATCTTTTAGGCGGACTGCCGAAATTTATGTTCTCAGCGATTTTATTGATTGCGCAAGTCATCGTTACGTTCTTTGTTCCATCCTCCTCGGGAGCCGCAGCGTTGACGATGCCGGTTATGGCACCGCTAGCAGATTTGGTTCATATTAATCGTGATGTCGTAGTTTTGAGTAATCAATTTGGCAACGGGCTGATGAATTTGATTTCACCGACTGGCGGAGTGTTGCTGGCAGGTTTAGCCATAGCGGAGATCAATTTCTCTAAATGGTTGAAGGTTGGGTCCAAAATATTTGTCATCCTCTTAATTGTTTCTGCTGTCTTGCTTTATATCGCGACGTTGTTGTAAAGAAAAGAGCCAATCATGTGTTGAAGATTCATCACATGATTGGCTCTTTTGCTACGCTGCTTTTTTCTTTTCATGAATTCGATAGCTGAAATAAATCCCGATTTGACCGATCACGATAAATAGACTCAGTGCGGCGTAGTCTAAAAAGATCTTTGAATTGTCTAAGCTGATCAAATTTCTAAACCCATTGACACTATAAGTCATGGGAATGAATCGATGGATCGTACGGAAAATGGGTGAAGATAAGAGAATAGGGTAGCTACCTCCAGATGAGGAGGTCTGCATCATAGTCAATAGCAAGACGATAAAGCTTCCAACCCCTGGAACCAGCTTGTTAAAGGCAACGATAATGCTGTAAAATGCTGCCGCGACGACGATCGAAAATAGTGCGAAGTCCAAAGGTTTTGTGATCGAGATGTGAATGAACAGCGCATTGATCAGTAGCAAAAAGATCAACTGCAGCAGAGCGATCACCATTGGGTATAGAAACTGTTCTCGCCAGTAAATGCGATATTTTTCCTTTTTCTTCGTCAATGCTCTCATAATGAACTGGTTCGTAAAAATCCCGCCGACAAATAGGGTCAAAGAGAAGATATAGGGTGCCATCCCTTCACCATTGTTTTTCACTGGATGAATGTCTTTATGTTCTAAATGAATGATACTGGCTATATTCGTCGGAACTTGCTTCGCGTTTAGCTGGCTGATCATTTGGGAGGAAAGGCCTGCATTGACTTTGGAAACAAATTGCTCAGTTGTTGTCACGATTAATTTGGCGGCAGAGTAGTTTAGTCCCTCCGATGTAGTCAAGGTCATCGTCGGCTGCTGTTGAGTGACCGGAAAGGCAGTTAGTTTATTTGTAAAGCCCTCATCAAAAGTGATGATCGCATACACGTTTCCTTTGTCTAGATCTTTTTTCGCTTTACTAGCATTTTCTTCCTTATAATCAAACAGCTTGCTCTCGACCAGCTTGTTGTATATCGGATTGTCATTTTCCTTTACCAAGGCAACAGGAAGCTGATCGACTTTTCCATAGGGGTCCATTAGAGCACCTAAAAATAAACCGGAATAAAGGATCGGAATAAGGGTCAAAAAGAAAACTACTGCATAAATCAAAAATTTCTTTTTACGTTTCATAATAATCGCCTCTTGTATCATTGAATTTCTTATTAAGATAAATCTATAGATTAAATTTATCTGTAGATATAATATATCTGTAGATTTATTTTGTCAACAGTTTGGAATGCAATCTTTTGGATGTTGAAGCATTAAAAAAATCACTCCTACTAAAAAAGAGTGATTCACGACTTAATATAAGAATTTTACGAACTTTTTATTGGAAGAAACATCTCAGTAAGATATTCCTGTTCTGGCTGGTCTTCGCCATTTAAGTAATGATAATAAATTCCACCACAGGCTTCATAGCCATGTTCAGGAATCCACTTCATGAGTGCTTCCAGAGTAGGGTCCTGCTCTTCATAAGGTCCGCGATCAATTGTCAATGCTACCTTGCGAATTGGCAGTGTCACGGATTGAACAGCGTTACTTGGTTCAAGCGGTCGTGGCGTCACAAAGCCAATCTCTACAGCTAAATTTTCTAGATCCATGTTATGAAAGCAGACGATCGGCCCACTGCTAGGCCAAGCCTCATTTTCCTCGATGTGTTGAAGAATTGTACGGATCGCTTCCCCCATAAAATCGGCGTATTCCTCGAAAAAGTTGATGGTTCGTCGAATAGTCAGCATGTGCTGCTCTGGTAGTTGCTTAATCATAATCTCTGCAATTCTTGCCATAAGTTTTCCTCATTTCAGTTAGTTTTAATAAGAAAAGCATAGCAAAGAATGCGAGCGTTCACTTGTTCCACAATGCTCAATTAGGATACTATTTTTTTCGGTACAAATAACTAAAGCGCTTCAGTATTCCAAAATAATGATTTCCCATTAAATTAATCCCAAGGGCCCCTGCGTCCATGAAGAAGAGAGTGAGAGCACGACAGATTTTTTTGTCAGAACTCACTGTATTAAATATCTTCCAGTTCTTTTTGGAGTGGTTGCATAAAGAGGGGGTGCTCCATTCTGACAGATTTAGATGTATTTACAGTGTTTGTCTACTATTATTCTCCTAGGCTGATAGTATTCTGAACGAGACTTTCCTACAAGAATTTTTTTCACAAAAACAACATTTTTTGATGCGGCATTTTTAAGCGTATTTGGTAGAATCAAACGAAAGAAAAAAACTTGATTAGGAATTGACAAGGCTCAAGGCGTTGATAGTATTTTGGTGTAGTAAGGGCTGCACCATTGTCGATTTCCTATTCATAGAGAAGTAGATTTGTTTGGAGGAATACGTGTGATTGATTTGCATTGTCATATTCTCCCTGGTGTTGATGATGGCCCTCAGTCGTTGGAGGAAAGTCTAGCCATGGCCCATGAAGCTATACGACAGGGGATTACACATATATTATGTACCCCGCATCACAATAATGGCCGATACAAAAATCCCGCCCCTACAGTGATATCAGCCGTTCAAAAGCTGCAGCAGGAACTGGATCAGCGAAACCTAAAGCTGACTCTTTTTGAAGGGCAGGAGGTACGACTAACGGGGGACTTATTAGAAGAGATTCATCATGGAAATATTTTATTTACGGATTTGACGAATCACTATTTGTTGATTGAATTTCCTACAATAGAGATTCCCGCCTACGCAGAAAAATTATTTCTTCGGCTGATTGAACAGGGACATATTCCTGTGATTGTTCATCCAGAGAGAAATGTGGTTTTTGCAAAGGAGCCGAATCGTTTGATTCCCTACTTAGAGATGGGGGCTTTGACACAGGTGACGGCTCCCAGTATTATCGGTTTTTTTGGTAAAAAGATTCAACGGACGGCGAAGCTGATGCTGGAAAATCGACTTGTGTATATGCTTGCCTCAGATGCGCATAGTGTCCACCAGCGTGGTTTTTATTTGAAAGAAGCGTATCAAGAGATCGAAGAATGTTTTGGGACAGGCTATCTGGAGGAGATGCAGCAAATGACAAAGGATTTATTAAATGGGGATCCAGTGCGGCGACCCGTTTTTCAAGAAGTGAAAAAAAGCTGGTTTTTCCATTAAGTTCATTGGCTTGAGTGAGAAAACATCTCTGCACTTTCTTTTCAAAAAGCTGCAGAGATGTTTCTAACAAATGTTAATAGGTTGATTTTGGATTGTTTGCTGGTACATGGTTCAGTGAAGGAAGAGTCGGTTGCTGGTTTTTTCTGGCATAAATGTCTCGCAGCTTGATTTCCAACGTATGAAAATCAAGTTTGGATGGTTCTCTTGGAATGACGATATTAGGCAATAGTGGACGTTCCGGCAGAAATGTTTTTCTAGTAGAAAGGATCAAATCCAAAGAACTCGTTTCACACAGGCTATCATGATGGGTATAGATTTCTAGTTTAAATCGCCCTCGGAATTCGTTCTCGATCATTTTAATCAATTGGTATTCTTCGAGATTTGATAAATCAGAGACTAAAAAAACTTGTAAGGGTTCTTCTACCTTTTGGAGTGGTGTGACAGTTTCAATCAACAATGGATAAATAGACAAAAGATAATTTCTTTCTCTGAAAAGATTAAAATTCGTTTTGTTGTACAGTAATTGTATGAAATCTTTGACTAAACTTTTCAGATGAAAAGATATGTATTCGCTTGATTGCCAATAAGAATCTTCAGATTTAGTATTTGGCTGTTTTTCATTGTAGAATAATTGGCAGTATAGGTGTGCACTATAGAGACTTTTATCAACAATGATCAGGTCATCTTTTGAGAGAAACAGGTTCTGTTCCTCAAACCATAGCTGTTTAAACATTTCCACCGACTGAAAGAGCTGGGTCTTTTTTTCGTGATGAAAGGCAATAAAATTCTTTCGGATGTATGTGTCGTTAAAGACTTCATCCATAGTAAAAACATATAAAAAGAGAAACCCAATTTCTTCACGATCATAAAAATCCTTGGGTGAAACCTCTCTCATTTCATAAAAAAAATGATCGAACAATTCATTGTTTTCGATATTTTCCCACAGCTCCTTCGATAGACGAAGGTGCTTTTTTTGTTTCGTCCGTTCAATGCTTACCGCAATCATACAGAAAAGATTCTTGTAATCAAAATCTGATAAACATAGATGGAAGAAGGTGACAAGTCGTTCCATCAGTTTTTCTGTCACCATTTTTGTCGTACTTCCGTATAACCATTTTCCCCGTGTATAAGAATTTTGCAGCAACACAAAACTCAATCGACGAATTTGAATTTCATCACCAATCAATTCTAGGGATCTCCGTTCGATAGAAATACCAATGGGTAGCAAATTCTTTCTGAATTTATTGATCATGCGCCATAAGGAAGATTCGCTTACGTAGTACTTATGAGAAAACTGTATGATCGAAGGAATTTTTGAGAAAAATATTTTCGTTAATAACTGATAATTGATTGTTTCCTCAATGATACGAAAGACCAGATCTTCTAAAACCGGTTCAAAATCATAGTACAAAAAATATCCTTTCTTACTATGGCTCTTCAGTACAACTTCTTTGTTTGAAGAGAATGTATCAATATCTTCTTCAATAAACGTTAAATATTTTGTGATTGTTCGTTGATTGATCTCTAACTGTGAGGTCAGCTCATCAATCGACACCCACGTTTTCTTTTCTTTCAACAAATAGATGATTTTTATTTTTGTCACCGTTTCTTTGTCAAAAAGATCAGCGATTTGATTAATTAGAAACATCTTTTATTTTTACTCCTTCCAACATACCCACAATTAATTTTCTTAAGAAGGGGATAAGTAATCAAATGATAATGAATATAAATTCGAATAAACGATTAAAAAATATCAAAATTATAATATGTTTATTTTTTGATTGATATTTATCTATTTTATACTTTGAGACCCCTTTTAATCAGTCAAAAATAGGTAATTTATTAACAAAAAAAGATGTTTGCTTATTTATTAATTGAATTAACATTAATTGTGTTTCGTTTAACGAAAAAAACGATTTTATTAATACCCAGACAGAGGAGGAATATATTGGTTGACCGGATTAAAATCCATATTTTTTTAATAATGATCATCATCTTTCCTTTAATAGATATTTTTAACGGCGTTTTTATCTCGTATGGACACAATATCCCGCTAGGAACAGCCTATCGAGTTCTTTTTATTGCATATATTCTCTATGGCGCTTTGTCAAAAGGGGTGAAGCGAACAGGCGACTATCTATTACTACTGATTTCCCTTTTCTTGCTGATCCTTCTTTGTATTGTTCAAACGGTGTATTTCAAAACGGGTCTTTCGCTGCTTATTAAAGAATTGTCCTATGTCATTCGATTCTCATTATGTTTGCTAATTCCGTTTTTTGCGAATCAATACATTGATTATTTGTCTATTAGAAAACTATCGAAGGTAACAGTTTTTTTAGATTTATTTTTGATTGGAGGATTAATTATTCCTTACTTTCTTGGGCTAGGAAACAGCACTTATGACGATACGGCTGGCTTTAAGGGGTTCTATTTCGCGACAAATGACATTGCCTTTGCGTTTTTGATCTTGCTCTTCTTTGTTGGATGGTTTCTCATCCATCATGAAAAATGCTTGATTCCAGCCGGAATATTATTGGCTTTGTATTTCTTGAACATGTATTGCCTGCTGATCTTAGGAACAAAATCGGGTCTGTTGACAGGTGTCCTTTATACCTTCTATTTGATTTTTTATTTTCTTTCTCGTTATCGGAGCCGTTCCTTATTTGCTCAGTTTTTTGTTTTTGAATTTCTGTTATTGGGGCTTTTTCTTCTTTTAATGAAGGGAAAAGAATTTTTATTGACCGCTTTATCGGGTGTGATCGCACGATTCGCTTACTTTCGCACACTTTATCAGGATGATTGGCCGAGGCTGCTGCTTAGTTCCAGAAATGTGTATCTGAAGGATGCGATGGATAACTTCTTACAGGCACCGAAAAATCAGTACCTCTTTTTGTTCGGAGCCGGGTTCGAGAATCGCTGGGATTGGTATGGAAGAAAGGGTGGTCTGATAGAAATGGACTTCTTCGATATGTTTTTCTCTTATGGAATTATTGGAACGTTCCTTCTGATCGCTGTGGTGGGCTATTTCTTGAGACTGGCTGTGTATCACGGTGCCGATAATTTCTGTGTATTCTTATTAATTTTTACAATCATTTACAGTTTCTTGGTGGGACATGTATTTTTCTCCGCACTATCGGCAACGGTATTCGGTTTTATGTGCATGCTGATCCAAGTGATAAAAAAGGAGCAGGGATGGCAAAGATAATCATGATAGGTCCGGAAAGTACCGGCAAAGGTGGAATTTCTACAGTAATCCGAAATTTCCGTCAGTATTTTCCTACGGATCATAACTGGCAACTTCAATACGTATTTTCATGGAATGAAAAACACAAGCTTCGATACGCGTTGCGATCCTTTCAACAATTACTCATTGCCGCTCATACACAAAAGCTAGCGATCGTTCATTTTCATGTTTCTCAGGACGCGAGTTTCTATCGCAAAGCACTGCTGCTGAGGGCAGTGAAAAAGGAGACTAAAACGATTTTTCATATGCACGCGCCTAATTTTGATCAATTTTACGAAAAAGCCTCTACAAAACAAAAGAACTATATCCGCAGGGTGCTAGACAAAGTGGATATCATTGTCGCTTTGGGAGAGGAATGGGCGAATTATTATCGCACACTAACGACAACAACAGTGATCGTGATAAATAATGCGGTTTTCGTACCAGAAAAGAGCAGCTATCACCCGCAATCAATGAATATTCTAACCTTCGGACGTGTATGCGAAAGAAAAGGCAGTCACGACATTATTACGCTCGCTAAGCGAATACAAGAGCAATTACCTAAGGTTCGTTTCCATCTATACGGAGACAGTGATCAAACGACTCCAGCAATTCTTCGGCGATTAGAAGAATCGGGCTGTACGAATGTAGAAATCCATGGCTGGACTAGTGATCAACAGGAGCTTTTAAAGGATTGCGGTCTACATCTCCTTCCTTCGTACCATGAAGGAATTCCGATGGCAGTCTTAGAAACAATGGCCGCTGGAATCCCCAACCTGGCAACGGATGTTGGGGGGATCAGTCAGGTAATCACGGATAGAGAGAATGGCTTTCTGGTAGTGCCAGGAGCTATTGATGAAATGGAGGAGCGACTGCTTTCTTTTTTCTCAGACGACAAGCTACGTAAAGAGCTGTCGGAACAGGCGAAACAAAAAATCGAGGCGCAGTTTTCGCTGGATGCGTATATTGCGAATTGGGAGAGTCTTTACGACTCATTATCTCGTGGATGAAAGGAGTACGTCATGTATTCATTTAAGGACTTTCTTTACTTTCTTTGGTTGCGTAAGAAGGCGCTTATCGTACTGACCGTACTTTTTGCTGTACTGGGAAGTGTGGGATTTTACATGAAAGGCTTTAAATACAGCACACAGGTATCCTTTCTGCTGCCTGCAACAGAGCAACGCGAGGCAGAGTCGCTGGCGAATAACGACCAGCAAGAGATAGAAAACAAAGCGGTGGCAAGCAATATCAAGTTAGTGGAGACCTACAAGGAAATGATCAAAAGCGATGCTGTGATAGAAGCGCTGCAAAAGGAGTTGCCGCAGTTAAGTAGAGAGACTATTAGTCAGTCCTTGACGGTGACCAACAGCATCAATTCACAAATATTCAAAGTCAGTGTGACCGCTGATCAACCAGAAAAAAGCAAAGAACTTGCGATTCGCTTGAGTGAAAAGTATCCAGAGATCGTTGAACAGAGTCAGCTGCCGCGGAATGTCTTTCTGTTGTCTGCGCAGTCTTTTGAAACAATGCGGTCTCCTCGTTTGACGAAGGTATTTGCGGGAATTTTTTTGATCAGTTTGATGCTGAGTACCTCAAGTAGTTTTATTTATTACTATCTGAAGGCAAGAGCAATCATTCAAACGCCGGAGCTCGTTCCCTCGTTGATGGATACGGAAATTATCGGTGTGGTTGATTTTTATGAATGCTAGCAATGTTAGAAAAAAGTTGAAGGTGAGTGGCCGGAGTGAAAGCAATCCTAGTTAGTTTCATTGATAGTTCGAATATCGGGGATCGATTGATCGCTGAAACGCTGTCAGACCAACTGTTAACAGATGTTGAAACAAAAAAATACAGCTACAAATTGATCGAAGAATCACAGATTAAACGAAACAACCAATTGATTCGACGATCAAAAATTCATGACTACTATTACAAATATTTTCGCCAGTTGCCGTTTGTTAGGGATCTTGTCAGTAAAGGGAAATGGCTGCGTTCGAGAAAGAGAATGTACGAGCCAGCCAACATTCGAGCATTTGAGGCGGCTTTAGAGGAAACGGATCTGCTGATAATTGGCGGTGGAAATGCGATTTTCGATTTATCACCTGCGACGCTGTCCGCACAACGTTTTGATCAGGTAGTGACTCTTGCGAACAAGCACCACACAAAGATATTCGTCAGTTCAATCGGAATTGGTCCCTTTTGTACAGAAAAACAGCAACAAGCGGCGATCGCTACCTTAAAAAAATGCGATGCTGTGACCTTTCGTGATCAGCGTTCCTACGCTTATTTGCAAAATGCTCAGCATTCTGCTGCCTATGCCTCTGTGGATCCTGTCTTTCTTTTGCCGGAAAAGCAATCCTTTGAGGCGCTAAAGGCACAAAGGGCGACTCGCCAACAAATTGGAATTTGTGTAATTGATTACCGTATTACTGGCTGTCCGCAAAAAGAATACCTGCAGTATCTAGAGGAAATGAGCCATCTTATTCGCGAGTTGGTTTCTTCGAAAAGAGAGATCGTTCTCTTTTCTTCAGAGATTCAGGATTACGAAACGGTCGAAAGTGTGTATTCCGAGTTTCGAGAGTGTCCCCAAGTACAGCTGATCGTTACCACAGATAAAGAAGAGTTATTAGAGCTGTATCAAGTATTAAGTCTGATCATCGGTACCAGGATGCATTCCATGATTGTAGCTGTTTCTCAATTTCTTCCAATTATCGGCTTGTCTTGGCAGCAAAAGGTAGTCGAGATGTTCAAAAATCTTGAGATGGAAGAAGATGTACTACCGATTGAGGAGCTACCGAAAAAGCGAGTACTTCTTTTGGAAAAGGTAAATGAAAAGCTTGTTGAGAATCATGAAGCCTCCCAGCAGATGAAGCGGGCAAAGGAGAAGATGCGGCAAGCCTTTGCAATCAATCATGAGCTAATGGACGACTTTCGGCAGGGATTGGTCGAATGAGGAATCAATATAAGAAATTGTTCAACGATTCGTTGATTTTTGCGATTGGCAGCTTCGGCAGCAAGCTGATTACGTTTTTCCTTGTCGGCTTTTATACCTACTATTTGACTAAAAGTGAGTACGGTACAGCAGATTTGCTGCTGAATACCATCAATTTGGCTCTTCCGATTGTTAGTCTCAGTGTTTCCGAAGGGGTGCTGCGCTTTGTGCTGGATAGTAAGAGCCAACAGGAAAAGCTGGATTGGCTGCGAACCGCCTTGGGCACCAATGTGATGGGACTCGGAGGTCTAGCTTTGCTGTTGGGCGGTCTGCGTTTGTTTGGGCTGCGGGTAGATCTCTCCTCAGGTGTGGGGCTGCTTAGCTTTTGTCTCTTAACGATTCAATCCTTCCAGTTGATTCTGATGCAGTATATCAAGGCAATCGGGAAACTGAAGACCTACGCGGCCAACGGTATTTTGCTGTCACTATTCACCTTGCTGTTTAACCTCTTGCTGTTTCGTCGGATGGAAAACATGATCGTGGCTTATTTCTTGTCATTGGTTGTAGCCAATTTGTTCTCGCTCGTTTTTTTAGCTGTCAATATTTCCTGGCGAGCATTGCTTACACGAAGAAAAACAGTAAATTCTGAGCAGCGGAAACAGTTGATCGCCTACAGTTTGCCGTTGATTCCGAATTCCGCGATGTGGTGGATTCTTACCACATCTAGCCGCTTCATTATGACCTTTTTTCTTGGTGTGGCAAGTAACGGGATGTATGCGGCGGCTAGTAAGATTCCGAACCTATTGTCCGTTATCGGAACGATCTTTTTACAGGCGTGGCAGCTGTCGGCGGTTGAACAGTATCACAAAAAAGAGGCGGCGGCCTTTTATCAAAAGGTGTTTAACCATTACAGCACGCTGCTGCTGCTGTTCTCCGGATTGATCCTGCTGTTTTTAGATCCGCTAGCATCGGTGTTGCTATCAAAAGAGTTTTACTTTGCCAAGTCCTATATTCCCTTGTTACTGGTAAGTAATTTCTTTTCCTGTATTTCTGGTTTCTTCGGGACGACCTATATCGTTGTGAAGAAAACAAGAGGAATACTGACTACTTCCTTGTTAGGTGCAGCAGTCAATGTTTTAGCAAGCTTGCTACTGATTCCGTTGATAGGGATTAATGGTGCTTCACTTGCATCGGGCGGTGGTTTCTTCCTGATTTTCTATTTACGAAAACGGCAAACTGATCGCTTCATGAAGCAGCGACTATCCACAAAAGCAATGTGGCTGCAAGTTGCTTTATTGATCGGACAGATTGTTCTCAACCAATCAGGCGTACTTTCTGGCGGAGGGTTGTTTTTCATCCAAGGTTTGTTATTGGTTCTCATTATTTTTATTGATTTGTTCCATGGAGGGATAAGCAAGAAAGGGGTGCATAAATGAATAAAGTAGAGCTATTTGATCTGATGATAGATGATGGCAGCTTGGAGGAAACAGTGACTGAAATCATTCAACGAATCCAGCGAAATGAAGTCATTGAACATGTCGGCGTCAACTCGAATAAAGTCGTCCTCAGCCATCGAAATACCGAGATAAAAAAGATTATTCAACAGGCGGACATGGTGAGCGCGGATGGCTATTCGGTGGTACGCGCCTGCCGCTGGATCAAAAAGAAAAAGATTGATCGGGTGACCGGGATTGATACCATGATGGCACTTCTGGAGCAGGCAGAGAAAAAAGGAATGACGGTGTACTTTTTAGGAACCAAAGAAGCTATTTTGAATAGACTGCTAGAGGTGTTAAGGGAGCAGTATCCGAATTTGAAGATTGCGGGCGCTCATCACGGCTATTTTAAAGATGAGGAGGAGGTCGTAAGAAAGATTGCCGTCTGTCAGCCGCAGATGCTGTTTATCGGCATGACCTCACCTTATAAGGAAGAATTTGTCAATAAGTATAAAACTGAGCTGAATGCCAACCTAATCATGGGTGTGGGAGGGAGCTTCGATGTTTTAGCAGGAGCCATTTCTCGAGCACCTGTCTGGATGCAGAAAAATGGTTTGGAATGGCTACACCGCTTCATGAAGGAGCCGCGACGGCTCTATAAACGCTACATCTTTGAAAATCTTTATTTTATTTATTTAATGATGCAGGAGAAGGTCAAATGAGGAAACCACGGATCTTGCTGCTAACCTATGGGGCTTTGCCTGTTCCGGCTGTGAAAGGCGGCGCGATCGAAACGCTGCTGGATTCTTTAATAGAAGAAAATGAAACCCATCAACAGCTGGAACTACGAATCGTGTCTCGAGCAGACCCGGCAATTTCAGCCTTCAACCAAACCCATACACAGACTCAAATTATACCTGTGGATATCAGAGAACGTCCCGTATGGTGGTTCATCCAGAAATGCTGGAATAAAGGACAGTCACTTCTGACGGGAAAACGGAAAAACTTGATTCCTTATCCTGAACTAATAAGAAAAACGAAGGAGTATTTACAGGAGGCAGAGGTTGATGGGGTGCTGGATCTGAATTGTCCAGAACGTATTCCGTTGCTGCGTTCCTTTTATTCAGGGAAATTAGGCACGTATTTGCATAATGACTATTTGAATCCTGAGACAAAGGACGGAAAAGAGATTTTGCAGGAGCTGGATGGTGTGTTCTCTGTCTGTGATTTTCTGAATCAACAGGCTCAAAAGATAGATTTTCCTAAGGAGCGTTCGGCTTTTTATCGGGTAAACAACGGTATTCAGCTAGAGGATTTTCAGCCAGTATTACAGGCTGAAAGACAAGAGGCACGTGCGCAGCTTCGTCTGGAGGATTCAGATTGCATCATTGTTTTTTCGGGTCGCATTACCGAAACAAAAGGGGTGCATCTGCTTCTAGAAGCCCTAAGCAGACTCGACGATATCTCGCATGTAAAGGTCTTGGTGCTAGGAGGAACCACCTATAGCTCTACTAAGAAAGATGCCTATTTCAATAAGGTTCTGGCGCAAGCTGAGAAGCTGCCGATTGAGGTACGCTTCACCGGATATATTAATAAAAAAGAGATCCCGTTTTACTTGAGGGCGGCGGATATCTGTGCAGTGCCCTCTATCTTCCATGAAACCTGCTGCCTTTCTGCAGTTGAAGCACAGGCGATGGGGATACCCGTGATTGCAACAAAAATCGGCGGGATTCCAGAATATATCAGTGAAAAAGGAGCAGTATTGATTCCCTATGATCAAGAGTATGTTCAGCAATTTGCGCAAGGCCTAAAGCAATTGATTAAAAACGAAGCATTACGTCGTCAAATGAGTGAAGCGGCCATAAGTGGACGAGAGCGGCATTCCCAGCAGCGTTTTTACGAAGAGTTTGTTTCAAGTATCAGACAGTTCATTGGCCAAAATGGCATGAAAGAAGGAGAGCACGAATGAAAATATTAATCTTAACCAAAAATTTGTTGGCGGAATCAGGATTCCAGAGCAAGCTGCAGCAGTTGAATAATGAAGTCTTCTGCAGTGCTTGTCTGTTAGAGGATTGCTACTCGATGGATCAGGAAAAGCGACTGCTGTTCTCGTGCTTTGATGCGGTCATTTTGAGTGAAACGATCGCTTATCAGGAGATCGTGGCGTTGATGCCGAAGCTTCGTGGCTGTGTTTCTGCGATTGTCAGGAAATACGAGAGTGATTTTACGAAAAGCTATGAAGAGGATCAGACAGATTCGGCCATTGATCAATGGATCAGAGGGAATGCTTCACTAGAAGAAATTCGTGAGATGTGCCAGACCATCAACCACCAAGATCCAACGAAGTTTAAGGATACTTCTTTTAGCAAAGAAAGGGAACGTACACAAAAAAAGAAATACCATCTTTATCATTTTGGGCTGTCTAAACGAGAGAATCTGCTGATGACCTGTCTATATGATTACAGTGGAAAGTACCTTTCACGCCAAGAGCTGTGCGAAAAAATTTGGGAGGACGAGGGAGCCACTAATTCAAGAATGTCCGCCTTATCCGCCTGTGTGCGAAATATCAAATCAAAGGTAGTCAAAAGCGGTGTCGAGTGTGACCCGATCAATACTTCCTGGGGCAAAGGGTATCAAATTTCAGATGAATTTTATCAAATGCTTGTCACAGAGGTTGACTAACCCAAACCGCGGAAAATTCAAAAAAGAAACAAAAAAAGAAAGGTAATTCCACAATAAAGTCATTTTTCCGAAAATAGACTGTGTTTTTTGATGATAAAAAATCAAAAAAGCGACAATTAATTGACGGTTGGATGATTCGCTTCTGTTCTACTATTAAATAGTTAGCTGTAATTATTCTAAAGAAGAATATTTTTGCAGGAAAGAAAAATACATCGGAATTGATGCCGATCCTTTGGAAGTGAAAAGATGAATAATATTTATGAAAATAATTCTTCGATTGAAGAATTCGTGTTATCTAATCAAGACGATTTCGGTACTTCTGACTTTTTTGGCAGGAGAACAAAAAGGGTCATCGATATTTTTGTAAGTATTGTGGGTTTAGCGATCCTTTTGATACCACTAGCCTTTACGGCACTGTTGATTAAGCTGGAAGATCCTAAAGGTCCGATCTTTTTTACCCAAACACGGGTCGGATTGAACGGCAAGCCATTTGTTATCTATAAATTTCGAACGATGTATGTCGGTGCCGAGAAGCAGCTTGCTGATTTAATGGCGAAAAATGAGATTGAAGGACCAATGTTCAAAATGAAGCGTGATCCGAGAATCACTCGAGTGGGTGGCTTTTTGCGAAAGTTCAGTATCGATGAATTTCCTCAGCTAGTAAATGTATTAAAAGGAGAAATGTCGATCGTAGGACCTCGACCAGCTCTGCCTCGAGAGGTGGAGCAATACTCCGCTTACCATTGTTTACGTTTGCGAGTAAAGCCTGGTTGTACAGGGCTTTGGCAGGTCAGTGGTCGTAATAAGCTTCATTTTGAAGAAATGATTCAGTTGGATCTGCGCTATTTAAATAGAGGAAGCTTCCTTTTAGATGTTCAAATCATGCTTAAAACCTTACTGGTAATCGTTACTCACTACGGTGCTTATTAAACCAGTACATAAACTATTGGAGGCAACTGACCATTATGGATGAAAAATTCAATTTTTCCTTTTTGTTTCGAACCATTAAGGAAAAATTACCTATCATTATCTTTTGTAGTATCGGCGGGTTGTTGATTGGCGGGTATATTTCCTTTTTCTGGATTACTCCTCAATACAGCTCCCAGACCCAGATGATTGCTACGACCAAGTCGACAGAAGAAAACTTGTCCAACGAGATTACCGCTAACCTGCAGTTAGTGAAGACCTATAAGGAATTAGTGTTGAGCGATCTTGTGTTAGGGCGAGTACAGGAAAAGCTGAAGAGTGAAGAGAATCAAAGCCTCTCCGTTAGCGATCTGCGAGAGGCCATCACCTTAGAGCAGCAGCAAGACTCGCTTTTTTTTTCCATTCGAGCCGTGAGTGATCGGCCAAGATTGGCGGCTTATATAGCGAACACAACTTCACAGGTGTTTCAGGAGGCTTTGGCAGAAAGTCAGATCCCTGGTGAAATCTCGATTACCTCAGGTGCGACCGCCAGCAGAAACCCAATCTCTCCTAATCATAAATTGAACCTGATGCTGAGCTTCTTTGTCGGCGGTTTGGCAGGCTTTCTCTTTATTCTGCTGCGGGCGAGCTTTGATCAGACGATTAAATCAGAGCAGGCGATTTACGAGATTTTTGGCACCAATACTTTAGGGATCATTCCCCATACCACCAATGTGGACATGAAGATGTCTGCGAAAGACAAGGATCTTCTGAAAAAGAATTTGTCAGAGGATTCTCTTAGTGTGTCGAGAAGACAAAGAAAACGAGTCTAAAGTTTAGGAGCGGGCGTATTCATGAAAGTAAGAGAAACACGGTTAATTTCGATTGAAAATAGATTTTCACCAATCACCGAGCAATACCGAAATGTACGAACCAGTATTCAATTTGCCGCCTCTGCAGGCGACCCCTTAAAGCTGCTTTTAGTGACCTCCACGGAGCAGGAAGAAGGAAAAACCACCTTAGCCGCCAATCTAGCTGTTGTGATGTCAGAGACCAACAAGAAGATTTTATTGATTGATGGCGATTTGCGGAGAGCTACTGCCGGGAAATATTTTAATATGCGTTCTAGCCAAGCCGTGGGTTTGAGCACCTTGTTAAACAACGGAAGAAGTTCATTGAACGAAGCGATTCAACGGACCCAGGTGAAAAATTTAGATTTTCTGCCTGCAGGGCCGATTCCGCCAAACCCATCTGAGCTGCTGAACTCCCTTCGATTGAATGAGCTTTTTAGCGAGTTAGAGGATCAGTACGATGCCATTATTGTGGATTCACCACCGTTATTGGTAGTGACGGACGCGCAGATTTTTTCCTCTAAGGTCGATGGGGTGATCTTAGTTGTTCGGGAGAATCGTACGAAACGAAACAATTTGATAAAGTGTAAAACCTTACTCGAACGATCAAAGGCACATCTGATTGGTGTTGTTTATAACGGGGCCAAATCCATGGGGGCTGGAAACTATAAATACTATAAGTATTAGAGGGGGTGATGGATGAATAGGCGGCGTTTCAACGAAGATCAGGAGAAAAGAAAGGGGAAAAAATAGTGAAGAAAAAGAAATTAATAACCATTGGGGCAAGCAGTTTAATGTTACTGAATACAGGCTTAATGCCTGTCGTGTCCTTAGCTGAAGAAAAGACAGCAGACACAGAAGAGGTAGCACCAGAACAAGCAGATAAGCTGACAACAGACAGCTTACCTGAAGCAGCTCCAGAGCTAACTCAGGAGCCAGTCCAAGAAACACCAGAAGCAACAACGTCTTCTGCGACAACAGAAGAATCTGAAGCAACGACAGAGGAATCAACTACTGACAATGAACAAAAAGCAGATTCTGGCAGCCTTATCCAACCGATGGATATTGGATTAATCGCATGGGGAAAGATTGGCCTAAAAACTTCTACAAACAAAGAACTAGTGATCAATAACCAAAAAACAGAAGGAATTTTGACGGTTGATTTGAACATTACTCAACTTGCAAATCTGGGAATCGCGGACAAAACCTTCTATCAAATCAAATTACCAAACGAATTCAAACCATTATTAGAAGATCCGCGCTTTATTAATTATTTATCAGGTGAAATGAAGGCCTACAATCTGGGTATTCCGATCAAATCCTATACCTACAAATCAACAGATATCAAGGTAGACCCAGAAAGCTGCTCATTGATTATTCAAAATCCTAAAGTTACGACAATTGTTGGGCTTTTACCACATGTATTTTGTTCGGTAAATATTGACCTTGGTGGTTTTGTGACGGATACAGAAATTCGTGTACCAAACTCGTTAGACGGAAAATATCATTTCGATACTGCGTTGACGCAAGACACCAACATCATTGACTGGACTGTCGGTGGCGGAAAAGAATCTAGCGGCTACTTGGAATACAGACAGCTTGACCCAGCTTATGGAACAGAAAAACCTGTTTTAACAGCTGAAAACCGCAAAATTATTTTAGGTGATGACTTTTCTGGCTCATTTGCCATGAAGGGTGTATCAGCGATCGACAAAGAAGACGGTGATATTACTAAAAATGTCGTGATTACTGACAATCAAGTAAGAAGTAATGTACCAGGTGTTTACCCTGTGACCTATAAAATTACAGACAGTCATGGATTGACAGCTACAAAAACAATTGAAGTTACCGTTGGTGAAAATTCACTACCCGTTATCAACGCTGAAAACAAAGTCATCGAAAAAGGCGAACCATTTAATCCATTAGAAGGCGTTACCGCTCACGATGAAGAAGACGGCGACTTGACTTCAAAAATCATTATTAAATCAAATACCGTCAATACAAATGTTGTGGGCAAATACTTTATCACGTATTCAGTAGAAGATAGCCACAAAGGGGTTGCGACAAAAGACATTGAAGTAGAAGTAAAAGCTAGCGTACACGGAATCACACCGAGCGACTACACTGTCGGAGAAGGTATGATTACTGGTACGTATGAAGGAAATGTTTCTTACCTTGAATTCTATGTAGACGATCACTTGGTTTCAAGCGGCGGTACATTAAAAGATGGCAAGTTCACGTATGAAGTAAGCAACGGCTTGATCAAGAAAAATTCGAAGGTCGTTCTCGTTGCTTATGACAAGGACAAAAAGAAATTAGATGAAAAAACAGTCAAAGTATTGTCTAATTACAGCGGAACAATTTCAGCATACGATTATACGATCGGCGATGAATACATCCGTGGAACGTATACTGGCGATGTGAAGAAAGCCAAAGTTATCGTAAACGGAAAAGTTCTGTCATTAGGTGGCACTTTCAAAGATGGTGAGTTCAGTTACTGGGTTGGCAAAAACGCAATTAAAGCGGGCGACAGCGTATTGATCAACGGCTATGACGTTGATAGCGATGTGTTAAGTCAAAACAACAAAGTGACGATCCTTGCTGCACCAGAAGCAAAAGGAACCATCACACCAAGCAAATTCACTGTCGGCGCGGTTGAAATTACCGGTACTTACACAGGCGACGTGAAGAAAGCGAAATTGTATGTCAATGACAAATTGATCTCACAAGGCGGAACATTCAAGAATGGTACCTTCACTTACTACGTGGGTCAAAATGTTATTTCAAAAAGCTCAAATGTTCGTTTAGTTGCTTTTTCTGCTGAGGATAAGGAATTAGACAGCAAAGTCGTACAAGTAGAGTCTACTACTTCAGGCACTCTTTTAGCTGATGCTTATACAGTTGGTGATGAACACATCACTGGTACGTATAGTGGTGATGTGAAGAAAGCGAAAGTCATCGTGAACGGAACGGTGTTGTCTCTAGGCGGTACCTTCAGTAACGGACGCTTCACTTACTGGGTTGGCAAAAACGCCATCAAAGCAGGCGACAGCGTGTTTATCAATGGTTACGATCAAAACAATGTCGTATTGACGCAAAACAATCGTGTGACTGTGAATCAAGCAGCTGCACAAAAGGGCACGATCACACCAAACACCTATACGGTTGGAAATGGTGAAATTACCGGAACTTACACAGGCGATGTGAAGAAAGCGCGTCTATCAGTAAACGGCAATGTCATTTCTTGGGGCGGCACCTTTAAAAATGGTACCTTCACTTATTATGTCGGCAGCAGCATTAAAGAAGGCGATGTTGTTACATTAAATGCTTATGGAGAAAATGATGTCCTGTTACAAGAAAACGTGAAGGTTTCCTTCACTAGCTCCTCTTACACAGGCAGCATCTCACCAAATGCTTACACAGTTGGCGCAGTTGAAATCACTGGGATTTATGTCGGCGATGTGAAGCAAGCACGTCTTTATGTAAATGGCGGATTGGTATCCATTGGCGGAACCTTCAAAAATGGTAGCTTCAGCTATTATGTCGGCAATGCGATCAAAAAGGGCGACAGTGTTTACTTGGTTGCTTATGATCCAGATGGCAAGGAATTAGATAGAAAAACAGTTCAAGTGAACTAGCGAACGGAGATTTTGGATGAAAAAATTATTATTAAGTATTGTTGCGGTTTGTTTTCTCTTAACGGGATGCGAATCTGCGAATAATAAGCAAGTAGATAACAGCGGAGAAAGCACTGCTCCAGTTGCTAAAGTAGCAGTAAAAGATGGATTGAACGAACCTTTCACAGCGGATGGGATTGAAATGAAAATTACTGACGTGACCAGCAGTGAGTCTGTGGACCAAGCCAAAAAGCCGAAGCAGCTGATCACCTTTACGGTAGAGTACAAAAATATTGGTACCGACGATAAAGGTATGGGAGCGATCGATTTTCGACTGGTGACCGATAAAAAGGATAAAGCCTACAGCGTCACTGAGGAAATGGAGGCATTTGGCGGTGTCTTGAAGCCAGATGAAACCGCTAAGGGCAAGTTGTATTATCTGATCGGGCAAGGAGAAAAGGCGAAGCAGCTACAATATGCTCCAGCAGGTAAAGCCCTTAAAACATGGAATCTAAAATAATTGATTTTTTCATTGTCCGATATTTCGCAAAGAGCAATGGATCTTTTATTGATTAGATCCTTAATCCGCTAAGTTTTGTATGAAAGTGAAGGATCTTGAAGGAGGAACGCTTCTCCTTCAAGATTCTTTGTTATAGCAGAAGAATACGCATAAAAAGGAGATACATATGCCGATGAAAGTATTGTCAATTTTTGGTACCAGACCAGAGGCGATCAAGATGGCCCCCGTAGTGAAGACACTGGAAAAGGACCCGCGCTTTCAATCAAAAGTAGTCGTTACAGGTCAGCACCGCGATATGCTAGATCAAGTATTGGATTTTTTTCAGATCACACCGGACGCAGATCTGAATATTATGAAGGAAAAGCAAAGCTTAAGTGAGATAACGACACAGATCATTGAACAGCTTTCGCCGATACTGACAGCGGAAGCACCAGATATTGTTCTCGTTCATGGCGATACGACCACGACCTTTGCGGCGGCATTGTCCGCTTACTACCAGCAGATACCTATCGGCCATGTAGAGGCGGGCTTGCGTACTTGGGATAAGTATTCCCCTTTTCCAGAAGAAATGAATCGCCAATTGGTTGATACTTTATCGGATCTTTGCTTTGCTCCGACCAAGGAAAGTTCTGAAAATCTACAGAAGGAAAATCATCCGCAGGAGCAGATTTTTGTTACAGGAAATACTGCGATCGATGCGATGAAGTATACGCTGAAGGAAGACTATTCCCACCCCGCTTTGACAGCTCCTGATAAAACTCGATTGTTAGTAACGATGCACCGTCGAGAGAATATCGGAGCGCCGATGACGAGTGTTTTTCAAGCCTTGGCACAGCTGGCGAAGGAAAAAGAAGAGCTAGAGATCATTTTCCCAATGCATAAAAATCCTGTGGTTCGTCAATTAGCCGAAAAAGAGCTAGGGACACTAACGAACATTCAGCTGATCGAACCGTTGAACCTATTTGATTTTCATAATTTCGCTCAGCGCTGTGATCTGATTCTGACCGATTCTGGTGGCGTGCAGGAAGAGGCGCCGTCCCTTGGCATTCCTGTGTTGGTCCTGCGTGAAACGACGGAGCGACCAGAAGGAATAAAAGCAGGGACCTTAAAGCTCGTGGGCACAGATCGAGAAACGGTCTATCAGGAAACCCTGAAGCTGCTCGAAGACAAGCAAGCTTATCAAAAAATGGCTCAGGCAGTGAATCCTTACGGTGACGGCCAGGCCAGCGAACGAATCGCTGACATCCTGGCGCAGAACTTATAGGACGATCAAGTAATGGAGGAAGCAAATGGGGAAAAAGAAAAAGCGCAATACTCAGCAGCGTAAGCAGAAGCTGAAGAAAATCCTGATTACGTTAGTGAGTATCCTGCTCTTCCTAGTCCTGCTGCTGACGGCTGTCGGCGCAAAGATTCTGTATGATGTGAAAGAAACCACCGATGAAGCCTATAAAGCCGTAGCGAGAACGCTGGCTTTAGATCCGGTTGATTTGAAGAAGCAGGAGCCCTTTAGCGTATTGCTCTTAGGGGTCGATACAGGCTCTTTGGGCCGAACAGAGCAGGGACGTTCAGATACGATCATGGTAGCGACAGTCAATCCGGCTACTAAGAAAACCGTTCTAGTCAGCATTCCACGAGATACCTATGGCGAGATTGTCGGACATGATACGATGGATAAAATCAATCATGCGTATGCCTTTGGCGGGACAGCCATGACAATCGCCACCATCGAAAAATTAATGGCTATTCCCATCGATTATTATGTGACGATCAATATGAAGGGCATCGAATCGCTGGTGGATGCTGTGGGAGAAATCGAGGTCTCTAATCCCTTCGCCTTTACCTATGAGGAAACCGAATTTCCAAAAGGACCACAGTTTTTAGATGGTAGCAAGGCATTAAAGTATTCCCGTATGCGCTACGATGATCCGGAAGGGGATTACGGACGGCAGGCCAGACAACGGCAGGTGATCACAGGAATCATGAAGCAGGCAGTCAGTATCAAGGGACTAAGCAGCTATCAGGAAATTCTAGCCAGCCTAGACAGCAATATCCAAACAGACCTCTCCTTCAAAAATCTAGAGCTGCTGGCAAGAAACTATCGTGGTGCCTTCCGCACGATTCAATCTGAACAAGCAAAGGGAGAAGGCTTCATGCAGGACGGTGTATCCTATCAACGAATTTCACCTGATGAATTAGCCAGAGTTCAGGGACTTTTGAAGGAGCAGTTGAAGAAATAAGTTTTAGTTAAAAGAAGCTGCAAAAAGGCAGAGACCGATTCGTTCAGTCTCTGCCTTTTTTACAGCTTCAATCGCTTAAATGGCCGTGGAGTTACTCGTTATATCTTCAGACTTAGGTAATAGTTCATCCGGAAGGTCATCTAGCAGATCTTCGACATTTGGAATCGTGAAGTTCTCTGGCTTTTCTTCACTCCATGTTTTCCCGCCGTCAGTGGAGTAGAGGGTCTTCCCGTCTTCTGATTGTTTAGTGATGAGGGATTTCACCTTGTCTTCAAAGCCTTCAGGTGCTTCCTCGGACCAGGTCTTTCCACCATCTGTGGAATACTGGATTTTCCCATCATTAACCTTCATTGAAACACCCCCTTCGACCGGAACGGTAATGCCTTTATCAAGCCAATCCTCAATTTCTTCTAATGGATCGGACCAAGTCTTCCCTCCATCTTCAGAATACTTCCATTGATTGCTGTTCGGATCAAACGTTGAGACATTTTTCTCATCCTCACTTTTCCAAGTCAATTTGCCATCCTTATCGATTTCCACGCCTGCTGGCTTTTCTTCTGTCCAGGTCTTTCCGTCATCAGAGGAGAAGGTCCATTTATTGTCTTTGCGCTTCATGATCGTCCCATTGATGGAATTGTCACTAAATGGAAAGTTGACGATGTCTTCAGTCGAGGAGCGGCTGATGCTTTCTGACCTAGAATTTTTGTAACGCAGACGCCCATCTTCATCTTCGTAGAGGCCTTCTGGCGGAGTGGTAGACCATGACACGCCTTCATCGGAAGAGAATTCCCATTTGCCATTGTTCCGACGAATTTTCACATCATCCAGTTTTGTTTTTTGTTTTCTCTTGTTTGTGAAGGAAACGTCCGTTTGGTTATAGGCGGTTGCCTCAGCAACGGCTTTCCCAATGTTGTAGGACATAAGTGAAAGACCAATTAAAATAGTGAGACCGAATACTCTGACCGTAAAAGGCAGGTTTCTTAAAATAGCGGACCAGGAGGCCGGTTGCTTCGGATGATCGTTCATTGACTTCTTGTTATTCATAATATCTACCTCATTTCATTTTTCTGAGTTTAGTGTAGGGGATGAAGCTATAATGAAGCTGTAATCGCAAGAGAAAAATTATTTTTTATTAGGTAAGATTTTTTTGATGAGGGGAAGTTTTATTTTTTACTAAAAAAACAATCGTTACAGGTGTTATTTTTAGTATTCAAGCTTCATTAGAGCTTCATCTTATATAATGAGGGAGACGCTGAGTGGTAAGGAGGACAGTAAATGAGAGTTTTACTTGTAGAAGATGAGTCGATGCTTGCAGAAGCGACGGCACAAATTTTAAGAAAACAAGGCTACTTAGTTGATCTAGCCGATGACGGAGAGTATGGGGGCGATTGCTTACGCTCAGGGGTGTATGATCTAGCGATTCTTGACATTATGCTTCCGAAAAAGGATGGATTGACAATGTTAAAAGAAGCAAGAGAGGAGGGCATTGATATTCCCATACTCATGCTGACTGCAAAGGGCGAGCTGGAGGATCGTGTTGATGGTTTGAATAGTGGAGCGGATGACTATTTGTGCAAGCCGTTTCAGTATCAGGAATTGATCGCAAGACTAAAAGCCTTAGGACGAAGAAAAGGAGAATTCAAGATCGATGGAATTCTCACTTTTGGTGATTTTGAACTAAATCCCTATAATTTGAGTTTGAAAACGCACACCGAAGCGCTTCGCTTAACGAAAAAGGAAGCAAATATTTTAGAAATTTTAGTGGCCAATTATCCGAGATTGTTTTCAAAAGATCAGATCATCGAGAAGGTGTGGGGCTATGATTCAGAGGCTGAGTACAATCATGTGGAAATGCATGTCTCTCTTTTAAGGAAGAAATTAAGACAGGTTAACAGTAGGACACAGATTAAGGTGGTACGGAATCTAGGCTATTGCCTAGAATTTTCAAATGGTGACATCAATGATTAATCAATTTAAGAAACGTCTGATCCTGATGACGACAGGATTTGTAGCGATCATTTTGATCGCAGCCTTCACAACAATTTTTATCACGACCTACTTGAAGCAGCAGTCCGATAATCTGGATAAATTGAATCAGGCGGAGCAGCTGCGAATCACCGGCGGCAAAGTGACCTTTGATGAGAAACCTGCCGACACCATGGAGATAAATCGGATTGTCACTGGTGCAGGGGTTTATTTCAACATGCTGGTGGATGAAAACGGCAAGCCGATCATGATTGATTCTGCCTTAGAGCTGTCAAAAAAACAGTATAAAAAAGCAGCTAAATACGCATGGAAGAATCAAGAAGGCGGTACTCTAAAAATGAATGGTCGAGAATGGCAATACATGGTTGCACCGGCTATCGCAGATTTTGACTATGAGGACGCGGACAAGAATATCAGCAAAAATGATGCGACCTACCTGATGCGTTTTTTAGATATAACAGACTCGAAAAAGAGCTTGGCTTCTCTTTCAATGACCTTAGTGGTTGTAGGAGTGGGCTTACTGCTCTTCTTTTTCCTGATCATCATTTATTTCACGAATCGTGCCATTGCTCCGATGGAGGAAGCTTGGCGAAAGCAAAAACAGTTTATCGCAGATGCCTCCCATGAATTGAAGACGCCGTTAAGTATTATTTCCACCAATGTTGGTGTTCTCTATTCTAGTCAGGAAGACACGATACAGGAACAATTAAACTGGCTGGACAATATTTCGCGGGGAACAGAGCGGATGAATGGACTAGTGAACAAAATGCTGACGATTGCGAAAACGGACAATCTTTTTGAGCAAATGACCTTCACGAAATTTTCTATTGACGAGCTGTTAAGGGATACATTATCGAATTACGAGACGATCTTTGCGGCGAAATCAATTACGGTCAATCAAAAGCTGACCAAAGTAGTCGTAAAATCCGATGCAGCTCTGCTACAGCAGCTTTTCGATATTTTCATCGAGAATGCTGGGAAATACACCGATGAAAAGGGAACCTTTGATGTATTGATGGAATCAAAAGCGAAGGAAATCAAAATAACCTTTACTAATACTGGGGCTGGGATCACTGAGGAGGATCTTCCCAAGCTTTTTGATCGCTTTTATCGGACCAACGAGGTTCGTCAAAAGCACACAGGTAGCTATGGGTTAGGCCTTTCTATTGCGCGAAGTATCGTAGAGCAATTAGATGGTTCGATCAAGGTGGAGAGTACCCTAAATGAGACAACGAAGTTCACTCTTCGACTTCCCCTTAAAAAGGAAGGACACAACGGCAGCAGAAAAATTGGGTAAGGAGATACTGTTGGTATTGTCAGGATACGTGCGTATGCTATAGTCATTAAAACAGTCAATGAACAGGATGCTGAGGGTAACTGGATGATGGAAAATTGAGAGGAGACGCTATTGGAGAGGAATCGATTAAAAAAAATGTGGCAGCTTTACGGGAGTGAGAAGCGGTTTAACTATACTAAAATCCAAGATAGGCTAGGCGACAAGTATACGAGTGTAAAGTTTAAAAACAATGAGCAGATCGTCACACGTGGTGAATTTCCAGAATATATCTATTTTATTCGTAGTGGCGTAGCCGTCGGGATAAGAGAATATGAAGACGGCAGCGAGTATGACTATTTCCAACTTGATGAAACGAATGGCAGCATCGGGCTTCTGGAAACGTTAGCTCAGAAAGAGGAAATCATCGCGACGGTTACTTGCGCCGCTGATGTTGACGCGGTACGTGTTCCATCTGCGACAGTCTATCAATGGATCATGCAGGACTTAGATTTATTAAGGCTAAGCGCAAATCTTTTAGCAGAGGATTTGTATCATCGCTCAGGAAATGATGGTCTTTTTTATCAGCTTGAAGGCGTGGACCGACTCCGCTATTTTCTCGTTGAGTACTATGACAAGCAGGCGGGTACTACGACTGATTTCATTGAGGTGAAGGAAAACCGAGAAAAGATTGGGAATAAGCTGGGTATGAGTGTTCGAACCGTCGGGCGCTCCTTAAAGAAGCTGCGAGACAATCAAGAAATCAGCAGCAGAAACCGTAAAATTTATATCGGGCCGAATGAACGGCAAAGATTACAGGAGCATTTGATCCATATTTGAAAATTGGGTATTTCCGCCACGAAAGGACATGTGACCTTTCGTGGCATTTTCATTTTGATTATACTAAGAAAAAAAGGAAGGAAGCCCTTACAGAGACGGCTTGTTTTCTAAAAAAGGAAAGTAGGAGAAGAAATGAAACGAGGTTTAAGATATGACTTTGGGCTGCAGGCATTGATGCTGATTCCTGTAGGTGTTTCATTGAATGTTGTAGGTTATCAACTGTGTACGATATTAAAGCTTCCAGTTTTTATTGATCAAATTGGTACATATTTGGTAGCAATGGTCGCTGGTCCGTGGGTTGGGTTGATGACAGGGTTTTTAGGAAATGTAGTAAACGGCATGCTGAATCCAGTTGCGATTCCTTATGGTCTAGTTTCTATGAGTATTGGCCTTTTTGCCGGCTTTTTCTCACGCTTTAAATTTTTTAATCATCTAATCGGGATAATCGTGGCTTGCGGAGTATTAACGATCGTTTCTGCTGGGACAGCTGCAGTCGTGACTGTATTTATGTTTGGCGGGATTACAGGAGCAGGGACAGACTTGGTGACCGCGGCCTTTCTAGCGGCTGGCCGTCAGCTATGGGACTCCGTTTTTTCAACAAATATGATTACTGGTACGATCAATACGATCTTGAATTTTGCGATCAGCTTTTTAGTGGTCAAACGTATTCCTCCACGCTTTTTAATTAAACTGAATTATGGCGCACCTTACATTAGCAAGGAGGTCCTGAAGCATGGCTAAATCGATCGATCAATGGTACCCATCAACAAAATTAATGATTGTTCTGACTGTAATCATCATCAGTATGTTCTCGACAGCTAATGTGGTGCAGTATGTATTGTTTGGACTTTCTCTCTTATTGAGCCTCTGTTCGGGGAATATAGGCCGATTTTTAGCTACCTTTTTTAAATCTATTTTTATCATTGTGTTGTTTATTTTTCTAGTTCAGGTATTTATCGTGCAAAACGAGGACAGTCAATCGATCTGGTGGTTTATCGGCTATTCTCAAATCGGGTTGGCCACAAGCATTGGCTTATCCTCACGAATTGTAGCGATCAGCTCCATTATTATCTGGTTCTTTCAGGTCACTAGTGTGAAGGATATCGTTTCAGCGTTAGAAAAAGCTAGGATTCCAAAGAAGGTAACCTTTGTTATTTCTGCGACGATTCAATTGGTTCCTCAAATGAGCAAGCTTTCGCGCACGATCTCAGGTGCGCAGCGGGCACGAGGGATAGAGACAGAAGGCTCTGTTCTTGTTCGTATGAAGGCGTTTATCCCTATGATGGGACCATTAGTATTAACCTCCATCCAGCAAACAGATGAACGCGTATTGACCTTGGAGGCTCGTGGATTTTCTGCGCCAATCCGGAAGACGGCCTATTACTCAGTTAAAAAAACCGCAGTGGATTATATTGTCGTGATTCTTTGTCTCTCAGGATTAATCGCATATTTTGTAGGAGGGCCATTATGAGCATAATTGAACTTGAAAATGTTACGTATCGATACCCATTAGATGCTGAGGCGACGATCAAAAATGTTGACCTATCCATTGAGGCAGGGAAAGTTTATGGATTGATCGGCAGCAATCAATCAGGGAAGACCACACTGTGTAATATCATGCGAGGCTTCATTCCTGCGATGTTTTTAGGAGAGCTGAAGGGCACAGTCGCTTATAAGGGCAAATCTATTCAAGAATACAATATCGGTGCACTGGCTGCTGAGATCGGCTATTCTTCACAAAATCCGTTCACTCAAATCTCTGGAGTAAAGGATACAGTGGAGGAAGAGCTGGCCTACGGGATGGAAAATATTGGTCTATCCGTAGAAGTCATGGGCAAAAAGGTACAGGAATTATTAGCACTCTTCAAGCTAGAGGAGTTAAAAGAAAAGAACCCTTTCGAGCTTTCCGGCGGACAAAAACAACGTGTCGCCTTGGCCTCGATTGTTGCGTTAGATCCGGAGGTAATTCTTCTTGATGAGCCGACTTCACAGCTAGACCCACAAAGTACGGAAGAAGTTTTTGAAATTATCGCCAAACTAAAAAAACAAGGAAAGACGATCGTCGTGATTGAACATAAGGTGGATCTATTAGCCGAGTATTGTGATGAAATTATTCTATTAGAAGAGGGACAAGTCATAAAGCATGGGACCGCCCACCAGGTTTTAAGCGATCCTGACATTTTAATACACGGTGGTTCCTTGCCGCAGGTAGCGCTGTTCTATTTAAAGCAGCTAAAGCAAACAGACGCTGTGCCAATTACGATGGCTGAAGCAATCAGAAAACTAAAAGGAGGCGCCGTATCATGAATGTCTTAACCTTAGAAAATGTCAGCTTTACCTATCCCAATGGCTTTGAGGCAGTCCAGAACATCTCGGCGGACTTTCAATTAGGAGAATCTGTGGCTATCATAGGACAAAATGGTGCTGGTAAAACAACAACGGTCAAATTAATGAACGGTCTATTGCGACCAACTAAAGGACGAGTCTTAATTGATGAAAAAGAAACGCACACACTTACTACCGCTCAAATGGCAAAGCACGTCGGCTATGTTTTTCAAAATCCAGACGATCAAATTTTTCAAGAGAGCATTGAAAAGGAAATCGCCTTCGGTCCGAAAAAGCAAAAACTATCTACCTCTATTGTTAAAGAGCGGGTGGAGGAAGCAGCCGAGTTATGCGGCTTAACAGAAGTCCTGAAGGAACACCCCTATAATTTACCTTATTCAAAGAGAAAATTTATCACCATTGCCGCGGTTATGGCTATGGACCCTAAGGTTGTGATACTGGATGAACCAACGGCTGGTCAAGACCGCGAATCGACAGAATTGTTAGGTCAACTAATTAAGGAATTAACGGCCAAGAATAAAACTGTTATTACCATCACACATGATATGGAGTTTGTAATTAAGGAATTTCAACGCGTGTTAGTTTTTGCCCAGAAGCAATTACAAAAAGAAGGAACACCGAGAGAAATTTTTTGGGATGAAAAAATCCTAAGGGTCAGTGCCTTAAAGCAGCCATATATTTGTCAATTAGCGAAAGCGTTGGGCTTTGAAGGCATCATGACGATGGATGAACTAGGAAAGAAGGTTACCACATGAAAAATCTTCTGATTGACTGCGATCCAGGTCATGACGATGCGCTGGCGCTCATTGCCGCTCTAGCGAATCCAGAGCATTTTACTGTGTTGGGAATCACTACGATCGGCGGCAATCAAACGCTGAAGAAGGTCACAGATAACGCGAAAAATGTTTTAAGCTTTTTAAATGTTGAGGTTCCTTTGGCATCAGGACAAGCAGGTCCTTTAGTTAAGGCACTCCAGACTGCCCCTGAAGCTCACGGGGCTTCTGGAATGGATGGGCCCTATTTTGATGGTGCGGATTACCCGATCTGTTCAACCAACGGTGTTCAGTTTTTAGCGGAGACGATTCTAAAAACCAATGAACCTGTTACATTGGTTGCCCTAGGTCCCTTGACCAATATCGCCTTGCTCATCAAAAATTACCCCGAGGTCCTTCCTCTGGTTGAAGAAATATCTTTGATGGGGGGCGGGCTTCATCACGGCAATCAAACACCGCTAGCCGAATTTAATATTTACGTTGATCCAGATGCCGCGGAGATTGTTTTTCAAAGCGGTATCCCAATTATCATGTCTGGTTTAGACGTGACGGAAAAGGCTGAGATCACCGTTACTGAGATTGAACAGCTTAAGAATAAAGGAAAAGTCAGTCACTTAGCGTATGAGCTGTTGTCCTTTTATAACCAGTCGGGTCGTCAATTCGGCTTTTTAGACTCTCCGATTCATGATCTATGCGCGATAGTCTATCTATTAAAACCAGAGATCTTCGAAGGAAGCTTCGCAGATATTCATGTCATTACAGATGAGTCTCCCGCGCGGGGATTGACCTATGGTGATTTTCGAAGAATTGCTTCAGCTGATAAGAACACATTCGTTTTAAAAGAAGTACATCGTGAAAAATTTGTTGAGGTATTGAAGAACGCTTTAGCATGGTTTGATAGCCAAGGGCAATAAACCAAGTTTTAATGCAAATTTGAAGACAGATCCCCCTGCACTCGCCAATTATGGTGGGTGTTTTTTTCTCCATGAAGGAAATTCCTCATTTCAAAAACACTCAAAACAATGCAGTTCGATTTCCATTTGTTAAGGGCAATCGAGGCTCAAAATTCAAGGTTCGGTATAGGTTGGAGGGCTATAGTAATAGCAGTATCGAACGAAAAAAGGAGCCATAAAATGAACGAAATAGTTTTAAAAACAAATAAGCTTGTTAAAGAGTATTCAGGCCGCAGGGCGGTAAATAACCTGTCAATGACATTGAACAGGGGAGAAATCTATGGCTTCATCGGGCAGAACGGCGCGGGGAAAACGACCTTATTGCGACTGGTCACCGCATTAATCCAGCCTACGAGCGGAAGTATCGAACTTTTTGGCAGCAGTGAAAAAAATGAGTTGATTTCAGCCCGCAAACGAATCGGTTCCATGATCGAGACACCCGCCTTTTTTCCGAAGCTGACGGCTCGAGAAAACCTCGAGTATTACCGTATTCAACGAGGGAGTTCTGAAGAACAGGAAATTGAACGGGTATTGCAGCAGGTGAATCTAAGCGACACTGGCGACAAACCGTTTCATCAGTTTTCTCTTGGGATGAAGCAGCGGCTTGGGTTGGCTCTAGCGATCATGGGTGAGCCGGAGCTGCTGATTTTGGATGAACCCATTAATGGCTTAGATCCAACTGGTATGATCGAATTCCGTGACATTATTCATGGATTAAATCAGGAACACGGCATTACGATTTTGCTCTCAAGTCACATCCTTTCTGAGCTGACACAGGTCGCGACTCACTATGGTGTGATTCACCATGGACAACTTTTAAAAGAGTTTACCTCAAAAGAACTAGAAAAAAAATACGCAAGGACACCTCTCCATGAGGGTAGATAATGCTGATAAATCAAGGATTATCCTTCAATCAATGATCAAAAAAGATAGATTTGAAGTTTACCCTAAAAACGAAATTCGATTGTTTGACTATATGAACGACTTGCCGGCAGCCCTAGAACAGTTGAGTAAGAATGGGATAAAAATCTATTCTACTAATGAAGTAAAAATCAACTTGGAGGATTATTTCATCCAAATTATCGAAGGGAGAGATTAAAGAGATGGATTTGAAAAATATAATCCGAGCGGATGTATACCGATTGAAACGGGGATCGGCGGTTCGCAATGTACTACTGGCGGGCATGACGATTATTCTTATTACCGGAATGAATATGCTGAATTCTGGCAGCGGCTTTGGCGGTGTTGGTGTTCAATCTACAGCGAGCGCCGCTCGATCACTCCCAGCAAACGGTGGTGCCTTTGTTCAACAGATGCGTGACGATGGTCTATTCCCGTTCTTCATCTTAACCTTCGCGGTAGCGATTTTAGGTGCGGATTATTCAGCCGGCACGATTCGAAACAGCTTGTCTTATTTTGTTGATCGGAAGCAGGTATACCTTGCAAAATGCATCACAGGAGTTCTCTGCTGTTTTACCTACACGGTCTGCTGCTTATTTGTTAGTGCGGTCGCAGGGATCATTCTATTTGGCTTTGGCGGTTTTACTTTTGGTCTATTACTAAGAATGATGATTCAAATAGTTTTGTCTGTCCCACTTTATATTGGGATGATCGCCATTGGATACCTTCTCTTGGTTTTCTCCAAAAAGACGAGTATTACTATAGCTGCTTATCTAATTGGCTTGATCGTCTTTCCATCCGTCACTTATCAACTCTATCAGCTGTTTCCAAAAGCTGAATGGTTGAAGCTATGCGACCCGCTATCGTCCTTTTCAATGATGGCGAGATTTTGGGATTTTCCGTTTCTTTATGTAGGGTTGGTGCTGTTATTCTGGATGGTCTTAGACGGGCTTATTTTGTATCTTGGCCTACGGAGCTATTCAAAATCAGATATTACCTAATATCCGAGAAATTTCCATTTGCTGATTGTCTCAAAAGTCAACAGTGAATGTTTCATATAGAAAATGAGTTGGTATAGAATTTTGTGTTAAGAAGCCGAGTGAAGTTGGGATATCCCGTCTTCATTCGGTTTTTTAACTATTCTATTTTAGAAAGAACAAGCTTCAAATGGCATACTCGGTTCATGCTTCCAGCATGATTGAAGAATGGAATAATAGATGACAAAAACGGAAAAACATCGCTTCTTTTTACTATTCTCTGCCTAACTCTCAGCAGTATTTTCTATTACTTGATTATCGATAAGAACGTGCTTGATGCTAGCCCCTTCCTCATGTGGTGTCCTGGTGTTGCCGCAATTGATCTATCACCGAGGAGAAAAGACGCTGATGATCAGAAAAGTACGAATAAAGTACTTGCTCTATGCTCTTTTATTACCGCTGATATATTGGGGGATTTCTTATTCGATCTATGCATTGATTTATGGCAGCTCTGTCCTCGGTGAGAACATGCTGTTCAAGCTTCTGAAGCGACCGCAGCTGTTTTTTATTATTAACCTATCTTTTCACAGGATTAGGTGAAGAAATTGACTGTTGGGGGTAAATGATGCCTAAACTAAATGCGCTCTATGGATTCGAGAAAGGAACAGTAATTTGCGGCATTCTCTAGTTCCTCTGGTATCTCCCAGTCTTCTTAGCTAGCGACGTTTCGGCGATCCCTTTATGGTACCAGCTGCAAACCCTATTCATCCTAATTATGGCTTTAGCGTATCCAATGGCTGCTGTAATGCTGCGCTCAGGAAGTGTTTGACCAGCGGCCGTTTCTTGTTGGGGAAACAGGGATTATTTCTGTGATGGTATTAGTCGTTGTTGCATAGATACTTTCTAAAAACTATTTACAAACAGAAAAACTTGCTATCGAAAACGACTAACCAATATCTTTATCCTCACGAAGTTTTTTAGAAGACTGTTCGACGAAAAAAATGGAGGGTTCCATTCTGCTATAATAATTGCATATCAGTGATTTAAGAGAGGAAAGAGACGATGACGAACTCTAAGCAGGTTTATCTCCGATTAATAAACAAAACCGAAGATTACATCGAGGGTCATCTCAAGGAAACGATTACGTTAAGTGATCTGGCGAAAAATGCTCATTTGTCCGACTTTCATTTTCATCGAATCTTTAAACAGTATTCCTCTGAGACCGTCAATGAATTCGTTACGAGGTTCAAGCTAGAGCGTGCTGCAATTTTTTTACGCGTCAATCCGAAGTTGTCGATAACGACGATTGCGATGGAATATGGCTATACAGATTCCAGTTCCTTTAGCCGCTCGTTTAAAAGACAATTTGGTGTCAGTCCTATGAACTATCGAAAACAGCAAGAATTGCCAAGAAATCCTGATTGGTTCATGGAATAATCAATCTTGTAAAAGGAAAAAACAAGGAGGAGATTCCATGATTGAACCAATTGCTATCACCACAGAGGAATTATCGAATCAAAGAATCATCTATATTCGCTTTCGAGGCAGTTATGGAGAATTCAGAAAACAAAGCGGGAAGCTGTTTAAGGAGTTGTTTGACTTCGCAACTAAGAATGACTTGATCGTTCAAAACGAAACCAAGGTGTTAACGATGTACGATGACAATCCTTTTATCACCCAGGAAAAGAAGTTGCGCACCAGTGTCGCGATGACCATTCCGCAAGAGGCACAAGTAATTGAAAGCGGAAATGTGTGTGAGTCTAGCATTTCAGGGAAATTTGGCGTTGGACACTTTGAGATGAACGCCAAGCAGTACGGCGAGGCCTGGCAGTACATGTATCAAGAGTGGCTGTTTAAAGACAAAGCCAAGTCCCGCGATGCCGTCCCATTTGAACTATATGTAACAGAACCACCGAAAAATATGAAGGATACTAGTTTGACGGATATTTATATTCCGATTGTTTAGCGTTTGATAGGAAGAGGCAGCCTGTGGTCGTTGGATCAGGGGCTGTTTTGTTTGGTAGAATTATGGAGGAAAATCGAGACGAAATTCAAATATTTGTAGCAGAAGATTTATCGTTGGGATATTAAAAAAGTGATATGAATACTACTAGTACTTAATGAATGTTATGGCAGCAAATAGGCCAGTCAAATGTTGGCAGAACTGTTAAAAAATATATATTAGCATACGTACAAAGAAGGGGCATTCGAGAAGAATGTGTCTTTTTTTGCATGTCGATTATCAGAATGCCATTCTTTTATTTCTAAGTCATTTCGATTTCAAGATATGGAAAGATGGGAAGTTTTTTGGAGGTAAACAGATTTTTGCATACTGTTTTTTTATTCTATCTTTAGTGCAGAATAAACGTTAATAAGAGTGAGATTTTTAATTCTTTCACACCTGTCTGTTTATTATTTGTAAGACATTGAAACAAAAGATGAATTCAATAAATATTGAATAGCGAAAGCGCTGACAGTATATTTTGATTAGGAGCTGAGGAAAATGATTGATAGTCAAGATTTAGAAATTCTTCATGAGATTGCTTTTAGAAATCGAAGGGAAACCGCCGAATTAGAAAGCAAATTTTTACTTACACGAAGGCAGATTACGTATTCGATCAAAAAAATCAATGATTTACTTTCTGAAAGTGAAGAGTTGATTAAAGTCAGTGGCAACGAGCTGAGGATTAACGGTCAGGCCGAAAAACATCTGCAAAATTATTTGCTAAAAATGGAATTTTTTTCGGATGTTTATCACTCAAAAGAAAATCGTCGGTTGATGATTCTCTTAACCTTATCTTGTTCATTGGAATATCTTTCGATTGATCATTTGATTCTAATGTTGGATAGTAGCCGGTCTACAGTTGTTGGTGATTTAAAGGAGGTGAAACAGCAGCTTCGAAGGAATGATATTAATGTCGAATACACTCGAGTTAGAGGGTATTATTTATCCGGTGATGAGGCAAATATTCGCTACATGGTAATGAAAACAATAATTACCTTTTTGCATCAGGACAATGGAGAGCTTTTTTTGGAAAGCTATTTGAAAAAGCAGTTTAGCATTGATTACTCAAAATTTGAAAGTAAGATTTTAGCTGCGAGTAAGCAACATCAAATTTCTTTTTTTGAGAATAAATTTAAGGAGTTTACGTATTGTTTTATTTTATTAATCCAACGCTTCAAAAAGAAAGGCTTCCAAAGAATAAATAGTGATTTTATTGATAAGCAGTCAAATGAATATCAGTTTAGTCTGAATATCTGCGAATATTTTGACATTGAACGAATAGAAAATATCTATTATATCGCTGCATGGATTTTAGGATTATCCACTGGAAATATCCATAGTGCTACTTCTGACCGTTCAATGATCAAGAAGATTGTTCAGCGATTGATTGCGCGTTTTGAGAGCTTATCTGGTATTAGATTTTTGGACAGGGAAGCGGTAACTCGCAGATTGTATGAACATTTTAGACCAACCTACTATCGATTATTTTATCATTTACCAATTATTAATCCGTTGACACCAAAAATAAAAAAAGAATATTCAGAAACCTATGCTCTCGTGAATGAGGCAATTAGGCCGCTCCAGCCATTGTTTAAGCGAGAACTACCTGCAGATGAAATTGCATTTTTGACGGTTCATTTTGCTGCTGCTGCATTTGAGGAACAAGAGGAGCAAGTGAAGAGAAATCGAGGGTTAATTTTATGTCCTAATGGAATTGGCACTTCGATCATTTTGCAAAAAGAGCTCGAATCGCTCTTTCCGAGTATCGAATTCTTTGTTCAAGATTACCATAAAGAACTACAAACAGATCATTTCGATATTGTTTTTACCACAACGATTACCCCAAATATCTTAAGTATTAGTATTCCCTTTATTGTGGTGAATCCAATCATGACAGCAAAGGAAAAGTTTGAGCTGATTGGGCGTGTGTACGGACTATTGAACGATGAATCATTACTAGATCCCATACTAGCAGATGCTCTAAAGGTTGTTAAAAAACACGTTACTAATGAGCAATATGAAAAAATTGAAAATGAGTTGCTGATTCTGGCAGATACAAATCATTCTAAAATTGTTATTGAAGAAGGAGGTGAATATCCGTTGTTAAGTGAAATTACGAATAAGAACTTGGTGAAATTGCAAGTCGAAGCTGCCGATTGGGAAGAGGCTATTCGTAACTCTACAGATGTTTTAGTCAGTACGGGAGTTGCAGAACCTAGCTATATAGATGGAATGATTCAAACCACAAAAGAAACAGGACCTTATATCGTCATTACAAAACATGTTGCACTGCCTCATGCTCGTCCTGAATCTGGAGCAAAAAAAATCGGTATAAGCATTGCAACGTTAAAGACACCAGTCGTTTTCGGTAACAAAGAGAATGATCCCGTGAAATACATTTTTGGGTTAAGTGCATTGGATAATCAAACTCATTTGACTGCTATGTCTGAATTGGCCGAATTATTGGATCAAGAAGCTTTTTATCAAATATTGGATAATGCCGAAAAACCAGAGGAAGTTATTGATTTCATCACAAACTTTGAGAAAGAGAGGATGCAAAAATGATAAAGAAAGCACTTATTGCCTGCCGAACAGGAATGGGTTCCAGTATGATGTTGAAAATCAAAGTGGATCAAGTCGTGCGAGCACACCAGTTTCCGTTGGAGGTCCAACATAGCACATTGGATGATGTAAAAAGTTTTAAGGGAGACCTGCTGATTACAATGGTAGATGTTGCGGATGAGCTGAAAGGTCAGGTGCCTTACATCATTGGGATTAATAATCTGATGGACAAAAAAGAGATTGAAACAAAATTACAGGCTTTTTTTGACAGTCAAAATTAATATGAAGGAGGAAAAACAATGGGAATCTTAAAGGTAGTGGTGTTTGATTTACTATCTTCAGCACCTATTTTAGTTGGTATTATTGCCTTAACAGGGCTGTTACTGCAAAAACAGCCAGCAGATAAAGTGATTTCAGGAACCTTAAAAACGATTGTTGGCTTCTTAGTTTTTGGAGTTGGGTCGGCAGCGGCAGTTACCTCTTTGGATAGTTTTCAGGCACTATTTGCAGAAGGGTTCGGCTTAAAAGGTGTTTTACCATTAGCCGAAGCGGTAACAGCGCTGGCGCAGGACAAATTCGGTACGACTGTCTCGCTGGTTATGTTGATCGGGTTTTTGTGTAATTTGCTGGTAGCGAAATTTACGCCGTTAAAATATATCTTCTTAACAGGACAGCACAATCTATATTTGGCGGCGTTGCTAACCATCATGTTCAAGTCTTTAGGGATGAACAACTCACTGACAATCGGTTTTGGAGGAATTATTTTAGGTATCTGTGCCGGGTTGTTTCCTGCAATCGCTCAGCCGTACATGCGAAAAGTTACAGGCGATGACGAGCTGGCAATGGGGCATTATGTAACAGTCGGTTATGCGATTTCAGGTTGGATTGGCTCGAAAGTCGGTAAACCGGAGGATAGCACGGAGAATCTGAAATTACCGGGCTGGTTAACCATGTTTAAGGATTATGTCGTAGGGGTTTCCATCACGATGATCATCTTCTTTTATATTGCAGCGATCGCAGCTGGAAAAGGAGCCGTTGAAGAGTTATCTGGCGGGGTGAATTGGTTAGTTTATCCATTGTTTCAAGGCTTAGGCTTTTCAGCAGCTCTGTATGTAATCATAACCGGAGTACGACTGTTACTGGGAGAGATCGTCAGCGCGTTTGTTGGAATTTCAGAAAAGCTTATTCCTAACGCAAGGCCAGCTTTAGATTGTCCGGTAGTCTTTCCATTTGCTCCAACTGCGACTGTCATTGGTTTTCTGGCAGCTTATGCAGGTGGGCTAGTTACCATGATCATTATGGGACTGATTGGAACAATTGTGATTATCCCGGTAGCAGTACCTTATTTCTTCATTGGTGCAACCGCTGGTGTATTCGGAAATGCCACTGGCGGCTGGAAAGGCTGCGTGGTTGGTTCCTTTGTGGTGGGTATCTTGATTGCTGTTGGCCCAGCATTAATCTACCCAATTATGGAAAATATCGGCTTAACTGGTACATCTTTCCCAGAAACAGACTTTAATATTGTAGGGCTACTCATTTATTATATCGGACAATTATTACAAAGTATATTTTAAATAAAGAATTTGTTGGAGGAATTACTAATGAATACTATTGATAAAAAATCAATCGCGACAATACGGAACTTGACGGTAGATAGTGTCGAAAATGCAAACCATGGTCATATGGGAGCCCCCTTAGGAGCAGCGCCGATGGGTTACGAGTTGTTCCGCTATCATTTAAAGCACAACCCTAATAATCCTCATTGGTTCAATAGAGATCGCTTTGTATTGACTTCTGGTCACGGCTCGATGCTGCTCTATTCATTACTTCATTTATCTGGTTATGAATTATCAATGGAAGATATCAAACAATTTCGTAAATTAAACAGTAAAACGCCAGGGCATCCCGAAGTATTTCATACACCAGGTGTAGAAGCGACTACAGGTCCATTAGGGCAAGGGTTTTCGATGACAGTCGGACTGGCGATTGCTGAGGCCCATTTACGTGAGCGGTTTAATCGAGAACAATACCAGCTGATTGATCATTTCACTTATACGATTTGTGGTGATGGCGATTTAGAGGAAGGTGTGGCGTTAGAATCTGCTGCGATCGCTGGGAAATTAGGTCTAGACAAGCTGATTGTTCTTTATGATTCAAATGACATTACTTCAGATGGACCGTTAAGCTGTTCTTCTCATGAAGACATCCATCAAAAATTTGCAGCAATGAATTGGCAGACCCTGTTAGTAAGGGATGGAAATAACACCGATGAAGTTGCTGAAGCAATTAAACAAGCGCAAGCAGAAACAGGTAAACCAACTTTAATTGAAGTGAAGAATATCATCGGGTTCGGCTCTAGTTTACAGGGGACAGAGAAAATTCATAGTAATCCAGTGGGAGCGGAAGAAGCGAAGAAAATTAAGGCAGCGATTGGTTGGGAGTACGATGAATTTTTTATTCCGGAAGAGGTAAAAGAAAACTTTGATCAGATTATCACTGAAGGTGAGAAGCAAGAACGAGCATGGAACCAAAGCTTTGACGACTATAAAAAGGCGTATCCAGTAGAAGCAACTGAATTGATAAAAATGATTGAAGGAAAAACGGAGCTTCGTTCAGAAAGATTGCAATTTTTTACTGAAGAAAAGATGGCGACACGTACAGCCAGCGGTAAAATGTTGAATCGTATTTATCAGGATTTGCCGTATTTTGTAGGAGGCTCTGCGGACTTAGCGTCTTCAAATAAAACAACTATCGAAGGTCGGCCGTTTATGGATGAAGTGAACCATGAAGGACCAAACATTCACTTTGGCGTTCGAGAATTTGCGATGGCGTCAATATGTAATGGAATCACTTTGCACGGAGGATTGCGAGGCTATTGTGGAACATTCCTAGTATTCTCAGATTACATGCGTTCAGCCATTCGTCACTCCGCCTTAATGGGCGTACCGGTGACTTATATCATGACGCACGACAGTCTGCAAGTCGGACAGGATGGACCGACACATCAGCCAGTAGAACACCTTGCATCACTAAGAGCTATGCCAAATCTTGTCGTATATCGTCCGGCAGAAGCGAATGAAACAATCGTTGCTTGGAAGTTAGCTGTGGAATCCAAAAACAGACCATTCCTTATTGCTCTAGGTCGTCACGATGTTCCTGCCATTGCTGATGTGAAGATCGAAGGAGCTGAAAGAGGCGGGTATATCCTTTCAAAAGATTCGGATACCGCGGATATTATCTTAATCGCGACTGGTTCTGAAGTAGAGATGGCTTTGAAGGCAAAAGAACAATTGAATCAGTATACGGTCAACGTTGTTTCTCTTCCTAGCTGGGAATTGTTCGATGCTCAAAGTCAAGAATATAAAGACTCAGTCTTGCCGCCATCAATCGACAATAAGTTGTCCATCGAGTTAGGATCTACTTTAGGCTGGTCAAAATATGTAGGAGCTAAAGGGAAATCAATTGGGGTCGAACAATTCGGTAAATCGGGTCCTGCTAATGAGTTATTGGCAGAGTATGATTTTACGGTAGAGCGAATTGTCAAAGAAGCGTTGAAATTAATGGAACAAAATAAGTAGGCTAAAAATAACCCGTGTAACTATCATGCATTGATAGTTGCACGGGGTTTCTTTTTCATTGCTCACGGTTTGACTAGTTTGCTACCTAATTATTGGATTGGTTTTTGGTTTTCAAAAAATTAGTAGGAAGTAAATATATTTTTAGAAATGGTGAACACTAGTGAATATCGATGAATTTGCTCTACAGGACTCGATCAAAACAGGTGATTTCTTTTGCAAGCAAGATACATATGATATAGTAAGCCTGTAATTTCGTATCAGGATCTCAGTTCTACTTCCGGCTTTAGCGGGTTTAGTAGAATGACATACGTGGAGAGAATCAGACTCATTTTTCCAGTTTTTGAAAAATGATTACCACAGTACGAACTAGGATCTCAGTTCTACTTCCGGCTTCAGCGGGATTAGTAGAATGACACACGTGGAGAGAATCAGATTCATTTTTCCGTTTTTGAAAAATGATTACGTTAATACGAACTAGGAGTGGAACTATGCAAACCTTAAAAGAACGGATCATTGCTGAAAGTAAGCAGCTAGGAATAGATAAAATTGGTTTTACAACCGCCGAGCCCTTCGATTATTTGGAGGAATCATTGATTGAGCAGCGCTCGTTGGGACATACTTCTGGTTTTGAACATCAAAATATTAAAGAACGGCTGTATCCAGAAGAAACCTTTGAAGACCCCAAAAGTATCATCGCGATAGCTCTGGCCTATCCAACCAAAATCCACGAAAAAGTTCCCCGTGATGAAAAACGTGGGCAATTTGCTCGCGCATCGTGGGGAACGGATTATCACTTCATTTTAGAAGAACGACTGAAGAAGCTGATCGCCTTCATTAAAGAACAGGCTGAAACGGAACAGGTTCAAGCTGAGTGGCGCTTTGCTCCACAGGTTGATACAGGTGAATTGGTGGATGTCGCAGTCGCGCAACGAGCGGGTCTGGGTTTTATCGGGCGCAACGGCCTGTTGATCACAGAAGAATATGGTTCCTTCGTGTATCTTGGCGAAATAATCACCAATATTCAGTTCGAGCCAGACCAGCCAGTGTCTAACGGCTGCGGCGATTGTACACGTTGTATTATCGGTTGTCCAACCGGTGCCTTATTAGGAGACGGTCGGATGAATGCGAAAAAATGCCTCTCTTATCAAACACAAACCAAAGGCATGATGCCAGAGCAATATCGAAAGAAAATGCGCAACGTCATTTACGGCTGTGACATCTGTCAGCTTGTCTGTCCATACAACCGTGGCAAAGATTTTCATTTTCACGAAGAAATGGAGCCAAAAGTCGATGAGGTCCATCCTAAACTAGCACCGCTGCTATCCATCTCAAATCGCGAGTTCAAGGAACAATTCGGACACTTAGCCGGCTCTTGGCGCGGGAAAAAACCGCTGCAGCGCAATGCACTGATCGCCTTAGCCAATCTCGGTGGGAAAGAAGCACTCCCAGAAATTAAAGCCTGTCTACAGGACCAGCGGCCAGTCATTCGCGGCACCGCTGTCTGGGCACTAGGTCAGCTGACAAAAAAAGCACCTGAGGAAACGATTAGTCTTTTGCAGGACTTAGAAAAAACCGAAACCGACTCAGAAGTCTTGACTGAGATAGCCAATGTTTTGGAAAGGCTTAGTTGAGGATAAAGATCGAACACGAATCGAAGTGTTCGGTCTTTTTGTTTTGAAGTTTTTTTATAAAAGAAGTCATTTTATTTAAAAATCCCTCGCAATTGGGGTTTTTATTTCCTGAAATCAGCTAGTCCACATCGATTGCCTCGTTGTATAATAATGGCGGGAAAAAATTGTTGGCGTTGAGGAGGATGAAAAGGTGAGAGTAGAGTATCAAAAAACAAAATTATCTTACGGTGGCTATCGACCAGGGCGTGTGATCTGGATCACGCTATTGAACGGACAAAAGGCAGAGAAGTTCAATCTATTGGACCGAGATGGAAACGTTTTATATAGAGTTGAACAAAAAAATGATGGAGATGGAGTGATCGATAATAAGATTACTTATGAATCACTAACGGAAGAACAAAAAGAAGAAATTCAACGAATCCTTGAAAATAATGAACCCCACTATAGTTGGGATAAAGAAGAAATAGAGGAGGCATTGAGGTATTTTGGCTATGAAGTTGCGCGCCTAGATGATTTAGTGAGGTATGCGAGAAAGAGTAATAAGCTTGTGGTTGATTACGACATTTACTCAAGCTATGAAGAAGACGAAGAAGGAAATAAAATCGATGATCTGTCTGAAATAGATTATTATGAAATTGGCTCGATAACGAGAGAGACGATCGAAAATAATTTAGTTCAAAAACTTCTGGAACACAAGGAATGGGATACGATCGAAATGAAGATCATCGAGAATGGGCAGATGGATAGTTATTTGCTGGAATTTGAAGAGCGCGGGGATTGAGGGAAGAAGTAAGTCTCTAATGAAAGGCCTTTTCATGTGATATGCGCCCCCTATATAAGACACTGAAATATATGGTGACTTATATAGGGGGATTTTTGTATGTCCAGAAGAATAACGCCCGAAGAACGATTGGCTTTTGTACAAAAAAGAAAAACCCTAATAGGGCTTTTCATTCATAGGAACCGTAGTATAAGGATCATTGTTTCCAAGCGGAGTAAAAGCAAAGACCGTTTGCCCGCTGTTGTTCATATAAGCATAAATTTTTGTATCATTGCCATTGAAGGGAGTAAAAAACTCAAGACTTGGTTTGCTGTTATCAGCCAGTGAAAGCTTTAACTCAGTCTCGACTTTGACATCCTTCACAGTGCCACTTTCGTTTACTTGAATAGTCGCTGTGGGGATGGTGATTGGCGTGAATGAAGCTGCCATACTCATATGAGCATCTGGTGCATAATTCCCCTTAGGACTGTAGGACATAGTCATATTTTCTCGATTCGCGTAAGTCGTCACTGCAAAACCGTAAAGATCGTTTTCACCTGTGAAAACGGATCCTTTCGGAAATATAACAGCGTAGGATTCAGGTTCTTCAGAGCTAGACGTTGATTCGGAAGTGGAATCACTCATTGTAGAACGATTTTCTGTTGAAGAACTTTCTGCGGTTTCTGCCATTGATGAGGAAGTATTCACAACTTTTATGGAGTTACTTGAACCATCATTTGTAGATGAGCTCGAATTCATCACTTTAGAGGCTACGATGTAAGAGATCAAGCCGATAATGATGACAACTAGGATAATAATTAATTTGGTAAGAGTAGATATTTTCTTAGGTAAGTTATCTTGATTTTTGTTCATTGGATGCGCCCCTGTGATTTTGTGAACTTTATTATATCTGATGATTATTGAAAAAGAAAGGGGAAATGGTGAAAGGTTTGTGGGAAGATGGTGCGAAGAATGATTTTATTGAGACTAAGTTAATAGGCAATAAACAATCCTTTTTAGGTGAATACTATCTAGGAGGGTTTCGCGGATAATAACGTGATTTATGAGATCATTCAGGTTCTAATATCGACCGTTCAGGAATTAACAACCTATTTATAATTAGAAATGTTATTATTAGAAGTGTTTGTAATTAAGGGGGGGAATATATGATAGGCCTGAAAATTTGCGATTGGTTGGAAGAACAATCTTATTGGGAACAGTGTATTGGTGATGCGATTCTCAAAGGTAAATCTTTAAGTAGTGAAGAACTGGATGAAATTTATCAATTGTTAAAAAAAGAATTCAACAGAAAATTTGTTCTTATCATTTGACGATTATTGTAATGACTTGAAATAAGGTATTTATTATGATGGAGGAATAGATTAATTATTTTTAGAAAAGAGGGAATTATGTCGGTAGGGGAAATATTTATTTTGATTGGTTTGATGATGATTCTAATGGTAATTCTAATTTTACTAGTAAAAGCAAAAATTAGTAGTCCGAAGGTTAATAAGTGGTTTTTGTTGTGCATTTTATCAATTCAGGGAATACTGTTTCTTGTATGGCGTATTTTTGAGACGGAACGAAATATCTATTATTTTCTATTTACCCAAACAGCATTAGCGATTTTTTATGTAATAGTGGATAAAGCGTTAAAATTAGAAGATAAGTTTATCGCTACGGAAGAGGATAATTCGAAACCTAATCTAAAAGCGACTGTCAAAACATTTTTTGGAGTTACCATTGTTTCTTTCCGGTGGATTGAAGTGATCATCGCTTTTATTTTCCCATTGGAAATATATGAACGTGTAATCAATATAAAGGGATTTGCTGAACTAACCGATGCGCTTGAAATGGTTATCAGTATTTTTTTATTCTTTCCTATCATTTTTGATACATTTTCCTTTAGCATGAATATAAAGAAGAAATTTGTCTATCTGCTTTTTAGTTTTATTATATTCGTTGGTTTAATGAGTAGCAAGTGGTGGACAGGGATTAGTTTGCTATCAGCAATTATCGGAATGGCCTTGAGTGAAGACTTTTTTAAAAAAAACACGACTCTTTTTCTAAAGGATAAGTTTGATGATTCATTTTTTAAAATCGCGATTCCTTGCACCACGTTAATTATTTATGTTTGCCTAATAGTGGTCCAAGATATTTTACCAAAAGAAAGTGTAATTGGTTTAGTAAATTGTATCAGTCGGTCTGAAGTAGACCCGAAGTCTTTTGGCGGAAAAGTTGCTATTTGTTTGCTATTAGGATTTTTAGAAATCGCATTGTTCAGTATAATATGGCTGATTATACGAAAAACTATCAAACGAAGCAAGGTAATTAATGAGTACTTCAAAAAGCAATTTTTCAATGCAGAAGCGATGATTGGAGAGGCGATTAGAAAAAAAGCTGTTAGAAAAACTGAGTAAAGGAATTACAGAATAATTTATAATTGCTATTGCTAATGAAACATAATTCAGTGATTTAGCTATTTGCTATCTTGAAATCGAAGATAACAAGTAGTTTTTTTGTTTGTATTTTTTCTCTTTATCTATTGATATGTTGAAGATATTTGATTTTTAATGAAGAACATTCTACATGATAAATAAATCATATAGAAAATAGCAAAAGCGTATGCTTTTCAGTTATAATTGAAACTGTTGAAGCTTACGCTGTAACACAACGCAAGTGGAACAACAATAGGATGATTTGATAGTTTTATGGAAGATGCTTAAAAAAGCGGAAGGAAGTAGTGAAGTGGCAGAAGCAAAATTTGAAGCAGCCCTGATTAGTAAGCTGGAAGCTGAAGGGTGGAGTTATCGTAAAGATTTTTCGAATGTGAGTATTAAAAAGCTTGAGGAACATTGGCGAGATATCTTAAACGAAACAAATGCTCATAAACTAAATGGAACACCTTTATCGGACATTGAATTTGGGTTAATTCTTCAAGCCCTGCAACGTATTCAAACTCCTTATGATGCTCAACTTTTATTAGTAGGCGCTGGGGGAATAGGTTCTATCCCAATTACTCGTGATGATGGTTCAAGTTTGGAAGTCGAGATTTTTTATGAAGATGATGTTGCGGGAGGACGTTCTCGTTATGAAGTTGTAAGTCAGATATCATTTACGGATTTACCAAAAGGTTTGACGACTAAACGAATCATTGATATTGCTTTACTTATCAATGGGCTTCCAGTAGCCCATATTGAGGAGAAAGACGAACATTTACAAAATCAATGGAATGCGTTCGAGCAGCTTAAAGGATATCATGGCGATGGGCTCTATAAAGGTCTGTTTTCCTTTGTACAGGTGCAGTTTATTTTGAGTCAACACTCTGCACATTATTTTGCTCGCCCAAATGCATTCGAACACTATAATCAAACTTATGTATTCGGGTGGCGTGATGAAAACAATAAAGACATTACAGATGCTTTTGAATTTGCGCATCAAGTGATGGGGATTCCTGCTTTGCATCGGTTGATAACGGTGAATATGATACCTGATGCTTCGAATGATAATTTAATGGTAATGCGTAGTTATCAAATTCAAGCTACAAGAGAAATCTTGCAGCGAATGAAAGATATGGAAGCCAATGATCTTATTGAAAAAGAGGGCGGCTATATTTGGCATACAACTGGTTCTGGTAAGACGGTGACTTCTTTTAAAGTTGCCCAATTGTTAGCGTCAGCGCCTCGAATTCGGAATGTACTTTTTATTGTGGATCGTGTTGATTTGATTGACCAAACATTGGAAAACTTTAAGGATTTTGCTTATATACATTTTAAGAAACGCATTAAGAAAGTGAATGGACATGAATTAAAGCGAGAACTGAAGCATAAGGGTGCTTCACAAATTCTGTTAATTTCTGTTCAAGGACTAACAAAAGCAGTAAAAAGAGGTCTGGAAAATGATGATTGGAATGTCATTATCATGGATGAAGCCCATCGTAGTGCCAGCGGTGAATCAGTCGGTTTGATAAAGAGAGCTTTCAAAAAGACAACATGGTTTGGTTTTACTGGAACACCAAATTTTTATAGTGATGAAATCAATGATGTAAAAACAACGCGAGATATTTCCACACATGATATTTTCGGAAAAAGACTGCATACCTATACTATCAAGGATGCGATTGGTGATGGTAACGTACTTGGATTCGATGTTACTTACTTCAAACCTCATTGGGTGATTGAACATCCTCAAAATGAAAATGATTTTTCTGAACATGACTATGAGAAGGAAGTTTATCAAAGTGATGTTTATCGTCAACAAGTAGTTCAAGATATTTTGGATAACTGGAAAAAAACTTCTGGTGGGGCATTGATAGCTGGTAGACGTGAAGAAAATGCTTTTCAAGCAATGCTTGCTGTCTCGGGTAAGCAGGCAGTTGCGCATTATTATAATATTTTCAAAGAAAAGGCCCCACATTTAAATGTGGCCATGACCTTTTCTCGGGATGAATCGAATGAACGTGGTACTAAAGAATTAAATGAGATACTGAAAAAGGCTATTTTAGATTATACTCAGAAGTTCAACGTACCAAGTATTTTGAATGCAAAAGATCCGGCACGCGCTTATATGATTGATATCATTAAGCGGTTAGCTCGTAAAAAACCTTACAATCAAGGTAAAGAAGAAGATCGACTGGATTTAGTGATCGTTTCGGATCAACTATTGACGGGCTTTGATTCTAAATATGTCAATATGATCTACATGGATAAGTTGCTTAAAGAAGGCATGCTAATTCAAGCGATGTCTCGGACTAATAGAACATATAACCTTAACAGTAAACCGCATGGGAAAGTACGTTTTTATCGTCAAGGAGATGAAATGAAAGAGTACGTTGAAAATGCACTACGCATTTATACAAGAGGTGGAAATGATACTCTTCAAGAAGCAGAAGACGAGTCGGAAGATGAACGTATCAAGGAATTAAAAGATGACAATATCTTAGCAAAACCACAAAGCGATCAAATAAAAGAGCTGGAAGAAGCTGTTTCTAAACTAAAAGAACTCGCAGGAGAAGACTTTAGTCAAATTCCACTTGGCCAGAAGGCTCTAAAAGAATTTGTACATCTTGCTTTACCTACACAGAATAAGATTCAACGTTTGGTGCAACAAGGTTACGAATTAGGGAGTGAGATTGACGAGTTAGACGAGAAAAATGAACCTACAGGCAAAAAAGTTCGTCTAGATATTTCAAGCATAGAAGAATTTGGTGCTTTGCAAGCTCGATTAAACGATGCTAGAGAGAAAATACCTGAAGATGAACGCCCTGATCTTACAGAAATTAAGATAGGTATTAAGTTTTATGATCATCAAATTATAGATTATGACATGTTAGTGGAACTCTTGAATACATTCATGGATGACAAAAATGAAACAAATAAAGTGGCTATTGAGAAACATATCACGCCAATGGATGAGGAAAGTCGCCAAGAAATCAATGCGATTGTCGTTGATATTGAAGCTGGTGAGATAACCGAGCACTTTACAACCGAGTCATTACAGAATACTCGTAAAAAATATCGTACAGAATACCGTGAGTTAAAAATTCGACGTTGGGCTGCGGATCAACATGTTAATGGAAATAGAATAGTAGAGGCTTTTGATTTATTTTTACCAGGACACACACTCATTGATAATCCACAACTCTCGGAAATCGTACATGCGATTGAGGATGAAGAAAACATTGGTTTCTTTGGTGCATCAGAGTTTGAAGAAGCGTTGATGGAGTTTTTCAACTCACTATAGAAAATTTCAAAAATAATAGGAAGTAGGACAGAAGTAAATGGCACTATCAAGTGAACAAAAAAATAAAATGTGGGCGATGCTCAATCAAACTCGAGGACAGATTGGACTAACAGCCTACAAAGATTATATATTTGGGATTCTGTTTTATAAATATTTATCAGAGAAAGCAACCCATTGGCTAGAAAGTGTGTTACGCGGTGAAACGTGGACAAGTGTTTATACCCAAGACTCTGCAAAAGCTTTAGAATATATGAAAAAGAACCTGGGTTACGCGATTCAACCAAATGATTTTTTTGCCAATTGGAAACAAGCAATTGATACAGACCGTTTTAATATTGGTATGATGACTGATGCATTTGGTCATTTTAACCAACAAATTGCTTTTGAAGCACGTGGTGATTTTGAAGGGATTTTTGATGGAATGCGTTTTGATAGCGCTGATCTGGGAGCAACTGCTCAATCTCGTGCGAGCGTAATGATTTCAATGATTGATTTATTATCTTCTCCAGAATTTGATTTATCTGGTGATGAAGATACTGTCTCAGATATTTATGAATATTTAGTTCGCCAATTTGCGACAGTTTTGGCCTCAGATATGGGACAATACTACACGCCAAAAGAAATCTCTAACGTGATGGCTCGAATTTTAACTTTTGGAAGAGAGGATGAAGAAAGTTTCCATATTTATGATCCGACGGTTGGTTCGGGATCCCTATTACTTACTACGGCAAGTTATATGAAGAATTCTAAAAAACGTGGGATGATAAAATATTATGGGCAAGAAAAAGATGCCACTCCTTATCGTTTATCAAGAATGAACTTGATGATGCATGGAGTAGAGTTTAACGATATTAATGTTAATCATGCCGACACACTCGAAAGCGACTGGCCTGATGGTGTTGTAGATGGAAAAGATTCTCCTCGGATGTTCGATGCTGTAATGGCAAATCCACCATATTCAGCTCATTGGAGTAACAAAGAACGTGAAGATGATCAACGCTGGCGCGAGTATGGGGTAGCACCTAAAACAAAAGCGGACTATGCTTTCTTGCTGCATTGTCTGTATCACTTAAAAGATAATGGACGTATGGCAATTATTTTACCTCATGGTGTATTGTTTCGAGGAGCAGCAGAAGGTCGAATTCGTAAAGCACTAATTGACAAACATCAAATTGAAACTATTATTGGATTTCCTGATAAATTATTCTTAAACACTTCCATTCCAGTGTGTGTATTAATTCTAAGAAAAAACCGCGTTGAGTCGGATATATTGTTTATTGATGCAAGTAAGGACTTTGAAAAAGTGAAAAAACAAAATCACTTACGCCCTGAAGATGTTGAGAAAATTGTTGAAACAGTAGTTAGCCGCAAGGAAATAGAGAAGTATTCTCACATTGCAACATTGGATGAGATTAAAGAGAACGAGTACAACCTAAACATTCCTCGTTATGTTGATACGTTTGAGGAAGCCGAGCCAATAGATATTATTGAAGTTAGCAATGAGATACAGAAATTGAACGCTGAAATCCAACAAACAGAAGCTGATTTTCTAGCTATGTTGGATGAACTCGCTGTTACTCCTGAAACTAAGGATATAATTGAAGCAACAAAAGGGGTGTTTAAGCATGACTAAGAACGCTCCAGAATTGCGATTTAAAGGGTTTACTGACGATTGGGAACAGCGTAAGTTATCTGGTGTTATTGAGAAATTGTCTGGTGGTGCATCTATCAAACCAACAGACTATCTCGAAGATGGAATTCGTACGGTTCCAAAGGGAGCTGTTAATGCGACTGGGATTGCAGATTTATCTGGCAGTAAATTCATTAGTAAAGACTTCTTTGAAAAGAATATAACTAGTCATGTTCACACAAACAATCTCGTAACTTCTTTAAGAGACTTAGTTCCATCGGCTCCAAATATGGGGAGAATCGTTCGTATTGAAGGAGTTGACGAACAATTTTTGATGCCGCAAGGTGTGTATAAATTGGAGTTGTTTGAAGGTATGGATGAGGATTTTCTTATCTCATTCTCCAATAGCGATAAGTATAGAAAGATCATCTCAGCAGAAAAAAATGGCTCAACGCAAGTCCATATTCGCAATAGAGAACTTCTAAATATTGATATTAATCTTCCTACAGAACATGAGCAACAAAAGATCGGTACCTTCTTCAAACAGCTCGACAACACCATCGACCTTCATCAGCGTAAACTTGACTTATTAAAACGGTTAAAACAGGCGTATTTGCAGAAGATGTTCCCTAGGAACGGGGAGAAAGTGCCTGAGGTTCGGTTTGCGGATTTTGACGAGAAATGGGAACAGCGTAATCTAGGTGAGATAGCAGATAGGTACGATAACTTGCGAGTACCGATAACAGCATCTGAACGAGTTTCTGGAGAGACCCCTTATTATGGTGCAAATGGGATTCAGGATTATGTTGAAGGTTATACACATAATGGAGAGTTCATTTTAATTGCAGAAGATGGAGCAAACGATTTGAAAAACTACCCAGTTAATTTTGTTAATGGTAAAATTTGGGTCAACAACCATGCTCATGTGCTGCAATCTAAAGTAGATGAAGCTGATAATAAATTTTTGGTGAATGCTATAAATAATATTAACATTGAACCATTTTTGGTTGGTGGAGGTCGTGCAAAACTCAATGCTAATGTCATGATGAAGTTGGAGGTTATTATTCCTTCAAAAATAGAACAGCAAAAAATTGGCATATTCTTTAAACAGATCGACAACACGATCACCCTTCATCAAGAAAAAATAAATGCTTTAAAATCAATAAAAAAGACTTTCCTAAATAAAATGATCATATAACTGTATTCCCAGAAGACATATTATCTTCTGGGATTTTTCCTTATACTAAAGCACTCAAATGTCGAATAATTTTATCGTTGTCTTGATTTTCTAGTTCTTGAATAATATGCAAATATGTTTCCTGAGTGGTTGTCATGCTTGAATGCCCCAATCTTCTAGCAACACTAGCGATAGAAACACCTGCAAAAAGCAACAAAGATGCGTGAGTATGACGTAACCCATGTATAGTAATGGTCGGAACACTTGCTTTCTTACACAACGCTTCAAGTCTTTTATTGATTGTTGAATTGAACACTCGGCCATTCACAAATATCAAACTATCTTCATTCATGTTTTTTGTTAATTGGGAGAATTGCATACTAATCTGCCAATCAATTTGAATTTTTCTTTTTGAGGATTCATTTTTTGTAGGTTGAATTTCACCATTTGATTTTTTGTAATTCCACGTTTTAGTTACTGTTAGACTCTGGTTGAAATAATCAAAATCTTTTGGAGTTAAGGCAAGAGCCTCTGAAAAACGTAGTCCAGTTTTTGCGATAAGCAGAATAAACCAATCCCAGTTAATTTCTTTATCTAATTCCAATTGCTTAAGTAAAGATTGTAACTCAAATTGATTCAAAAACTTTGGCTTCTTTTTGCAAGGCTCTTTACCTTTAATAATAATTTTCCGAGTAGGATTTTTCTCAATTAAACCTTCATCAACTGCGTCCAAAATAGCCCCTTTTATTTGATGATGAAAATCCATAGTTGTCTGCTTTTCATGGGTAATAGCATATTCATTCAAAAGTCTTTGATAATTTCTACGATCCAAATCAGATAATCGTAGATTAGGTGCCAATTCCATAATCCTCTGATGTGTTACGTAATACTTGTCCAATGTAATCTCTCGAATCGCTCCAACTTTATAAAGTTCCAACCACTCTTCAAAATATTGGTGAAACAGTACATCCTTTTTCTTTTTTGACATATAAAATACCTCCTAAAATAGTTACTCAGATTTCATAATAACTATTTTTAGGAGGTAATACTTTTTATATGAACATTTTTTTTAGGAAAGCAGATTTTAAAATATTAAGTTGAGTAATT
>ERZ786685.24-NODE-24-length-54992-cov-8.680052_pt1 | contig 54992 bp, 58 predicted proteins | sample MGYA00433075_ERZ786685 | MGnify/ENA primary metagenome ERZ786685 (study PRJEB29978, sample SAMEA3491273) | human gut metagenome | biome: ENVO:mammalia-associated habitat; material: ENVO:feces | place: Bangladesh | collected 2010-04-07 ...
TTTTAGTTAGATTTTACACTAAAAGGTCTTGATTGAAAAACTTTGCAACAGAACCCCTTATCATTAGTGACATGTGGTGGTTCTGTGTAAGTGCCTAATCACCAAGTACCTACACACCAAATAACCTAAGCCCTATAATGGACTTAAGTTATTTGGTTGTTTTTGCGTACTGTTTACCACATTCTGCTTGTGCTAGAGGGCGCCAAGGCAAAAGTTCATCCAACGCTTCATTAGAAACATGCGCTAGATTTGGAATACGATCAAATAGAAATTCCAAATAGGCTACTGGATTTAGCTCATTTGCTTCGGCTGTTCGATACACGCTTAGGATAATCCCCGAAGTTCGTGCACCTTCCAAACTACATGAATGCATGGAATTTTTACGGCCGATCACTAGCTCTTTAATTTGGCGCTCGGCTAAGTTATTACTGAGTTCCAATCGTCCATCCTCAAAAATCCGCTCAAATCCTTCACGCAATTTCAACGCATACTTGACCGCTTTATCTAGTTTTGATTTCGGAACTGCTGTAAAGGAGCCCAACCATTCATAGAAATTGATGAATAGAGGATTTAAATAGTCCTGGCGTTTTTTCAGCCGATCTTCAGCGGATAAGTCGACCCACTCTCGTTCCAATTGGAACCAAACATCGATCATTTTTACCGCGATCCAAGCAGGAATTTCCTCGTTTTTATTGTTCTTTGGAAGGGCTTCAAAAAACTTCCGACGAGCATGAGCCAAACAATAAACGAGCGTGACATCTTCTACCGCGTTATAACCTGCGTAGCCATCACAATGCAGATACCCGTTGAAGTCTGCTAGAAATTGCTTCGGCACTTCGCCAGCTCGCGATTGGGCGTGATGATAATACACGATTGGCTGTGTGCTATGTTTTCCTGTACTGAATAGCCAATAATGCGTGTCTTTCTTGCCCTTCTCAATGACCCGATACGTTGTTTCATCGGCGTGAAGGATTTCCTCTTGGGTTAAATGGCTCTTTAATCGTTGGGCTAAACTGTCTAAGGCGTTATGACAAACTTTGATATGCCAGTTGGTGATGTTATCACGTGAAATATCCAGACCCAGTGTTTCTTGCCAATAGCTTTCCTGCCGATTGGCAGGTACTTTTTGTCCAAACTTCAATCGGATAGTTTCGGCAATCACACTGTTTGATCCTAAACTATTGGAGACGACAGGTCGTGGAACAAGGGCTTTTTTATAGGAAGAAATATCTGCCTTTTCGCATTCTTTGCAACAATACGTATGTTGTAAATGAACGAGCCGATCCAACATGGCTTGGTGGAAAAGCACTTCTTCGCGAATTTTGGTTGTGCCAATGTCTGTCATTTGAGTGCCGCATTGGTCACAGATTCGTTGCTCCTTTGACAATTCATGGTGTCTTTCTTTTAAGGGAAGATGGGCGATCTTCGCTGCTTTTTGACCGATTTTTCTTTTGTGTCCTTTTACTGTTGTTTCTTGTCCTTCTTCTGTTTTAGGGACGGCCTTACTCTCTTCAACCTCATCAGGAAATAGATTTAACTGACCAGTCACTTGTGAATCCAGTGTTTCTTTGGAACGACCAAAAAAACGATCCGTAAAGTAGCTCAATTTTTCATTGAGAAGATGAACCTCTTGGTTCAATGCTTGATTCGCGCGCTGGAGTTCTTTGATCGTTTCTGTCTGAGATTCAAGGAGTTGAAGCAGGATAGTCACATCTACTTCGACGTTATTGTTAGAAGTAGAATTTGTGTGTAAGGACAAGAAATTCACCACCATTCTGATTATTACTACTGTTATTATTATACCATTTAGACGCATCGAAAAACAGAGAAAACCGCATAAAATCAATGATTCCGCGGATTTTCTCTGTTCAAAAGAAACCTTTTGTCCCGGCCTTAATTGCTTTGGGTTGGTGAATGCTTAACCCCTCAAGTAGCCAGTGAATCTGTTGCACAGACAGTTGGCGAACCTCTTCCTTTTTTCTCGGCCATTGGAGCCGGCCGTTTTCGATTCGTTTATACCCGAGAAAGAAGCCATCGTTATGCCAGTAGAGTAGTTTAAATCGGTCACATCGATTGCCGCAAAAAAGAAAAATGGCATCCTCGTAAACATTCAACTCATAGTCTTGTTGGATAATCCTGGCGAGTCCGTCAATTCCTTTACGAAGATCGGTCTTACCGGTTACGAGAAAGATTTTTTCTACTTTGGTAAAATCGAGAAACATCTTATCCCAACTCCTTAAGAATCGCCGAGAGGATGTAGCTGTTTACGCCATTATAGATCAAGACTTCAGAACCATCTTTCTGACGGATACGCAGGGCAATTTTTGCGGTACTGTTCTTTTTCTGATCACGAGCCGTTCTTGCTTGATCGTGAAGTTGAATAGGAACGATGTCATTTGTGTTTTTCAAAGAACCACCTCCGTTTCACTTGATAACTTAAGTATAGATGGAGGTGGAAAGGCTTTATAGGTACCGAGTTATTAGGCATTTACGGTTCTGTATCTTCATCATTGAATGTTCCTGCTTTTGGAATGTGAATTTCTGCCAAATTATATAGCAAAATAGTTCTTAAGAAAACTTTGTAACAGAACCTTTTATTTTATCCCCCTAAAAGACGCTGAAAAACAAAAAAGTTTTTCAGCGTCTAAATAATTAATAATCCACAACATTATAATAGTTTCTAGTGTTAAAGCTTTTTCCAGTCACTTTTTCAAGATTTTTAAATGTTCGAACACCAAATAACGTACTACAAATAATTGGTGTAAAGAAAGAGACAAACTCTTGATCTAATTGACTCAAATCAAATTCAGCCAAATCAATAATCACTGCATTCCCACTATACTTGTTTAAGAAACGTTCTACTCGTTCATCTAATTCGCGGCAAGCATCTAATCCCTTAATTAATACTGCTGGTGTCTTTTCGTCAATAATTTCAAATGAACCATGAAAGAACTCAGACGAACTGATAACTTGTGTTTTAATTCCAAAAACTTCTTCTAAATTACAATAAGCAAAACGTCCTGCCTCAGGATATGCTAGACCACTAGCAATATACAACTGAAAATCATCCTGACCGTGAGTTTCACTAAAAGTTTTAGCATTAGGCTCATAAGTTGCTGCTACATCATGCAACACTCCGGCAAGTTTCTCCATATTCTCTTTAAATTTAGGATATTGGTCAAAATCGCCTTTTTCTGCTAACAATTTAAAAAAGAAATAATATAACGGCATATAACGGAAGGAATTTATACTTTCATCTTGATAAATTGAGTAAGTAGACTGCTGTGCAATTGGTGATTCTGGATCTCCAATAAAAGATACTACTGAAATACCTTCCTTAATACAGCGTTCAACGACTTTAACTGTTTCAATCATAGTACCTGTTTTTGAAACTACTACTACCAAAGATTTCTGAGTCAATTGACGATAATCTGAAACAGCTAACTCACCTGCATCTTCGGCATAAACTGGAATAGTTGATAATTTTTTAAAAATTGTTACAAATGGCTGCAACATACTAATCGAGCCACCCGCTCCAGCAAAGAAAATATTCTCAAATTCTTGTTGTCCGACTTCTGTGGCTACTTTCTCAATTTCTTGACTCAATTCGGCATTATACTTACCATGTGCTAAATAAAAATTTTTTTCTTCTAACATTTAATATCCTCCTATTATAAAAGTCCTAATAAACTACCAACAAATCCGACTGCTAAAATGATCAACATAATGTAACTCATCTTAACATTATTTTTAATTAATTGATAAATTCCTAGCGTAGTTAACAGGGGCAATAACTTAGGCATAATCTGATCAAATATTTTTTGAAAATCAATTTTTGATCCTTCTAACGTAATTTTTAATGGTGTTGTAATATCTACCATAGTCGCAATCATCGAACCTATCACCATAACCCCCAAAACACCGGCACAATGAACAATTCGATCCAGCATACCTGATTTACTCCATTTAGTTAGGAGTGAGCTCCCTTGTTTATAACCTAAAAATAATCCATAATATTTCACACGAATATTATATAAAATAAGAAAAATGATTGGCCCTAATAAATTTCCTTTTAGTGAAAACGAAACACCAATTCCTGCAGCTACAATTCGAAAAACCCCCCAAAAGAATGCATCACCAATTCCTGCTAATGGACCCATCAATGCTGCTTTAACAGTATTGATGGAACTAGCATCAAAATCCGGATTCATCTGTTTTTCTTCTTCCATTGCCAATGAAACACCCATGATAAATGTTGCAGGAGCGACTGCTGTATTAAAGACTGCCATGTGTCTTTCCAATGCTTGCGCCAAACCAGATTTATCTTCTTTATAAATTTTCTTTAGTGCAGGCATCAAACTATAAGCAAAACCCAATCCTTGCATTCGTTCATAATTCATTGAACCTAACAAAGTAAAAGAACGCCAAAATACTTTCTGTAATTCCTTTTTTTCTAGTTTCTCCATTATAAAATATCCTCCAATTCATCCGTTTGAGGTTTTTGGTCAGACATCATTTGAAATACTAACAAAGCAACTCCTGCACCGATAATTGCAATACCTGTAACATCAACACTTAGATAAGCACTGATTACAAATCCAAAGATAAAGTAAGGAATCAATTTTTTTGTTATTGTCACTTGCATCAGTAAAGCAAACCCTAAAGCTGGGAAGATTTTAGAAGCCGCATTTAATCCATGAATAATAAATTCTGGAATAGCTTTTACAACATTGTTAACTGCATCTGAGCCAAACAAAATTCCACAAAAACAAGGAATAAATCCTAATAAGAAAAATAGTGAAGCTCCAAACCAATGAATCCGAGCCATTCCTCTCATATCAGCTACCTGTGCATATTTGTCAGCTTTGTGCATAAAAGCATTCAAAGTTGTTCGAATAAATACATTGATATATTGTGACAATAAAGCAATTGGTAGTGCCAAAGTTAAAGCAACTTCAATACCAGTTCCGCTCATAATTGCAAAGGCAGTTCCTAACGTACTTCCTAAACCAACATCCATCATCGGAGTCGCACCAACACCAGAAACACCCATCCATACTAATTGAAACTGTGCACCTAAAATAACTCCTGTCTTAATATCGCCTAAAACAATACCTACTAAAAGACCCGTTACTATTGGTTGCGATAATTTTATTTCACCCATTATACGACTTTCCAACTGAGTAATAGCACCGATCAAACCAATTAAAATTGCATTCAATAACATTTTTCTACCTCCTTCTTTAAATTAAGTCTTTTAATCTTTTTTTAGTTTCAGACGGTAATTTACGCACTTCTAAATCAATTCCTTTTTCTTCAATTTGTTTTAATATTTCAATTTCTTCAGGACTGACAGCAACCAAATCAGAAATATATTTACGTTTATTTTCCATCCTCATCCCACCGAGATTGACAGTTTTAATATGAGAACTATTTTTAACAATATATAAAGCATCTTCAATACGTTCAACTAAAAGCAGACAGGCATATTTAGAATTGGCTAGCTTTTCAATAGCTTCAATACTTTCTTCAACATTACGAAAATATAATTTTACTCCGCCGGGTTTTCCAACTGAGTATGCCGTTTTTCGCATTTCATTATTAGCAACATCATTACTGATAATTAAAATTACTTCGATACCTAGTGCATTTGACCACCCATAAGCTACTTGTCCATGTATTAAGCGATCATCAATACGCATCATCTTTATCATTTATTTTTCCTCCTAAAATAAATTTTCTTCTTCTGAAACTTTTAATTGATTGACGCACGTTATCCCTGATTGACTGACTGTTATACACGCCTCTATCAAGTCTTCATCAGTCAGAAAGTTCATAGAACTAATCAACTCCAATATCATTGGCATATTAACACCAGTTAAGACGTAATAGTTCGGTTCATTAATAAATTCACTGCATATGTTACAAATACTGCCACCTAATACATCCGTTAGAATAAAAATACTTTCTTCTTCTGAACGATTGGCTAAAAGCTCTTTAACTTCATTACGAATATCTTCACTAACTGTTTTTTCATTCATACTCAAACTTCCAAAGGACAAGGTGTCTCCCATAATAAGTGAACCTGAGTTGACCAATTCTTTGCCAAAATAACCATGTGTTGCTACAACAATTTTTTTCATAATATTTCTTCCTCCGTATAATTGTACCCACGTAAAATTTCAATAATAATCCCTGTTTCGATCTCATCTACTGATACTTGATATTTTTGCTCCATTGCCGCAAAGGACAATTTTATCTGTTTGAAATGTTCTGGATAGGACTGTTGCAATTCTGTCAAAGTTTCTAGTGTTTTGATTGGTGTTTTTCTAATTAAGCGTTCCATCATACTGCAAATGTGAATATAAAGATTAATTCTTAATTTATTAGGCATTTTTATATGACTGAGGCGTTCAAAGCAACTTATCGCTTCCTCAATATCCGTCAATAACATTTCTGTATTAATTATTGTCAGAGAATTCATCATATTTTCCAAAGTAAAATTACGGATTAAGTTCTTGTTTAACTGAGTAAGTTCCTCATTTGATAAAAGACTGCCGAAGATTCCTTCTAATGAGCTTTCTCCTGTCAATAATTCATTAACTGCAATAAATGGTACTTCTCGAACTTGCGGATCATCAGTTCCGACAATTGCCAACACTTTACGATTTGCAAAAATCCCCTCGCTTTTTTTTGAATTTTTCAAATCAGAGAAACTAACTGCTTCAACAGTCAAATCGATAATATTTTCCATACTTTCTGTTAGCATTTCTTGAATTTGAATCGCTGTTCCAATTCCAGTAAAGCATGTTGTGATAATAGAAACCTCTCTATGTTCAGCAGGTGCGATAATTTTGTATTCAATTTTTTGATTTGTTACAATACTCCTGCAAATTTCTGCCAAATTCCTATCAGACAATACCATGTTACCAACTTCTAAAGCCATTTGAGTATTTACATTGTTAATAATCCCGAGTGAAACAGGCAAGTCACCTAACTGATTGTAAATCTCATTTAGAGAGCCAGTATCAACTAAAATCAACAGACTTTTTAAGGAATCCAACGTTTTAACAAACTGCTTAATGATATCAACAATTTCCTTCATAGATATATCTAAATTCATGTCATAAGAATCAAAAATATTCTCGCTTAACCATTCATTTGCTAAATTGGCTATGCTAGAGGCTGTAGCGTTTCCATGACATAAGATAATTGGCTTGACATTGGTAAGTGTTGATTTAATGTAAATATTGCGTAGATAAAATGTTAAGAAAATTGAATCAAACGCACTAAAAGGATAATTTACTTCTTGTTCTAAAAGATTTGATACCAATGTTGCCAAAGTAACATCTTTTTCAGCTTGTTCTTCCAAATATGTCAGAATTTTCTGATTTTCAAGCTTGGAATCGTCCAAACTGTAACTCATACGGTTAATTAAATAAATGCTTAATTTGTCTAAATCATTATTATGGATCACTCTTCCTGATTTAATCCGAACAATCTCAAATACTTCCCTTAACACATTTCTTAAGAAAAGATATTTATTGTGATCCACCTGATCAGATTTCAAAATTAGAAAATTGAGTGCTGTTGTGATGTATTGTTTGCTTTTCTCTTCAAATTCTCGAAACGAATTTTTCGAAAGATTTTCAAAGGTTACTAACAAATTGGTTTTTAATTCTTCTAATACTGCATTGGAAGAATCAGTCATAATGGCATAATCTGCCCATTGACTATTTTTGGTAATTAAAAATGTCTCTTGTGTAGATAAAGTAAGAATATTAGTCGAAAGTTCTGCCAACCTCTCTTTCGGCAACATCATCCGATTAATCATGATCCACTCTGAGTCCATTGATTCTAAGTAAGCTTTTCCGCAAATATATTTTATTAAATTCTGTAATTCACCAATATTGCCATCATAGCGAAAAGAAATCAGATCTTGAATCAATTGACCATTTACTTCTACATCTTTATTAAAATATTGTACTTCATTAAATAAAAATCTTTTTACCAATTGAATTTTTTCTCTTTTGTTCCTTTTTTCAAAATCAGGTAGTTCAATTTTAATCGGAATCCTACGATAGAGTGTATCTAGCATAAAAGATTCGGTCGTCTGATTTGTAGCAAAAATAAATCTAACAGTAGAGGTTCGCCAGTTACTCGTTTCACCCATTCGTCTAAATTTTCCTTTATCTAAAAAGATGAATAATTTTTCTTGGCTTTCATCATTTAATCGATGCACTTCATCTAAAAAGATAATCCCACCATCAGCTTCTTCTAAAATTCCTTTTCGATCATTCTCTGCTCCAGTAAAGCTTCCTTTAACATAGCCAAATAAATTCGAACTTAATAGCTCTACATTATTCGCGTACTGAGCGCAATTAAAAACAATATAGGGTGCATCAGACTTAATTAATTTTTGTTGAACAGTGTATTGATAAATAATTGAAGCTAAATAGCTTTTCCCTACGCCGGTTTTTCCCTGAAGTAAAATAGGTAATCCATTTGGAGGATAATTACTACCAATTTTTACCTTTTCAATAGCTTCTTTCAAGCTCCCCTCAGCACCAATCACCTCAGAAAATATAGCTATTTTCGATGGCTGAATTAGGTCTAAAAAATTCTCAAATGTATATATTTCGTTGACTGAATTATTCAAATGTATTTCTACTGTCTGTTTATCTAAAAAATAAACAGGTCGACCAGTAATTTTTATAAAAACTCCTTCCTCAACGTAACCATTCAAATAGCTGCTGACAGTGTGCCTTTTTAACCCCAATGACATTGACAATGAAGTAGCTGTTAATTGTTCAATTGCATCGACATTTGAAAATATTTCAAGTGTACGTTCTCTTACTAATTGAATAATTTTATCCATCACATGATCCTCCTATTCTTTATAAAAGCAACTAGTGTGCCAAAATATGTGTCGTTACAAATAAACACTATAAAACCTTGATTCAATAAGCATCTTTTTAACTTTCTATTTATAAAATACGACACTTATTTTGTGTTTTCGACTAGAAAAACAAAAAATTTACCTTTCTGTCGAATAATATTTTCTATTTATGAATATTTTAAAGTGTTTGATGTTGAAGAGAAAATGGAAGTAAGAGCTATGATACACTTTCAGGTGCGAATCAAAAAATTATACATGTACACAAAAAATTTGCGACTTCGAAGATATGGGGTGACGGTCAAATGGCTTCAGCAGATGGTATTCGTTATGTCACACCACAACGGTCGCTATATTCAAGAAGTAATCCCAAATACTTTGACCGCGGTCGTGGAGTTACATTCTACAATTTCGTTTCCGATCAATATATTGGTTTCCATGGAATGGTCGTCTCAGGAACTCTTCGAGACTCACTTTATCTTTTAGAAGGCTTCCTTAATCAGCCTAGCGAATCAACACCCCACCAGATCATGACAGACACAGCAGGTTATAGTGATATGATCTTCGGACTTTTCGGTCTATTAGGTTTTCAATTCAGCCCCAGAATTGCGAATGATAAGGGAACCAAACTTTGAAGAATTGATTCTAACGCCGATTATGGTGAACTTAATGTGTTATCCCAAAATTCAATTAATATGGAACTCACCTATACTCATTGGGACGATATCCTTCGAGTTGCAGGCTTATTAAAGTCTGGAAAGGTAAATGCAACCGAATTAACCAAATCTCTTCAGCGAAATGGCCAGCCTACACCGTTAGGAAAAGCGATAACTGAATATGGAAAAATTTATAAAACGAAACATCAGCTACGATATATTTCTGATGAAATTTATGCACGGCAAATTTTAGAACAGTTAAATAAAGGTGAAGCTCGTCATGCTTTATGTCGAAATATATTTTATTGTCAAGGGTCACAAAAAAATGTTGGTTTTGGGCCATTGAAAATGTAGGTATTCGGTCTTCTGTATTATTTGTTTTCTTTCGCTTTGTCTTCGCTATAGCTTTTCATTCTATAAGAAGGCCCTGTAATTTGAATGATTTTAGAGTGATGGACCAAGCGGTCCAATAAAGCATTTGTTAATTTCTTATTTCCAAATATTTCCGACCATTGAGAAAGCGGAATATTTGTAGTAATAATTGTCGATTTCCTCTCATAACGCATATTGATTAATTGAAATAGTAAATTGGATCCTTCTTTTGAAAATGGTAAGTAGCCAACTTCATCAATAATTAATACAGCGTATCCTGCATATTTCTTAAGCATAGTATCACTTGTTCCACGCTTATGTGCTCGAATGAGCCGATTGACGAGCTCTGTACTGGTGATAAATAAGCAACTTAACCCTCTATCTATACACTCTAAACCAATAGAAACAGCTAAGTGCGTTTTCCCTACACCGCTATTTCCGATGAAAAGAATATTGTCATAGGTATCTAAGAAGCGCAAAGTTACTAAATCTTGGATTTCACTTTTTTTAATTTTTGGTTGGAAATCAAAATTAAAATCATAGAGACGTTTATGATAAGGAAACATTGCACGTTTCAAGATTTTTCTTTGGGTTTCAGCTTTTCGATAACTAATTTCTTGAGACGTCAATTCAAATAAAGAATCGACAAGAGATTTATCACTTTTGGCTACCTCATCTAAATGTGCAGGTAAATTTTCTTTGACACACGTAAGATTTAAATCTGTTAACTGGTTCAATAACTGATGGTAATTTGACATAAGTTCCTCCTTATAATTCATCATAAGCATCTAAATTTTCCTCTACAAACCGCTCTAGTTCTTCATCTTCCAAATATTTGAAGACGTCAGACCGAAGAATTTCAAGCGAATCATCCCGTTGATAATTCAACGCTTTTTCACTTAATGGATGCGAACGAATACATTGATGCCCATACCAGATGAAAAGGTTGTCCTTCCGGACATCCAGAGTCACTTCTTTGCCAATATATTTCAAGGGAACAGAATATTTTGAATTTTGATATTGAACCATGGATTCAATGGAAACTTTTCTTTTTACATGTAGGTTTCTGGAAACATAACGTAAGAGTTCCAAACGATTTAAAGGAATTAGAATAGCTTTTTCATCATTGAGCAATTTGATTGGTTTGGCATTTACGGCTTGAGAACGTTCATTGTTTAAATCGTCCATAAACTCATTTACAATTCTTCTAAGATCTTGTTCGTTTTCAAATTCATAATTGAAAACCATTAATCGATTGACCGTTCGAGCTAATGCTTCTACCTTTCCTTTAGTTTGTGGTCTAAATGGGCGACAAGCAATAGGATTGAATCGCGCATCTTTCGCAAATTGTCGGAATTTCTCGTTAAAAACAGTTTGACTAAATTGACTTTTTCCTCGATCAACCACGGTTTTCATATTATCAAACCATATTTCTTGAGGAACACCGTTTCCACAGTACTCAAACGCATTTACTAAGCAATGGAACACAGTGGACTGCGTTCTATCAAAGGTCACTTCTAAATATTTCATGCGTGAATAACCCAAGACGTATAGGAAAATATTAAAGTAGAACACTTCGCCATATTTACTCACCATCTTGATGTTTTCCTTCCAGTCAACTTGAGCTGAAAGACCAGGAGTTGTTTCAATCCGAATCGTTGCTTTTTTCACCCGTTCGTCACGATAGTGACGACAATATCGTTTGACGGTAGTATAACCACCTGTGTAACCCATTTTTTTAATAAAGTAATAAATAGAAGAAGCAGAACAGCTCAACTCCAATTTATCTCTAATAATCTCTTCAAATCCAGAAAGTAAAGGAGAACTTGAAGACTTTCTTTTTTTTAGCTGGTCTATATTTCCTTTTCTACCAGCTTCGTAATAGCGTTTAACAGTTCTGTAATCACAATTGTATTGTTTAGCCAAAGCTGCGTAATTTGGTGTTTATGCTAGTTTAAAATGGGGCCACTTTCCATAGTAACGATGGTTGAAAAAGGGACCACTACTAACTCACAATAAGTAAAGAATTAATTTACTTATTGGAGGTCTTGGAGTGATAACTTTTATGGATAAATTAACAATCATTCGTCTGCTGGAAGGTGGCCGTTCTCAACGATCTGTTGCAAAAGAATTAGGTCTCAATCGAAAAACGGTTGGCCGTTACTGGCGGCAATATCAAGCAGCACAAAGATTATTGGAACAAGATCCTGCCAATCCGATAAAAAAGGAGCAGTTAACAGCTCCACCGACTTATCAAACAAACAATAGGCCCCCTAGAAAATATACGCCTGAAATCGACCAACGGGTCGAAGAAATACTCGCATTTGATCAATTGAAAGCGAAGCAACTTGGTCCTCATAAACAACGATTGACAACTGTAGCTATTCACGAAATGTTGGTATCAGAAGGTTTTGATATCGGTCAGAGTACATTACGCCCATATATTCGAGAAAAGCTCCGGGCTAAAAAGGAAGCTTATATCAAGCAGCTTTATCCGTTGGGATATCGAACCGAGTTTGATTTTGGCGAAGTAAAATGTCTGATCAACCAACAAAAGAGAACATTGACAATCGCAGTATTCTCTTGTCCAGCTTCTGGTTATCGTTGGGGAAAGCTCTACGAATCTGCCAACCAACAGGTTTTCTTGGATGCCCATATTTGTTTCTTTGAACAACTTCAAGGCGTTTACTCTACGGTTGTTTATGACAATATGAGAAACGTAGTGAAACGCTTTGTCGGCCGACACGAGAAGGAACTCAATGATGAGTTAGTGAAAATGGCTCTTTATTATCGTTTTGAACCAGTGGTGACCAATCCCTTCAGCGGTCATGAAAAAGGTCATGTAGAGAAAAGTGTACAGGTCTTACGACGAAAAGCGTTCACAAAACAGTATGAGTTTGAATCAATCGGACATGCCCAAAGACATTTAGACCAAGCCCTACTTGAATTAAACGTCGAGTCAACGATCGCAGTGGAGCAGGATCAATTACAGCTATTACGAGGATTTTATGACTACGGTATTACCACAAAACAAACAGTAGACAAGTATAGTTTCGTCCATGTGAATGGCAACTATTACTCAGTTCCAGATTATCTGGTTGGACAGAAAGTAATCGTGAAACGTTATCTCAACGAGCTGAAAATCGTTGGATCCAGTCAAATTATCGCGACACACCCTATTCAGAAGGGAGAAAAGCAGTACTCGATCGATATTCGTCATTATTTAACGACTTTTTTGCGGAAACCTAAGTCGTTGGAGCACTCACTTGTTTTGAAGAAGACGCCGAAGCTTCGACACTGTTTTCTTCAGTATTATCAAAAAACACCACGCAGATTTCTTCAATTTATTGAAAATCATTTAAGTATCTCTTTGGATCAATTGATCATTCAATTAGAAGAAGAAGCGTTGAAAGACCATAAGGTCTCTAAAACACCGCCTAGTCGAGCGGTAAACGAGGCGAGAAACCAGCTACAGGAATATAATGTGATCCACCAAGTGAGAAAGGCGGCCAATAAATGATCGAAGTATATGCCAAACAATTAAAACTACCTTATCTGAAGAAAAACTATTCAACGTTACTTCAACAAGCAATTGATCTGGATCAAAGTTTTGAGGAATTTCTTACACAGCTGCTTATGTTAGAGATCGAGCAGAGACAAAACAATCGGATTCAAACACTGATTCGCCAATCAAAATTGCCAAGTAAAGTGACGTTTGATGATTACATGGATAGCCATTTAGAAGTAAAAATGAAGAAACAAATCAAAGAGCTGAAAACGTTACGATTTATTGATCAAAAAGAGAATTTGATTTTAATGGGCAATCCTGGCGTTGGAAAAACACACTTAGCAACTGTTCTCGGAATGGAAGCTTGTCTCTCTGGAAAAAGTGTCCTCTTTACGAATATCCCTAACTTGGTCATTGAACTAAAAGAATCCATGAGTGCGAACCAGCTGAATTTTTATAAGCGTCGGTTTGGTAAATACGACTTGGTTATTCTGGACGAATTAGGTTATGTTTCATTTGACCAAATAGGAAGTGAAATACTGTTTAATCTTCTCTCAAATCGGACGAATGCCGGCTCTATGATTATCACGACGAACCTGTCCTTTGATCGTTGGGAAGAAACCTTTAAAGATCCAATGCTTACGGCAGCAATGGTGGACCGTTTGGCCCATCGGGCCCATGTATTGGATCTCAGTGGTCCATCTTTTCGTGTAGAAGATACAAAGAAATGGCTAAACTAATTTTTGGCCCCTTTTTGAATCATCCGGTGGCCCCATTTTCAGTTGCGTTTAACATTTGGTTGAATATCGTTCATAATGTGGCGTAGGACTCCTTCTAAGACATCTTTTCTCATGATTCACTCTCCTTGAATGTTTTCATGAAAAAGATTATCAGATTTGAATTCAGCCTACATTTTCGATGGCCTTTTTCCTACATTTTATCGTGGCCCTTTACATTTTATGATAGAAAAGGCAAACTTTATCAAACTTATTACGACGGTATGGAGGAACAGCTCAATGCATTAGGATTAGTAACTAATGCGATCATATATTGGAACTCACTATATTTAGAAAAAGTCTTTGAACAAATGAAAACGGAAGGATTCGACTGTTCCGAAGAAATGATACGCAAGCAATCTCCATTAATCAGTGATCACATCAATTTTGTTGGCAAATATAGTTTTCGCTATGAAAAAGAATTATCGAATGGAACACTACGTCCATTAAATATAGAAAATTATTGAGAATGTTCGTCTTTTGGTTCCTACCGTGCATTTTCGCACGGATGTTCCAGATACTATTTTTGAATGTATAAAATTGAAAACACAAGAATCCTATTAAATCAACGATTCTTGTGTTTTTCATTTTTCACTACTGTGCATTTTCGTTTCTATGTTCCATGTACCCCTATATAGTCAATTTCTCTTTCAAAATCTTTTAGTGCTTGTTTTTTACTCTCAGTCATTAGACTTCTGTCTCTATCGGTTTTTACCATATATAACTTCATGAGTTTTCCCCCTTTTAATACTTGATAGCCCCAATTTGCTTATGAAACTAAAAATCTAAATTTAATTGCATTGGTTGCAACTTCTCGGTAATCAGAATCAAGATAAGCAAATATTTCAAAAGGACTAATATAGTAACGTTCACCATTTGAAAACTCATAGTAATCTAACGCAGTAAATAAATTGTAAGCTAACGCTAGTAGCCTTTTTTCTCCGCTTGAATAAGGATTTCTAAACCATTTTTCTGCATGTATCGAGCGGTCTTCAAAATCTATCAATGATTTTCGATTCATAAATAATTTTTCACTAGATGAAATTAGAAATATGGCAGTTCTCCATTCTGAATCCTCGAAGTTTGCAAATTTTAATTCATTTGCCAACAATAAGAATCTATCCGAATGATCCTTATTCATAAAATATTCTTCCATAGTTTAAGTGTCTCCAATCTATATTTTTTTGTTGTTCTAACTCGTAAAAGCCCTTACTCTACACAACTATTTAAACTCTACATGTAACTCTTTTCCTACTTTATTTGCAATCTCATAAAGAATGGTGAAGCTAGGATTCATTGATCCGTTCTCAATTCTGGCAATGGTGCTTTGTGGCTTGCCAACTTTTTCAGCTAGTTCGCGTTGGCTTAACCCTAGTTCTTTCCGCAATTGAGTTAAGGCAATCGCAACCTCTAAACGTTGCGATTCCTTCTCATACTCAGCTGCAAAGGTGGCACTTTCAGCCTTTTTCTTTTTAATTAATTCATCAATACTACTCATTGAAATTCTCCTTTCTCATACAGTTCCCTAACACTCTTAGCGTGATCTATTTCGCTTTTCGGTGTCCTTTGTTGCTTCTTCGTGAAACCATGAGTGATTAGATATTCATTCCCGACCTTTTGAAAATAAATTGCTCGCTGGATATTACTTCCTACTTTTGATCGTAGCTCATATAAATCGCTATCTAGCTTTTTAACCCACTCCATTCTTTGCGCTACAAGCAATCCATGTTCTTCTGTTTTACTGATTGTTGCTAACAACTTTGCAGAATCTTTTTCAGGTATCGAGTTTAGAAATTCCTCAAATTCACTGGTTCCGTCCTTTCGTCTTATGAAATCAAACTGTGGGTTCTTCATACTTGTATGATAGCATATACGCTATCAAAGGTAAAGCGATTTTTTTCTAATTTATTCTGATATAGCCATCGGACAAATAATTATCTGTAGAGTCGCTTTCTTCGGTAGCATAACCATCAAGTACCTGAACAGCTAATCCGTCATTCGTATGAACGAGTTTTGCAAAGCCTCGGGCTAATTCTTCATTAAATTCAGCAAGTGGATAGCAGTGGCTCTTAACACCTTTACCGAGTTTTCCAAGTGATAATTGATTCTTATTTTTTTTGCTCTGTTGTTTTCCCTAGCATAAACGCTATCAGAAACTTGATTCATTTTGTCAATACTTCCTTCAACAGGTAAATGCTCATTCAAAATATCAAGTAAATGACTGTATTCATATGAGCCTTTGGAGAAACTAAGTTTGTCGTGGCGATCGGAAAATACTGTTCGTAATGATTCAACTTCTTCTAGTGTAAGTCTTTCTTTGATTATTCTGGTAAATACCTTCGCGCGATAATCTTCATCCACATAAGCAATAACGAATGGATCAATTAATTTTCCTATCTTATCGATGGATTGTTTTGTTTGAGTTAGTCTTCTTATATAATCAATCGATTCTTTCGCGACTAATGCAGTCACACTTCCTATAACGATCGTTCCAAGTACTTTTTTCAATATAGATACCCCTTTTCAGTTTTAGCGTTCTTGTTCAGAACGCTTGCTTTTTGTTTTTTGATCTTGTGCTCTTTCGTCGTTGTCTTTTTCGATTTCAGAATAATCAAATATTCCTTGTTTAGACAAGCTGTCAATGGTTTCTTGAACAGCGATTAACTTATCTAGTTTTTCCTCATAGAACCGATAACTTTCAACCAGTCGTTGGCGCTGCGTTTTTTGATTTTTGGCCATCGAAATAATTTTTTCTTTTGTCAAATCGTGCCGCAAATTATCCGTTGCAAGTAATTTTTTTTCTGCAAATCTGAATTGCTGAATCTCGTTTTTATATTTTTTCTGCATAGAAATTTTCTCTAGTTTGGAAACTTCATCTAATTTGGTGACAATGGGCAAATATTTTTCATAGGTAATTAGGAGTTTGGCTACTTGGTTGTAGTTTTTTATTTTTTCATCAATCACACTAATTTTAGTATCTATTTCTACCTTTTGAGCTGTTAACGCGGCTAATTGCGTTTGAATTTGATTAGGTGTTGCGATTTTTTCTTCACGAATTGTATTTAATGTAGCAAGCAATTTATCAGTATGCGCTCGTTGCGAACGTCTTTTCAACATGGCTAGCTTGGGTTGAATATAAACATCAAGTAGCGGAACTTCTTTTTCCAATCCAGATAAAATTTGACTGCCAGTAAATTTCTGATTTGCTCGTTTTTTAGTGTCATTCTCATTTTCGACTTGCATTTCTTGACCGTAATAATTCCAATTCTTACCAATGGCTACGGTAACAGATTGACTAATCTGATCGATAGAGACGTATTCATTCGGAATAAATATTCTTTCAATATTGGCGCTAGGAATAGATAAAGAAACCCCTCGTTCACTGATTGATTGAATATTTTTTCCAGCAACAGTAATTTTCTCTGGTTCTAAACCTTGTTTGATTTCTAAACCTCGAATAATTCCTTCGCCCTTAATCGTGTAATTTTTATCTTCCAACGTCGATTTGTCTTTTATTGTGTAATCGAATTTATCATTAAGCCAAATTGTATAGCTACCGTCATTTTCATTGACATCAACATAGTTACTCGCAATAAAAAATAAGCCTTCGGTTTCATCTGTTTCAAGCCGAATCAATAGACCCTCTTTTGTTGCTTTTTCAATTTGTTCATCTAATAAAGTAATCGGTGTATCTTGCTGCACAACAACACTTTTTTCTTTTTCTCTATACCGCTCATTGATAGGATCAAGTGAAGATTCTTTCGTAAATTCATAATTAGTACGAAAGTAATTTTCAAAATTAGAAAGATGGAAACTATCAGGTAATAAAACTTCCTTCACTCTGGTATCGCTGACATCATTAAATAGGAAATCACTACTACCATCTTTGTTCTGCTTTATGGTTATGTTGTAATCTTGATTAAGAAGATAGTTAAAATCTTTTAAAGAGTCACTAGCAAAAAAAGTATCCTCTATCGCTTTTTCCAGCTGATCTAATAACTCTTGATTCGTGGTTAAACGATTTGAAATGCCTTCTTTTGTAAATGTATCCATATCGTCTAATTTATTACCGCGAGTTTTTCGTTGTTGCCCTTCTTCTTCTAAAGCAAAAGTGATATGCTTCCCATCAGAATTTACAGCTATTCCCAAAGCAGTAGCCTTTTCTTCGAACGCTTCCCATGAAGTCGTTTCATTTAAAATCATAGTCAATCTTTTTCTTATTTCAGATCGATAGCTTGTATTTTTACGTCTCTTTGAGTAGTTCTTGTATGAATCTTTTAGTTTTTCTTTTTTGGGAGAAATCGCTAGATTATGTTCTGCACAAATTCGATTACTTATCTCTTTAATTTTGTTTGCAGTACGGTAGGGTTGACAACGAAATTTCTTTAAATCGTAAAATGATACACTGTTGAAAATGATGTGATTATGGATATGCTCTTGATCGACATGAGTAGATATTACGTATTCAAATTTTCCCTCAGTCAATTCATCAATCAATTGTTTTCCTAATTCATGAGCCAATTCAGGTGTTATCTCATCATCAGGAGAAAAACTTTGAATTAAATGATGTGCAAGTATTTCACTTCCGCCGACTTTTTTGTAATCACCACGAACATCTAACGAAAACCCTCTTGTCATTTCCATTTCAATAGATGCACTTTGTGCCTGACAATTATAACTACTAACGAGTTCTCCATTATTTGTTTTTTCAGGATTAGTAATATAGCTAACTGCCTTATTTAAGGTGCTTTTTATTTGATGAATCGTTGTAACTGCCATTAGATAAACCTTTGTGCGTCTCTAGCTCGGCGCATTCTAAAAAGTAGTTCTTCATTAATCATTTGTGTAAGTTCATGATAGGAAACACTCAATTCTTGAAAGTCTTCCTTTGAAACACTATTTGATATATTGGCTCTGTGAGCCAACTGGTTGATGTTATTTCCGATTCGCCCTAATTCTGTTACCAGATTCTTTAAATCGGAAAAATCTGTGGTGATAGTAAATCCAGCTAGACACATATTTCGGGCGTACAAAGAAAAGTTTTCTATTTTTGCTTGACTCATTTTATATTTAAGCAAGAAATCTTCTTGCTCAGTGACTCTGAATTTTTTTTGGATTGTTCGAATTTCATTATCGTAGCTTTTTGAAATTTCCACTATTTCTGATGGTGTTTTTCGTGGTTTGAAATTTTCAATTTTCAAATAGAATCACTCCTAACGGTGGTAAACTGTTTCATGCTTTTTCTTCCTTAATGACTGTTTTCTATGCCTTTTGGAGCTAATCGATTTTTCAAATAGTGATCCAAACTCTTTGACCGCCGACCTTCTTGGAATCGTAGATTACAGGGAGGCGGTCTTAGAGCAAGATTTGCAAGTTGGTACCAACTTACGAAAAAAAAAGAAAAAGCCACGGTGTGACTATTTCTTTTTTGAACTTGGGGCGTTGCCCCAAACCCCTTTTATTTCAGTTCAGAGATTACGGAAAAATCTATTTGAGCAAATTCTTTTTCCGTTAGATTAGCTAATTTCTTTGATACAGATAAGTAATTTCTATACGTATATTCCAGTTGTTTTTCATCTTCTATAAATTGTTTTCCTGTTTCTCCTTGTAAGACACTCAACATATTATTGATGTCTGAACGGATACTCAAAAAGTTGTTTGTTTTAAGAACTTTTTTGTGACCCTCGATTATTTCTAGTTCGTGTTGCGAAAATGTTTCCATATTTGACTCGCCCTTTCTTAATTCATTAAATGATACTATGCTGATTTTCTTCAACTTGTTTTTGCTTTTCTTCTGTTATATTATTTGAGTCTTTGTTCAATTCATTTGCGATTTTTTCGTATTTATCTAACTGATCTGCCAAACTAATAGTTTGATCTTGCATTTTTTCTGCTTCTTTCTGCAATACTTCTAAATGATAGTCTATCTTTTGGATTAGTGAGTCCGCTTGCTTCAAAATACGCTCAAAACTTTCTTTTAATTCTGGCACATCTTTGTCACTAGACCATGAAGCTAAATATGGGAAACTATAGTCTTTGGTATCAATCCCAAAATGATCACAAACAACAAAAGCGCAACTCTCAGCTTCTACTTCTTTGGTCTGACGAGTCAATTTTTCTGTACCCGAATGCAGGTCACTATGGGTTATTTCGTGGACTAAAGTTTTTATAGTTTGTGATTGGCTCATACCTGTATTGATTGCAATTTTTTTATGCTGATTATCACAGTATCCTTTTACACCACCTTGCAGTGATTCAAAAACAATCGAGTAATCCGAAGTATATTTAATAGCTGAAAAAAGTTTTGCGTACTCTTTTACGTCACTACTCAACTCCTTGGTTAGCTCTGGTAATGGCTCTCCACTTGTTTGAGAAACATCAAAAACAGATACAGGAAAGAAAGAAATTCCTTGAACTTCTTTCTTTTCTTTCTTACCATTTTTTACTTCTTCTACCTCTTTTTTATAAGGACGTCCACCAATAATTTTGATAGACTTTTCCCCTTTATTTACTTGTCGCTTAAAGGTATTCTTCCAAGTCTTGTAACCAGCTACACGCGTCGCTTTTGGCATTTGCATTAAGATTAGGAGTGTATTATTCAAGCTATACGAATGAAATTTTGACATAGTTTTAAGAAAGATTTTGTATTTATCAGATGATAAAAAATCCTTAATTCCTTCTTCCGCTTGGTTCAATAATTCAACAGTTTTATTATTCATTATGATCACCTACACCTTCGAGTCTTCTTTTTGTACTGGATTGTCAACTTGTTGACTAGGTGTATCAGGCTGCGGTTCCGCTGGCAAAGTTGGCAATTGAGCATACTCATTTATTGCAGCTTGTGTGCTGTCTTTCACCGTTTCTGCTTGATTATTCAATGTATCAATTGTATTTTTAGCATCTTCTACAGCAGTTTGAGTACTGGTTGAATCTGCTTTTTCTACTTGCTTAGTCACCGTTTCGCTCGTACTATTCATCTGTTCAACAGCATCTTTAGTTGAGTTAATTTCAGGTTGAACAATTGTAGCAACCGTATTATTTTCTTGAGCTTTACTTATAACGGTTTCATATTTGTTGCTGGCTTCCTGAACGTCATTTTGTGTCTTCTGAACGTCTTCCTTTATTGTATCTAAGTTGTTCATGGTGTTCTCTGCTTTTGTTACTGATTGATTTACTTGTTTCAATTTTTGATCCGCAACATCTTGTGATTCTTTCAATTCATTGATTTTAGCAGTTAGTTTATCATACGTATTTCTATATAAATCTTGATTTTCAACTAGGATAGAACCATCAATTTCAATCAATTGCTTGATTTCAGATAGTAGTTGATTATATTCGCCAGTTAACTCACTAATCTTTTCCCATTGCTCATTTAATGAGTTTTTTCCTGACATTACAGTGGATTCAACACTTAGCAACTGATCTAATTCATTTTTTACATTCCCCATTTTTTCATTCAAGTTATTAGCGGTTTCTCGAACACTTTCTAAATCCTCTTTGGATTGATTCACCAATTCATTAATATCAGGAGTTGGCTCCGGTTTAGGTTTAGGTTCGGGTTCAGGCGTTGGATCAGGAATCGGATCAGGAGTTGGACTAGGGTTCGGGATTGGAGTTGGCTCTGGAATAATAATGTCGTCCGATTTTTTATTTGTGCTATCATCTTCTTGTTTAATTGTTTGTTCCTTTGAATCTTGGTTTTTGCTTGGTGAAGGATTGCTTAGTAATAAAACTGGATTCTTAGAGCTACGGCTATTCTCTTTCTGTTTCTGCTCATCTAATGCAATAGTCAATTGATTGGATAACTGATCTCTAGTTTTTTTATTTGTTTCGAATTTTGAATTATTTCCAATTCCAGATGATAGAATTTTATCAGTAGATTCGGAAGTCTTTCTCTGTTTTTTAGTCTTTTTTTCTTTTTGTTGCACCTGATTTTCCCAAGGAGATTTTGATTTTTTTTCCTTAGTATCATGGCTATCTTTTTTTTCAATTTTAGGTGGTTGCGTTTTCTGAGATTGATTGTTATAAACTCCATATCCAACGCAGCTCCCAAGCAAAGCAACTGAGAATAAACCACCAATTAAATATTTCTTTTTATTGTTCATCATCTGTTTTTCCTCCTAATTTTTCCAAATTCTTTAGCCAAGTATCATAATCTTTTTTTGCATCTTTTCTTTCTTCCTCAGATAGAGAACTATTTCTACTATCTGATTCATATTTTTTCAAAAGATTCACTATACTTTTGGCTACAGTAATATCTTCCTGCAAATCGCTATCTTTGATCTCTTGATTAATTTTTTCCGCTTCTGCTAATTTTTGAGCGTGTAGGAACTCGTATGCTTTCTCTTTTTGATAAAGATTGATTTGCGAACTCAATGTCTTATTTTTTATTGCTTGATTAATCAATTTTGCTTCTTCAAGTTTCCCTTGCTTCAAATAGGCAAATCCTTTCATGGCTTGGATGGTTTCACTTTGAGGAATATTTTGAATGTCGGTTACTTTTGACCACTTCTCTTTTAAAAATGACCAATAGAAAAGAGCTAGCTGAGATTTATCTTTCTCTGCTAGCTCTTTCAATGTTTTTCCATCTTTGTTGCTATAAAGCGATTCTATTAAATTTGTTTCTTTGTCGGGATAGTTTTTTAAAGCAGTTTCGTAATCTTTATCTTTCACTAATTGTTCATAACTTGGAATTTTTTTATCTTCATTCACTGTATGATTTTTAACTACAGAAACGCCATAAGTAATACCCATAGGCAATATACAAATACATAGTGCACCTAGAAGAAATTGCTTCAAGGTAAACCTCGTATTATTTATAATAACCGAGAATTTTAATTTCACTTTTGGCTTTTTTTCTACGGTTTCTTTTCGCTCCACAGGTTGTTCTACTTCTTTTGGCTCAATACCCAATGATTCTACGGACTTTGGATATTTAATGTCAGATGCTATATTTTCAGCTTTAGTGGTCTCTTTATTAACGCTAGTGAGACTTTCTTGTGTATCATTTACAGTCCCACCGAGTGTTTGAAATGGGTTCTCAACAGCTGATGTCACAATTTCCATTAAATTTTCATCAGTAGGCAAAGTCACACTGAATTGAAATAACGTATTCGCTTTTCTATCGGTCACAATTATTTCGATATTATCCGTCAGATGTTGATCAATTAACTTTTGGTTTGCTTTTTCGAGCAAAAAAATACCCTCGTACATATCTACGGGGGTATCAGGTAACAATAAATCAGTTGTATATCTAAAATAGATTAATGACTTTCTTTTGAATAAACTAATCTAACTCCCCTCCTCCCCACAATAAGTTAGGTACTCGGTTGATGACAGCACTTATATTTCCAAATAAACTAGGCACAAGTTCGGCAAAGAATACTGGTAACAAAAGAACAACGTCCATTACGACAATACCAGCTAAACCAAATAGTATTTCGTTAATAGGTACACCATCTTTGTAAAGAAAGTATATTGCACCTAGATAAAATAAAGTTACAATACTTGCTATGGGAAGAAGGATTTTTGAACACATGGAAAGAGCAGTTGCAGCCAGTGATAGAACCAAGCCCACTAAGTACAATATCAAACTTATAGCTATACAAGGTACAAACAACACCACCGCAAATATTCGCCTAATCACCATAAAAAAATCCTCCTATTTCATAATGCTTCTTTGTTCTATTATACCATAACAAAGCTTATTTTAAAAAGGTTTTTCAGCTTTTTATTAGTTATTTTGATGGTTATTTCGTTGCAATATTTGATTTAATTCTGACACACTGACATGATGTGTCTCTAAAATTGTAAATACCTGTTCAGTCTCCAATTCACGCAAATCATTTTCTAGCGTTTCGACCTTCTTCTTATCTAAACTTATACGATCCTGAACTTTTTTTAATTCTTCTTTTTTCTCTGATATTCTTTTTTGAATGGATTTCTTAGCCATCTTTTTTACTCCCATTTCTGATAATTTTAATCATTTTATTTATGTCTGTTCCTTCATAATGCGCGGAATTGCTTACAACGGCTGGTACTGACGTTAAGTGATAGTCTTTGATATATCTTCGGTTTTTGGGATTGTTCATATTGATAAACAGTAGCTTATTATCAATATGATTATAGCGTATCAACGTAGGCATAATTTTCTGACAATCTATACAATCCTCTCTATAAAACACGAGAATTTTCTTTGTTTCACTAGAAATTGTAATCGTTTGGCGATCGTGTTCTATTTTGGATATATAGTGATAGTCGAAAATACTGATTAATAGCAATGTTCCCAATAATACTAATAGTATCTTTTTTTTGCTACTCAAATTCTAACCCTTTATTATAAGAACCTAAGCTCTTAATGTCGGTAATTTTTTGAGTTTCCAAATCGTAGGAGACCGTGTAAATCTCACTATTTTTATACCAATCAGTTTCAGCCATCTTATTCTCGTAATCTACAGTAAGAAAGCCAGTAATTGTCTTGTTGTTTTCTACTGATCCGCTGAATATTTCCAATTTGTCTAAGCGAGAGCTTACATTATTCGAATCACCATAAGTGAATGAATCTCCAAAAAGCTTCTTATATAGATCGTCAGATAGTAAATCTTTAACGGATTCCTTACTCTGTTCATAATCCTTCGGTGTATAATTGAAGCGGCTTGTAAAATAATTCGTAACAATGCTTGAAAATTGTTGATATACTTCACTATTTTTATCGGTGATTTGAGAAGCTATGAGCTGTTTATTCTTTTTTTCAGATAGACTTCTTTTCTTTTTCTCAACGTCATATTGTGTTTTAACCTTCTCTATTTTTGTTTCTAATTGGTCATTTGATTTTTTCAACTTTTGATTAATCACTTTTTCGTACGAAAATAAGCCAAAAAGTAAAACAATGATAGCTCCCACTACCACTGGTACGGCTATCTTCAATCTATTTGTCAATTTCGATCCCTCCATTTTACAATTAATTCCCTGCTTTTATTGGTCTAGCAAATGTAACTGTTCCACCACTCAGCAAGCTAGTAAAAGACATTCCGAACGCCGTGTTGTTTACACTATCACCCGAACCACCTTGTTGTAGCACCTTCGTATTATTTCCTATCCATTTTTCAGCTAGAATACCAGTGTGTCCATTGCTTCCAGCGCCACCACCAGTATTCACAATAACAATGTCTCCTGCTGTTGCTTCGCTTTCGGATACTTCTTTTAGGTACTGGTGATTCCCTTTTGCGTCTATCTCCATAGACATGGTGTACCATCCCATATTTGGTGGAACTTTGTATCCTGCTTTATTTAAAACCAACCAAACATAGCCGGAACAATCTGTACTGCCTTCTTTGTTGGGATTCTTAAAATCTGTACCTAGATCGGGCGACGGATGTAGTTGTAAATATTTAAACCAGCCTAGCCATCCTTTAGCGACTTGTAAGATTTCTCCGCCGTCAGAATCCATGCCGCAACCTAGACTCTCTAATTCACCTGATGCGCCATTACTTATGGTACCTTCTGAAATAGGATCACTTTTTCCTAATTTAGCAAACCATTTGTCTGCAAAAGCCAACCGTTCGTCCATTGCTGGAACGCCTGCACGCTCAAATAGTAATTGCCAAGCATCTGTTGCTTGATGCACGTCAGTCATTTTTAAGGCACTTAATGCGTTCTTTTCAGCACCTTTCAATTCATGGACTAGAAAAGCCAGTTGCAAGCCCAGATCAGACCATTCTTTCCCTTTTTCTTGTGCGAAATTTTTTAAATTAGTGGTTCGCCCAGCAGTCCATTGCGCCAGTCCATGACCGGATAGTGGATCATTTGGACGTTCGATCGCAGACGGATTCAATCGACTTTCACGTTCAAAATTGGCAATCATTCCACATAGTCCTTGTGGCGTTGATTCAGGAATTTCTTTTTTTACATAGGTATAGATTTCTTTTGCATTTGTTTCCATGTCTTTAGACGTTATAGACGAAACATTCGAGGTTGTATTGGTGTCACAATCACCGCCACCAAACCCTAAAAAACTAAACGCTGAAATCAAAGCGGTTGCCAATGAAATAACTATTATTATTGTAATTAAAGGTGTTACGAGTTGTGACAGAATGACTTTTGCTGTCTCTTTTGAAAGAACCTGTTTCGCCCGATAATAAGCGAACTGTGCTACTTGTTGCGATTTCCTAGCAACAGAAAAGCTGGCTTTTGCGCCAGCTTTCCCTACTTTTTTTGCTCCTTTAACAACTTGCGTTGTTGTTTGAATCGAATCCTTCACTTGTTCGGCTTCACCAATTCCTTGAGCTGATGTATCGCCTTTAAAGTTCACAACTTCGTTTTTAACGGAATCTTTTACTGCCTTAGCACTTTTAAAAGTGCCTTTTTTAATCCCTTTACCAGCAGTTTTGGCGATTTCTTTTTTAGATGGATTATTTTTTAAAAATTCTTTGCCTTGTTTTGTTGTGTGAACAGCAGCTTTAGAAACAGCTTTTGTTGATTTTATTGTATTTTTACCTGCTCTATTGATTGTTTGTGTCGTTTGTTCTACAGCAGCATCCTCGTCTTGACGACTGTTCGGTGGATGGATTACTTTTTTCTTAGCAAAATCGCGCCCTTTTTTTATCACTCTATTTCGATTTTTTTTATTCTTAACACGGTTCGAGTGGCTGGTGCTTTTTACTTTATTTGAATGATCCTTTGATACAACTTTTTTTTGATACTTTTCTTTTGAAGATTGAAGAATGAACGTTTTATCAGATTTTTCTTGTCTAATGAGACGATCTCTAAAATCATTATTCATCAACCAATCTCCTGTTTCTGCCGTTCATTTTGATATTTATAAACATCTTCAATTTTCGTTGACATAACCTTGTACAACTCGGTATCTTTCGGAAATTCATCATATAAAGGGATCATTGCTTCACCAGCATAAAGCAACCCTGCTCCCTCTTTAGCATTCGTAATATATTTTTGTTGCCTATTTGAAATATGCAGTAATTCTGCTAAACGCTGCCTATCCGTTTGAGATTGGTTCAACATCAATACAAAATCACTATTTGATAACATACGTTCAGCATTTAAAGAGGATAGTAGAGTAGATACATTTTGAGTAATTCCTGTCGGAATTGCGCCCCATTTTCTAGCTCGTGACCATAGTTCAAAGAAGTAGTTTTCCGCGTACTCATTAGAAAACAATAGCTGAATTTCATCAATGTAAACCCATGTTCTACGACCAGCATTTCGATTACTTGTAATTCGATTCCAAATTTGATCGAGTATAATCAACATTCCCATTGAACGTAGTTGTTTTCCTAAGTCCTTAACATCAAAGACAACAAATCGTTTCGTTGTGTCTACGTTGGTTTGATGAGAAAAGACAGATAAAGAACCCTCTGTATAAAGCTCCAACTCAACAGCTAATTGTTGAGCTTCTTCTTCTGGCTGCTGCTTTAAAATTTCTGAAAAATCTCTTAAAGTGGGCATTTCTTTTTGACCTTCAAAATAATTCTTATAAGCAAATCTACAAGCCCTATCGATCAATGTTTTTTGCGTGGGACTCAATCCCATGTTTCCACCGACTAACATATCGCAAAGCGACAACACAAAGTCTGTTTTCAGAATTACTGGATCATCGTCGTCAGCATAGTCATTATTGATTTCTAAGGGATTGACATGTGCTTTTGATCCAGCGGATATATGAATGACTTCCCCTTGCAGTGCTTCTGCGAGGGGTGTATATTCCCTCTCAGGATCAATCACAATTACTTCTGCGTCAGGATCACTAAGAAGAACTGCGGTCATTTCCTTTTTTGTAGCGAAAGATTTACCGCTTCCGGGTGTACCCAAAATAAAACCGTTAGGAGCTTTTAGCGTCTTTCGATCCAATGTCACCAGATTTTTAGTAACAGCATTCAAACCGTAGTATTTGCCTTTTGGTTGCATTAATTCTTGTGCAGTAAAAGGAATGAACACCGCCGTACTAGCCGTTGTTAATGTACGACTTATCGGAACGTAGTTATATCCCCACATTAAAATCGAGTTTAGGGCTTCTTCTTGTAAATAGTTCAACTTAGAGAAGGCACAATTATTTTTTCTTCCTGCTGCTAAAATTTGTTCAACTGTTTCATCAAGTAAACTTTCATCTTTATTTGACGCCATAACTAAAAACGTGAAGGAGAAAAGTTTTTCATTATCACTTTGCATTTGATCCAATAAGTCTTCCGCTTCGCTCATACTTCTTCGTAATTCCATACCAATTAGTTGTGGATCATATCCTCCACGCAAAGCTTTCTTTTGTTCATCGATCTTTTGCTGTTCCATAAAAGTGAGCTTTGTTTTTACCAAATCCAGCCCTTTTTGTTGCTCAAATGGTTCTATGTGTAGGGCAATCTGCAAGTTTGTGGGTATATCTGTCAAATCATTAATTAAACGATCTGACAATTCTGACGGATAAGTACGCAAGTATAATACTTCTGTATACTCGTCACCCATCAAAAAACGATTTTTTCGATACTTGAAATCGAAGCTATCGGGAGCTATCGCAGAATGTGTTGTTAGTCCGCTAAACAGTAAATCCTCGTATTCAAAATACAAATTAGTATCAGGTCGTAGAATGCTATTAGCAACTTTCAATCGATCTAATCCTGACAATTCTTCTACTTGACACCCTAAATCAACAAATTGGTCGACTAGATCACCTTGTAATCGATTTAAAGCTGGGATTGCCTGATCCACGTCTTTAGCTTTTTGAATAAAAGTAACGTACTTTTCTTTCTGCAAACTACTGTTTCCATGTTTAATTTTGTCTGAGATCATTGTATTCATTTCTTTTCGATACAAGTCTAATTCATCGTCAGCTAGGTCATACGTTAAATCTTTTTCAAACTGAACCTTATCTTTGTTCCGATTTATAATTGAAATCTGCAACGCCGTATCACCATCACAGCTATTCAATAACTCACAATATGAACTGAATGTCATTTCTTGTTCGCTTTGATCGGCAATAGAATAATTTATATCCGAGAACTGAAAGGTACGAGAAAACACCCCTTCTTTCACCTCACAAACGCCGTTCTCATATATAGCTTGATAGGCTAGCGATTGTTGGCTAGAGTTTGGAGGAGCATACTTTCTTTGTTGCTTCCCACGTTCCTTTTTTTGCTTCTCTAGCATTTTTAAAACTTTTTTATTTTGCCCTTGTTCTTGCTTATCTTGTTGTTTCACCCAATTTTTTGATTTTCTTTTTGTTAAAACCACTCATTGGCACCTTCTCTCTTGTCTGATAGATTCTTTTACCTACCTTTAATTGATGCTTAAACACTACTTTTAAATACTTTTCTAGTGACATACCATTTTTTCTTACCCACCCAAAGGCGACAATAGGTACTAATAATGGAATGATGATATTCCCAGCAGTATCAATTTTCATGCCCAAAATTTTTACACAGTAAAATGAACCTCCAATTGCAATCGCTAAAGTCAAAACGAAAAAAAGTAGTTGTCTTAAGCTCATACCGAAAAGGATTTTTTCACGATAATCTTTAATTTCCTTTGGTACTTTCACACGTATAGCCACAAGTCCAAAATTCCTTTCTTTATGGATTTTCGTTTAATAAGATTTTTTTTAACCGTTTCAAACGAACATATTCCCCCTTTATAACTATCCATACCCCTTTAAAAAATAGGAACACAGAAGCCAATCCGAACCCAATGACAGACAAGCTAAATACTGTCATTAAAAAAGGTTCGGAATTTTGTCTAAATAGAATTAGAGTGCTGCTGATAAATAGTGCTGCAAGTGAAACAAAAAAAAGCACCAATATAAATTTTGTGCTTCGACTCAATAATTTAATTTTCATGATCTTCCTCTTTTACATAGAATTAGTAATCGCTTTAGACCATCGACCCGTCGCCATGATGGCAAAGATCAACAGAACACTATTCCCCATAATTCCCACGATGGTGTATATGAATTTCTCTTGTCCTGAACCGCTATTAGCAATGTTTGTGAACGCCGATCTGAGTAAAAAAGGATAGAACTGCATAACCATAAATATCAATGTACCTTGTAAAGCGGTTCCTGCAAATGACTTCATAAAGTTCTTACCCACTGTTGACCACTCATCACTAGGAAACGTTGCTATGGGGATTGGAGCCATCGATAAATACGCATAAAGCTCAATGAATCGCATATTTACAATTACTTGTACGATAATTATTGACCCGATAGTGACAAGTAATGCTATAAGAAGCACTATGAGAATACCCATCTTGAAAGTAGTGCCCTCTTTTTTTATAGGCTCTAGTATCTTGTCAGCCTTCATCAAATTGCTAACTCCTTTACTTCCCATTGCAAGTTGGCTAATTTGATTCGTCATATAGGTTGTTATATCTAGTATGGCTCTCATAAGTAGTGAGACTTGATCCATTGCAATTTTGCAAAACGATAAGCGAACCATAGATTTAAACACCATCTCAAACCCAGTTTGACCGCCACCACCAGTCTCAACTCTCCCAGAAATCCTTTGTAACTCTAAAGCAAAGAATAGCGCCAGAATAGTAAAACCGATTGGCTTTGTCACATTGTCTAAAATCGCGATTGAATATTTGTAAAGTTCAGGACTAAAACTTTCTAGGCTAGAAGAAAGGTTACTTGTCTTCGTACTAAATGAAATCATGCTTAATATCCATTCAAGTACGGTTTTTAAAACTTTATCCATAATCTCCGTCCATTCTTACTTATTGAACAATCGTGTTAAATAGCTGAACTGCACCAATAATTAGACCTCCACCAGCCATTTGCCAAATACCTGACTGCATTTGCGGGCCATTATGATCTTTCAAAGCCCCACCTAATACAACGGCTCCCCATACTAACCATAGTCCGCCACCAATAGTTCCAAATTTTACAAGCAATGAAATAACAGTGTTAAATGTTCCCATGTCTAAAGTTCCTCCTCAATAGTTGTTAAATCTTCAAAATCTTCATCTAAAAAATAAGTTTCCACGTCAGCAACATTTCGAGTGAATTCTTCAATATCTCTATTTATCGATAATTCAAAATCAATCGGATCATTCCCTGAAAGCTTAACTTTTTTTAGATCAGGCGCTTGATAAATAAAATTTGTGCCTGCATTCATAAAATACTTATAAGCTGGATGGCTTTCTATGCGGAAACGATCAGATAAAAAAGGGCTTGCCCCTCTCAACATATAGATACATCTCCCTCCCCCTAGCTTCCTTACCTCGTCAGGGTCTAATAGATTTCTCCCTAATTTTTGAGAGTTCTTTGTAAAACTACCAGTAGCCCCCCTAGTTTCATTAAAAGTAACGGTATCAATTGTTTCTTTCCCTAATTGTTGGGAAACATATTTATGTGTACTTTGTTCATTCCCCCCCAAATACAAAAAAGAGTCGCAATTTCCTACGAGTGTCTCCCAAGTATCCTTATACAATTTTTTACTGATTTGAGATAAGTTTTGTAATATTATATCTACCGATATACCACGACTTCTTATCGTGGCTATGACTTTATCAAAATCAGGAATTTGACCAGTATTCGCCATTTCATCCTGTAAGCATCGAACAGCTATTGGCAATGATCCATTGTAATAGTGGTCTGCTTTATAAACCAAAGTATCAAATAGTTGCTGGTAGATCATACTTGCTAAAAAGTTAATGGTTGTTGATGTATCAGGCAATATAATATAAAGAATCGTTTTTTGATCGCCTAGAGTATCCAGTTCCAATGTATCTGTACTTGTCAACTTCCTAATGCTGGGTACATCGAATGGTGATAGACGAACCCCTAGACTTATTAAAATGCTCTTTGCTGTTTTACCAGCAGCCATTTTGAAGTTTTGATATTGTTTAACTGCAAAACAATCCGGCATTTCCATTTGTAACTCTTGGAATGCTAAATCCAGCGAAGAAATATAGTCTTCGTCATCGTCTTTTACCCTAGCTCTACGTACTAAATCGGAAACGGAACCGATCGTTTGTTCTTCTGGTTTTCCCTTTAGTATCAGCAAATGAAAGACAGCAGCTAGAAAAGATTTTTGCGCATCATCCCAAAAACTATCCCCACCACGCTTATTTGGATCAGAAGTATTTTTCATCAAATTATCGACGACCTTCAAAATATCAAGTTCGCAGTCGCCTTCTGTTCTCTGTATATAATGGAACGGATTATAATAGTCCGTGTTTTCAAGCGTTACTAAGTTCAAGACTTTAACTTTATAGCCTGCCTTTTTAAAACCTGCACCAGTATCTCTTAAAATGCCGCCTTTTGAGTCATTTACTACATAACTACAGTGCATTTGAAAAAGATTGGGCATGACATAAAACCTCGTTTTTCCTGACCCTGCCCCTCCTACAACACATACATTATTATTTCTTTCAAATTCTTTGTGTTTAAGTTTCGTTTTAATAGTCAAGCGTTCAGTATTTGTAAAGAGTAAATTTTGAGAAAATACTTTATCAATAAATGGGAGAATATCGTTCTTATTTCCCCATCTAGCACTACCATGTTCTTCTCCTAATCTCATGTTCTTCTTTCCGCTAAGGACATACAAATAGATCAATAAGAAGACAAGTGCTACTATTCCACTGCCTTTAAGAGTCTCATTTGACATGCTAGTCAAGCTAAATTGTTGAAATGGCGAAGACAAAAAAAGCGTCATAGCTTCATTTAATCTTGTCAGCCATGACATCTCTTGATTTATCGGTATTGAAAAGAAGATTGAGAGAAAACAATTTCCGACAATAAATCCCAGCAAAAGTAAAAAGAAAGCGGTGAAGATATTCTTTTTGCTAATCTTCATCGTTCTTGTCCTTTATTCTTATCTTTAGCACCTTTAGCTACCTCAGCTCTTTGCGCGTTGATTGCTTCTGCTTTTTCTTCTAATTGATCTAGTTTTTCTGTTAATCCTTTTTCTTTGGTATCCAGTGAAGCTTCTTTTGCCGACTCTTTTTCCATTTCTTTTTGATTATCAAATTTTGCAACAAGATTTTCCAATGCAATATTCAATGTATCTCGATCCTTAGCCTTAAAAAACACATGGATTTTCCCAGTTTCTTTGTTCTCTTTTACGGAAAAATCAATTTTATATTTCTTCATTTCTTGCATAAGGGGCTTTAATTCTGTCTTAGACACATCCACATGCTCTAAAGTTCCTTGCTTCTTTAATTTGGAATAGCGTTGCTTGCCTGTATTTAACTGATGATCGACTATTTTTTTTGTGCCCGTGTAAGCACCTTTTCCTATTGCTTTAGTCGTGGTTACTGTCGTATTACTTGCTGCTCGCATTAATGCTCGTAACATATTTTTTTGAGAATTTAAGACAAATTCCGCTACACGTTCGTCATTTACTGCCAAATCGACGACCTCCTTTTTTTGATAAGGTATCAACGTCGGATCATTCACAAAATCAATCTTCAATTGTGTATACCCTGCTTGTTGCATTGTTTGATTTCTTGAAATTCGAAAATCTTCATATCCAGTAATATATTTGTCACGCTTTAAAAAATACTCTTTTGCTTTATTTCTTTCGTACGACTCAATAAACTTTAAATCCTTTTTATCAAATAGATGAACGTCGAGCAGATTGTCTAATTTTAATTGTTCAATATGGAAATGAACAAAATTGTCTAAGCTTAATCCTTCTGTGTAGCCATTAAACATAGCTGACCGTTCGATTCCAAAATTAGTAACTTCATTTTGCAAAAATGAATAATCGGGCGGTCGACCCTCTTTCTCAACAAAATTAAACCATTGTGTTTCAGCACGAATCATTTCCATATCAAACAATTCAATGATTTGGGGATTTTTCCAATCAGCAAAAGTTAACTCCTGCAAAACGTATTTTATTAGTAATGAATAATGATCTAGGTAATCATTTTTGGATAACGGGTCTCCAAGTTTTTCTAGTTCCAATTTTTTCTCACCTAATTTCTCTATAGTTACAGTTCCCCCCAACCCTTAATTGAGTAGCAAATTCATTGAAGATAATATTAAAAGTGTAATTGATACTGTCAGACGAACAATGTAACTAAATTGTTTCCTACCCCATTTTGAAGCAACTACTAATAACCAAGCCAAGTTAGCTAAGAGCAACACTAATGAAGTATTCATTTTATTAACTCCTTCTTTTATTTTGAATCTTTAAAGCACGTTCATTAATTTTGTATCCCGCTTTCACATAAAAACTAAATGGCTCCATTTTAGGGTTTTTGACATGAAACTTAAATTTACCTGTTTGGTTAGGATCGTTTTTTGCTTCTTCCTCAGATAAATATTTCCGTCCGTTTTCTATCGGAATCAGATTTTGCTTAGAATCCGGCATAATAAGCATAATTTTTTCAATATCGAAAATGGACTCTTTTGTTATAGCGCCATTTCCTAATAGTTCTTTATATTTTTTTACACTGATGATGATTTCTTTCAAATAACCACTAACAAAAACGAGTTTTACACTATTTGAGTTTTTTATCACCTCTAAAAATAATTCTCTTTTTTCTTTTTCTTCCATACGTTTTCCATACCTTCCATTAATTATTGTTTTCTTGTTGTCCTAAAGCTTCTGACACTTGGTCAGAATGTTTTGCAACTACTAAAATTGCCATGATTGTTGCTCCTAGTAACCCACCGGATATAAAACAACCGATACCTACAATTGTAGTTAACATCTGAATGCCCCCTTTCAAAACAAAAAAAGACACTCTACTAAACGATCGTTTTAGTAAAGTGTCTTTGTTGTTAGTATTCTGTTAAAATAAATTGTCGCCTATCCGAAAGTCTTGCGACTGAGAGGAGGTGCGCTCTTTGTTTCAATCGTTTATCTGCCCCCTTCTTGTTGGGTTAATCGTAGCCCTGTTTGAGTATTGGCTAAATACAAAAAACAAGAAGTAAAACAAAGCATGGCGACATTAGCCAAAAAAGAACCCCTAGAGATTCCGAGGTCTCTAGGGGTTTAATGCACTCTTTGTTTCTATCTGCATTATTATACTACCATGAGACTGCCATTTTTTCAATCAAACTACTTCCCAAACAGCAATAATTGCGGATCAACGAGTTTATCTTGTGATAAGCTGCTGTCTTGGCATAATTCCAAATGAAGATGACTACCTGTGCTATCTCCAGTACTTCCCACATAACCGATCACTTGCCCTTGCGAAACATTGTCACCAGCTTTCACTAAATATTGCTGTTGATGGGCGTATAAAGCCGTTGTTCCGTCTTCATGTTCAACAACCACGTAATTACCCCAACTATAGTGGAACTCTGCTTTTAGCACTTTCCCTGCTCTTGTTGCGTAGATTGGTTCGCCTTGCCCAGCTGCCATATCTAATCCACGGTGGAACTCACCATCACGGTTTCCAAAAGGGCTTGAAATTGTGTAGTTGTTCAGCGGAACCTTATAGCTTCCGTTAGTAATCGGTGCGCCTTGAATCTCCTTGTCATATTGCGTAAGGTTGTATGTCTCTATTAGACCATTCAATTTTTTGTTATATTGCTTATCTGTGGCATAGCGTCCGGTCAAAAACTTTGTTGCCTCTTGATACGTCTTAGCACTTGATTTCAATGCTCCGGCGTAGTAGTTACTGTCTCCACTGATTCCCTCAGTTAACAACAATGCGTAATCATTGAAGCAATCCTCGTAATTTTCATATACCCGAAATCCACTTTGCGTCGTGTACATGGTGCCATTTCCTAAATCCTCTTGTGTTGCCATTGAAACTGATTTTCCATTATGGGTACCTTTAATACCAAATAAATTATAGTTTGGTGCTTTTGCCAAGCTGCTTGATCCTGATGCAGATTCTAAGACTGCTTGTGCGAGCATGACCGACGCATATAAATCTTTTTCCTTACCGATTTTGCGTGCCGGTTCGCCTAGCTTTTCGATAAAGCTTTCGACTGTTTCGTCTTTTTCAAAACTGATTGCGCCGTCTTGTGCGCTCTCACTGACTTGTATCCCTGCTACTGGTTCAGTCTGAGGTGTTTGTTGCGGTGTAGCTTGTTCTGGTGCTGCCGGTTGTCGTACTGGTTCAGTTGGTGTCTGCGTTGATTCTTGCTGCGCTTGTGGTTCTTCTTTTGGTTCTTCTGGTTTTGGATCTGGTTTCTTAGGTTGCTCCTCACTACTAGGTGTTGTCGTTTCTGTTGGTTTTGTTGAACTACTTGACGAACTAGAAGAGTCACCGCTTGGTTTTGTGCTACTCTCTGTTGGTTGTGTAGAGGATTCGCTTGTGGGATCACTGCTACTTTCTGTTGTTGCCTTTTCTGCCTGATCGTTTGCCTGTACCTGTTCTGTTTTTTGCTCTTGTGGTTTCTCGTCTGCTAAAACATTTACTGGTGCAACTGTAATTAATGCTTGCAACGACAAGAACAATGCCGACGCAATTCTTGAAAATTTCTTCACTGATGAATCCCTCTTTCCGTTTTTACATAGCTATCTGCAGTCTCCTGTGGCTTCTAGGTATAAAAGCTCTGATATATTCTTCCTGAAATCCCACTTGAATTTTATTTCTACTAATGATGATTGGAACCTTTAGCATACTTGGTTTCTCAACGATTTTTTCTAATGCTTCGTTTAAGCTTAATTCGTCTAAAACAACTCGATTGACGTTCCGTTTGAGAATATCGTCAAGACCATTGTCTGTTAAGATCAAAATTTCTTTTAATTGCTTTGTAGTGATTCCTTCTCTATTAAGTTTGATTTCCTTAAAAGAAATACATTCCTCACTAAACCACCTAATAGCTTTTCTACAAGAAGCACTACTCATGTTGGTATACATTTTAATTTCCATTGTTTCACCTCGTTTCTATCAACTATATTTCTTGGTTACTCGTTGTAAAAGAAGCAGAATAAGTAAAAATCCTGATCCAATATATAAGGGATACTCACTCACTATAGAAAAACAATTTATTGCAATTTTTTCTAAAAATGAATATGTTGGTTTATCCTGCTTGAATTGTTTTATACTCGTGTTAGTCGAATACTTTCTTTGAGTGCTTTGTTGTGGTGTCGCTTGTTCTGTTGCTCCCTCATGTTTCGAATTATTAGTCATAACACCCAGTCCTAAGCCGACCTTCACGTCATTCGCTGCTTCATTCGCTGGATAGCTTCGAACAAATTCGCCTTGCACCAGTGCTCGATTTGGAGTATTTATTGCACCTTCACAACGAAATAGCGTTATGATTGCCGGTTCATTATCTGAAGGCTTTTCTAATAGTTGTCCATTCGCTTGATTAACTGTTTCATTTTTGATTGCTTTGTATTCATATATATTGGTGAAATCCGTCGCATATATGATGTGATCCAACTTGGTGTTTGGCAAATTGCCTAGCGCGCCGCCACCCTCTACTAAGTTATGGGCTAATAGAACGTAGTTCCCTTTGCCTAATTCTTGATCAGAATAGTAAGTGCCTACAGCTACCATTAAATTCTGATTCGATAAACCAGCTAAAATTTTTGATCGAATATTTGAGCTTGGAATAAATATTGAACCTATCCCATAGTGATTAACAATATCCTCATATTTCAGTTGTGCTGCTGCGTACTCCCTCGGTGTAACCGGCTTGATCTGGTTCGGATCATAATTTGCTAGTTTCTTCTTTTCTTTTAATTGTTGTTGGCTTTTTTCTTTTGATTGGATTTGGTGCGTCATTTGTTTGGCATTATCATCTGAACTAAGCAGCTGACGATAGCCAACAAAACAAGCACCTGCAAAGCACAACCCACATATGAAATAGATAAGGGGTAAAGCTTTTATTAGTTTCCTCACAATGCCCTCCTTGAAAACATCAGACACATAAAAGAGACAAAGCGCCCTTTACAGGGCGCTAAGACTTAATGCTTATTTTTCTTGACCTTCTTTTCTGTTTTTGAGCAGAAAAATAGCACCTGCTACAAGTGCAAGCGCTGCGATCAATACATATGGATTTGTTAGCATTCCAGCTGTTTGAGGCAATGTTGTTTTAGTTGTTTTGGCTGGAACAACTGGTTTATTAATTTTTACTGTTTGGCCACTATCATTAATATCTTCGTGAACTGCAATAACTTCACCATTCGTTATTGTTTTTTCAAACGCAACAAGGTCGACTGAGTCACCATATTTTGAGAATAATTCTTTCGCATCAAAATCTACCGTTACCGTAGTTTCTCCATTTTCTTTTTCAGGAGTGAACTTCGCTTTCCCTGTCACTTCTTTGTCTTGTAGCTTCAATGGTGCGTTTTCGTCTTTGACCATAATAGTCATTTCCATTTCGTACTCAACACCCGGTGTCAAATCTTTATATTCAACAGTATCGTCAAATTTGATTTTTCCGTCTGTAGTAACTTGTTTTTCACCGTTAACCATTGCTCTGGTAGAAATTTCAGGGTTACGGATTTTACCAGTTTGTTCTTCTGAATCTGGGTCTTTATGTTCTGCGATTGGTGTCTCATTAGTAGAAAGCTGTTCGTATGCAACGACCACTTTTCCATTTGCTACGGATAAATTCGCTTCAAATGGTACATCAACATATCCTGTCAGCAATTCTACAGACTTCACTTCTGAAAACTCTGTTTGTACTTCTTGTGGTTCTTCTTCGCCTTCTGTTGCTTCTTCTTGTGATTCTTCGTCTGACAAAGGTTTAATATCAGATTCTTCTTTTGTATCGTCAGATCCTTTTGAATCTTCTTTTTCCGCCTCTTCTTTAGCAAGATTTTCATAGTATTCTTTTGCATCAACTTTAGTAGTCACGACACCGTCTTTACCAGCGACAACGGTTAAAGTTCCTGTAACTTCTTTACCATCAGGGTCAGTAAATGGTGTTTTTCCATCTTTATTCATTAATGCTAGATCGAATTTGTACTCTTTACCGGAAATCAGATTTTCATAATGAACACGATCGTAGCCTTTAACTTTTGCTAACGGATCAGACAATTTAGATTCATTTCCGTTTTGATCGTAAAAGAAAAATTCTGTATGGATTTTTGGTTCTACAATTTGGATTGCTTCATCTTCATTGTTTAAATCATCGTGACGCGCTACTTCTTCCCATTCTTGCGTAGAAGGATTGAAGTATTCAAGTACGTTAGTGAACACTCCTTTTTTCCCATGAAGATTAGTTGCGTCAAAATTCAAGGCTACTGCTTTTACAAAACGAGCTTGCTCAGCTTCAAATTCAGTAGATTGTTTCAATGACGCTTCACCCAATTGTTCGCCTGTTCCGAATTCTACAAAGTCTGTTGTTAGGCGTAGTTTTGCATTTGCAGGCGCTTGGTGGGCTTCGATCATTACTTCGTCAACCAATTCTTGATCTTTTGCTGGATTGATAAATTGTTCTCTATCAGTATTTCTAGCTTGTGAAGTCATACCAAAATTAAGTGTTGGATTGTTGATGTTAAGGGTATTTTCACCTGACTTAACAGTAATTTCACCTTTTGAAGTTTCAGGATCAATGTAGTGTCCTTTAAGTGTTGCTACTTCTTCATAGCTTACTTTATCATTGTTTTTCAAGGTGTTCGTTACTTTGATTTGACCGTCTTTATCTGTTTTAACGGTGTAATCTTTGTTGCCATAATTCAATTTGAAGGTAACTCCTTCCAAGTTTTTACCTTTGTCATTTTTCTTAACTAAAGTTAAGTTAGCAAAACGAGGATTTGTAACCTTAATTGTGTTGGTTCCTTCTTTTAATGTCACTGATCCTTTCGAAGTTGCCGGATCAATATAGTGACCACTTGGCGCTTTGGTTTCTTCGTACTGAACAACTGTGCCGACGTTGTAATCAGGCGTTGATAGTTCACCACTAGAGTTCGTTGTCGCTTTCGTTGTCTTACCGTTTGCAATTAAATTGAATTCTGCTCCGGCAATAGCTTTTCCTGTGTCGTCAACTTTTTTCAGTAACAACTTGCCTTCTTTTTGGATTTTAATATTTAGTCTAACAATATTCGGATCACTAATTGAACAATGTAATAGCTCTTGCGAATATGGATGGCGATATACTAGTGTAGCACCTTTGTATGATTCTGGTACGTTGTATTCTAGTTGAATAGAGCCGTCTTTTACATCACCAGTCGCTTTAAGTACAAGTGTATTTCCGTCTGTAGAAACATTTAGATTGGCACTATTTGTAGCGACTTTATAAGCCCATAAAGAGCTGTTTGTATCATCAATTCTAAGGGTTTCCCCTTTTTTCATTGTATAGCTGTTATTATTAAAACTTGGTTTCGTAAGATATGAGTTGATCTTACGATTCGTTTCCTTAATCCATGCATCAAATCCCGCTTGACTTACTCTACCTGATGGGTCTTGAATATTGCTAGTAGTAACTCCTGTTCCCATATTTTGGATATGATGTTCGGTGTAAAATGCGTTTTCTACCGAAGGCTGAGTTTCATATCCCCAATAAGCAATAAGACTAGCGATAACTAGATTCTGTTGATTTAATTCTTCTGTAGTAAATCCACTATTTTCTCCAAAGTTTAACGGATTACCCGGAGCAACACACCATAGCAAACCGCCTGCAGCGTCACGTTTAGCATAGAATCCTATTTCATGAATCCCATTTGAATAATCCCATGATACTGTTGGAATAGAATAATTTTGATCTACAAAAATGCTTAATCCCGCTCTAGGAACAATAGATAAAGCTCTTTTTGCCATCTGAGATTCTGAACGTAAATCTTGAACTTTACTTAAAAATTCTGACCAGTTATCACGAACACTCTCATTTGTAGAAGATAAAAATTGACCGTCAGTTGTCATATAATAGCCGTAGTCTTTTAGAACTTTAGCTAATTGTTCATTCACATCAGTTTCTTCTTCAACTTTCGGACTATCGTTCGAATTTTGACTCTCGCCAATCTCTGGCTTTTCAGCATTAATACTTTCATCAGTGGTCGTACTTTCCGTTGTTTCTTTCGCTTGAGAAGATTCTGTAGTTTCTTTGTTTTCCCTCTCTTCTTTCTCAACAGTACGACTGCTCGAAACCTCGGTTTTACTTGCTTCTTCCGCAAACACTTGTGCAGTTGGCGCGATCTGTCCGCTCAATGTGAACAATAGCATGAGGGAAGCTGCAATTTTTTTCAACTTATTCATATTTAGTTTTCTCCTCTCAAATAAATAAAAAAGATGGAAAGAAGATATCTTTCCATCTAGCAACCTGTTCATTACTTATTAAGGGGATCGGATATGAATGCTTTTTTTCATAGAATTTCCTCCCAACAAAAAAAGACCAAGAAATAAAATTCTCGGTCTTTGTCGTTAAACATATTTATTCTTCGTATAATGATACTGAATATTTTTTACTACCATCAGAATACACAATAGTAATATTTACCCATCTTGAATATTGGCTTCCTTCTTTCAAACACTCAGCTCTGCCGTATTGGTTAGCTTCTTCATATGTTGCAAAAACCTTTCCGGTGTTTCCAACCCAACCAGACACAATCGTTGGTTCTGTTGGTTTTGATGGCTCGGTTGGTTTCGGCGGTGTTGTTGGTTGGTCTTTGCCTGAGTAGAAGGCTACACCTTCATAACGCCAACCAACTTTTACCAAATGATTTTTCTCGCTTGCCAATGTAGTGAAATGATGTGTGCCTGATTTAGCATTCGGATTATACAATCGATAAACTGGTGTTGATCCGCCTGATTGCCAAGAAATCCCTTCATAGCGCCAACCAACTTTTTTCAAGTGATCACGTTCACTGGCATTCAAAGTATAATGATGATCTCCGCCGTTATTAGGATTGAACATACGATAAACTGGCGCGCCCTTACTTGGGGCTTCCCATGCGTAACCTTCGTTTCGCCATCCGGCTTTCACCACAAACGGAATTTCACTAGCGTTTGCAGTATACAGATGTTCTCCTGTATTCGGATTATAGGCGCGATATAACTGCGCCGCTTCGGCGTCGGTGCCGCTTGCTAAAGCTACACCTCCGACTCCTAGTAATACACCTAAACCAACAACTACTTTACCTAAAAATTTCATTTTCATCTTCTCTCTCCCCTTATCTTTCATTATTGAATCGTGATAGCACGTCCGTCTTTTTCAGCGTTGTATTGACCCATTGTTACCCAAGCTCTTGCTCCACGATCATACAACATATTTTTTCCGCCGCTACCTGCTCCGGCGTTGCTTGAATAATACAAAGGATCATAGACTAAGAATTTTCCGCCGTTATATCCGGCAATGACTTTACAGTGATTTCTATTCTTATCAGTATTATTTTGATAAGAAGAATAGCCATAGTAAAGAACTGGTTGACCGTTCAATACTCGATTAATGATCTGAACCGTATTCGAACCTGAAATATCGACAGTGTTTCCTCCGTATGTTCTACCATAAGCTGCTAAGGCATTCGGTTTGATTACCCATCCAAACCCTGAACCAGTGTATACATTACCTTTTTGACCATTTGGATTACTTGGATACATTGGCAATCGATCTTGCATCGTTCTAAGATTCGGTCTGATATTTTTTGATCCTAAAAGCATTGCTAAGGAAGCAGAAGCACACCCCCAAGGTGCCTTTACTGGTGTGTATTGGCTAATATAAGGAACGCTGTTAATGACGTTCGTTGACTTAACTGTAACCGATCCGCCTGTAACTGCCCATGAAACCCCTTCATAGCGCCAACCACGTTTAACAAGATCATTCTTTTCAGATTCAAGCAGTGTGTAATGATGGCTACCTGCGTCGCGAGCATTTGGATTGAACAAACGATAAACATTTTTTCCACTGTTTGGAACTTTCCAAGCTACGCCTTCATAACGCCAACCCGCACGCTTGATCTTATCAATCTCTTTGGAATCTTTAGTATAGAAATGTTCGCCTGAGTTCGGATTGTAAGCACGGTACAAGTTACTGCCGCTGCCGTCAATTTGCATGCTTATGCCTTCGTAAACCCAACCAAGTGACATTAAGTTATCTTTTTCGCCACCATTCAATGTATGAAGGTGTTCGCCTGAATTTGGATTATAGACACGATAAATAGGTTTTAGACTGTTTGCTGCGTAGACTTCAACTGGCAATGAAGCGCTTCTAGCGTCTTCTTCTGCAATTTCGCTAGTTTCAGGATCAGGAGCCATATTCTCTTGATCCGGTGTCGCTCGTTTAGCTGGATTAAGATTCGTTAAATCTGGACTTTCAGGTTGTGATTCCGTATCCTGATTACTTTCTTCTTGACTTATCTCTGTTTGACTAAATTCTATTTTATTAACTTGAACTTGACTTGTCTCAGATGTGCTTGTTTCTGTTTGTACAGTCTGAGAAGATTGTTCTAATGAATCCTCTGCTTGGACTACACTACCTATTCCTAATGGAATAGTAAGTAAACCAATAACCAATAATTTCCAACACTTCTTTTTCATAAACTCCCTCTTTCTCCTATTAATAAAGTAGTTTTAATTTAGCAACGCATTCCTCAATAAATTCAGGAGGCGCCGTTTCCACAAATTTAAATGTTCTTGTTTCTAAATCTACCATTCTATGATGTTCAAGTAGTACATTCCCTTTCACTTCCATAGTTTCAGGTAGTGGAATGTGTAATGGGAACGATCTTGAATTACTCGTAATTGGAGCAACGCCGAACATATAATTCAGAAATCGAATAGATTTAGTCAACACGATACATGGACGATACCCTCGTTGTTCATGCCCTTTCGTTGGATCAAAATCAAGAAATAAAATATCGCCTTGTTGCAAGTCAGAAAAAATTTTCTTTTCAACCACTAAATAATTTCCCTCCCTACTGGCTCGTCCCATTCGTAACGATCGTCAGGAGTTAATGCAGCACCGTCATATCCTGCAAATAATTCGTCTAATGTTTGAGGATATTTGGTTTTTGGGACAATCGTAATTTTCCCATTCTCGACAATCAGTGTTATTGCTAGTTGCTTATCTGACAAACCTAGTGCAGCTAATTCATCTTTTCCAATACGTAAAGCTTTAGAATTTCCCCAAGTTTTCAATTCTGTATCTTTGATAAGCATAAAATCACATCCTTCTTCATTGTATCTACTTTATATCTACATATCTAGTATATACTTGGTAGATACTTTTGTAAAGAAGAAATTTAATTATTCAAAAAAAATTTTATATGATATTTAACACCTGCGTTTAGATTGTACTTCTCTTTTCATTTTCCAATAGAAATATCCAATAATAGTACTTGATAAAATAGAAAGAATCGTACAGAATATCGCTTCTCTAAAACAATTATCCAATCGATAAGTTACAAAAGATAAACCTATACTTACTAGAGTAATGATAATAATTCGTTTCAAATCTGATTTAAGTTCGTTAATATCAACGTAATCTATGGGTTCAACTTTTGAAGACTTTTGCGATTTCATAGGCATTATTGATTACCTCCTCTAATACGTCACAAGGATAAACCTTTGTTGTTGACCTTACTTGTTTCTGTTCAATCAAGTAGTTTAATTTTTCGATTGTTTCGTCTCTAAGGGCAAATTTTTTTCTTTTCTTCTTAGTTGTCATATGGTGTCCCCTACTTTCTAGCAAGGTGTCCCCTCCATGAATTAAAAGTATCTTCTTACTGTACTGTCTAGAGTTGACTCCTTTTCTGAGATAACTTCATGGATATACTGATATTTTGTAAAACGTCTCTCTACAATTTTTAACGCTTCGTTGACGTTTGCAGCTGCAATACGAGTTTTAGCAATTGTTTTCCAGCCTTTTTTTACATCTTTCAGTTCTTTTGTTTCAATTAAAAATAAATTCATCATCGTTTTCACCTTGTCGTTCACTATCTACATTCCGCTTTGTGCCATTCAAGAATAACTTTACGCGAACTAACTAAAATTTGAAGGTATTCAACTCAAAAGGTTCATTTTCGACCCTTTCAGGATTGCGACTTCTCTTTTTCCGCACAATTGAAAATAATAAAATCGACTAGTTTATGGCAACCGAAACTAGAAACCCTATTAGACTAGGATACTTGCCTAAAGCAAGTGTCTAAATGTAGTGCAGCACACGACATAATTAGTGTCTCTAGCACTAACTATGCGACTCCCCCATTACGAGGAATCCACCTATCCTTTACGGATAAGCGTCCGTCAAAACCACGTTCCCTTACTAAACTAAGCTGCTCTGATCAAACGTGGTGCTATGGATTGCTTCAAAAAGTTAATGACTCAATTGTTTACCGACAACTTTTATTGCTGGCGTTCATTCCATCAGTTTCTACAAAGCCAGTTTGCTTGAATGATCAATTTTTTACGGTATCACTCTTAAAAAGTACCCACGTTCCCATAAAATATCTTATGCCGAATTTACATTCTAAAATTCATTTTAGCGAAACGTTGACACTTTAAAGCCTTATGATTGCTTCCGCTGATTCCATCGAGCATTTAACTTCATTCACAATATTTTCAAGCGTGCGGAAAAAGAGAAGTTTATTATTTAAACGAATTAAAGTTAACCTAATTTAAGAAACTTACTCATGCCTTTACCGGTGATCAACAGCGGTTGATTCGGAGTATTTCTACGTGCAATTAAAACTTTGTTGAAATCATACACGTGTCTAATTCTCTTATACAGTTGTTTCAAAGGAACCGGATCACATAATACTTCTTTTGCTTTACCATCAACAAAATACAATTGGATTTTTTGCGCAAACAATCCTTTTACTCGATACTCTTTCACGCCAGTTTTATAGATTGGCGATCCGGTTGAATCCCTTCTAACAAGAATCTTTTCGTAAACAGTGATCTTATCAGCGTAATAGCCAATATCTTCTATCCCGATTCTTCTTCCCAAAGCTTTTTCCCCCTCACATTGATACCTCAGCGTTGATCCTGACTGCGGATTTCTAAATTTGTCAGAATCAAACACTAAAGGCTTGTTTACAGGTTGTTTTTTGTAGCAGCAGGAAGCCAGCAAACGCATAAAACACAAAAAAGGGAGCGCACACTAAACGTGTACGCTCCCTACTACAAGTTACATTTCACCTGCAAAACAATCATACAAAACCTCTATTCGTTACCTTCGAAATTGTTAGAAGGCGTGAATACAAAGTTTTTTTTAACGCATTTCCGAACCACAAAATATGATTTAAAGAACCTTTGGAAATGTGGTATGATAGTTCCGTTGCAGGTGAACCTGTAACAGGGTAGGAGCACCTCGTCTAGGGTTCGTAGACGACACCGTGAGTATCCCTGACCTACTGATTGGATTGCCGTCCTTTCGGTAGATAGAGAAAGCGGTGTGCAGCTCTTACTTTTTATGCTTTTGTGGGCTTCATGCCACTACAAAAACAAAATTACAATAAAACTTCACCTGTTCTATAACCATTCTAAATTGAAATGGTTTCAACAAAACAAGACTAGCACAACCTTCCAATTTTTGGAAGGCTTTTTTTATGCCAAAGATAACCAATTTGAACACTTAGTTATTTTAATACGGTTATTAATACAGATATTTCTTAATTTACGTAGAGATAGTCAGCGTATACAAAATGAGAGAGGTTCTTTTAAAAATTAGAAATTAGTATTTTGTTTTAAAGAAACTGGCTCGTATTTGAATAATTATGCTGAGCGGAATCTCAGAACGCCAATTGTTATACAATAAGTCCTATCTGAATCTATTTGAAGTTGGAACCGAAAACAACCACATTCACCTTGGAAGGTGAACTTTAGAGTGAATCTCCTTCTTTCTCACTAAGATAAAAAAGCTCTTAGAATGTGTAGTCTAATAATCTAGTTGCAACTAACTTATCTGAAATATGAAAGCAACGTCGTTTTCTATAATCAAATTATATCAGAATTCACACAAAAAGCAAACGTACGTTCGTAGAATTTTTATACCATTTAGGGTGGAAAAATGACCGTTCACGGTGATTTTAGAAAATAATCGAAAAAAAACTTTCGCTATATTGTTTTATTCAGTCTTTTCGTTGCCGAATCACAAAATTTCGCTTTGTACTGTTTAACTCTTTATCTGCTTCTTTTATTCCCTTCTCACTTTGATTATTCGTAGGTTTATTCTTACTTTCTCCATTCTCGATAACATCCTGTGCATATCGAGTTTTCTTATACCCTTTATCCGTCTTTTTGTAAAACCACTTTGTTGGTGTTCGTCTAGTGTTCATGACTCGCTGCTTCTGTGAAGCATTTTTGATGATTCGTTGCACCAAAACATAATGTCTTTCTTTTCTACCGTTCTTCGTGTGTAAAACAATCGGAACGATATCACCTTTAGAGATTTTCCCATCGATCCTTTCTGTAGATCTAAACCTCATTTCCTTCTCTGTCCGTCTGAATTTCTTATCAACTAATTCGACAACAATTCCTGTATAGACGACCTTTTCAACTGCCGATAATATCTTACGCTCAATCCCTTTTCCACCTGACTTTATTGCCGGATTATCAGCAACGATTTTTGTCAATACTCCTGTATAAGCAGCTTCTTCTTCAGGAGTTCTGTCATCAATTATTTCGAGGATATAAACAAGCTGTCCGTCTGAAGAAAAAGCCAGCATTCCGGGCTTTAAAGGTGCAGACAGCTTTTGAGTGTCTATTCTAAAATAATACTCCTTTTCACCTAACTTCCTCACCGCTCCGCTGATTTTCTTATCTTCAAGAAATGCGTGTACAGTTCTTGCTAACACTAGAATCACTTCCTCACAAAATATTTTTTGGTTTTTGTTGTTTAAACTAGCATAAACAACCATTCAGGATATTTTTACTTATGGTTGAGTTATATCTTGAGATTGTTCTTGTTCTGCAATTGCCCTATCAAGATTATTTCTATCTCCAATCAGTTCTAAGAAGCAGTTTGTTGCCCATGTGAACATTAACCCTTTCAAACTTCTTACTTCCTGCGTCTTCTGTGCCATAAATACACTTTTAACCGTTCTAGTTACTTTATCCTCTGCTTTAAGGCTTTCATATCGATCGTAAATAATCAGTGATTCAAAATTTAATTTATCATGCAATTTCTTTTCTGCGTTAGCTTTTGCATTATGTATTGCTTTCATCAGTTCGTGAGCTTCTTCAAACGTGTGTGAATATTGCTCAATACATAAAAGAGCTGCATAAGGCAAAAATGTTTGATTTAGCGCAATCATGTTTTCTGCGAAGTCTTCAAGCAGCAAATCTTTTTGTTGAATCGGAGTCTTGTAGTTTCTTTTAGTTCCTTTAGTTTCTTGAAGTGAAGAGTTATTTAATACCTGTTTGATTTTCATACCCTCTGATTTATCAACGTTTTGGCTGGGTATGATTTTCATACCCTTTTGGGCATCAAGGGATTGAGGCTCATTTGAATTTTGTTGGCTGGGTATGATGTTCATACCCAGCTGATCCTCGTCGTTTTGCCTGTTATCTGAATCGATTTTTTCAAGCATATAAATATCGTTTTCGGTCACATTAAGTTCCGCTAGATACATCCTGTTAGGATTTTGCTTTCCGAGCTTTTTATTAAATCCCATATCTTTTTGAAGCAGTAACCCGAACTCTTCGAGTTTATCTTTTATCGAAATTGCTTTTTGCTTTTGACAATTTAAGACCCTGCATAGTTCTTTCGTTGTGTATGTGAAATAGACATTTCCTTCTTCATCGATTTGATTTTTCACTATTGCTGCTTGTAGTCTAGCTTTTAAAAGCATATATGCAATTTTGGTCGAGTCCGACATTTTTCGGTATTCCTCAGAAACAAGGAAGACTTTAGGAAATTGATAATATAGTTCGTTATATACTCTATCTGCTTTAAAATAATTGAAATCACTCATTGGAAAAGCTCCTTGTATTTTAGATTTAGTATTTCCAACCGTTCGTCATGACAACTATACTTGTTTATAATAGTGTTTGTAAACGGTATTAAGCAAAAAAGAATTAAGGAGAAAAAGAGAAAAAGAGAAAAGTCTCTTTAATTCTAGTTTCTTTTTCACAATAAATAAAAAGAGAAAAAGGTTAAAAGAGAAAAGGAGAAAAAGAGAAAAATCCCTTTTTAGTTCCTTGTTTTTAGAGAGTTTGTTCTAAGGAGAAAAAGAGAAAAATCTCTTTCTCTCCTTTTTAGTGCATGTTTAATTGGAACAAAGAGAAAAAGAGAAAAAGAGAAAAATCTCCTTTATCTTTTATCCCTTGATTTGACTAAGCAAAATGAAAAATTTCTCCTAAATACAATTTACTATAGATTCTTGAAAAGAACAATGGTAAAATGATTTTAGGAGAAATAATACATTTAACACATGGAGGTCAGTTATGAACGAAGAACTTATAGTCACCGGTAATCGTTGTAGAGTTTTGATTAACGCGAACCAAAAGGGCGGCGTAGGAAAAACCACGTCAACAACAGAAGAGGCAGCAGTAGCAACTTTACCAGTCCCACAATTCAATAAAAAAGTTTTAATCATTGACTGGGATATTCAAGCAAACGCCACAAGTCTTATGGGAAAAACATTTGATGTAAGCTTCCCTACTTCGATTTTCCAAGCTATTAAGGATGCTGCCGATGGTATCAAAGATGCACTTAGAAAAGCAACAGTCAAGCTTACAGACAATCTTCATATGATTGCCGGCGGTCGTGACATGGCAGATTACGGCGATCTTTTAGAAGATTTATACCCAAAAGAAAAGGATGAAAACGGCGAATTAATCGATCCTTTATTTAAGAAAAAGCGTACTTTCCATTTTTCAAAGTTGCTTGAAGAAATTAAAGAAGACTACGATTATATTTGGATCGATGTCGGTCCCAGCACTGATATTAAAGTCGATAACGCAATGGTGTGTGCTGATTACTTCATTATTACTCAGGAGACAAAAACTTATTCTTTTGAAGGTTCGCTTGATATTATCAACGAGTATCTTCAAACTCTTATTGATGATTTTGGTGACGATTTCAAAGGTGAAGTTTTAGGCTTACTGCCGTTTTTATTACAACCGAAAAGAGAACTGCATGAATCCATCATTGAAAATACAAAGGAAGCATTCGGTGAAAACTTCACATTTAACGCTATTGTCAATAATCAAAAAAGGCTTGAAGAGTATCCAGAATATGGAATATCAGTAGTTGACTATCACGATAGAAAAGTATTTGCAATGTTCGCTGATATTTTCACTGAGATCGAGGAACGAATTGCCCTTTTCGAAAGAGACGGCGACATTCCTGATGAATATAGATACGTTCCCAAATACCTAAATGGAAATAAGCTAACAAAATTGTCGCGTGAACTAGATTTAAGCCAATACGAATTAAATAAGTGAGGTAATGAATATGGCATTAACAGATAGAAAAAAGAAGGATCGACCTAAAGTTGATAGAATGGTAGAAACTCCGAGAATTGCTAATGAGCCAACTGAAACATCAGTCAAAGAAATTAGTGAAACTGTTGCAAAAAAAGAATGGACGGCTAAAGATAGAAAAACAATAAAAGTTGATCCTGATATTAAAAGTTTGATCGAAATATTCAGCGATTTTGATGGAACTAAAGAATACAACACTATTAGACAAATGGCTGAGTTTTATTTAGAAAAGAATTACGACGAACGTGCGCAAAGAATTATTACGAACATAAAAAAGAACAAATTTATCAAATAGGAGAAAAAGAGAAAAGGGGAAATTACTCCTTTTCTCTTTTTCTCTTTAAATATTTAAACTAAGATACCCTACCTGACAACCTATAACAGTTTCAATGAGTATAATCTGATAACAAAAAGAGAAAAAGGGTAAAAGAGAAAAATCTCTTTTTCTCCTAAACGAATTCAATGAGATTAATTGAGCGATAAAGAAGGTATAAGATATACCAAAATGATTGAAGTATATCTTATACCAAAATTTTATTTATTTGCTTTTCGGGAATTCGATTAGTTCGGTAATGTCAACATTTAATGCAGCAGCTACATTCGTCAATTCTTGAACGCCTACATTACTACTATCAAAATGCGAAGTTTCATACCACTGTTTTAAAGTAGGGTAGGGTACCAGTGTTTCACTTGATAGTTTTTCTAAGTTACTCTTTTTATCATCAACAATTTTTTTTAAACGGATTTCACTCATAAAATTATTCCTCCCATTCGTTTGATTAAGACTAGCACTTTATTAACAAAGGGATCAATGTAAAATTGAGTTTGCACTATGTGCCACAACTACTATTACACTGTTACAATATCGCGATACTACAATATCGTTATATTGTAGTTTGGAAGAATATTATTTGCGTATTAAATATCGCATACGGGATATATGGCGACTGAATCCAAACAGAAAGCAGAAAAGATTTAGGTTATTAACCGAAGAAGAAATATAGAAAAAGGGAAATAGGGAAATTTTGATATTTCTATATAAAAAGCAACGATTGTTCAGGGCAATCGTTGCTTTTTATGATAATTATTCCTTTTTGAAATGCCAAACTTGTTTCTATATCTTCTAAAAGTCTTCCTGTTAATTCCAGTAATGTGCTGCACGTCTTTATCGCTTTTCCTATTAGTTCGGTAATATCAATTTTCAATGAATATTATCGTAGTGATCCGATTGTCTCAATAATAGACCAACATCCTACAAGAATACAGCTAAACCACACTAAGGCTTTACTGAATTTGAAAGTCTGACAATTTGTGAACAGATACAAAAAAGTTAGATTGAACAATCCGAAAGTAAATAGATAGGTTCGTGTTGCAGACGCCCAAATCGTAGGCGAAAAGCCCATGATTAGACGAGAAACAATAGCAGCACATATAAACAACAATGGAACATAAGAAGTAACTTGATAATCTAATAGATAAATGATCGCCACAAGAATTGACATCAAAAGTATCGTTAAAAGAATATCTGGTATCCAAGTTTTTGGATCTAATAAGTTAATTGTAGTTCCGTATTGATTGAAATTATTTAATACTTCTAGAACACGTCCATTTTGCAAGTATTCGTTAAAACTAAAAAGTAGCGAAATCGGCAGAGGAAGCAGTCCAAAAATCCCAATAAAGGAAAATTTCTTACGATAAATTTGGCTACTCAAGGTAAACACAAATAGTAGGAACAGAAAAAGTAGAATTGTTGACTGTTTATCGAAAAACAAATGACGTAATGTTGAAGAATATCCCAACTCAATTTTTTTAGGGATAGAGAGCTTCTCAAAGTCTGGAAATCAATTAGTCAGCTCCTGATTATACCTGATTTCATTTCCTCTTGCAGTTAAAACATAAATAAGATTTAATGTGCCAATGATAAATGTTGGTAACAAAGGCTTGATTGATCTTTTCTTATACCAATTAAAAATTCCCAATATAATGGTGAATGCTAAGATTAATAGAGCCATCTGCTCCTGATTTGTTGCATACAATGTTGCTATTATCCCAACAATAGACAGCCATAAATGTTTTTTTTCTTTTCTTGTGTATCTCGCCAATGGATAAATGGATAGTAGCCCCATTGAAAAGACCCATAAATAGTTGGTCGTTGTTGCGATCCAGCCTGTCTCTGAAAAAAAGGTTAAAGGGAAGGTGAAGAATAATGCAGCGGATAGGATTAATCCGTAAATATTAACTTTATCCTTCTTCTGGATAATATACGCGGGTAGAATAGCAGCTATCCACATCATTAGAGTATTCAAGCATCTCCATATGATAGGCTGAGTGACTCCAAGTAATGTAAAAATCTCAATAATGGATCTAGAACTCCATGTATTATATCTATTAACTAGAAAATCAAGATAATTCCCGTTATACTTGTTGATCAATGGTTTATAGAATAAATCCCCATCATCCTTAAAACCAGTCAGATGAATATTCAGATTAAAAAGTAAACAAACTAAAAAAATTGTTATCATCCATCCGATAATTAGATACCGAATGTTTGGCTTAATTTTACTCATATATCGTACCTTTCATTTTAGGCGTTCTATCCCAATTTTTTTTCGATACCGTCTAAAAGTTTCCCGATTTATTCCGGTATTTCGTTCCACATCTTTATCACTCATGCCGTCTTTATATAGCTTGAACGCATGCTGTAAACGAGCGTCAGCCTCGTTAAACAAAGGCTTTCTTCCTTTATACTTTCCTTCGCGCTTCGCAATTGCAATACCTTGTTTTTGCCGCTCTAAGATCCGTATACGTTCGCTTTCAGCTTGGTACTTGTATATCTCGATAATTAAGTTGTTAATAAGGTTACGCAAATTTTCATCTTCTATACCTTGGGTGGCCGGTAAGTTTAGAATTTCCAAAGTAGCTCGTTTACTTTGAATTTGATACATCAAGTCGGTCAATTCTTTGCTGTTTCTTCCTAGACGTTCCAATTCGGTAACGACAACAATATCACCCTCACGAATATAATCGAGCATTTCGAGTAGGGCAGGGCGGTTTGTATTTTTCCCACTCAGTTTATCTGAGAAAATTTTGCTGCAGTTTTTTTCTAAAGCTTCCAGCTGTCGATCCAAATTTTGATCTAGAGTGCTGACTCGCGCATAACCAATTCTGGCCATAAAAATCACGTCCTTTTTGAGCAGTTCTATTGTGGTTTCTGTAAATCAAGTATATCAGAGAAAACGGAAAACACAATAGAGGGTACCCTAATGTGCAAGGGGAGAGGATCATCTAAAATGATTAAGGATTGTTTGACAGAATGCAAAGAATGAGAGGTGAGCCTTTATAATCGCATTTGCAATATTAATATTTTAGTTTAATCTTTAAAACCTGCACACCATATGATCGTAAATTACATTGTTTGGCTTTTAGTGCCATTTAACAGCTGCCTGGACAGATGATCGTTCGGATTATTGTTTACATTCTTCTGCTGAAGCGGATCGGCCATTAAAGATTGAGCTCAAAAACACGAATGATTCTGCAATTTCATTCCATGATTAGCATTTGATCCTTTAAATCCCTTCGAATAGATATAGCTGCGCATTAGCGCGTGAGCGTTTGCCTTAGCAAGCAGCGAGAGCAAACCTTAGTTTGCGGCTGTTTTAATTTTGAACTAAGTTAGATTTGATATAAGTAATCTATCCCTATAAGCTATACTTTTTTCTAGTATCTAAATAGTACAACTTTACAAAAGTTTAACAGTATGAGAACATATGTTTGTATATACTAGGGGGTAGAGATAATGGTAAATCATGAAACAAGAATAATGAACGAAACTCAAATTGACACTATTATTTTAGCAGCATATGCTTCCAAACAGAAGGTTACCATTTCACTAAAAGACGGTAATAAAATATCTGGTTTTATCCACTCTGATTTTGATATTGACGGCTTTAGTCTTACAAGTTCATACGTGTGGTGGAAAGATATTCAATTTGTTCAACCAAACGAAGAGTTTTATAACGATTGGTCGGAAGTATTTAAAAACCTTCCTGATCCATTTAAGAAAGGTAGCTGACAAATAATGGAACTATTCCATAGATTAGAGTCAAAGAATTACATAGATATGTCCTATTGGTTTTCGAAAAAAGGACAAGCTTTTTCAGTTCCTAATAGCGCAGGCGTAAAGGTTAGGAATAGAATGTATGATACTTTTAAATATCATAAAGACGGTAAAACCGTCTTAGTGCTTGAATCAATAAAAAACTACTATCTAGATTTTGGTTACTATGAGGTATTATTCTTTTACATGGCTCCTAATGAATCATACATTGTTGGTACAGCAATTCAATCTCTCGTTGAGGAATATTTTCAACCCGAATGGAAAAAGAAAATGAACTAGATTAATTAAAACTTAGTTCGCCTAATTATCTATGCTGCAAGTTGAACATAACCTTAGAATCGCCCTATGAACACAAGAATAAGGCAGCATACATTAATTGGTTCTGTTGCAAAGCGTCTCTAGCTAAAGACAATTTCCTTAAGCTTACTATCGA